>Ga0316575_10000485_pt1 | contig 11514 bp, 7 predicted proteins | sample J5NA_FD_203072 | JGI IMG/M metagenome (GOLD analysis project Ga0316575, IMG submission 203072) | Rhizosphere microbial communities from salt marsh grasses in Alabama, United States - J5-7_050615r2r3 | ecosystem: Host-associated > Plants > Roots > Rhizosphere | place: USA: Alabama | collected...
GATGGGGACCGCCGCCCGGTTTGCAGCTGAACTCAGGAAGACAGTCCACGGCCAGATTTACTTTGGCAGAACTGCCCCTGTATTTGAAGCGTTTGAGCTGCCGCACAAAATCATTGTTCAGGTGCTGCTCGCCCACCATCTTAAAAAATGTCTGATGCGTATCGGCGGCTGAAATAACGGTTTTACTTTTGATCTCGTATCCGCCCTTCACCACCACGCCGGCTGCGCTTCCTTCTTTTATCAGAATCTGTTCCACCGGTGCTTCGGTCCGAATTTCAGCGCCAAATGACCGGGCTGCACGAGCGCAGGCGAGGCTGACGCCGCCGGTGCCGCCTTTTGAAAGCCCCCAGGAGCGGAAGGCACCGTCTATTTCTCCCATGTAATGGTGCAGCAGAACATATGCGGTGCCCGGGGACCTTACTCCCAGATAAGTGCCGATGATACCGCTGACCGAGATGGGGCCCTTCAAGCGGTCAGATTCGAACCACAAGTCCAGAAATTCGGCCGCGCTCATGGTCATCAGTTTGGTGAATAAATATCGGTCGTCAGCATCCAATTTTTTGAATCGGCGTCCCAGACCCAGCAGCTTGGCGATTTCGCCGATTCGAAGAGAGGCAGGGTCGGGAGCTGGCGCATCAATGATGTGTTTAATAAAACTGGCCATCTTCGTCATGGCCATTGAGAAACGGGGCGCAATTTCGGCATCGTGCGGGCTGAATCGTGCAATTTCGCGGCGGGTGGCTTCCGGATCTCCGCAACGCGTGAGAGATTCACCATCGGGGAACGGTGTAAACGTGCATTCCAGAGGTATCACCTGATATCCGTGCCGGGTGAGCCCAAGCTCGCGAACGATGTGCGGGCGGAACAGACTGACCACGTAGGAATAAACCGAAAATGTGAAGCCCGGAAATATCTCATCGCTGCTGGCGGCGCCTCCCAGAATGTGGCGTTGTTCCAGAACGAGAACTTTTTTTCCGGCTTTTGCCAGATAGGCCGCGCAGACCAGCCCGTTGTGGCCTCCGCCGACAATAATGGCGTCAAAAGTTTGCGTGGGAACACTATTGCGGATCGGCGGGGCAATTTGGGTCATTTGAATCATCATGTTTTTTTATGTTCAGGGGTGTAAAAAGGCATTGGCGCGACCACCGCTGCAACGGTTTCTCTCTGATATTCCACGGTGTATTCGATTTTTAGTTTTGTGCCCGGCTGAGCGTACTCGTTTTTTACAGAGGCCAACGCCAGGTTTTTCTTGAGGATGGGGGACCAGGTGCCACTGGTCGCCTTGCCGATCTGACGGGAGCCTTGCCTGTCATAGACCGGCATACCCATGCGCCAGGCGGCGGCTGAAACCTGAACCGGCAGGCCGTGTTTGGCGTAAAGCGCTTCCTGTTCGTCCCAGTCCAGCTCGAGTCCGACCAATGCGTGCCGCGACCCGCTGATCTGCTCGGCTTTAAGCGCCCGCTGACCGCTAAAAGGTTCGCGGTCCAGGTCAACCGTCCAGCCCAGGCCCAGCTCAATTGGCGTTGATTTTTGGGACTCGATCAGGCAATGCGCCGCGTTGTGAAAATCAACACCGTTTAAAATCAATCCGGCTTCAATGCGGGTGATGTCCAGAACATCCAGGCCGGCGGGTTTCAGCAAATAGGGATTTCCAGCGGACATAAGGGCATCCCAGAGGGGCAATGCAGCTGCATTTTTCACCCAAATCTCATATCCGAGGTCACCGGTATAGCCGCTGCGGGATATATGGGCATCCAGTCCATCCAGTTTGGCGGCAGCTACCCGGAAATAGGCCAATGAATCCATGTCGATATCGGTAAGCTGTTTGAGTATATCGCGAGATGTGGGTCCCTGGATGGAGACGGCAGCAATCGTTTCCGTGATATCTGTTACGGCGACATCGAACCCGCGTTTGAACTGACTGAACCAGGCCAGCATGGGCTCCGCAGCGTGCACACGAAAGCGGTCTTCGTCCAGCCGAAAAACAGTGCCGTCATCGATTATTTTTCCGTCATCATCACACCAGCAGCAATATGCCGCCTGGCCGATATGGATGGTTTTAATATCCCTGGCCATGACACGGGACAGAAATGCCGCGGCATCCGAACCGGTAATCTCGTATTTAAATAACGGTGTAATATCAATTAAGCCAGCTGCATGCCGTATGGCGTAGTACTCGCTGTCATTGGGCAGATTATAGGAACAAACCGAATAATAACCCGCCCAATCGGTCCAGCGGTAGCTGGTGCACAATTTTGAAGTTCTATCGTGAAAAGGCGTTGGAATCGGCATGTTCAAAAAAGTTTCAGGTTCAAAGGTTTAGGGTTCAGGGTTCAAAAGTCTGGAGACAGCATCTGTCGTTGGTTCTTTGATTTCTGTTATCTGTTGACCGATTGCTGGCAGCCGCAAGGGGCTGCTCTGCGCTACGGTTTTCCTCTGGCATCTGTCTTCTGTCATCTAACCTTGGGATCTTTGAACGCAGAACCTTTGAACCAAGCGATAGCCGTTTGCGATATATGGGTTGCCTTATATTGTCAAGTTTTTTTTAGAACGCTCTCAAAATCCTATTTTTGAGATGGGTTCTAAATGGAAAAGACTGATTGACAAGCGATTTTTGACCCATTAAATTTGTTAACACATAACTCGAACAGGCCAGAACCAGAAAAATGTTTTACTTGAATGGAGGTCAAGGATAACTATGGCGTATGATCCGGAAAAAGACAAAGTTTTAAAAAAGTGGAAATGCAACGAAACTGGATTGATGGTTTCAATCAATCAATATGGTGACGGTGAACCCAAGGTTCAAATCGGACCGCGGATTCTGCTAAAAAAAGACGGCAGCGACAGAGCACCGGTGAAGGCCGGCCGACTGACCATCGAGGATCTGATGTGGTTATATGATATTATTGATGAGGTTAAAGATGATTTGACCTCTTACCACAAACCGCAATGATGGTTATTGGTTATCAGTTATTGGTTATTCGTTTTGATAACCCGAGCATCGGTGCACAGCCAAATAACCCATAACGAATAACAAATAACGGACAGAAAAAATTTTTCTGTCCGTAACGGATGATAGCAGTGGACAATACGGATGCCATTATAGTTCCCCAGAGAGGGAAACGTTCACCACAGCTGGGCCCTGTGGCTGTGATTGCTGGCACCGAAACTGATCTACTTCAACTCTGCAAATTGTTGGATTTTGACGGCAGCACCTATCAAAAACTATTTACCAGCCGGTTATACTGTGACCCTGCTAACCCTGCAGCTGCGGGAATTTCGATAACCGGCCCGATAGTGGGTGCGCCCTATGCGGTGATGGTACTAGAAACGCTGATCGCCTGGGGGGCCCAAAAATTTTTTTTCTTGGGCTGGTGCGGATCCATATCCGAGAAAATCAAAATTGGCGATATTATTGTTGCAACATCCGCAATTATTGATGAAGGCACCTCCAGGCATTATAAAGACAATGAGACGCGGATATCATTTCCGTCAGCGTCAATGCTAACGACACTCAACAACGCCTTGACACAAAATCAGGCCGATTACCATAACGGGGCGATCTGGTCCACGGATGCGATTTACAGGGAAACCTGCGAAAAGGTGAAATACTTTCAACGCCAGGATGCAATTGGTGTTGAGATGGAAATTTCAGCCCTGTTTACGGTGGCGAAATTTCGGGGTGTCGACCTGGCTGCGATGGCTGTTGTCTCTGATGAGTTATCTTCTTTTAAATGGCGCCCCGGATTTAAAATGGATGAATTCAAACACGGTCGCAAGACTGCCTGCAAGGTGATAAAAGACCTATGCCGCAAAATATAAGCCCTCAAATTATCCAAAAAGTAGATGATTTAAGAAAAGCCCTTCACCGGCATAATTACCGCTACTATGTGCTTGATGATCCGGAAATTTCAGATGCTGAGTATGATCGAATGATGAAGGCCCTGCAGCTGCTGGAAGAAGATCATCCCCAGCTGGCCAGCCCCGACTCCCCGACCGCCCGGGTGGGCGCACCGCCACTGGAAAAATTTGAACCCGTTGCACACACAATCCCCATGTTGAGTTTAGACAACGGCTTTAACGATGAAGATATACTGGAATTTGACAAAAGAGTCAGACGAAATCTTGATACCCGGGATGATATTTTATACACGGCTGAACCCAAGATGGACGGCGTTGCTGTGGAACTTATCTATGAAAATGGCATTCTGGTTACCGCTTCTACCCGGGGAGACGGCCTGGTTGGAGAGGGGATCACAAACAATGTCAAAACGATTCAAACCGTCCCGTTGGTGATGCAAGCCGAGGGCTTGGCCGGCATACCGACAAGACTGGAGGTCAGGGGGGAAGTCTTTATCGGGCTTGAGGCCTTTAAAAAGTTTAACCAGGAACGAATTGATCAGGAACTCCCGCCGTTTGCCAATCCGCGTAATGCTGCGGCAGGATCTCTGCGGCAGCTGGATTCTAAAATTACCGCGGCCCGCCCGCTGGAGATTTTTTTCTATGGTGTCGGGATTGTTTCAGGCATCGATTTTGAATCCCATGGTGAGCTTCTTGAGTCTTTGACGAATTGGGGGTTTCGCATAAATCCGCTCATTCGTTCCGCCATTACCATCGGGTCTGTGTTGGATTACTACCGCGAACTTGGTGAAAAACGGCATCTACTCGCTTACGACATCGACGGAATGGTGGTTAAAGTCGACCGTATTGCTTTGCAGCAGCGTCTGGGGGCCACTTCCCGAAGCCCCAGATGGGCGATTGCCTATAAGTTCAAAGCCATACAGGAAACGACGACGATCGAAGCGATTGAAGTCCAGGTGGGGCGGACCGGCGCATTGACGCCGGTGGCGCACCTGAAACCGGTCAATATCGGCGGGGTTACGGTGAGTCGGGCGACATTGCACAATCAAGATGAAATTCAGAAAAAAGACGTGCGCATCGGGGATCAGGTCCTGGTGCAAAGAGCCGGAGACGTCATCCCGGAGATCGTAAAAGTCATCGCATCCAAGCGAGATGGAAGCGAGACACGATTTAAGATGCCCAGGCAATGCCCGGTCTGTGGTTCACCGGTTGTTCGAATGGCCGGAGAAGCGGCCATTCGCTGCATCAATTCGAGCTGTTCTGCTCAGCTTAAAGAACGAATCAAACATTTTGCTTCAAAAGCGGCCTTTGATATCGAAGGTTTCGGTAAAAAGCTTGTGGATCAACTGGTAGATAAAAAACTGCTGTCCTCCTTTGCCGATATCTTTAAATTAGATAAAAACACGCTCAGCGAATTGGAGCGCATGGGTGCCAAATCAGCCGCGAACCTGGTAATTGCCATTGAACACAGCAAATCAATTGCTTTTGCCCGTTTTCTGTTTGCGCTGGGAATCCGACATGTTGGCGAGCATGTGGCCTCCCTGCTGGCTGACTATTTCGATGATCTTGATGCGCTCGTGGCGTGTCCCCGGGAAGAATTGGAATCTATTGACGGCATTGGGCCGGTCGTAGCCGAAAGTATCGCCAATTATTTTAAACAGGAAAGAAATCGGCATATCATCAATCAGCTTTTCGACAGCGGTATCACCCTTGAGAACGCAGCCCGAATGACAACCGGTGAACTCAAGGCTCAAGTATTTGTCCTGACCGGTTCACTTCAAAATTTTACCCGGTCCCAGGCCAAAGCATTAATCGAGGCCGCCGGTGGCAAAGTCAGCGGATCGGTCAGCGGCAATACGGATTATGTTGTCGCCGGTGAATCTCCGGGCTCGAAGCTGGACCGGGCCAAACTTCTGGGAATTAAAATTATTGATGAAGCAACGCTAAAAGAGATGCTTGGTTATTAGAATTTTAGCTTTGATATCCAAGACAATAAAAGCTATCCCAATCCGCGCGAAGTGCAAGGAGGTTAGCATGGAAAAACAGGTCAGGGCCCATGCCGTCATATCCGGACGGGTTCAGGGAGTGTTTTTTCGGGTGGAAACACAACGTGCCGCTGCAGGGTTTGGCGTTTTCGGATGGGTGAGGAACAAACGCGACGGTACGGTCGAAGCTGTTTTTGAAGGCCGCCGGCAGGATGTTGATGCGACCCTGAATTGGTGCCGCCAGGGGCCGGGGATGGCCCGTGTGGATAAAGTCGACATAGATTGGCAGGATTATACCGGAGAGTTTGATCGTTTTGACGTTACCTACTAAGGTGGTGTCTTTAAACAAATTACAAAATGATTGTCACTCCCGCGCAGGCGGGAGTCCAGTTCAAAGGCGCGTGGATTCCCGCCTGCGCGGGAATAACAAATGAGTAGCACGCTTCACAAATAACGATTAACAAATAACAAATAACGCCCAATTGATCTTAAATCAATTGGGCCGATAAATACAGAACGGGCGATTTATGGTTACCATAAATCGCCCGTTGTTTTTTGACTTGCTTAGACGGATTCTTTGAGTTTTTTGCCGGGGCGGAATTTTACCACATTGGTAGCCTTGATTTTGATCGGCGCGCCGGTTTGCGGATTCCGTCCTTTACGGGCTTTACGGCGGACTTTCTGGAATGTGCCAAAGCCGACCAGTGTAACCTTGCCGTCCTTTTTCTTCAGTGCTTTGGTTACACCTTCCATGAATGAGTTCAGCGCAGCTGCAGCTGCAACTTTTGAAATTTTTGCATCTTTAGCCGCTTTTTCTACCAGTTCTGCCTTTGTCATAATGCTTTACCCCCTTCTTGTTCTATTGGTTTAGTTGATGTTAACCGATCGCCTATTTCACTGTTTCCATATAGAAAGTTAAAATCGATGTCAACAGAAATCTACATTTTACAACACTTTTTCTGAAATAATCTCCGCTAAACTGCTTCATGATGGGATTTACGGGAATTTATTTTCCAATTTTTCGATATTATCCGCAGATTACGCAGATTGCACGGATTAAAAAAAACATGGTCTTAAAAAATAATTTGCGTAAATCTGCGTAATCTGCGGATGTATTATTCTTGCACATCGGATCTAAAAAAGCGCATCAACGAATTCAGCTGCATTAAACTTCTGCAGGTCTTCCACCTTTTCTCCGATGCCGATGTATTTTAATGGTATTTTCAAGGTATTGCATATGCTGATAACGATGCCACCTTTTGCCGTACCGTCAAGTTTAGTCAGCGCCAAACCGGTAACACCTAAGGCGTCATTAAATAGCTCGGCCTGCGATAAAGCATTTTGGCCGGTGGTTGCATCCAGAACCAGCAATATCTCATGGGGAGCATCCGGTATTTTTTTTGAGATGGCGCGTTTTATCTTTTTTAATTCTTCCATTAAATTGACTTTTGTGTGCAGTCTGCCGGCCGTATCAATCAACACCAGATCGGCGCCGCGGGCTTTTGCAGCCTCAACCGCATCAAAAGCAACTGCTGCCGGGTCAGCCATTTCCTTGTGTTTGACGATATCTGCGTTTGCCCTTTCAGCCCATATCATCAATTGTTCAATCGCGGCGGCCCGGAACGTGTCTGCTGCTCCGATGAGCACCTTTTCCCCGCAAGCAGTTGCTCTGGCCGCGAGTTTGCCGATGGTGGTGGTTTTGCCGGTTCCGTTTACGCCAACGATCATGATAACCCGGGGAACAGGCCACGCTATTTTCGGTTCCGCTGTTTGGGGCTCAAGAATGGCTAAAATTTCATCTTTCAGAAAGGATTTTACTTGATCCACCTCAACAATTTTCGATGAGGTTACCTTTTCCATCAGTGTCAATGCGGTTTGCACGCCAATGTCTGATGTAATTAATAATTCCTCAAGTTCCTCCAAAAGGTCCTCATCGATTCTTTGTTTACCGGCAAAAATACGATCAAAGCCATCGGAGAAGGTTTTACGGGTTTTGGATAACCGGTCCCTTAGCCGTCGGAAATATCCGCCGGTCGCCTCTGCCTGAGGCTGCTGGCCGGTTTCTTCAGCGGGAGGTTCTAAAAATTCTGGCGCAGTGTTCTTGTCTTCGCGTTCATTTTTTTTTGATTTTCGAAAAATCATATAGCTCTAATCCAATCCGCACCGCTTTATCATTTAAGGAAGCGGATAATGGATATCGCGTATCTATCCTTAATTGGGGGAATGTGCAGCATCAAAGTTAACTGAGACGACCTTGGATATGCCCTTTTCTTCCATGGTAATTCCGAACAGGGTGTCGGCAAATTCCATACTGTTTTTATTGTGTGTGATCATGATGATCTGCGATTTTTCCCCGATAATCTTCAGCAAATCATTAAATCGATACACGTTAGCCTCATCCAGCGGGGCATCGATTTCATCCAGAAGACAAAAAGCAGTCGGTTTGATCAAAAAGATTGAAAATATGAAAGCAATGGCGGCCATCGCCTTTTCACCGCCTGAAAGAAGGCTTAATCGGGTCAGCTTTTTCCCCGGCGGATGGATCATAAACTCCACACCGGTTTCCAAAGGATCATTTGGGTCTTGTAACGAAAGCTTGGCCGTACCGCCGCCAAAAAGCTTGGGGAAAACTTCAGTTAATTTCTGATTGATTGAATCAAAGGTGCCCATGAAGCGTTTCTCGGTGATGGTATTAATTTTCTTGATGACTTTGTGCAAATCCTGAATGGCACGAACCAGATCTTCGCGTTGCTCCTCAAGAAAATCAAATCGATCTTTGAGTTGTTCATATTCCCGAATAGCGCCCAGATTGACATCAACGATTTTAACGATTTTGGCTTTAATGGTTTCCAGTTCTTCTTCTATTTGCTCGATGGTTTTTTCCGAAGTCAATTCGATACTCTCGGAATCATGATTGAATTCGGCTTTTAGTTCCGAAAACGACCTGCGATATTTTTCTTCCAGCCGATTGGCAATATTTTCTTTTTTAATTTTACGCTCGGATTGTTCAAGCTCCAGCAGGCGAATTTTTTCCAGTGTCTTTTCGCGCTGACTTTTTATGTCCGATATCTTGCCATCGCTTTCTTTGAGTTCCTGATCAATGGCCTGGTAATGCGCTTCATTGGATTTAAGGGTCTGATCAAGCGTTTCCATGGTTTGATACATTTCGGAAAGCCTCTGATCGTATTCGGTCACTTGCTGTTTTGCGGTTTCTTTCTTGTGTTGCTTTTCGTGTATTTCCTCTGCCAGTTGTTCCAGGCGATTTAAGCTATCATTATGAAATTCTGTGAGTCGCCGTAAGCTGCTGTTGGCATTTTCCAATTTCGCATTCAGTGCTGTTGACTGCATCTGCAGATCGACGACTTTTTGATTGTATGCTTCCAGTTCCTGCGAAACCGTGCCGATGGTTGCCGAGATATTGGAAACTTTATCCTGGGCAGCTGTGACTTCAGCCGACAGCTCAGCCAGGGCCGCATTATATTTGCTCATCTCTTCATCGATATCACTGGCTTCGCCCTGCAGTTGTTCTTTTTCCAGTGTGATGATTTCCAGATAGCGCCTGGCATTTTTAAGTTCTTCGGTAGCCTTTACCTGCTCTTTTTCGGCTTCGATTTCAGCTTTTGCGGCGTTATTCTTCTTTTCGGTAAGCTGCTGCAGCCGGCTTTCCAGTTGGCGGGCTTCTGATTCCAATGTGCTCTGAGCCAGGCGGGCTTTTTCCAGTTTCTCATCCAACTCGATACTGCGGCGGTTGAGATCTTTGATCTCCTGCTTTTTGGCTAGAATACCGTTCAGTTTGTCTTTGCTGCCGCCGATCAGGATGCCCTGGGGGGATATAAGATCACCTTTTTTGGTGACAATCGTCTTAGACTCGCCATTGCGGTTATGCATCGCTATGGCTTCGGCCATATCTTCTGTGAAGACCACATGGCCCAGCAGGGCATCGACAATGGATTCATAACCGGACTTGACGGTAATTTGATCTAGAAGCAGCTGCCCGGAAACGGTTTTACCCGCCGGATCGTTATGGGCGCGTTTCAGGGAGGGAACCGGAATGAAGCCACTTCGGCCGGCACTGCTGGATTGTAAATAATCGATGGCTTTAAGGCCGGCATCCTGATCTTTAACAATAATATATTGGAGCGCATCGCCCAAGACCGCCTCCACTGCGGTTTCAAAGGTCGGTTTGGCCTCAATAATATCCGCCATAAGTCCGATGATTTTAGCGGATACTTCCGGGCTGATCGAGGACTCATCAGTGTTTTGAGGCTTCATAATGGCCTTGACCCCGTCGCGGTACCATTCGAAATTGGCCTCCATTTTCTTTAAGGTATTTAAATTTGATTTAATCGTGTTGCGCTCCAGTTCCGTCTTCTGGGTTAATTTAACCTGTTGGCCGAGGGCGCTGTTTTTTTGTCCCAACTGGTTGCCGGTGGTCGTGATCTGGTCCGTCAGGTCAGTTATCTCTTGTTTAATGCGCTCAAGCTGTTCACGGGCTTTGCCTTCCAGCTCGCGAGTCCGCCCAATTTCCTTTTGGGCCTGGTCTAGATTTTCATCGACCATTGTCAGGCGTTTTTGCAGGCTTTCTTTATTGTTAATGGCGGTTTGATAAATATTTTTGTATTGCGCTTCCCGGGCAATTAAATCCATTAAGCCGGCTTTATTCGACTCCAGATCTTGATTGAGCGTTGCTAATTTTTCGGTAATCGTTTCGCTGGACGCTTTTTGCTCATCGATCTGAGCCCTGACCGTTGTAATTTCTGCATTAATCGCAGATGTCTCATTTTTTACCTGATCAATTTCAGAAAGCATCTGATGATTTTTTTCTTCCAGTTGAACTCGGACAGCCGTAAGCTCGGCAGACTCTTCATCAAGTCTTTTGATTTCTTTGCGCAGGTGAACGAGGTCATTCTCGTTGCGGTCTATTTTACGTTGCGTTTCAAACTGGTTCGATTTTTGTTCGGATATTTCCTGGTTTTTTTGCCAGCGTTTGAGCTTGATTTCTTCAACTGAAGCATCCAGCTTTTTGATCTCGGTGACGTGGCTGAGATCCAAATCCTGCATCTCGTTTAACAGGGAATCCGTCTCTTGGATCCGGCTGGCGTAATCCTCAAAATAATGCGAGCCGAGGTATATCTCCAGCGCTTTAATCTGTTTCTGGTAGTTGTTATAGATCTCGGCCTTACGGGCCTGACGTTTCAGGCTTCCCATTTGGCGCTTAATTTCCGAGATAATGTCCGTGACGCGCAGCAGATTGTTTTGGGTGGTGTTGATTTTGCGCAGCGCCTCGTATTTACGGTTTTTATAGCGAGTGACACCGGCAGCCTCTTCGACGAAAAAGCGGAGCTCTTCCGGGTTTGCATCGGTGATGGCGCCAATTTTTCCCTGCTGGATGATGGCGTAGGATTTAGACCCGAGCCCGCTGCCCCAGAAGACATTGTGAATATCCTTTAGCCGGCAGGGCTGTTTGTTTAACAGATAAGCGCTTTCACCCGAGCGGTAAAGGCGACGGGTAAGGTTGATCTCGGTAAATTCTTTCAGTTCCTCAGGGCTATCCCCATTATCGTTTGACAGGGTTAAAGAGACCTCAGCCATATTTAGCGGCGCTTTGCTGTTGGCGCCCGAGAAGATCACGTCTTCCATTGATTTGCCGCGTAGCTGCTTGACGCTT
>Ga0316575_10000488_pt1 | contig 11496 bp, 10 predicted proteins | sample J5NA_FD_203072 | JGI IMG/M metagenome (GOLD analysis project Ga0316575, IMG submission 203072) | Rhizosphere microbial communities from salt marsh grasses in Alabama, United States - J5-7_050615r2r3 | ecosystem: Host-associated > Plants > Roots > Rhizosphere | place: USA: Alabama | collected...
CTGGCTGGCACATAGCATATCGGCATCCAGCCCTGTCAGCAATTCCGGCGGCACGGGAAGTCTCTCGTCATATTCGGCCCACCGGCAATGATAGTACTCGGAAAGGGCTTCGAGAATTTTCCGCCGCGGAACATCATATTCGTGGCGAAGCACCCATTCCAATTCCACATTGCGGCACACCGCATCATGGCTCTTCGCACGGAGTTCTTCCAGGCTTATCTCGCCGGCATCCACCAAAGGCAAAAGCCTTTCCATCCCTTGAGGCGACATATCATTAGAGATCTTCATGACTGAATATCACTTTCTTCCATAACGGGGAGGGGGTTGCATAATCCGGGAACACGATCTCCATATCGGCAAAGCAATACGGAAACGCTTTTTTAATCTTTTCTGCCGGCAGGTGCCAGTAAAAACCGTCTGCGATCAGGAACACTCCCACCAGTATCAGGGCTGCATTGTGAAGGGTCCACAGGAGATTGGCGGAGCCGAAGTAGACCTGAAGCCCCAAGCCTATGGAAAAAAAACTGGCCCCTGTTCTTATGAAAGACATGCCGGTTCTCGACCGGGCCATGACCGTACGAAGCCTCGACTTGACGTTGCGACGGTCGGCAATCAGTGTCCGATCCAGAGCGAGTCCCGTCGTTCCCCATATCCCTAATGCATGAGAACCCTTGATGGTGAGGGTATGGGGAAGGTCGTCCAGATGAAGCCGCTTGTGAAACGGTCGGAACATGAAATCCCAGATGGACACTTTTCTCTGAATGTTTTTGATTGCCTCGGCGCTTACCTTGGATGTTTTCCGGCCCGGAATGTACCAGTAAAAACCTTCCAATGTGATGGCTATGCCAATAAGAATGAGAACCAGATCAAAGATTCTCCATGCGCTGGCAGGGAACTGTCTCAGCAGCGCAATCCCGAGTCCTGAAAATGCGATGCCCGTTCGCGTAAACGCCAGACCGGTGCGGGCACGCGCCATAATCGTACGATAATTGGCAAGGATGGTTCGTTCTTCGGCCAGATCGGTCCTGTCGATGGCCAAAAATCGCCGTCTCGTGACCGGTGTGAGACAATTCCAGCGCCTCCGGAGCGCCTCCGCACTTTTTATGGGCGGAGTTCGTTTAAAAGTGGGCTTGCCATCCTGATAATCGAATTCAAGAACGGTTGTCCCAAACGTGGGCTCCGTCGGAATATAATCGACCCGGGTCTTTTTCACTTTTCTGGCCGGCAGATACCAAATGAGCCCGTCGACGAACATCACGATGCCAACCACCAGCATCAACGCCTCCAGTACATTCAGAATCCCCAAGCCAAAAACCCTGAACAGCACCAGGGCAATGGACACGAAGGCCAGTCCGGTGCGGATAAACGCCAAACCGGTTCTGCCTTTGGCCAGAGACGTTCTATACTGGGCCAGCATCGTTCGCTGATCCGCCAGCCATGTTCGAAGTCTGGCTAGGGGTGTTCTTCCGGCTGACGGCGGAAAATTGTGGTTCACGTCCCAGCTGTTTTCAATCATGAGACGGATGTCGGATGGAAGCGAAACCAGGAATTGAATTTCTGAAACGTTCAGCATTTTTCTTGCTGCTTCGGCAACTTCAGGATTCCGGGGATCGGAAGCGGCAACAAAGGCTTTTTTCCCCCTTACCGAGATGGGGTACCAGAGCTTCTCCATGAGTTGATCCAGCTCCAGCAGCCGGATGATATCCGGTTCAGCCTGAATCATCTCATCGTATTCCAAAGGGGCGACGCCATAATGATCCGAAAGAAGATTCAGCACCTCATGCTTGGACGCTTGCCGGTTTAAAATCAATGTATCCAGATATTCGACGGCGCCGATTTGATCTTTTAGTATCCTGTCCAGCGCTTCTTTGCCGATCCGTCCTCCGTCCTTGATCTCTGGAGCATTTAGGTTTTGGGCATCTTGATCTCGGGATCCTTGAGCCCCGCTTATTTTAACATTCATCGTTTTATTGCGCATCATTTCCTCGCACCGAAAAACAAGATCTGCGAAGCTGTTTATTCGACCGGCCTTAATGTGTACCATGATGAAGTTATTTTCAAGCTCTGATTTTGTTCAGGCTCTCACGGCACGCCATTGGAATGCTCATGCGGCGCCATATGTCCTCCTGCCGGTACGATTGCCGGCAGAAAAAGAGTTGTATATCATATTTCCACGAAAGCTGCAATTCCATCGGTTAATCCTCGCAAACCAAAGGATTCGGTCCGAAGTGAGCGTTCAGGGTTCAGGGGTTCGGCGTTCAGGAAGGGCATTGCACGAAGAAACACTGTGAGTGGATTTCTAAGGGAGAGTTGTAATTTTTCCTCGCCTGAACACCGAACACCTCCATTGAACAGTAAAGACCGAACCCTTTATGAATAAATCAATATTTTAATTGACAAATTTGTTTGAGATGACCAAAATATTTACGTGCTGTAATGCTTATTTCTTTTCAAGCCGCCGCGGAATTCCGCAGTGTAATTTTAATGGAACCACACCATGTTGAGATGCTATGCGCCGATATCATGGCTGTGTTCTGAGTTGAAGATTTCATGAAACTGGTCCATAAAATCATCCTGGGCAATGTTCTGGGTATTGTTACCATTGTCTTGATAGCGTTTTTTTCGTATCATGAGGTTAAACTTATTCAGGCCAAATTGCGTTTTGTCGAGATAGCAGACAATCTCAATGCATCTTTTCTGGAGATGAGACTGTCCGAAAAGAACTATTTTCTGTATAACGATCCGCTGGCGCTCCAGTCGATTAAAAAGGAATTGCAAGAGAGCGAACAAATGATCCGCAGCATGCGGGAAAACATCATCACGGCTGTTGGGACCGAAAATTTTAAAAAGCTCAATTCCAACCTCAAAAGATACGGGAAAGAGGTTGAAAAAATAGATGGTAAAAACACCAAAGTCTTGGAAGCCGGTATACGAGAGGCGGGCAGAGCATTGAGGATGTTTTCCGAAAGCATCATAAAGCTTGAAAGAAACAAGGTAAATCAAATTATTTCCGCTTCAAGCAAGGGGTTGCTTTATTTTTTCTGCCTGGTCCTGTTTGTGGCGACAACCAGCACATATTTATTTTTTTCAAAAATATTCAAATCCCTCCGCCAAATTGAAAAAACAGCCAATTCCATATCCGAAGGAAACTTCCTTGAAACCGAATGCAAAATATCCAATGATGAACTGGGTTCCGCCATGCAGGCCATCAACTCAATGTGCGTCGAACTTAAGACCCGGCATGAACAGCTTATCCAGTCCAAAAAATTGGCGTCTATCGGGGTTCTCACAGCAGGCGTAGCCCATGAACTGGGCAATCCGCTCAACAATATCTCCATGGTCGCCCAAACCTATACTGAGTTGTATGATGAGCTGAACAAATCGGAAAGATTGGATTATATGAACACAGTGCTGGAAGAATGTTCGAGAATAAAGGATATTGTCCAGAACCTTCTGGATTTTTCGAGACCCAAGAAAACGGATTTCAAGGTTTCGGATATCAACACCGTTATAAAAAATTCCCTCAGACTGGTCCAGAATATGCTTCATGTTTCCGGAGTCGAGACCGGGCTGAACTTGCAAAAAGAACTCCCCATGGTTTATATTGATGAGAATAAAATCCAGGGGGTACTGGTGAACCTTTATACCAATGCCATTCAGGCCATGCCGCCTGGAGGTACGCTGTCCATCAGGTCTTTTTTTGAGAATGATTCAGGTCACATCATGATAGAAATCGAGGACACCGGTACAGGTATTTCGCCGGAGTTTATTTCAAATATTTTTGATCCGTTCTTCAGCACCAAAGGTACCCAGGGAACCGGTCTGGGATTGTCTATCAGCTATGGCATTATTAAAAATCATCAAGGAGAAATAAGGGTAAAAAGCGACGTGGGTGCCGGGACAACCTTTACCATAGAATTACCTGTCTATACAGCAAAGGAGGATATGGATGAGTGGTCACAGCATTATGGTAATTGATGACGAAAACATTGTCGGGAAGATGATAAAAGCGACTTTTCAAAAGGAAGGTTATGAAGTTGAGACCTTTTTGCATGCAAAACCGGCATTTGAAAGATTAAAAGAAAGAGAATTCGACGTGGTGATTACCGATCTGAAGATGAAAGATATTGACGGTATGGAGGTTCTTAATACGATAAAACAAGAATTTCCGAATACCAAAGTGATCATGATTACCGCCTTTGCCAGCATGGATGCTTCCATTGAGGCGTTTCGAAAAAGTGCAGATGATTTTTTCCCCAAACCGATAAAAATTACAGAACTCAAAGACTGCATTAAGCGACTATTGAACGGGTAAAGATCAGGGCATATTGACCATACGCAGCCGTTTCGATCCTTAACCGCAAGGTGTTCGACTGATTCTGAAAAGGCGTATTTCAACGTAAATTCAGGCCCGCCAATAGTGACGCAGCGGTTGAGGAGAGTTAGATACCTTTTCCTTTAGATGCCCGATCATATGATGATGTTCGACCGCAATATATCCTTCACGCTGAAATCGCCGGCGTAACCTCGAGATGGGATTCATCGGGCACACGTGCAAGCACTCGGGTACTTCACTGTGGCCCCCCTTCGGCAACTCACCCGTGCATTTCATGAAATATCTGAAGAATTTTGTTATGTCTTTCGCGCGATAGACAAAAGTATTGTTTGGCGGCATTGCCGCCACCCTTTTAAAAAAGGAGGCAGATCATGATTTTTAGAAAATTGGGAAAACAAGGCCCTACGGTCTCGGCCATAGGATTGGGATGCATGGGGATGTCGGAATTTTACGGCTCAACTGATGAAGACCAATCGATACGCACCATTCATCAGGCGCTGGATTGGGGAATCAATTTTCTCGATACGGCGGATATGTACGGCGTCGGCCACAATGAAGAACTGGTGGGCCGCGCCATTAAAGATCGCCGCGACAAGGTGGTGCTCGCCACCAAATTTGGAAACGTGCGCGGACAGGACGGCAGCTTCATGGGGGTCAATGGGAAACCTTCTTATGTCAAAGCATCGTGTGATGCGAGTTTGAAGCGCCTGAAAGTGGATGTCATCGACCTGTACTATCAGCACCGGGTCGATCCTGATACGCCCATTGAAGAAACCGTCGGCGCCATGGCGGATCTGGTCAAGGAAGGCAAAGTGCGATTTCTCGGATTATCGGAGGCGGCCCCGCAATCGATCCGGCGCGCCTGTTCCGTGTACCCGATCAGCGCCCTGCAAACCGAATATTCGCTCTGGACCCGTGACGTCGAGGAAGAGATTTTGGCCGTCTGCCGTGAGCTCGGGATCGGGTTTGTGCCCTACAGCCCGTTGGGACGCGGTTTTTTGACCGGCCGCATCAAATCGATCGAAGACTTGGAAGAAGGCGATTGGCGGCGCAATTCCCCCCGTTTTCAGGGAGACAATCTGAAACACAATTTGTCGATCATCCGGCGGCTCGAAGAAATCGCGTCCGCCAAAGAATGTTCCCTGGCGCAGCTTGCCCTTTCTTGGCTGCTGGCCCAAGGGCAGGACATTGTGCCGATTACCGGCACCAAGCGCCGCGAGTATCTGGAAGATAATCTCAAAGCCTTGCAGGTACAGCTCAGCAAAGACGATCTTGCGCACATTGATCAGGCGGCACCGCGGGGCGCCGCTAAAGGGTTACGCTACCCCGAAGCTTCGATGAAGGCGGTCAACCGGTAGCGCCTTATATGCCCAATACCTTAACTATTGAAGTCCAGCAATTTTAGAAGGTAATGAGCAATCAGCAGGCGTTTTGTCTATTCAGTGTTCAGCGTTCAGTGTTCAGATTCTGAACGCCGAACTCTGAACACCGAACACTCACCACCGGGGTATCGATACTGTGAAGAGAATTTGTCGAAGCTAAAAAATCAAATAATTTTAGATAATGATTTAAGGAAATTGCGACACGTTCTTGAGAGATATTTTATTGACAACACAATGGGTATGCATTACCTCTTTTATATTGATGGCGTCTGCTTGAGGTATGGACTTACCATATATCGTGAAGCTGCATGCGGTGGTGCACAATTTTTATTTTTCATGATTCCAAACTCAAAAATAAGGAATTCTCATCACTTTACTTCCGATACAAACATTTTTTTAATATCCGTCTAATATTCGCCTAACATTACATCCCTATGGTTGAGCACTTGCAAAGGGAAATCAGTGACCCTGCAAATAACAACCATAGGAGGTGGTGCTCTAAAGTAAATGTGATCTCACGTAACGTTTTGTATTATTTTGCGAATATTTTATGAATTAGGAGGTAAGGTATGAAAACAGTTTTTAAAATAGGTCTAGTGCTTGCATTTGTCCTGGCCGGCGTTTCGGCGCAGGCAACAGATACGCTCAACGGGGCGGGTGCCTCTTTCCCGTACCCCGTATACTCGGCTTGGGCGTATAATTATCATAAGGCCACCGGCATTCAGCTCAATTACCAATCCATAGGTTCAGGCGGCGGAATCCGGCAGATCACCAACAGAACCGTCGAGTTCGGCGCGTCGGATGCGCCACAGACACCGGAATTTCTGAAGAAAAACAATCTGCTCCAGTTTCCTGCGGTAATGGGCGGTGTGGTGCTCGTCGTGAACATCAAAGGTGTCAAGGCGGGCCAGATGCATCTGGACGCCGATGCAGTTTGTAAAATTTTCCTCGGTGAAATCACATATTGGGATGACGCCAAAATCAAATCCATGAATCCCGAATTGACGCTGCCCCATAAGATGATTACCGTTGTTCACCGATCCGACGGATCCGGCACAACGGCGATTTTCACCACCTATCTCAGCCAGGCGTGTTCTGCGTGGAATGATAAGGTCGGTCACGGAACATCGGTAAAGTGGCCGGTGGGCATCGGTGGAAAGGGCAACGAAGGCGTGGCGAACTATGTTCGAAGATCCGGCAATTCCATCGGGTATGTGGAATTTGCCTATGCCAAGCAGAACAAACTCGCCTATACCCTTCTCAAAAACCCTTCAGGTCATTTCGTGGCCCCGAATTTCAAGACTTTCGAAGATGCAGCCGCCACGGGAGATTTCGAGCCGGGAAAAGATTTCTATCTCTGGCTTGTAAATGCCAAGGGCGAAAATGCCTGGCCCATTGCCGGCGCAACTTTCATACTTCTTGCAAAGGAGAAAAAGGAAGCCGACATGAAGACCGTCAAATTCTATGATTGGGCATTCAAACACGGGGATAAAAAAGCCAAGGAGTTGGTGTACATACCCTTGCCGGAGTCGCTAAAGAACAAAATCAGGGCTTACTGGAAAGACCACGGGATTTACTAAACCGGATCGTTATACTTTAGCGTGCGCGAATGGGCCGGGGAATCGCGAACCTGGCCCATTGACATCTTAACAAACATGACACCGTCAACCAAAAAAAACCCGATCGATCTGCTATTTGCCGTCTTGACGGCGGTTTCATCTCTTTCCATCATCCTACTTATCGCCGGAATTCTGGTTGTCCTCGTTTTTGAATCATCCCTTGCGATTCATAAATTCGGCGTCTTCAAATTTATCTTCACCATCGATTGGGATCCGGTACGAAAAATCTTCGGCGCCGCCTCCACACTTTACGGGACCATGGTAACGACGGTTCTTTCAATGCTGATAGCGATCCCCGTTGCTGTCGGCATTGCCGTTTTCATAACGGAAATTGCCCCCGATTTTCTAAAAGGGCCTATCGGGGTGACCATAGAGCTTCTGGCCGCCATTCCGAGTATTATATACGGCATGTGGGGTCTTTTTACCCTGGCACCCATTATGGCCAATTATATCGAGCCCGCGCTCCAGGCGACGTTGGGAAAGCTCCCGCTTTTTTCGATTCTGTTTAAGGGAACCCCGATGGGTATTGACCTTCTGACGGCCAGCGTGATATTGAGCATCATGATCATACCCTTTACGGCAAGCATCTCGCGCGATGCCTTTAATCTCACCCCCGAAGTGGTCAAAGAATCCGCATATGCCCTCGGCGCAACCAAATGGGAGGTTGTCAAGAATGTCGTCATCCCGTATTCCAAACTCGGAGTCTTCGGTGGTTGCGTTCTTTCCATGGGAAGGGCCATCGGAGAAACCATGGCCGTCGCGTTCGTCCTGGGCAACAATCACCAGATCACATCGTCCCTTCTAAACGCGGCAGCGACCATCACCGTGTCTTTGGCCAACGAATTCACCGAGGCGGACTCGGACATCTATCTTTCGTCGCTTTTTTATCTGGCCCTCGTTCTCTTCGTTTTGAGTTTCATTACGCTGTTTATCGCCAAACTCTTTCTCATCCGGGCGGAAAGGAAATATTCAAGATGACCCACGAGACAAAGAGAAAGATCGAAGGGTTCGTTGCGCTGTTTCTAAGCACCCTTGCCGCATTCATCGGTCTGTTCTGGCTGATCTTCATACTCGGAGACGTACTGATCAACGGCATAGGGGCGTTGCACCTGAACTTTTTCTTGAATGACCCGACGCCCGCAGGGGTTGCCGGAGGGGGCTTAAGAAACGCCTTTGTCGGGCAACTCATGATTACCGCCTTTGCCACGCTGATCGGCGTCCCCATCGGCGTTCTCGGCGGGACCTTCCTCGCCGAATATGCGCGGGGTAAAAAGCTTTCACAAATCATCAGCATACTCTCCGATATTATGGTCAGCGTTCCTTCCATCATCGTCGGAACGTTTATTTACGCTTTGATGATAAAACCGTTCGGGCATTTCAGCGGATGGGCCGGGGCGACGGCACTGGCCATCATTATGATTCCGGTGGTCTTGAGAACCACGGAAGACATGCTGTCCCTGGTGCCCTGGACATTGAGGGAAGCGGCCTTTGCATTGGGCGCACCCTACTATAAGGTCATTATTCAAGTAGTCTACCGCGGCGCTGCGACAGGTATATTTACCGGGATACTCCTTTCCATCGCCCGGGTGGCCGGCGAGACCGCACCGCTTCTGTTTACCTCCTTTAATAACAACTTCTTTTCCATGAACATGAACGGCCCCATGCCATCTTTGACGGTGAGCATTTTCCAATATGCCATGGGCCCTTACGATGATTGGCATGCCCAGGCATGGGCCGCATCGCTGGTGATTACGCTCTTTATCCTTCTCATCACCATCGGGGGAAGACTGATTTTAAAATGGAGGTATAAACTTTGACAGATAACATTGCACTGGAGATAAAGGGGCTCAATTTTTATTACTCAGGTGACAGCCTGGCCCTTAAAAATATCAATCTGACCATATATGAAAAGAGCGTGACGGCCCTGATCGGGCCATCGGGCTGCGGCAAGACAACCTTGCTCAGGTGCTTCAACAGGATGCACGACCTCTATCCCAAGCATCGTTATGAAGGTGAGATTCTGCTTAAGGGGCATGACCTTCTTGCGAACGGGATGGATCTCATTGGCTTGAGGAGTCGAATCGGCATGGTTTTTCAAAAACCGACGCCCTTTCCCATGTCCATCTTTGACAATATCGCCTATGGCCTCAAGCTGAAAGGGATCCGAAAAAAATCGGAACTTGAACAGCGGGTCGAAAGCGCCTTAAAGCATGCCGCGCTCTGGGATGAGGTAAAAGACAAACTCGCTCACAGCGCTTACGATCTATCCGGCGGACAGCAGCAGCGGCTGGTGATTGCCCGCGCCCTTGCGGTCGAGCCGGAAATCCTTCTTTTCGACGAGCCGACATCCGCCCTTGATCCGATCTCTACGACAAAAATCGAGGAACTTGTAACGCTATTGAAAAATGACATCACCATTATTATTGTTACGCATAACATGCAGCAGGCCGCCAGGATTTCGGACTGGACAGGTTTCTTGATGCTGGGAGAGTTGATCGAATTCGATGCCACGGAAAAGATCTTCACGTCACCTTCGAAGAAACTTACCGAAGACTACGTAACAGGGAGGTTCGGATAATGACCGTTTTCGAGCCGGGCCCATCTTACCTATAGTCCTTTTTTCTAAAGAAAAATGCCGTCTTGACAATGATACCGGCATCCGGTATCTATCTTCAGGCTGTCACATGCCCCATCACACGATCATCTATCTTTACGACTAACTACAACACTGGTGATGCCGTTGCGAGTACGGCTTGCAAGAGAAGAGAAGTGGACTCTGTCGTCCGGATCAAGAACTATTCATATGCTTATCCAGATACGACCCAATTTGCGATAAGAAACATAAACCTCGACATCGAAACCGGACAGTGCCACTGTGTCAGCGGGCCGACAGGCAGCGGCAAAACAACGCTGGGACTGGCCATTAAAGGGTTGCTGCCGCCGGGGAAAGAGGAAGGCCGGATAAGCGGGGTTAGTGCGACGGAGGATGGCGGGACCGATATCGGCATTGTCCTTCAAAATCCCGAAATTCAGATTCTGGCATCAACCATCGGCGCTGAAATCGCATTCGGATTGGAAAATCTCTGCGTCGATCCGGCCGCGATGCCGGCCAGGGTTGGAGAAGCGCTGGAGGCCGTCGGACTCGACCGGCCCTTCGAAAATGAGACTGCCCACCTTTCCATGGGACAAAAATACCGCCTGATCCTGGCTTCCCATCTGGTGATGAATCCCAGGCTTTTAATTCTGGACGAACCCGCCGGGCAAATGGATCCGGATGGTTTAAAAAAGTTGCTGAAGGTGATACAAGCGCTGAAGAACGCCGGCATGTCATTTCTTTTATTTGAGCACAATCCTGAATTTTTAACAGAGATTATCGATGTTTACTGGCATTTGGACAGCGAAGGATATCTTCGGGCCGGACATTTTAAGATGTCGGTCTATGATCCATTGAGGTCCGGTTCTCCCGGGAGCGGAAGACTTGGCGCGACCGACGGGGAGGTTGTGAGCGTGCGCAAATTGACCGTCAGCGGTGCCGATGGGTCACCCATATTTTCCGATCTTTTACTAAGAGTGGCCAAAGGTCAGCGCGTTACCGTCTATGGCGCAAACGGCACGGGCAAAACGACCCTGCTCCGGTGCCTTGCCGGATTTGTTCAGGCCTCTGCCGGGTATGTGATGGTTTTCGGCAAAAAACCGGTTCCACGCAATCTTCGCGGCAAAGTAGGGTGTCTCTTTCAGAATCCGCAGCAGCAGTTGTTCGAAAATACCGTATATGATGAGGTCGCCTTTCCTTTGAAACGCTACGGAAAAAGAAGAAGTGCGATGGCATCCAAAGTCGATGAGATGCTTAGCATGTGTGAGATCGGCGAGCTTGCCGAATTTTCGCCCCATAAACTCAGCTACGGTCAAAAGCATCTCGTGGCCCTTGCGTCCGTGCTGGCCGCCGATCCGGAACTGTTATTGCTGGACGATCCTTTTGCAGGCCTCGATCAGAGCCGGTGTGAAATGATATTGAACCTTTTGTCCCGGTTGAACCAAGAAAAAGGCTTAACGATTATTTGGGCGTGTCATCATCCGCAGATGTTTTCAGGATGGGCCGATCTTGAATTTCTTATGAAAAGAGGAAAAATCTTTGTGCATTCGTCTTAGGCAACTTTTC
>Ga0316575_10000489_pt1 | contig 11492 bp, 9 predicted proteins | sample J5NA_FD_203072 | JGI IMG/M metagenome (GOLD analysis project Ga0316575, IMG submission 203072) | Rhizosphere microbial communities from salt marsh grasses in Alabama, United States - J5-7_050615r2r3 | ecosystem: Host-associated > Plants > Roots > Rhizosphere | place: USA: Alabama | collected...
CGCGAGATGGGCGCGGGCGACGTCGTCATGTTCGTCGACTGGCGCGGCGACCCCGACCAGCAGCTCACCGACGACCCCGGGGTCACGTTGACCTCGGTCCTCGTCGATGCCGCTCACCGCGGTGTCGACGTCCGTGGTCTGCTGTGGCGGGCGCACGGCAAGCTGCTCGGGCTGCACGCCGAGAAGTCGCTCGAGATCGGCGACGCCATCAACGAGGCCGGCGGCCAGTGCCTGCGGGACATGCGGGTGCGCACCTTCGGCTCGCACCACCAGAAGTTCGTCGTCCTGCGTCACCGGGACGAGCCGTCCCGGGATGTCGCGTTCATCGGCGGCATCGACATCTGCTACAGCCGTCGCGACTCCATCGAGCACGACGGCGACCCGCAGCCGATGCCGATGCCGAGCGTGTTCGGGCCCCGCCCGCCGTGGCACGACGTGCACTGCTGCATCCAAGGGCCCGCGGTCTACGACATCGAGACCACGTTCCGGGAGCGGTGGAACGACACGACCCCGGTGACCCTCAACCCCGGCCGGCTCCTCGGCAGCATCTCGAAGGGAGAGCAGCTCGCGGCCGGGCCCCTCCCGGAGCAGTGGCCGCCCCCACCCTCACCGGAGGGTGCGCACGAGGCGGTCCAGGTGGTGCGCACCTACCCGGTGCTGCAGCCCAAGGGCTACGACTTCGCCCCCAACGGCGAGCGCAGCATCGCGGCCGTGAACAGCAAGGCGGTCCGGCACGCCGAGCGGCTCATCTACCTGGAGGACCAGTACCTCTGGTCGGAGGAGGTGGGAGAGCACTTCAGCTCGGCGCTGCGGGACAACCCGCAGCTGCGGCTGATCTGCGTCATCCCGCTCGTTCCTGATGTCGACGGCGTGCTGGCCCTGGCACCACAGCTGTACGCGCGCAAGCTCGCCATGGACCAGCTGCTGGAGGCCGGGCCGGACCGGGTGGCCCTGTTCGGGCTGACCAGCCCGGCCGGCTTCCCGATCTACGTGCACTCCAAGGTGTGCGTCATCGACGACAAGTGGGCGAGCATCGGCAGCGACAACTTCAACCGGCGCTCCTGGTCGAGCGACACCGAGGCGGCCGTGGCCGTGCAGGACATGCGGGTGGCCGAGCACGGTGGGCCGGCGCCGCGGGACGCCTTCGCGCTGCGACTCCGCCGCGAGCTCGTCGGCGAGCACCTCGACCTGGACCCCGACGACGTGCCCGACGACCCCGACGAGGTCTGGGACCTCATGGGGGCGGCCGCGGACGCCCTCGACGAGTTCTACGGCGACACCGGTCCGGACCGGGGCCGTGTCCACATCCCGCGGCCCAGCGCGCCGTTCAAGGGCACCGCGGTGCGGTGGCGGCGCCGGGCCCGCGCGGCGACCGGGGCCCCCGGCGCCGAGCGTCCGCCCGGCCGACTGCGCCGCATCGGTCCGCCCGAGCTGACGTGGTGGCAGGAGCAGTACGCGGCGCGCACCTACGGTGTCGTCGACCCGGACGGCACGGTCGGGCGCGACGACGAGATCTGAGCGCCCTGGGGCTCATCGCCCCGGTGACACCCGTCGAGGTTGCGCGACATGCCGATCGGCGGCGCCCGACATCGGCATGTCGCGCACTGTCGGGGGTCGCGGAGGGGCCGGGGCGGGGGAGGGGTCGGGGCCGGGGGAGTCTGGGTCAGAAGCCGGAGGCGGTCGGCCGGGGGTAGTACTTGAGGAACTTGGCGACGTGGTTCGCCTTGGACAGGGCCACATACCGCCTCCGGCGGAGGCCCTCGACGCCGTAGAGCAAGGGGTTGACGTAGGCGCGGCGGGCCACGGCCTTGACGTGCTTCTTGAGCGCGGGGTCCGTGACGTAGCGGAGGAGCAGCGCCTTGGGGAGCAGCGAGTAGACGATCTCCCGCGACGAGGTCACCGGATCCGTCGGGCGGTTCTCGATGACGTCGGCGACGACGAAGCGCGCGACGTTGACCCCCGAGGCCGTGACGTAGTAGTTGTTGCGGCCGATCCGAGGGTTGACCTCCAGGAATCGGGGGGTGCCGTCGCGCGGGTCCACCTTGACGTCGAAGTTCGCGAACCCCTGGTAGCCGAGGTGGTCCAGCAGGTGGCGGGCGTGCTCCGTGATCTCCGGGAAGGGGGTCGTGATCATCGCGCAGGGGTTCCCGAGCGCCAGAGGATGGTGCTCCTCGAGCAGCACGTGGGCGGTGCACATCATCGTCACGGCTCCGAACTGGTCCCGGTAGGCGGTGACGGAGCGCATCCACGTGTCGTCCCCGGGGACGAGCTCCTGGACGATGAACCGGTCGCGGAAGCCGGCCGCGCGCAGCCGGCGCCACAGCTCGTCCAGCTCGTCCTGGGTCTCGACGAAGTCGACCTTCTTCTTCCCGGGGTACTCGAGGGGGTCGTAGGCGCTCGACGCGGCCGCCTTGGCGACGACGGGGAAGGTGATGCCGGACGGCAGCGGCTCCGGCGCCCAGCCCGGCTCGCCCGCACGCGAGAAGTCCTGGATGTGGGTCAGCGGCGTCGGCACCCCGACCTCGCGACACACGGCGTCGAACCGACCCTTGTCGGCGATCCGGTCGAGAGTGGCCGTGTCCACGAGCGACAGCCGGTAGTGCTCGTCGAGCTCGGCGCGACGCTCGGCGAACGTCCGGCTCCACCCGTCGGTGTTGGCGAGGAGGAGCACCGGCACGGTGCCCGTGCGCGCCCGGCCGCGCCGCAGCAGCTCGTCGATGTGGTCGTCGGCCGTCGCCTCCGAGCCGAGGAAGACGTTGTCGATGATGGCGGAGTCGACGACCGGGCCGGTCGGCTGGCGCGAGATCACCGTGGAGCGCACCCCGAACTCCTCGTGGAAAGCCCGCGCCATCCCGTAGACGCCGACGTCGCCGCCGAGCATCACCACGTCGAAGGAGGGCGTCCGGGTCGGGCTGGGCATCGGGTGGGCTTCTCTCGATCAGTGGTGTGGTGGCACGGGCGAACGGCGACGGTGAGGTCGGGGATGGCCGAGCGCGGCTCGGGCGCCCGCGTGCTCGGCCCGCCCATGGTACCGACGGGACGGCCGTGAGCCGGACGCGCGGGAGGGCCCCCGGTGACAGGGCGCCTCGCCCAGGGTTACCGTCGGGCCATGCGTGAGGACGAGCCCGCCATCGACACCACGGTCCCGCCGAGCGGTACGGGCTGCGTGGAGTGCCTCGAGTCCGGAGGCTGGTGGGTGCACCTGCGACGCTGCGCCACATGTGGGCACGTCGGCTGCTGCGACACCTCACCGTCGCAGCACGCGAGCGGTCATGCCACCGCCTCCGGTCACCGGGTGGTCCAGAGCTTCGAGCCGGGCGAGGACTGGTTCTACGACTACGGCGCCGACGAGCTCGTGGAAGGCCCCGCGCTGGCTCCTCCGACGAGTCGGCCCGACGAGCAGCCGGTCCCCGGACCCGCGGGCGCAGTGCCTCCGAACTGGCGCAACCTCATCCACTGACAGCGGGTCCGCCGAGACGGACGACCGCTCGTGACGGCGCCGTGCCTGCGTGCTCGGGCCCCCACGACCCCGACGACCCCCCGAGGGTCTTGACAGCGTGCCCGGGGTCCGCGACTCTGTACGGCCATAATCGTTCGTACCCGTACGAACGTTCTCCGTGTCGAGAGGTGTCGTCGTGACTCAGCTACAGCCCGCACCCGAGGAGACCCCCGAGACAGCTCTCAGGCACGGGCGCCTCGGGGTCATCGGGATCGTGTTCTTCGTCGTCGCCGCGGCGGCGCCACTGGTCGGCATGACGGGGGCCGTGCCCGTCGCCATCGTTCTCGGCAACGGCGCGGGCGTCTCCGGCGCGTACGTCGCCGTGGGGCTGACGCTGCTGCTCTTCAGCGTCGGGTACGCGACGATGAGCCGCTACGTCACGAACACCGGCGCGTTCTTCGCCTACGTGGGTCGCGGGCTCGGGGTGACGACCGGCGTGGGCAGCGCCTTCGTCTCGCTCGTCGCCTACGTCGCGATCCAGCTGGCGATCTACGGTTTCTTCGGCGCCCTGATGTCCTTCCAGATGGGCGACGCCCTGGGGATCGACCTCGCCTGGTGGGTCTGGTGCCTCATCGCCTGGGCGCTCGTCACCGGGCTCTCGCTCTTCAGCGTGGACGTCGGCGCGAAGCTCCTCGGCGGTCTGATGCTGCTCGAGGTCCTGTCCCTGCTCGTCATGGCGGTGGCGGTCTTCGCCGTCGGCGGCCCTGAGGGTGTCGACGTCGGGGCCTCGTTCGCGCCCGCGAACGTCCTCGTCGGTGGTCTCACCGGATCCGCCGGCATCGCCCTGGCCTTCGCCTTCGCCTCGTACATCGGCTTCGAGGCCACGGCCATCTACGGCGAGGAGTCCAAGGACCCCAAGCGCACGGTCCCGATCGCCACGTACACCGCGGTCACGCTGATCACCCTGCTCTTCGGGTTCGTCACCTTCTCGATGGTCACCGCGCTCGGGTCGTCGACCGTGGTCGACCGGGTGGTCGAGCTCTCGTCGATCGAGGGCGAGCCGCTGGCCGACCCCGCCGCCGTCGTCTTCTCCATCGCCGAGACGTTCGTCGGTGAGTGGCTCGGCTCCGGTGCCGGCACGCTCGTGTCGACGACGATGCAGTGGCTGGTCCTCAGCAGCCTGTTCGCGGGGCTGCTCGCCTTCCAGAACTCCGCCGCCCGCTACTTCTACTCGATGGGACGCGCCGCTGTGCTGCCCACGGGTCTGGACCGGGTCAACGGGCGCGGTGCGCCGATGGCGGCGTCGCTGACGACCTCCGTGGTCGCGGGTGCCGTCATCCTCCTCTTCGGGCTCACCGACATGGACCCCGTGACGAACATGTTCTTCTGGTTCAGCGGGCTCGCCGTCGTCGCGATCGTCGTCGTCGAGGCGCTGGTCTGCATCGCCGTCATCGCGTACTTCCGGCGGACGGGTGAGGACCGCAGGGTCTGGAACACGACCATCGCGCCCGCACTGGCATTCGTCGGGCTGGTCATCGGGGTGTACCTGCTGATGTCGCGGTTCGGCCTGCTCGCGGGGACGGTGGCCGAGGGGGTCGATCCCACGACCGAGGCCTGGGGCCTGAACTGGATCGGCTGGCTGCTCATCCTCCTGCCGTTCCTCATGCTGGCCGTCGGGGCGGGCATCGGGTACCTGCGCCGGAGCGACGAGAACGAGGACGCCGTGAAGGACCTCGTGACCTGAGGCCGGGAGCAACGGAGGCGCCGGGCCGGGCCCGGCGCCTCCCTTGACCCCCGCAGGACCGGCGCATAACGTTAGGCCCCAAACGATTGTCGGAGGTTGGCTGCATGGCTGCGGAGCACGTCGCCCAGGTGGAGGGCATCGCCGTCGACACCAGGCACTGGATCGGTGGGCGTCGAGTCCCGTCCGCCGGCACGTTCGCCGACATCTCGCCGATCGACGAGTCGGTCATCGCCAACGTCGCCGCCGGCGGCGCCGACGAGGTGGATGCCGCGGTCTCCGCGGCCCGCGAGGCTTTCCCGGCGTGGTCGGCGCTCCCCGTCGCCGAGCGGTCAGCCGTCCTGCGCCGGGTCGCGGACGGCGTCGAGGCGCGCGTGGAGGAGCTCGCCAAGGTCGAGACCCGCGACAACGGCTCGCTGATCCGCAGCCACCGCCGCGGCGTCATGCCTCGCGTGGCGATGAACTTCCGGTTCTTCGCCGACTTCGCGGAGAAGGAGCTCGGTCACCCCGACCTCGCGGTCCGCGGCCACCGGGAGCGCGTGACGTACGACCCGGCCGGCGTCGTCGCGATCATCACCCCGTGGAACGCGCCGCTCATGCTGGCGACGTGGCGGATCGGCCCTGCCCTCGCCGCCGGTGACACCGTCGTCCTCAAGCCGCCGGAGTGGGCGCCGCTGACCGCCTCGCTCCTCGCCGACATCATGGTCGAGGCCGGGGTGCCAGACGGCGTGTTCAACGTGGTCCAGGGGCTCGGCGTCGACGCGGGCGCTCCCCTGACGGCGCATCCCGGCATCGACCGCCTGTGCTTCACCGGCTCGGTCCCGACGGCGGGGGTGATCGCCGCGGCCGCCGCCCCCAACGTCGTCCCGCTCTCCTTCGAGCTGGGCGGGAAGTCGCCGCTCGTCGTGTTCGGGGACGCCGACATGGACCTCGCCCTCGACCTGGCGGTGGAGCAGTTCGACAACGCCGGCCAGGTCTGCCTCAAGGCGGCCCGGATGCTGGTCGAGGAGTCGGTGGCGGAGGACTTCACGCGCAGGCTGGTCGAGAAGGCGTCCACCCTGCGCCAGGGGGATCCTCGGGACGAGGACACCGACGTGTCCGCCCTCATCTCCCGGCCGCACTTCGAGCTGATCAGCGGGTTCGTCGAGCGAGCCGTCGCCGGCGGCGCCAGGCCACTCCTCGGCGGCGGGCCGAACACCGACCTCGGCGGCCTCTACTTCCGGCCGACCGTCCTCGTCGACGCGCCGGACGGCTCGGAGATCCTCACCGAGGAGGTCTTCGGACCGGTCGTGACGATCGAGACCTTCGTGGACGAGGACGACGCCGTGCGCCGCGCGAACGACACCCGCTTCGGACTGGCGGCCACCCTCGTGACGGGTGACCCCGACCGCGCCGAGCGGGTGTCCGACCGGCTCGACGCAGGCACGGTCTGGGTCAACTGCTTCTTCGTCAGAGACCTGGGCGCCCCCTTCGGCGGCAACGGCAAGTCCGGGATCGGCCGAGAGGGCGGCATCTGGTCCTTCGACTTCTACACCAACATCAAGAACAGCGTCTTCAGCCCCAGCGGCTGGAAGGAGTGACCATGGGTGAGGTGGTGGGTGCCGGGGTCCTGGCACACGTCCCGACGATCATGCTCCCCGAGCAGACCCGGCGTGAGCTGAACGGCGGGGAGGACTTCACGCTGGGCGGAGCGCTGGAGGAGCTGCGCCGGGACGTCTTCGAGACCCTCGACTACGACACCGTAGTCGTGCTCGACTCGCACTGGTTCACGACGGTCGAGTTCGTCGTCACCGCCCAGGCCCGCAGGGCGGGGCTCTTCACCGCGGAGGAGCTGCCCCGCGGCATGTGCCGGATCCCCTACGACTGGCGCGGCGACCCCGAGCTGGCGTTCGCCATGGCCGAGCGGGAGGCCGACCACTCGACATGGGTGACGGCGATCGACGACCCCTACCTCCCGATGTACTACGCGACCCTCAACCTCTGGAAGTTCCTCGGCGAGGGGCTCGACAAGCGGTGGATGTCCGTGTCCGTGGCGCAGACCGGCGAGACCGAGGACTTTCTCCGCGTCGGCCGGGTGCTCGGCGACGCCATCGCGGCCACCGACCGCAAGGTGGTCGTCATCGCGTCCGGGGCGCTCTCCCACACCTTCTGGAAGCTGCGCCAGCTGCGCGACCACGAGGCCGCCGGTCTCGACCACATCCGCACTCCGGAGGCGCGTGCCGCCGACGAGGAGCGGATCGGGTGGTTCAAAGAGGGGGACCACGCCCGCGTGCTCGACACGATGCCGGAGTTCATGCGGTACCGACCGGAGGCGATGTTCGCGCACTACCTGATGCTCGCCGGTGCGCTGGGCGAGGGCGACAACGTGGCGACGGCCAGGCAGTACGGGGAGTACGAGAACTCGATCGGCACGGGACAGGTCCATCTGTGGTTCGACCGGCCCGAGGGCGGGTTCCCCCGACCTCGGCGGACCGCCCCGGACGACGACTACCGGCGACAGACGGCCGGCCCGGACCTGCCCGCAGCGGGCTGAGGAGCCGACGATGACCCTGAGGGAGACCCGGCGGATCCTGATCGACGGGAACGCCGTCGACGTGGTGCGCGACGGCGAGGTGCTGCGCGCCGGAGACGGCCGCGAGGTCGCCGTCACCGACGCCGTCCACCTGCCGCCCGTGACGCCGACCAAGATCGTGTGCGTCCACCTCAACTACCGCTCACGGGTCACGGAGATGATGACCACCCTCCCCCCGGCACCTACGTACTTCCACAAGCCGGTGTCGGCCCTGAACGCCCACGACGCCGCCGTCGTCCGCCCCGGGGGATGCAAGTGGCTGAACTACGAGGGCGAGATCGCCATCGTCATCGGGCGGACCACCCGCAACATCTCCCCCGCCGAGGCCGGTGACCACATCCGCGGGTACACCGTGGCCAACGACTACGGGCTGCACGACTTCCGCGACACCGACAGCGGGTCGATGCTGCGGGTCAAGGGGGCGGACACCCTGTGCCCGATCGGGCCGGGAGTCGTCGAGGGGTGGGACTTCCACGGGAAGCGCATCCGGACCCTCGTCAACGGCGAGGTGCGCCAGGACGGCACCACCGACGAGATGGAGTGGGACATGCACTACCTCGTCGCCGACATCGCCCGGACCATCACGCTCCAGCCCGGTGACCTGCTGCTCTCGGGGACGCCCGCGATCTCCCGGACGGTGTACCCCGGCGATGTCGTGGAGGTCGAGGTCGAGGGGCTCGGGACGTTGCGCAACCACATCGTCTCCGGGCCCACCCCGATCAGGGACGATGTCGGCGCCCAGCCGACGGAGTCCGAGGAGGTCCTCTCCACGGCGCAGGGCGGCGACTGGGAGTTCCGGGGGATCCGCAAGCCCCGGCCGGCGGGGCAGTGAGATGGCAGCGGACCACGTCGCGTCCGTCGACTGGGTGGCCGCGGCGAGCCGTCAGGCGCTCCCCGCGGGGCTGGTGATCGACGGAGAGTCCCACCACGGCTCGTCGACCCGGCCGGTGGTCACCCCGCGCGACGGCAGCGAGCTCGGCCACGTGCCGTGGGGAGGCGCCGAGGACGCCGACGCCGCGGTGGCCGCGGCCCGGCGGGCGTTCGACGCCGGTCCATGGCCCCGGATGCACCCGCGTGAGCGGGGCGAGGTCCTCCAGCGCTTCGCCGACATCGTCGAAGCCCACCGCGACGAGCTCGCGCTCCTCGTGTCGCTGGAGATGGGCAAACCCATCCGCGTCGCCCACGAGATCGAGCTGCGCGCGCTCGTCCGGACACTGCGGTTCTACGGCGAACTCGCCGACAAGGACAACGGGGAGGTCACCCCGACCGACGAGGGCGAGCTGTCCCTCGTCACCCGCGAGCCGGCCGGGGTGGCGGCGGCGGTCGTCCCGTGGAACTTCCCGCTCACCATCGCCGGCTGGAAGTTCGCCCCCGCACTGGCCGCCGGCTGCACCGTCGTGCTGAAGACGGCCGAGCAGTCACCGCTGTCGATGCTGCGGGTGGCCGAGCTCGGACTCGAGGCGGGGCTCCCGCCGGGAGCGCTCAACGTGCTGACCGGGGACGGCGCCGAGGTCGGCCGGCGGCTCGGGGAGCATCCCGACGTCGACGTCCTGTCCTTCACGGGGTCGACCGCGGTGGGCCGGCACTTCCTGCGCTACTCGGCGGACTCGAACCTCAAGCGGGTCTACCTCGAGCTGGGGGGAAAGAGCCCGAACATCGTCTTCCCGGACGCCCCGAACCTCGAGGCTGCCGCGGCCACCGCCGCATGGGCGATCTTCTTCAACTCCGGTGAGATGTGCACGGCGGGGTCCCGTCTGGTCCTCCATCGCGAGATCGCCGACGAGGTGCTGGAGCAGGTCGTCGACGCTGCGGGGCACTGGGTCCCCGGCGACCCGTTGGACCCCGACACCCGAATGGGACCGTTGGTCGACGAGCGCTCCCTCGGACGGGTGCTCTCCCAGCTCGACGCGGGGGTGGGGGAGGGCGCCCAGGTGCTCGCGGGCGGAACGCGGGTCACCGAGGGACGCACCGGTCCCTATCTCGCCCCGACCGTGGTGTCGGGGCTCGGCGCCGACAACGTCCTGGTGCGGGAGGAGCTGTTCGCGCCCGTGCTGTCCGTCGTCACCGTCGAGGACGAGGAGGACGCCCTCCGCGTCGCGGGGGACACGCCGTACGGACTGGCCGCGGCGGTGTGGACGGCCGACCTGGGACGGGCACTCCGGGTGTCGCGGCGGCTGCGTGCCGGAACGGTGTGGGTGAACTGCTACGAGGAAGGCGACCTCTCGGTGCCGTTCGGAGGTGTGAAGCAGTCCGGGTTCGGCCGGGCCAAGTCTCACCACGCGCTGGACGAGTACACCGACCTGAAGACGACGTGGATCGCCTATGGCTGACCGCCCGTTGATCGCGGTCCCGGCCCGGTTCTCGGCCTCGGCGTCGGCACTGCGCTACGGCGCGGAGGTCGTCTCGCGCGCGCTCGTCGAGGCCGTGTTCGCCGCGGGTGGTGAGCCGTTGGCCGTGCACCCGTCGGCTCCGGACGGTGGGGCGGACGCCTCCCGTGCGGCGGGACGTCTCGGGTGGGCCGACGGCGTTCTGCTTCCCGGCGGGGGTGACCTCTCGGGCCGATGGTCCGGCCAGGGGGAGCATCCCAGCCTCTACGACGTCGACCTCGAGCAGGACGCCTTCGACCTGGCCGTGGCGCGGTGGGCCCTCGCTGACGGCGTCCCCCTGCTCGCGGTCTGCCGCGGCACCCAGGTCGTCAACGTCGCGCTCGGAGGGTCGCTCGTGCAGGACATGGACGAACGTGACGGTCCCGAGTCCCACCACCGTCACCGGGTCCACCGGATCGAGGCCGAGCCGGGCTCGCTGGCGCACGAGGTCGTGGGCGACTCGGTGGAGGTCTCCTGCTACCACCACCAGGCGATCGCCACCCCGGGGGAGGGGCTGGTGGTCACGGCTCGCGCGGAGGAGGGGGTCATCGAGGCCGTGGAGCGGCCCGACGGGGCCGGTTGGTTCCTCGGCGTCCAGTGGCATCCCGAGGACCGGTGGGCCGTGGACCGCAGTCACCGGGCGCTCTTCGAGGCTCTGGTGGCCGCCGCCCGGCCCGGCCGCTGAGCGGCTCACGCGGAGGGCTCGAGGCCCTCCACCTGGGTGACGAAGCGCCGCAGCGACTCGGTCATCTCGGCGAGCTCGTCCGGGGCGAACGACGAGACGACCACCGACTCGGCGCGGTTGAACTCGGGGTAGAGCCGGTCGAGCAGCGCCTTGCCGGATGGGGTCAGCTCGAGGCTGACGAGCCGGCGGTCCTCGGTGCTCTGGATCCGTCGGACCCACCCGCGGTCCATCAGGGTCTTGGTCACCCCCGTGAGCGTCGCCTTGGAGATACCGACCGACTCGGCGATGCGCCGGGTCTCCATTCGTTCCCAGATCCAGATCGTCCACAGTACGAGGAACCCGGTCCAGGTGAGGTCGTGCGGCCGCAGCACCGTTGCCGTGAGGTAAGCCCGCGCGGCGTTCGCGGCCCGGTAGATGCTGAGCACACCCTGGGCAGCCGCGAAGTCGAGCTCCAGGTGCGACAACCGCTCCGTGGTCACTCGCTCGGTCTCCGCCAAGGTGTGCTGGTCCGGCATGCCACCGAGGATAGGTGGCGCGACGCCCGCTCGACGCGCCGAGGGCGGCCGGTCACGACAGCCGCTCCAGGGAGCGTCCGCCGTTCCAGACGACTCCGACCTGGCGGTAGTAGCCGCCGATGACCTCCTCGACCTCGAGTCGGGCCAGCTCCTCCGTCGGCGACTCGAACAGCC
>Ga0316575_10000490_pt1 | contig 11470 bp, 7 predicted proteins | sample J5NA_FD_203072 | JGI IMG/M metagenome (GOLD analysis project Ga0316575, IMG submission 203072) | Rhizosphere microbial communities from salt marsh grasses in Alabama, United States - J5-7_050615r2r3 | ecosystem: Host-associated > Plants > Roots > Rhizosphere | place: USA: Alabama | collected...
TCCGACGATCGCCGACAAGTCGGCCCTGGCCGGCATGGCGGTCGCCGAGCACGCGCACTTCGAGAGGCTGTCCGAGCGGCTCGCCGAGCTGGGGGCCGACCCCAACGCCGCGATGGAGCCGTTCCGAGAGCCGCTGGACTCCTTCCACCGCTCGACGGCGCCGTCGGACTGGCTGGAGGGCCTGGTCAAGGCCTATGTCGGGGACGGCATCGGGCAGGACTTCTACACCGAGATGGCGGCCTACCTCGACCCCGAGACCCGGGCGCTGGTGCTCGAGGTGATGGCCGACCTCGGGCACAGCGCGTTCGCCGTGGACAGGGTGCGGGCGGCGATCGAGGCCGACGGGCGGGTGGCGGGAAGGCTGGCCCTGTGGGGTCGTCGGCTGGTCGGGGAGGCGTTGACGCAGGCCCAGCGCGTGGCCGCAGAGCGGGACGCCTTGGACGCGCTGCTGGTCGGGTCGCCGGATCGTCCCGGCATGGGTCTGGGCGGCGCGGGGGCGCTGTTCAGCCGCATCATCGAGCAGCACTCGCGCCGGATGGCGTCGCTGGGCCTGGCGGCCTAGGGCTACGTCGCGCCGAAGCCGACCCGCCGCTCCACCGGCTCGCCGAGCTCGATGTAGGACAGCCGGTCCCCGGGGACAAGGAAGAGGCGTCCCCGGTCGTCGGTCAGGCGCAGCACGCCTCCGGCGAGGGCCTTCTCGACCGCCTTCTCGACGTCCTCGCGGGTCTGGTTGCTCTCCAGCGTGAGCTCCCGAGCAGCGTGCTGCACCCCGATCTTGATCTCCACGGCACCGCTCGCCTTCCTCTGGGTCAGGAGGGCCCAGGCTAGCCGGGAGGGGTGCTACTCGCTGCCCGGGTCCCGGCGCGGGAAGCCACGGATGCCTCTCCAGCCGAGGGACGACACGAGGGTGACCGCGTCCGGTCGGGGGAGGGAGCCGTCCGAGGCCAGCCAGTACCGGGCCGCGACCTGGGCCATGCCCACCATGCCGGCCGCCAGCAGCTGGGACTCCTCCGTGGACAGGCCGGTGTCCTCCGCGATGACGGGGGCGATCGACTCGGCGCAGCGGCGGGTGAGCGCGTCCAGCCGGTCGCGCACGGCGTCGGCGCTGGTGAGGTCGTTCTCGAAGAGCAGCCGGAACGAGGCGTTCTCGCTCGCGACGTAGGCGAAGTAGGCGTCGACGGTGGCGGCCACCCGGCGCTTGTTGTCGTGGGTGGACGCCAGCGCCGTGGAGACGGTGTCGACGAACTCGTCGATGCTGGAGTCGAGCAACGCCAGGTACAGCTCGAGCTTGCCGGGGAAGTGCTGGTACAGCACCGGCTTGCTGACCCCGGCCCGCTCGGCGATCTCGTCCATCGCGGCAGCGTGGTAGCCGCGCTGCACGAAGACGTCCTTGGCCGCGTCGAGCAGCTGGGCTCGGCGCTCCGAACGCGGCATCCGGCCGCGGCTCACGGCATCCTGGGTCGTCGTCACGCGTGCCGCCATCTCTTGTGGTCGTCGTGTCGCCCGACGGGGCTGCCCGCCATGTTACTCGCCAGTAGCGTCTAGCGGTACTCGTCCTCGTCCAGGTCGACCTCGCGTGCCTGCTCGGCGGCGTCAGCGGGGTCGGCGTCGAGGGGGACGTCCACGGACCGGACGGGCTCACCGTCCCGGTCGACCGGGCGGGCCTGCTCCGCGGCGTCCTCGGCGGGTACCTCGACCGAATGCTCAGCGTCCGGCTCGACCTCCAGGCGCCCCTCGGCCACGGCAGCGCGGGGCCTGGTCGCCTTCGACTCGTCGGGCATTCGCCCTCCTCTCGGTCGTCCCCACCCTAGTCCGCCGGGATGTGGTGCCTGGCCGGTCTGGGACTACAGCGCGTTGGCCCGCTGCAGCCGGTTCCACGCGACCCAGCCGAGCGGGATGGGCAGCCAGAACGTGATGAGGCGGTAGAGGAGCACGGCGGAGAAGGCCGCTCCGGCCGGAACACCCGCGGCGGTGAGTCCTGCGGCCAGCGCGGCCTCGACCGCCCCTAGCCCGCCCGGGGTGGGGACGATGCTGCCGACGGCGTTGCCTGAGACGTAGACGAGCGTGGCGGTGGCGATGGACACGTCGGCGCCGACGGCGGCCACACAGGCGTAGAGCGCCAGGCCGTAGCCGAGGGTCAGCACGAGGTTGCCGCCGAGGCCCATCGCCAGCCGGCGAGGGTCCTGGACCGCGTCGAGGAGACGGGGCAGGCCGCGCTCGACGAAGGAGCGCCAGGACGCCACCGCTCGGCCGCGCACGGGCGGCACGAGCCAGAGGACCAGCGCCGCTGTGAGCACCACCACGGCGACCGCGACCAGCACCGTGGACCACTGGATGCCGAGGTTCACGTCGCGCCCAGAGATCAGGCCGAGCACCACGATGAGGGGCACGCTGACCAGGAACGCCGCCGCCTGCGAGGCCGCGACGCTCGCAGCGGACTTGGGGAGCGTGATGCCCAGCTTGAGCAGCATCCGGGTGTTGACAGCCGCGATCGCGATCGTCGTCGGTGCCGCCAGCCGGACGAACGCCAGGGCCACCTGCGTCATGACGGTGCGTCCCAGTGGGACCCTCTCGGGGACGAACCCGATGAGACCCCACGCCGCGCCGACGTAGGTGGCCGCGAAGGCCACCAACGCCGCGAGCAGCCACTGCGGCTGCGCCGAGGCGACCGTCCCAAGGATGTCGACGCCGGAGAGGTTGCTGCCGATGAGGTAGACGGCGACGAGGATCGACAGGCCCGACAGCAGCGCGCGCGGCCGCAGCCGCTCGAGGCTGACTGCCTCCGCTGCCGGGGGCTCGGCGCGCTCCCGCACCTCGTCGCGTACCTGCTCGAGCAGGTCTCCGCTACGGCCGAGCATCGCCCGGGTCTCCTGAGGCAGTGCCAATGGCTGCACGAGCGGCAGGGCGGCGCCCACGGAGTCGCGGCCGATGACGGCGATGGCGGCCTCCACCGCCCGCTTGGGGCCGCTGACGGCGGCGGTGAGTACCAGCAGCTGGGCGACGTCGACCCACATCGCCGCGTCGCTGGCCGCGATCGTCGCGCTCGGCTGGTGCATCACCCAGGCATGCCCGTCCTCGTCGACCGCCAGCGTGCGCGGAGACAGGTCGCGGTGCGCGATGCCGGCCCGCTGCATGCGCCGGACCTGGTCCCAGAGGTCCGTGAGCGTCGCGTCGTCGAGCGCGTCCGAGCCGCGCTCCCGGATGAGGTCGACCACCGGCGTGGCCGCGCCTGGGCGGTACACGAGGGCGATGGCGTCGGAGCCGAGGGCGAAGCAGGCGCGCAGCTGCGGGGTGCGGACCCCGGCCTGGGTCAGTGCGTAGGCGTTGAGAGCCCGGGTGTCGGTGCCGCCGCGCATGGTCAGCGTCTCGCGGGGCAGGATGTCCCCGCGCAGCCGCAGCCAGCGCCACGAGCTGCCGAGCAGGCCGGTGCCCTCCCGGTCCCGGTCCAGCACGACGACGTCGAGCGGTCCGTCGTCGGTGCGGGCCTCGTAGGTGCGTGGCCAGTCGTCGCCACGGGCGGTAAGGGTCGTCACCGGCACCCGGTTGGCGAGCAGCCCGGCGGCGATCGTCGCCCCGTCCGGCCGCTGGGTCGGCACCCCGGAAACCAGCCTCACCCCGAGGGCGACGGCCCGCCCGAGCAGCAGGGCCAGCGCCGCCCCTTGTGGCGTGGTCTGACCGGTCAGCAGAAGGTCGGTGACGGCACCCCCGACAGCAACCAGCGCCAGCCGCTGCACCCAGGGTCGCTCGGTCCAGCCGACGACCGAGACCAGCGCCACGGTCGCGCCAGCCCCGGTGGGGAAGACGTTCCCGGTGGTCGTGGGCGGCAGGAACGCCGCGGCCAGCCCGTCGCTGGCCAGGTCCGACCGGACGAAGCCCGACAGCCCCTGCAGGAGCAGCGTGGTGAGCACACCGGCCAGGACCATCTCGCCGGCGGTGCGGCGGCGGCGCTGGTAGATCTCCAGACCGACGAAGCCGATCCACAGCCCGAGCGTGGCGAACGCGGCGACGGCGCTCAGCGGCAGCAGCAGCCAGCTCGGCACGAACGAGCTGGCCTCGGTGAGGTCCCCCTCGATGCCGGCCACGGTCCGCTCGGCGGTGACGGCGACGATCGTGACGACGACGACGGCGGCCAGAGTCAGGGCCAGGCGGGCGGCGTCGAGCGGCCGACGGGAGCGACGGGCCAGGGGCGGCTCGTCGACCGCCACCGGCGGCTGCCGGCCCTCGGGCGCCTCCACGGTCGTCGACATCGGCCCGATGGTCCCACGAGCCGCAGGAGTGCGGGCGGTGCGGCACACGTGCGGCAGGCTGGGCGGGTGGTCAGCGGCGGCGGCGGAGAGCACGGGCCGTCGCCGGAGGCCGTGGTGCTCGACCTCGTGGCGTCGGTGCCCCCGGGTCGGGCGACGACGTACGGCGACCTGGCCCGGCTGGCCAGCGACCTGTGCCCGCGGCCGGTCACGGCGCGGACGGTCGGACGCATCCTCGCCACCCGGGGCGCACAGGTGCCGTGGTGGAGGGTGGTGGGGCACGACGGACGGCTTCCGCCGGGGCTCGGCGAGCAGGCCGCGTCGCGGCTGGCGGCGGAGGGCTGCCCGCTGCGCGCTGGGCGGGTGGATCTCGCCCGGGCCCGGTGGCGGGGCTGACGACAGCGGCGTCAGCGAACGGCGACGAAGAGGGCCTGCGCGGCCGAGCCGACGTCGCCCTCGTGGTCGCCCAGGGTGGTGCGGGCCAGACCGACACCGCTGCTGTCGAGGCTGGTCGCGGCCGACATCCAGATCTCCTCGCCGACCGGCTCCCGGTACAGGTGGACCGTGAGGTCGGTGTTGACGAACAGCAGGCGGGCCGGGTCGGCGACGGCCGAGATGCCGCTGCCGGAGTCGGCCACGGCGACCACGCGCTGCGCCCCGCTGGGCTCCTCGTCATCGACGACCGCGACCGTCAGCCTGGTCCACACCGTGGCCGGCCCCGGTTCCCCGATCTCGCCGTCGGCGGCCCGCCAGGCCACGGCGTCGAGGTATCCGGGGTTCCAGCGGCGCGGGCGTCCCGTCTCCACGCCGGCAGCAGGGACGGCCTGTCGCGGCGTGGCCGGGACGTCCAGCGGGGAGTCGGACCTGCGCAGCACCCAGGCCTGCATCCTGACCAGGGGGGACTCCGGGTCGGCGGCGGTGGCGAGCACCCCGGTGCACCAGGCCACCCGTCGACCGGGGCGCTCCACGGTGGCCCGCAGGGTGAGGTCGGTGACCGGAACCGGAGCCAGGATCTCCACGGTCACGCGGGCCACGAGCGGCGAGGGCGGCCCGTGACCCAGCCGCTCGACGGCCCGGGTGAGCAGGGCGGTCGGGGGCCCGGCGTGCTGAAGGCCCTGGTCCCAGGGACCAGCGGTGTGGCGGGTGGAGCGGTAGCGGCCCAGCAGGGTCGAGCCGCCGGGGCCCGTCTCCTCGAGACGCTCGTAGAAGGCCGGCACGTCGGCCGATTGTGTCAGCCCCCTCTGCTGTGATCTGTGCGTGGCCCGCCCCCGACTCGACCCGGCACAGCAGGCGGTGGTGTCCCACCCCGCCGGCCCGCTCGTGGTGCTCGGCGGCCCCGGCAGCGGCAAGACCACGGCCCTCGTCGAGCTCGCCGCCCACCGCGTGACGTCCGGTCTCGACCCCTCGCGGCTGCTGCTGCTGGCGCCGAGCCGGCGCAGTGCTGCGCTCCTGCGCGACCGGGTGGCCGCCCGGCTCGGGCGCATCGTGCGCGAGCCGGTGGCCCGCACGGCGCACTCGTATGCGTTCGGCCTGCTGCGCCAGGACGCGGTGCGCCGTGGCCTGCCCGCGCCTCGGCTCCTGTCCGGCGCCGAGCAGGAGCTGATGATCGCCGAGATGCTCGGCTCCGATGCCGCGCGCTGGCCCGCGGACGCCCGGGCGGCGCTACGCACCCGCTCGTTCGCGGGTCAGCTGCGGGACCTGCTGCTGCGGGCGGAGGAACGCGGCCTGGGTCCGGACGACCTGGCGGAGCTGGGCCGACGACACGACCGGCCGTTGTGGGTCGCTGCCGCCGCCTTCGCCGCCGAGTACCTCGGGGTCACGGCTCTGGCGCACCCCGGTGCGTACGACCCCGCCGAGCTCGTGCGCGCGGCCACCGACCTGCTCAGGGCTGACCCGGTCCTGCGGGACGAGGAGCGGTCGCGGCGGGCGCTCGTGCTCGTCGACGACTACTCCGAGGCCGACCCGGCCCTGGTCGACCTGCTCGGCGAGCTCGCCGACGGCGGCCGGGACCTGGTCGTGGCCGGCGACCCTGACACGAGCGTGTTCGGCTTCCGCGGGGCCGACGGCCGGGCGCTGCTGCGCTTCCGGGAGCAGTTCGGCCACGGGGGGCCGGCGGCCGAGGTGGTGCTCGGGCACAACCACCGGCTGCCTGCGGCGCTGCTCGAGGTGGCCGGGCGGGTCGCGCGGAGGCTCGGGGGGCCCGCCGGGCATCGGACGATGCGCTCGACGCGCAGCGACGCCGGCCAGGTGGAGGTCGCCCTGCTGGCCGGTAGGTCTGACGAGGTGGCCCACGTCGCCGCGCACCTGCGGGCTCGACACCTGCGGCACGGGGTGCCCTGGCACGAGATGGCCGTGCTCGCCCGGTCCGCCGCCGACCTGGCCGGGCTGCGTCGGGCCCTGGCCCGCCACGAGGTGCCCGTGGCCCAGCGCAGCGACGAGGTCGCGTTGTGGCAGCACACGCCGGTGCGGGCCCTGCTCGACCTGCTCGCCGTCGTCACCGGCCGCGACCGGGCCACGCCCGAGCGAGTGGCCGACCTGCTCCAGGGGCCGTTCGGGGGGCTCGACCCGGTGCGGCTGGCCGGTGTCCGCCGGCGGCTGCTGGAACGTGAACGGGCCGCCGGTGGCTCACGGTCGGCCGACGAGGTGCTGCTGGCGGTGGTCTGCGATCCGGGTGAGACGGAGCCGGACGACGAGCACCTGCGTCCGCTGCGCCGGGTGCTGCGGGCCGGTCGGCGGGCCCTGCCGCACGGCTCGGTCGAGCAGACGCTGTGGACGATGTGGGACGCGGCGGCGGTGGCCGAGCGCTGGCGTCGTGACGCGCTCGCGGGAGGTCCGGACGGTGCCGCCGCCGACCGCGACCTCGATGCCGTCCTCGGGTTGTTCGAGGCCGCCGCGGCGTTCACCGACCGGCTGCCCGGCGCCGGGCCGTCGGAGTTCCTCGACCACGTGCGCGCCCAGCAGATCCCCTCGCCGGGCTGGTCGGGGACGGCCCCGGAGCGGGAGGCCGTGAGCGTGCTCACCGCGCACGCGGCGAAGGACCGCGAGTGGGACACCGTGGTGGTCGTGCGGGTGCAGGACCAGCTGTGGCCCGACCTGCGGCGCCGGGACACGGTCCTCGGCACCGGCGCCCTGGTCGACCTGCTCGACATGCGGCGCCTCCCCAGCTCCGCAGAGCAGGTCTCCGCCCTCCTCGCCGCCGAGCGGCGCCTGTTCCTGCTGGCTGTGACGAGAGCCCGGGCGAGCCTGCTGGTCACCGCGGTCGACGACGGCGAGGACCGCCCGTCCCGCTTCCTCGCCGACCTCGACCCCGAGGTCGGCACGACCCGGCCCCGCGAGCCAGGGCGGCTGCTGACCCTGCCCCGGATGGTCGCCGAGCTGCGCGCCGCCGTGTGCGACCCGGCCGTCGACGACGACGCCCGCCACGACGCCGCCGCCCTGCTGGACCGTCTCGCCTCCGTCGGCGTCCTCGGCGCTCACCCGGACGAGTGGTACGGGCTCGCCCCGACGAGCGACTCCGGGCCGCTGGTGGAGCCGGACGAGCCGGTTCGGCTGTCCCCGTCCCAGGTGGAGGGGTACCTGCGGTGCCCGCTGCGCTGGCTGCTGCAACGTGGGGGAGGGCAGCAGGCCGGTGCGCTGCGGGCCGAGATCGGCAGCCTCGTGCACCGTCTGGCGCAGGAGACCGCCGCTGACGACCTCACCCCGGCCCAGGTGTGGCAGCGCTACGAGCAGCTGTGGGGGGAGCTCGACGTCGGCCGGGGGTGGGTGGCCCGACGGGAGCGGGCCCGGGTGGATGCCATGGTCACCCGCCTGCTCGCCTGGCTGGAGTCCAGCCCCCGCCGGCACCTCGGCAGCGAGGTGGAGGTGCAGGTGCGGATCGACGACGTGGTCGTCGCCGGACGCGTCGACCGGGTCGAGCGCGACACCGACGGCTCGGTCGTGGTGGTCGACTTCAAGACCGGAGCCAGCGCGCCGAGCCGCGCGGAGGCTGCGGCGAACCCGCAGCTGGCGGTCTACCAGTGGGCGGTGGGTCAGGGTGCCCTCAGGTCCGTCGTCGACGGGGAGGCGGCGAGCGGCGGTGCCGTCCTCGTGCACCTGGGTGCCTCCTCCGGACCGACCGCGAAGGAGCAGTGGCAGCCGTCCCTCGAGGAGGCCGAGGACCCGGGCTGGCCGGCGGGCCTCGTGCGCGAGGTCGGTGCCGGTGCCCGCGGCTCGGTGTTCGCTGCGCTGGTCAATGCCTCGTGCCCGGCGTGCCCGGTGCGCACGTCGTGCCCGGCCCATCCCGAGGGCAGGCGGGTGACGCCGTGACCGTGACCCCCGCCGAGCCCCTGACCCCTGCCGAGGTCGCGCGGACGCTGCGTCGACCTCCCCCGACGGCCGAGCAGCAGCAGGTCATCACCGCTCCGCTGGCCCCGGGGCTGGTCGTCGCCGGGGCGGGGTCCGGCAAGACCGAGACGATGGCCTCCCGGGTGGTGTGGCTGGTGGCGACGGGCCAGGTCGCCCCGGACGAGGTGCTGGGCCTGACCTTCACCCGGAAGGCCGCCGGGGAGCTCGCGACCCGGGTCCGCAGTCGGCTCGACGCCCTGGCCGAGGCGTTCGGCCGGCCGGCACCTCAGGTGGAGCCGACGGTGATGACCTACGACGCCTTCGCCGGCCGGGTCGTCGCCGAGCACGGGATGCTGCTCGGCATCGAGCCCGACCGTCGTCTGCTCACACCGGCCGGGGCCTGGCAGCGCGCCGCCCGGCTCGTGCACGCCTGGGACGGACCGATGGAGGGTGTCGACGCGGCCCCCGACACGGTCGTGGCCGACCTTCTCGACCTGCACGAGCAGGCGGCCGGCCACCTGGCCGACCTGTCCGAGGTCCGCGACACCACGGCCGCCCTGCTCGACGTGCTCACGACCGTGCCGCCCGGCCGACGGCAGAGGCGGGCGGTCCACCACGCCCTCGTCACCCCGGTGAAGGCCCAGCGGACCCGGTTGGCGCTCCTCCCGCTCGTCGAGGCCTACCGCGCTGCCCTCCAGCGGGACGACGTCGCCGACTTCGCCACGGTGGCGGCGCAGGCGGCCCGGCTGGCGGTCGGCGACCCGCGCGTGGGGGAGGCGTTGCGCAGCCAGTACCGGGTCGTGCTCCTCGACGAGTTCCAGGACACCTCCCATGCCCAGCTGGAGCTCCTGCATGCCGTCTTCGGCAGCGGGCACGCGGTGACGGCGGTCGGCGACCCGTTCCAGTCCATCTACGGGTGGCGAGGCGCCAGCGCCGACACTGTGGCGTCGTTCCTCGAGCGGTTCGGCACGCGCAGCCCGGTGGCTCAGCGCTCGCTGCGGACGAGCTTCCGCAACGCGCGCCGGGTCCTCGCCGTCGCCAACCACGTCGCGGCTCCGCTGCGTTCGGCCGGCCAGCCGGTGGCCTCCCTGGTCCCGACGTCCGACGCCCCCGCCGGGGTTGTCCGTGTCGCGGTGCACCGCACCGCCGCCGAGGAGGCCGACGCCGTCGCCGGCCAGGTCGATCAGGTCTGGCGGACCGACCGGTCGCCGTCCAGTGCCCCGCCGAGCGTGGCCGTGCTCGTGCGCAGGCGCGACCAGATCCCCTCGCTCGAGGCGGCGCTGGCCGACCGGGGACTCCCGGTGGAGGTGGTGGGGCTCGACGGCCTGCTCGGGCTGCCCGAGGTCGCCGACGTCGTCGCGCTGCTCCGGCTGGTGGCCGACCCCGGACGGGGGGACGCGCTCATGCGGCTGCTCACCGGTCCCCGGCTGGCGTTCGGGCCTCGCGACCTCGACCGGCTGGCTCGCTGGGTGCGGCGGCTCGGCGGCGAAGGAGAGGCGGGGATCGTGGAGGTCCTCGAGCGACCCCCGCCACCGGGCTGGCTCAGTCCCCCCGCCGAGGAGAGGCTGAGCGCGTTCGGCGCCGCTGCACGTCGGCTGCGCGCCCGGCTGTCCCGGCCCGTGGCTGACGTCGTGGCCGACGCGGTCCGAGTGCTCGGGTTGGACGTCGAGACCGAGGCACGTGCCGCTCGCACCGGCGGGGTGGGGTCGGCGCACCTGGAGCGCCTGGTGGAGGAGGCGGCCGCGTTCGCCGACCTGGCGCCGCAGGCGGGCCTGGTGGAGCTCCTGGGCTACCTCGACGCCGCCGAGCGACAGGAGCGAGGGCTGCGGCGGGCGGTCGAGGTGCACCTGTCCTCCCGGGTCCAGGTGCTCACGGTCCACGCCGCGAAGGGGTTGGAGTGGGACGTCGTGGTCGTGCCGGGGATGTGCGACGGCGTGTTCCCGGCCCTCGGCCGAACCGGTGCCGCCTGGGTCAGCGACGCGGGGACGCTGCCCTACCCGCTGCGGGGGGATGCCGAGAGGTTGCCCCGGCTCGACGCCGGCGCGTCCGACCAGTCCGACCTGGCCCGTCGGATCACCGGCTTCGTCGAGGACGGCCGGGAGGTCGACCGGGACGAGGAGCGCCGGCTGGCGTACGTGGCCTTCACCCGGGCGCGCACCGTGCTGCTCTGCCACGGGTACCGGTGGGGCCGCGGCGTACGTGCGCTCGACCCGTCACCCTTCCTGCGGGAGGTCGCCGAGGTCGACGGTGTGATCGTGGATCGCTGGGTGGACGACCCCGGTGAGCGACCTGGCCCGCCCGGCGCTGCGCCCGCGTGGCCGTACGACGTGCTCGGCCGGCACCGGACGGCCCTGACGGACGGCGCGGCTCGTGTCCGGGCCGTCCGAGCCGACGGGGGTGCCGCCCTGCGCTCGCCGCTCGGTGCCGCGTGGGCCGAGGAGGTCGACCTGCTGCTGGCCGAGCGGGAGGCCCATGGCGCCCGGACGCGGCGCGTGCTCCCACCCTCGCACCTGTCGGCCTCCCAGCTGGTCGCGCTGCGCCGCGACCCCGAGCGCTACCTGGCGGCGCTGCGGCGCCCGGTCCCGGGGCCGCCGAACCCGCGGGCGCGGGCGGGCACGGCGTTCCACGCCTGGGTGGAACGCCGCTACGGCCGCCCTGCGCTGCTCGACCTGGACGAGCTGCCGGGCGCTGCTGACGACGGGCCGGTCTCGGAGGACCTCGCGGAGCTGCAGCGGGCGTTCCTCGCCTCCGAGTGGGCCGAGCGGAGCCCTCGGGACGTGGAGGCCTCGTTCGAGCTGGTGCTCGGTGGGACGGTGATTCGGGGGCGCGCCGACGCCGTGTTCGACGAGCCTCCCGGCCTGCTCGTGGTCGACTGGAAGACGGGCCCGCCGCCACGGGACCCG
>Ga0316575_10000492_pt1 | contig 11447 bp, 18 predicted proteins | sample J5NA_FD_203072 | JGI IMG/M metagenome (GOLD analysis project Ga0316575, IMG submission 203072) | Rhizosphere microbial communities from salt marsh grasses in Alabama, United States - J5-7_050615r2r3 | ecosystem: Host-associated > Plants > Roots > Rhizosphere | place: USA: Alabama | collected...
TCAACAGAGCCGCAGAACAGATTACGGGTACTTCACGCGAGAATGCCATTGGCAACAAGTGCTGGGAAGTTTTTCATGCTGATGTTTGTGAACGAGATTGTCTCTTGAAGAAGACAATCAAAACAAACCGGCCATGCATTAACAAGATTGTTAGAATTCTTCGTAAATCGGGAGATGCAACACCAATAAGTATCACCACTGCAATTCTCAGAGATGAAGATGGCAAGGTTATCGGTGGTGTCGAGACATTCAGGGATTTGAGCGAGATTGAAGAGCTGCGTAAAGAGGTTGCCGGAAAAAGCACGCACTACGACATGATCACCCGCAACCACCGTCTGATGGAGATATTCAATAGCCTACCGGCTATTGCACAGAGCGAATCACCGGTTCTTGTACTTGGCGAGAGCGGAACCGGAAAGGAACTACTTGCAAAGGCCATTCATAACCTTAGCGGTCGCAGCAAGGGACCATTTGTAGCGGTCAATTGTGGAGCGCTACCGGAAACGCTGCTTGAATCTGAGTTGTTTGGATATAAAAAGGGGGCATTTACTGACGCAAAGACGGACAAGGCTGGGCGATTTGATCGTGCAAAAGGGGGAACGTTGTTTCTTGATGAAATCGCAGATCTTCCCAAGGTTGTACAAGTCAAAATGCTTCGTGTTCTACAAGAGCATGTTTACGAACCTCTCGGCGCAACCGAATCGGTGAAGGCGGATGTTCGAATTATTGCTGCTACCAATCGTGACTTGAACAAAATGGTTGCATCTGGAGAATTCAGGCAGGACCTGTTCTATCGCATTCATGTCATGCCTCTGACCCTGCTACCACTTCGCGAAAGAGCTGATGACATACCGATTCTCATTGAACATTTCATTGCCCATTTCAATACAATTCAACGGCGGTCGATTGAAGCGGTATCAGAGGATGCCATGTCAATTCTGCTCAGTCATTCGTATCCAGGGAATATCCGTGAACTGGAAAACATTCTTCAACATGCATTCGTGCTGTGCCAGGGATCCGTCATTGAACGCAGGCATCTTCCGCAATATCTGGTTAATCCTATATCCAAAGCGGCAATTCCTTCTGGTGATGAGGAATCGTTTGAAAATATCGATAAGCGACGCGTCATGAAGGCGCTTGAGCGAAGTCGATACGTTCGGGTAAGAGCGGCAAAAGAGCTTGGTGTGCATGTGGCGACGTTGTGGAGGAAGATGAAAAAATATGGAATACAGTAAAAAGGTTGTTGATTTGCGGAACACGTTTTCCACTCTAAATTCATTGAGAAGTGCAATTTGAATTTTTTGAAAAAATCGTCCTTAATTCAACCGACAACTGCCGCCGTTCTTCAAATCAACATCCTTGGCCAATACCTGAGCGTATTCGCGTCGCCGCCGGTAATATATCACCGCAAATGAACAGCTTGGCTTAATTGTGAATCCCTGTGAAATGGCATACTCGGTAAAATTCTTCAGAAGTGATTCCGCGATTCCTTTTCCCCGCATTTCCGGATGAACAAATGTTCGGTAAAGATCAAGAATCACAGGATCGGTATCGCGTCGTTCATAGTGAACGGAATTGGTCATCCCGTTGATTGTGCAAGAAAATATTCCTTTCGCTTCATCGTGTTCTATTGACAATTCCACGATTTTTATCTCCTCTCATTGTGATGCATGTATCCCCAACAATTCAAGTTCATGCTAGTAATAATCATTCTGGTGGTCCCCACATCGGATCATGCCCATATAGTTTGAGCCACATTTCTTCGTATGGGGCATGGGCATCGACTGTTTGCTGATTGAATGAAAATTTATAGTGGGCGCAGAAATTGGTGATCACATTGTAGGCATTGATCAACTCGGTGGCTTTCTTTTGACAATCATCCAGAGGCTCTTTGCATTTATCTGGATGCCAGATAAGAATTTTATCTCTGAATGCATTTTTAATGCTTTCGAGGGTCGCTTCTTCAAAAATGCCGAGCACCTGTCTGGCGGCAGTAATCTTTTGAAATAGAGTTTCGGGTGTTGTCTTGATTGACTTATTATGTGTCATGATTGCAGTAGCTTGTCGATAATAACGGATAGTACAGTTTGGGCTATTTTAGAATCGGTTTCTATCAAAGCTTTTCCACAATCACTTTCAGCCACGAAATGCGGGTCGATCGGAACAGAGCCAAGGAATGTTATCCCCAACTCTTCTGCCATTCGCTTTCCGCCACCCTTGCTGAAAATTGCTGTTTCCTTACCACAATGCGGGCAGATAAATCCGCTCATGTTTTCGATGATTCCAAGGACTGGAAGGTTCAGTTTACTGCAAAAGTCGATAGACTTGCGAACATCAAAAGTCGCCACATCCTGCGGTGTCGTCACGATAATTGCAGCATCAGGTTTTGCTGTCTGGATAACTGAGAGGGGTTCATCACCTGTTCCCGGAGGCGAGTAGATAATGAGATAGTCAAGTTCACCCCAAACGGTATGACCGATGAATTGAGAAATCACCGCATGTTTTAGCGGTCCGCGCCAGATTACCGAGTCGTGTAGATTCTGCAAAAGGAACTGAACCGACATGATCTTCATGTTGCCATCAAACCGAACCGCCGGTTCCAGATGAGTTTCATCTCCAGAACTAAGGAAGTTCTCCAGTCCCAGCATTTTGGGGACCGATGGCCCATGCAAGTCTGTATCGAGCAAACCAGTTCTCTTGCCCATTATCGCAAGACCAACTGCGAGATTGACTGCTACAGTACTCTTGCCAACACCGCCTTTGCCTGAGAGGACAACATACTTCTTCTTGATGTTCACTAATGTTTCTGTTAGCCGATTTTCATCGGCACCCTGGTGACTCATTGGATAAAAACCCCTTTTTTTGAACTCTATACTATGTGGGAGAAGAGGAATATGCAAGAGACGTGCCTGCGTTAAATGCTCAAAAATATAGCATTGAACAGTCGCACGGCATTGCTCTGGTGCAATGAACCATTGCAACCTTCGCATCAATGCAAAGGTGTAATTGTTTTATGAAAGCCGAAATTGGCCGAATTTCCATCGAATCGACGTTTTTTCAATTGGGCATGAAAATAGCATAAGAGCAGGACATGGAAACAATGGCGATCACCGACTGGAATGGAATTGTATCTCCGATGTTCGATGCATCGTGTTGCCTTTTGATTGTGCAATCGAATGGTCAGCGTTCCGCTGTCGATGTAAGAGAAATGACTTTGTTCGAGAAGGTTGAGTTCTGTTCAAAAAGAGGAATAAAAGCGATTATATGTGGTGCAATATCGAATATCGCTGTAACAATGCTGCGAGATAGCGACATCGAGGTCTTCTCCTGGGTTCGAGGTCCCATTGAAGACATCATTAGCGCTTATGTCAATAACTTGAATGTAATGGAGTTGTTTTCGATTCCCGGTTGTAACCAGGCAATGTGTGGCAATAAGCGACGGTTTCGTCGACGAGGTGGGGGGCGATGTGGATTGCGATAGTTTTTCAAATGAATACACTATAGGCAGAAGTAAATGAACTTTGTGACAAATATATGCGTGCGACAAACATCGACGAAGGAGCTTTCAACATGAAAATAGCTGTAACAGCGGAAAATACGTCTCCAGAGGGCATGGTAGACCCTCGGTTTGGACGAGCAAAATTCTTCCATGTCTATGATGAGGGCAAAAATGCTTGGGAAGCCATTGATAACAAGCAAAATCTCGAGTCTGCCCAGGGGGCGGGCATCCAGTCTGCGGCAAATGTTGTCAATGCTGGCTGTAAAATCTTGATTAGTGGACATTGCGGCCCGAAGGCATTCACGGCACTCACAAAGGCAGGCGTTGAAGTCTATACTGTTTCTGGTGGAACTGTCCAGCATGCAATCGATTCATTCAAACAGGGAATGCTCAACAAGATCGAGTCAGCCGATGTTGAAGGGCATTGGTGAAAAAGAAGCACTGAAAAAATATGTGATGATTACAATCAAACCATTGGAGGCTATGTGAAAATTGCTATACCCACTGCCAATAATAAGCTCTGCATGCATTTTGGCCATTGTGAAAAGTTCGTTCTTGTCCATGTCGATGAAAAGACTAACACAATTGTAGGCAAAGAGGAGTCTGTACCCCCTGCACATGAGCCGGGCGTATTGCCTAAATGGCTCCATGAAAAAGGTGCGAATGTCATCATTGCCGGTGGAATGGGTATGCGGGCGCAACAGCTATTTGAACAATATGGTATTCAGGTTGTGGTAGGTGCGCCATCCGATCATCCACAAACAATCGCATTGAATTGGCTGAAAGGCGCGCTTGTGACAGGAGGCAACATTTGCGATCATTGACAGCCGTAGATGCGGAATGTGCTGGTTCTGTTGCGGTCTTGGATAGAACCGAGATCTTTGATGATACACAGCATGGCGCTTGCAAATATGAGCAAACACTTGCCGAGTTGAAAACAAAACATCATTCGCAATGTTTATTTAATAGTCAACCTATGATTGTTTCTGGCTTGAAATTCTGGTTTGATGATACAGTAACTTTTTATGGAAGTTTCAACTGCAATGCATACCAACAAGGATACGATGGCATGGTCCATGGTGGAGTCATTGCAGTGATTATCGATGCTTCGATGGCGCAATGCCTTATGGGGCATGGTGTGGTCGGGTATACGGCAAACTTATCGGTCAAGTATCGAAAACCGGTAGCGATTCGCACTCCGGCAAAGCTTCAGACATCTATCGTAGCGGTCAATTGCAGCGTCTTGTACTCGATGAGCTGCAAAATAACTCAAAACGATGTTTGTGTTGTCAAAGCTGATGGGAGATTTTTTAAGGTCAAATAGCGCACCACTTACGGTGCTTGTAGTCAAACTTTTCAAGGGAGGTTTTATGCCACGCGGAGACAGAACTGGGCCAATGGGAATGGGACCGATGACAGGCAGAGGTGCAGGATTCTGTGGTGGGTTTGGAGCGCCGGGCTTTATGAATGCCATGCCTGGAAGAGGCGGCATGGGATTTGGTCGTGGGCGCGGCAGGGGTTTCGGTATGGGTATGGGATGGAGGCACGGTTGGGGATTTCAGGGCGCTCAGGTTGCCTGTCAACAGCAGGTCGATGAGCTTTCTTTGCTCAAGAATCAGGCCAAATACTTTGGCGAGGCTCTGCAGTCCATTAACAGCAGAATCTCTCAACTCGAAACAGAGACGAAGTGAATGAATCCGGTTATTCCCGGCTCATTTTGTGACCATTCTATCGTCATTTTGGGCCGGGATTCTATAAGAAAATCATAGCGGGACAGAATTGTAATGAGAACCTTTTTTGAATGTCTTCCATGCTTTGTCAATCAGGCACTGGGATCATTGAAAAACTGCGATGCAACTAGTGACCAGACAAAGAATGTAATGCGGTCGATTTTCTGTGAGTTGGCAGGTATCGATTATAATGCAACTCCCCCTGTCACCGCACAAAAGATCCATCGCATGGTTTCAATGGCAATTGGGGATAAAGACCCCTATGCATATCATAAGCAGCGTTTCAACCGTTTTGCGGCTGATGTATTGAAGTCGATGCAAAAAACAGTTGAATCACAACAGGACATTCTTGCAGCAAAGGTAAAGTTGGCAATTGCTGCAAACATAATCGATTTCGGCAAGAATCACAATCTGACTGAAAAAGAAGTGCTCTCCTGTTTTGAAAAAGCGATGGAAGTTACCATTGATTCAAGTGCACTCGAAGATTTTAAGGAAATCGTACTCGATGCGAATAACATTCTCTTTTTATGTGATAATGCGGGAGAAATAGTATTCGATCGCTATTTGATCGAAGAGATGCCGTACAAGAGGATAACCTGCGCTGTGAGGGGCAAGCCGGTTATCAATGATGCAACGCTTGAAGATGCTCAAGCGGTCGGGCTTACTGAAATCGTGAAAGTAATCTCCAATGGTTCCGATGCCCCAGGGACGATCCTGGAAGATTGCTCGTCGGAATTCAAGCAGTTCTTTGACAATGCAGATGTCATCATCGCCAAAGGACAAGGCAACTTTGAAACACTGAGCGGCATTACCCACAAGAGAGTATTCTTTCTCTTTCAAGTGAAATGTCCGGTTATCGCACGAGATGCCGGATATACTGTAGGATCCTTTGCAATACTTGACAATAGATCAAATAGTAATAGTAGAGTTTCAGAATATCTTCAATCAATCAAGATGGGGGTTCAAAATGGCTAATGGGCAAGGAATGGGAAGAATGGGTGGCGGCGGAGCAGGGCCAGGTGGTGAATGTGTGTGTCAAGCGTGCGGTCATCGTGAACCACACCAGCAGGGGCAGCCCTGCAATCAGAAGAAATGTCCTAAATGCGGACAGATTATGACTCGTGGATAGGGAACGTTTTATTCAAAAGAGAGTGTTTGATGATTATACATATGTCGAAAAATGCCACACAACAGCAGTTGCAGGCAGTCAAGGATCGTATTGCAAATAGAGAGCTCGCTTTCGATATAAGCAATGGGAAAACGGGCGTAACTGTCATTGGGGTCCTTGGCGATTGCAGTAAAATTGAGGAATGCGTTTTCGAAGAAATCGGTGGCGTGGATAAGGTTGTCAAGATTTCAAAACCTTATAAACTCGTTTCGCGCGAGTTTGCACCGGAAAATCGTGTTATAAAAAGTGGCTCCATGGATATTGGCGGTAAATATTTGGTGATGATTGCAGGGCCCTGTTCGCTTGAAAACGATAACCAGATAATGACTATTGCAAATTATATATCTGATTTGCAAATTCCAGTCATGCGCGGCGGTGCTTATAAACCGAGGACATGCAGTATGCTCCACAAATTGTTCTGGTCGACTCGAAAAATCGCATAAGAAAGGCCTGAATGAGATGCACCCGGAATTATTAGAGACATCCTTGATTACAGACCTTTCGAAGCGTCCCCTTTCACTTCGGCTGAAAGGAGATGAGATCCTGCGGAAACGATGTGAATCGGTAAATTCATTCACTACAGAATTGGATGTCTTTCTCAATGAAATGCTGACTTTTATGCGAGTTCATGGTGGAATCGGCCTTGCCGCTCCGCAGATCGGCATCGGGTTGCGAACTATCGTAGCGGAAATGAACGGTCATGCAATAGTTCTTGCTAATCCGGAAATCGTCAGTGCTTCAGATAATCTCGAAATAATGGAAGAAGGCTGTTTAAGCATTCCGAATGATCGATATGAAGTAGGGCGGCCATTGTTCATCGAGGTCAAAGCGAGGACTGCGTCAGGGGGGACGTCTTCATTTTGAAGCTGATGGACTATTCGCATGAGTACTCCAGCACGAAATCGATCATCTTGATGGTGTTTTGATTTTGTGACAAGAATGGTGGGAACAAATGTTGATTAACAGGAGCTGTTTCTATGCCTACGTATGAATATAAATGCAAGTCATGCGGAATGAAGTTCGAGAAATTTCAAAGCATGACCGATGCGCCCTTGACGGAATGCCCTTCTTGCAAAGGATCGGTTGAGCGAATTATAGGCACTGGCGGTGGAGTGATTTTCAAGGGTGCCGGTTTCCACAGTAACGATTATCCGAGTTCGCAAAGTTCCGGTTCTCGTTGTGGGAGGGAAATACCGTGTTGCGGCAGGGATTCATTCTGTGGAAGCCCGCAGTCCGAATCATAAAGGTAATCAATTGGGAATCTGATTGATAACTACAAATAGAACCTTGGAGGTAAAAAAATAGCTGTAAAAGTGGATAAGGAAAAATGTACGGGGTGCGCTGCTTGCAAATCGTCTTGCTCAATGGATGCGATAGAGATGAAGGAGGGCAAGGCGCAAGTAAGTGACACGTGTGTCGAATGCGGAGCATGCATATCGGAATGCTCGCAGGGAGCCTTGAGTTTGTAATTCGTGAATGAAATTCTAAGGAGGATACTTATGCCATTACGTGATGGAACCGGGCCTCTGGGTTTTGGACCAGGATCCGGACGTGGAAAGGGCGGGTGTTACACTGGATTCGGTTATCGAAGCATGTCTCGCACGATATTTCACGGGAGGCCGGGTTGGCTGCTTGGTATTGTTGTCTCCCTTGTTGCGGCGGTGCTGCGTGATGTATTGAATCCTTCCGGCATGATTCGCCGGATCGTACAGGTATCGTCAGCTCCTAAGATCAAGGATTATGCTCATAGGAACATACGCGATGCGCAATATAGCGAAATCAATGCACAATCTGTTCCCATGTCATCCCAAAAGAGGACCTGTCAATGAATATGCAGTATGTGAAACCTATTGGCTTTATAAGAAGTGAGCACATAAAAGCCGAAGATACGCCGATTCAACCGGTCTATGCCCAAGAATGTGCCGGAACCGTGGAAATACTTCCTGAGTATGAAAAGGGACTCACGGATATTGAAGGCTTTTCGCACATTATTCTTATCAATTGGCTGCATGAATCTGAATCGGGAAAATGTAAGATGCTTGTCAAGCCGTTCCTTGAAGATGCCGAACACGGCGTATTTGCTACTCGATCGCCATGTCGACCCAATCCTATCGGCCTGTCCATTGTTCGACTAATAAAAAGGATTGGTTCCGTCTTGTCTATTCAGGGAGTTGATATTCTTGACGGCACACCGGTGCTGGATATCAAACCCTATTCGAGTCTCTTTGACTGTTTCCCTGATGCTCGTAATGGCTGGCAGGAGGCGGTCACCCCAACGGAAGCCGCAATGAGAGGCAAACGGGGGTTTCGCGGCAGTGCAGGAAAGGAAAATGTTTCATGAAAATAGCAATCGCCAGCGGTAAGGGCGGAACAGGAAAGACGACCATTTCGACCAATCTCGCACTCTTCGTGAGTGAAGGTAGCGATAAGGTGGTATACCTTGATTGCGATGTGGAAGAACCCAATGGTCATTTATTCCTGAATCCAGTTCTAAATGAAAAAACATCGTCATCGATTCCAGTTCCGGTGATCGATGAATCAAAATGCAATGCTTGTGGTGAATGTGTTCGGTTCTGTGAGTATAAAGCACTGGTGAGACTTGGCAAAACCGTCATGGTGTTTCCTGAATTATGTCATGGGTGTGGCGGTTGTACGCTCGTTTGCCCTAATCATGCAATACAGGAACAACCGCGCGAGATCGGATTTATTGAATTGGGGAATTCTGGAAAGATCGGATTCGTTCATGGGCGACTGAATATTGGTGAAGCAATGAGTCCTCCACTTATCCGTGGTGTTCTCCGGCAAATTCACGGCGATGAAGTGAATATCATCGATGCTCCTCCGGGCACATCATGTCCGGTCATCGCCTCGATTCGGGATGCGGATTTTGTTGTTCTCGTTACCGAGCCAACCCCGTTTGGACTCAATGACCTCGGGTTGGCACTCGACATGGTCGGAGAGCTCGGTATTCCGCACGGTGTCGTTGTCAACCGTGCGGAAAATGATAACCGGGACGCGGAAAGTTTCTGCGAGAAGCGGCACGTAGAGATTTTGAGCAAAATTCCTGATGATCGAAGAATTGCCGAATGCTATTCAAAAGGAGAAATGATCCTGAAGGGCGTTCCGGATGTGAAGAAAAACTTCGAGGAACTCTGGAAAGCGATCCGAAAGCGGGTTAATGCATGAAAGAAATCGTTATTATTAGTGGTAAAGGCGGTACTGGAAAAACAAGCATTGCGGCTTCATTTGCATCGCTTGCGGCCGGAAAGGCGGTACTTGCCGACTGTGATGTCGATGCAGCGGATCTCTATCTGATCATCAAGCCATCCATCAGAAATCGAACTGAATTCCGCAGCGGGCATAAGGCTTCCATCAAGCTGGATATGTGTACCGGCTGTGGGAAATGCACCGAGGTATGCAGATTCGAAGCAGTTCGTGATGGAACAACCTGGGATGCGTATCCCGGTATCGCTTATTCAATCGATCCGGTTGCATGCGAAGGATGCGGTGTATGCGTGCGATTCTGCCCATCTCAAGCAATAAACTTCAATGAAGAGGTTTGCGGAGAATGGTTTATCTCCGATACCCGCTTTGGGCCGATGGTGCATGCAAAACTCGGTATTGCATCAGAGAATTCGGGAAGATTGGTAACACTGGTGCGCAATGAAGCCAAGCGAATTGCCCAGGAAAAAGGTGCCGAGTATGTGCTGATAGATGGTTCACCCGGAATCGGATGTCCGGTCATTGCATCACTCACTGCGGCAAGCCTGGCTCTGATCGTTACCGAGCCAACCGTATCAGGTGATCATGACCTTCGAAGAATCGCGGGGCTTACAAAACGACTGGGTATCCCTGCGATGGTTTGTGTCAACAAATGGGATATCAATCCCGAGAAGACCGAAGAGATAAAGACTTTTTCGCAATCGCAAGGATTGGCATTCGCGGGTTTGATACGATACGACAGAATCGCTACGGCCGCTCAGAGATCTGAAAAATGTATTGTGGAATTTCCTGAAGCAGAAATGGCTTTGGATATAAAAATGTTATGGAACAGTATCATCGAAAACGCGAAAGAGTGACATTTGCGTTGAAGAAGTAGAGCCGGTTGCAAAGAGTGGCAAGACTGAACCAGTTCTTCAAGGAGTAACAAATAAATGAGTGAAAATACGGATGCAAACAAGATGATTGAACCCGATAATATGGGACGAATGAATGATCCCGACGGGTCTGCGTTTATCAAGGGAATCTGTGGCGATTCGATGGAGATGTACCTTGTGATAGAGAAGGGTATCATCTCCGAATCGAAGTTTTTCACCGATGGCTGTAATTCATCACGGTTCTGCGGCGCGACCGCAGCGCGGCTTGCAAAAGGGAAGTCGCTCAAGGATGTTTTGCGTCTGTCACCAGCCGATGTGATCGATGCATGGGGTGAAATACCTGGAGGTAATGTGCACTGCGCCATTCTGGCAGTGAGTACGCTCCACAAGGCACTTGCGGATTATCTGATCAAGACACAGAACGGATAAGTAAAAAGCATGAATGCCTGTATTTTCGCAAATGGAGAACTCGATTTTCAGCCCCACCTCGCCCCCAGATCCGGCGATTGTATATCATGCGACTGTATCATAGCCGCTGATGGCGGTGCGCGACACTGTCTCAAATTTGGTTTCAAACCTGATCTCATAATAGGCGACATGGATTCTATCGATTTTGCTGCTGAGTCGACCTACCATGGGATCGAGAAGATTTCATTCCCGCGAGAAAAAGATAAAACAGATACAGAATGTGCAATCGATGAAGCTTTAAAACGTGACTTTTCTCAAGTAACAATCATTGGTGGTGTTGGTGGCAGGATCGATCATACCATTGGCAATCTCGCGCTGGTTGCAAAGAATGCTGGAAAAGTCGCTCTGGTAACGAAAGATGGATTGCTGATTGGCCTTGGCGCATCGCATGAGTGCAAATTAGATGGTCCTGTAGGTTCGATTGTCTCAATGATCGCATGGGGAGAGAATGCAAAGATTCGAACCAGAGGTTTGAAATATCCCAT
>Ga0316575_10000493_pt1 | contig 11407 bp, 11 predicted proteins | sample J5NA_FD_203072 | JGI IMG/M metagenome (GOLD analysis project Ga0316575, IMG submission 203072) | Rhizosphere microbial communities from salt marsh grasses in Alabama, United States - J5-7_050615r2r3 | ecosystem: Host-associated > Plants > Roots > Rhizosphere | place: USA: Alabama | collected...
TTTTGAAATGGTTATTTTAACAAAATTATTAAGGTATTCTGACATTTCGAATTTCAATAATTTGAAACCCTGCGGGATTTCCAATTTCACCGCATCTACTGCGTCAGATGCCGTTCCGCATAGTCGAATGTAGCGAAACGACATCTTCCTTGTATATGCGGCAAACTTGAAAATCGCACAACTTGGGTTTAAAAATCCGAGGCTTGTGATATGCTCAAAAAACGGAAAAAAGGATAACTGTGGTATGTAATGGTGATCAAATGAATTTGTTCTGCTTTATTTTGTGTGATTACTCCTACATATCTGATATTAAGCGATTTATGCGCTCATGACACCTATAATTTGAGAAATTAGTTCTCTGACGTTAACGTGGCGCATGTCGAATGGCGTTCACGCCGCTGTTGCCATACGATTGTTCGAAATTAGAACATAAATGCCTTGATTCCGGAAAGTGAGAATTGTACACCCATCGCTATGACGATGACTCCCATGTAGCTGGTAATCATTTTCTTAGTCATAGTCGGTTCGCGCTGCCCTTTAAAGAATCCAATCGAGATCGAGAGGACTAGTGCTAACACAACAAGAGTTGCGATTACGCCAACAATGGCAGTGATGGGAAGCAACCGCTTCCCATGGGAAGCCGCGACAGTAATCACCCCTGTAATCGTGCCCGGACTTGCGGCGAATAGAATCAACGGTGTAAGGGATATCGACGATACTGTTGCCTCCGTAGATTCAGTTTTGGGTTTATGCTGGGCTGACCTTAGCATGTTGGCTCCAATCCATACGAGAATGCCTCCACCAGCGCAGGAAAAGGCATCGAGAGAGACACCGAAGACATTTAAAATCGAGATGCCGGCTATGGCGGCAATCAGCAGGATGATGCCTATGGATGTAACCGCCTTTATCGCTTCCTTCACTTTTCCCTTTCTTGGGATATTACCGACGCAGTCGGAGAAAATCTCTGCACACATTACAGGATTCACGAGCGCGAGAATTGTCACAACTGCTTGTATGTGCTCTTTCACTTAATGCCTGTCCACTCTCTTCTTTATTATCAGGTTTATGTATATATCACCAACAATTGTGTAAAATGCAAGAAAATAAAAAATGTACGCCATAAGAAAAACACAATCAAATTGGGGCAAAAATCCTCACCACAGTTTAACCTGCATCCCGCTATAATTGATGCCATACTTGAATCCATGAAAGAAAAAAGGCGTTTATTATATTAGTTGACACTACCTACAATTTATCTATATATTTTTATATTCTTAAGTGGTTCGATTACATGATCTTGGATGCTTTCACGTCGGCCTGTCTTGTAATACTGTAATTAATTTTATACATGAAAGGAGCACGTATGAAAAAAATCTATCCTTTTCCAGTTGTGTTGATTATGTTTGTGACAGTATTGTTTTTATCCATTCCGGCACATGCCGACAAGTTTACCGATACCATCGAAGTCTACAAGAAGTCTAAAGCGGTTCAGCCATTTTTCAAAAATGCCTATGGTTATGCGGTTTTTCCGACCATCGGTAAAGCCGGCATCGGAATCGGGGGCTCGTACGGTAAGGGCCAGGTATACAAGGGCGGGAAGATTACCGGCGAGGTCTCCGTAATAAAGGGGTCCATCGGTTTTCAGTTGGGAGCTCAAGCCTTCAGTGAGATGATATTCTTTAAAGACAAGCGAGCCTATGACGAGTTTACCAGCGGGGAATTCGAGTTTGATGCGACGGCTTCGGCGGTTGCGATCACAGCCGGCGCCCAGGCAAAGGTTGGCACCGAAGGCGCCACGGCCGGAGCAAGTGCCGGTCCCGCCACCGGTGAACAGGCTAAAACAAGCTACCATAAGGGAATGGCCGTGTTCGTTCACACCAAAGGCGGGCTGATGTACGAGGCAGCCATTGGCGGCCAGAAATTCTCCTTCAAACCGAAAAAATAAAATTACAGCATAGCCGTATTTGGGCCCATAGAAAAGAGAAAACGCTTGGTATGGGCCCATACGCCAAAAGCAACTAGTTTTCTATTTACAGCTCATGATTTGAATAATTGCGAAGTCAGGTGCCCACAACCAACCTGTACTCATCTCAATGAACAGATTTCTGCTACGCGCCACAGGTTACTAGAAGTGGTTTCAAAACCTTCAATCGGTTTTAAGGTCAAGGCGGACTGAGGCGGCCAACCGCAGGAATATCGGGAATATTTCGAGGACTGACCGTCTCAGTCCAACTCAGCTTGTCCCGTTGTAGCTATCGCGAAGATGGAAGATTGGGCCCGAGGGGAGGGTTTGAAACCACTTCTAATCTGTTTTGAAACCTGCGCATAGCTCCAACATAAAGACAATAACCTTTAAAAGTCTTATCAGGAGAATTTAAATGAAAAAAACACTCGTTTTCTTCGTATTATTATCTGCACTGTTTCTCACTTTTGCCATAGATGCCTTAGCGGGTCCTGCCATGGATCGTATTATGAAGAGAGGGGAGTTGTTGGTTGGCACAAGCGGCGCACAGCCGCCTTTGACAGCCACCACTAAAAAAGGTGAACTCATCGGACTGGATATTGATATTGCCAAGGCAATGGCTGATTCACTGGGTGTTAAAGTAAAATTTGTTTTAATGCCGTTTGCCAAGCTTCTCCCAGCTCTTGAATCAAACCAGGTTGACATCATCCTGTCGGCCCTGACCATTACCCCTAAGCGGAATCAAAAGGTGGCATTCGCGGGTCCATACTATGTTTCCGGAAAGGGCATTTTGGCCGTAGCTGAAAAGTACGCTGCCTTGCAAGAGGCAAAAGGATTGAATACACCGGAAGTTACTATTGCGGCGCTGAAAAATTCAACAAGTCAGAAATTTGCCGAAACGTTGATTCCCAAAGCAAAATTGGTCCTTACCAATTCCTACAAAGAGTCAATCGATCTTCTTTTCAAGGGGAAAATCGATGTCATTGTAGCTGATTATTATTTTTGTGCACTGACGGCTTACCGATACCAAAGCAAAGGGCTAATAGCAGGAGAGTCGCGCCTTACTTATGAACCGCTGGGCATCGCCATGAGTGAAGATACGCTCTTGATCAACTGGGTTCAGAATTTTATCAATATTCTTAAAGGCAGCGGCAAATTAAAAGAAATGGGCAAGAAATGGTTAACGGGCGGCCCATGGATCGATGAGCTGCCTTAAGGGTCCGATAATTTTAAGTAAGCCTCATATTTTAAGCGGAGGTGTTACCATGACAAAAATTTTAAGAACTCCTGAGGAACGATTTATAAACCTCCCTGACTTTCCTTTTGACCCTGTCTACATAGACGATTTGAAAGGATTTGAAGGCTTGCGATTGCATTACGTGGATGTAGGCCCTGAAAATGCTGACCACACATTTTTGTGCCTGCATGGTGAACCGACGTGGGGTTACCTTTTTCGGAGGATGATCCCAATTTTCACTGAGGCGGGATATCGAGTGGTCGCTCCGGACTATTTTGGTTTCGGTCGATCGGATAAGCCGGTGGAGGAAGAAATTTATACTTTCGACTTTCATCGCAACATGCTCATTTCGTTTATCGAACATTTGGACCTCAAAAGTATCACGCTTGTATGTCAGGATTGGGGTGGAATTCTCGGGCTCACCCTGCCGATGGACATGACGGATATATTTTCCCGTCTACTCATTATGAATACGACCCTCGGCACCGGAGATGTTCAACTTTCCAAAGGGTTTCTCGATTGGCGCGCCTGGGTCAGAAAAAACCCCGATATGTCAGCCGGCAGGCTACTGCATTTAACGTGTCCGCATCTGTCGGATGCAGAATGTGCGGCTTATGACGCACCATTTCCCGACATCCACTATAAAGCCGGCGTACGTCGATTCCCCGAGATCGTTCCTGACCGGCAGGATGCACCCGGCGCGGAATTGTCGCGAAGAGCACGTCAGTGGCTTCGCAACAAGTGGGAAGGATCGGTGTTTATGGCCATCGGTATGAAAGATCCGGTGCTCGGGCCACCGGTGATGCAGGTACTTCGCAATGATATACTAAACTGCCCCGAACCCTATGAACATCCCAACGCCGGGCATTTTGTGCAGGAATGGGGTGAAGAGATCGCCAGAAAAGCGATAGCGGTCTTTCGCGGTTAAAAGGAGGATACAAAATGAAAATGTTAATGAATGTAAGGTTCCCGCATGAGCCTTTCAACACCTTGGTGAGAGAAGGTAAAGTGGGTGGGATCATTCGCAGGATCTTAAATGACTTAAGGCCGGAATCATTTTATTTCGTGGAACAGAGAGGCGCTCGAGCAGCAGTGGCCATCATAGATGTGGTTGAATCTTCAAGGATTCCATCTTTTGCTGAACCCTTTTTCTTAAAATTTAACGCGGATTGTAAGTTCAGGATTGCAATGTCTCCGGAGGATTTAGCGAACGCCGGTCTTGATGAACTGGGAAAGATATGGAGCTGATATTAAAGGAATATACTGAGTGGCTGGAATCGCACATTCAGGAAATGCCGGGATTTGAAGGTTTTGAAAGCATCGATTGGTTCACACTGTCAAGCAACATTGACCTGCAAACGGTACACCGGTCCATCCATTACCATGTTCGATCCATGTCCGATCTACAATCTTATGTGAAGACGCACACCGAAAGGATCAGGACCGACGGCGCCAATCGTTTCGGCGGAAGCTGCCGTGCCAACCGGAAAATTTTGAGCCTGCTCCGGCACATAGAGTAGGTTTGGTAACCACTTCTAAAAAATTCTGGCATTTATTGCCATATGTGATATAAGAATGCAGGTTACGAAAATTTCCTTATTCGGAGTTGACAAGTAACTTAAATAAAAGAGTTATTAAAACATTTGAAAGGAAATCACCATGGCTGTTATTACCATATCCCGCCAATTTGGTGCCGGAGGCAAAACATTCGGCAGACGCATTGCCGATACTTTGGGATATTATTATGCGGATGAAGATATTATCGAAAGGGCTGTAGTGGAGATATATATCTCTTCCGATGGGAGAAAAACCATTGAATCGGAACCGGTCGATAGATTCAAAAAATTTATCTCCAAATTGAATCCCTTTGGAACGAGCCTGATGGAACTTCCTTTAGACGACAAAGAAAGATATATCGACGGATTTAAATATGTTGAGTTGCTCAACCTCATCATTCCCAAAATTGCCAAAGATGGAAATGCGGTTATCGTCGGCAGAGGGGGGCAGTATATTTTACAGAATCTTGAAAATACCTATCACTTGCTCCTTATCGCGAATAAAGAAGACCGGACAAAATTCATTGAGGAACATTATCGTGCTTCGAGTACTCGAGCCGCACAGATGATAAAAAGAATGGATAAGCGGCGGGTCAACCTTTTTAGTTATTTTCGCAGAAAAGACTATGATGATCCAACGTTGTACGATCTTGTCATAAATATGGGTTTGCTGAGCATGGATAAAGCTCAAGAACTAGTAATCAAGCTGATAAACGGCTAACCGGAAAGATTTGATGCTGACATGATCAGCTCAGCTGCTTGTTCAATGGGAATTCGGCTCATGTTCAGCGTCAAATGAAACCAATGCGCGTCGTCAAATCCCATCCCGCAAATTGATCTGCGGAACCATTTCCGAGTATCATCTCCTTTTTCGATAAACTCTTGGACGCGATCGGGACTTACGTTATAGTTTTTCATAGCATATTCTTTTTTCCAATCCATTGTGGCTACCAATCGAATATGATAGCAATTTTTCTCGCCTTTCAGGAAAAAGTATGCAGCTCGTCCAATAATGACAACATTATCTTCCCCGGCGGCCCCCAAGAGAATAGATCCCAGGCTTTTCTTATATTCTTCTTCACACACTGAGCTTTGATCATATCCCTCATATCTTCTTCTCTCTTCAAAAGATACCAGTGTTTTTTCCGAGACATTCAGATCGTTAGCAATATCTTGGAAAAGGGATTTGTCAATGTACCGGTAGTTAAGTCTTTTTGCAAGCAACCGTCCAAGTTCCCTGCCGCCTGCAGCAGTTTCTCTGCTGATCGTGATAACAGCCATCTATGTTCTCCTTTTCTTCTGAACAAAAGCGCGGCGAACCGCCATCATTGCTCTTTCGGCTTAGTAGTGGGCTTCGTCGGATGTTTTTCCTCTGAAAATATAATAACAGTATGCCACATAACCGAGAATCACGGGAAGCAATACGACGGTGCCGACCAAAAGCAGTGACTGGGATTCCGGCGCGGCCGCAGCCTGACGAAAAGATACGGCAAACGGAACCAGCCAGGGAAATACACTGATTCCCAGTCCCAGATAACCGGTCAGAAATATACCCATGCTCAAGAAAAATGGCGAATATTCGTCTCCTTTGTGAAGGTTCCGCCAGTTCAGCACAAACATCACGAGGGTGGCCAGGGGGATCGGCAAGAGATAAAAAATATTCGGGATGCTGAACCAGAGTCTTTTGACATCGGCATTCATCACGGGCATGCTGATGCTGACGATCCCGATGAATATGGCCACATAACCCAGCACATATTGGGCGCATTTTCGCGCCCAATCCTGGGTGATGCCATCCGTTTTCATGATCACCCAAGTGGCGCCCAGCAATGCATAGCCGAACACCAGCGCCATACCCACCATCACAGTGTAGGCATCGAGCCAGTCAAAGGCGCCGCCGGCAAAACTGCGTCCCTGAACCTTTATCCCCTGGACAAATGCCCCCAGGACCATACCCTGCATGAACGTTGCCACAAGGGATCCGAAATGGAAAGAATAATCCCAGAATCTTCGAGATCTACCGGTAGCTTTGAATCGGAACTCGAACGCCACGCCTCTAAAGATCAACCCGAGCAGCATCAGTATGATCGGCATGTAGAGCGCCGGCATTATGATTGCGTACGCTAAAGGGAAAGCAGCAAACAGCCCGCCGCCACCCAGAACCAACCATGTTTCATTGCCGTCCCAGAAAGGGGCAACGGAGTTCATCATGCGATCCCGGCAACTGTCCGAAGGTGCAAAAGGAAACAAAATGCCCACACCCAGATCGAATCCGTCCAGGAGGACATACAAAAAAATGGCCGTAGCGATGAGACCGTACCATATCAGCGGCAAATCCAGGAGCTCACCCAAATTAAACATGCTTTCCTCCTTTTTCGGAAGCCGAATCCGTAAAAAGCGGCGGTTCTTTCACGCCATGTGCACCGTATGCTTTTTCCGAATCGCCCGGGCCCTTTCCGATCAGCCTGACGATGTAATAACTACCCGCACCAAAGATAAAAACATATGTGAAGATGAACGCTAAAAGAGACATGGTCAACTGGGATCCGATAACCGGCGACACGGCTTTGCTCGTACGAACAGCGCCATAGACGACATATGGCTGCCGGCCGATTTCCGTTACAAACCAGCCGGCCAGCACAGCAGCGAATCCCGCCGGTGTCATGGCCATACACCAGCGTTGAAACCATGACGTGTTGAAAAGTTGTTTGCGAAAAAACAGAACGGCCGCGGTCACCCCTGTAAAAATCATCAATATGCCGAGGCCGACCATAATCCGAAATGCCCAGAATACCCAGACTGCGGGCGGGCGATCATCTTTTGGCCATTCTTTTAAGCCCTTGACCTCGCCGTTGAGGCTGTGCGTTAAAATCAGACTCGACAATTTGGGAATTTCAAGGGCGTATTTGGTTTTTTCTTCCGCCTGATCCGGCCATCCGAAGAGTCTCAATGCGGCGCCCTTTTCCGTATTCCAGATACCTTCAATGGCCGCTATTTTGGCCGGCTGATGCTTCAAGGTATTCAGGCCGTGCATATCGCCCAGCACTGCCTGAAAGGGGGTGACGAAAATCGCCATAATCATCGCCATTCCCAGCATGACTCTGGCGTGTTTGACATGTCGATTATGACGGAGATAATACGCGGCGATCCCGCCGACGACAAAAGCCGTAGTCAAGTAGGATGCAGTGACCATGTGAAAAAAACGATACGGAAAAGACGGATTGAAAATGACCTTAATCCAGTTGGTGGGATACAAAAGGCCGTCGCTTCCCGCCCGAAATCCCTGGGGCGTCTGCATCCAGCTGTTGGCCGAAAGAATCCAAAACGCCGAAGCCAGGGTCCCCACGGCAACGATGAGGGTCGCGGCAAAATGCATTTTCGGCCCCACGCGATTCCAGCCGAAGAGCATCACCCCCAAAAACGAGGCTTCCAGAAAAAAAGCGGTGAGCACTTCGTAACCCAAAAGCGGTCCCAAAACATTACCGGCCCGATCGGCAAAGACCGACCAGTTGGTGCCGAACTGAAAAGACATCACCACGCCGGACACCACGCCCATGCCGAATGTGACGGCAAATATTTTGACCCACATGCGGTAGACCTCTTCATAGACCGGATTGTGGGTACTTAACCATCGCCACTCCAGTACCACCAGCCAGCTTGCCAGGCCGATGGTAAAGGACGGAAAGATAATATGAAACGACACGGTAAACGCAAACTGTATGCGAGCCAACAAAACAGGATCAAATGTTGCTATCATGACGGCAACCTCATTATTAACTTTGATATTAGCAAAAACTCAGAGGCCAGGAAACTTGTCTTTGATTATCCCTCAAGGGGTGTGATTTACATCCTAAGGCGCATGATTGGGATACTGAAATTTGGATTATTTAAAGGCATGGCCTATCGAAGATCCCGTATTGCGGAAAAGGACCCGATAATTTAAAATTAAAAGACTACATCACGTTTGTCAACATTACAATTTTCACAAAGGCGCTTCAAAAGGCTTGGCATACCCTGTCAGTTCCATGTAACCCTGCCCGTCCACCCGGCGGCCATTTTTATTCCCCCGAACGGACACGCTCCCTTCCCAGTAGTTCACTCCGGTACTTTCCCGGGTTCTCATTTCCTGGTCCGCCAGGTTGGACGAAACATAGAGGTCCATGGCCGGCGACAAAATCCTGATCCGCCAGCGGGCCGGATAAACCGCCCCGGAATTCGGGCTTTTCCAGGTATCCAACACCATCGATTCAATATCATGAACGGATAAATGTCTCGTTGTTCCATCGGAACGGACATATGTCCCGCTGGAAGCAGGGTGCCACCGGCCGTCTTTTTGCCGCAAAAGATAGATCATGATTTCCGTGTTGTCGGAAAGCTGTAGGCCGAACCAGTCCCATCCGATGATCCCGGGCTCCAGCGGGGAGGTGCTGAATTCATGATCCATCCAGGACAGTCCCTTGACGGCAAATGTTTTCCCGGCAAGCATTACCTGTCCGTTGGTCTCGAGCCGTGTCAAAGAATAATAGCAGCTGGCCCTTTCGGGAGTGGACCCTTTTCGGCTGTACCCTTTGTTTCCATGAACCGCCAGCGGTTTAAGAGGCGTTAAATCAAGATGAAAAGAGAATTTTTCAGCAACGGCTTTCAGGCGAATGGCTTTGGGGCTGATTCGGGCGGACCATTTTTCAACAAAAATGCGTGCCGAATCATGATCCCGGGATACACCGGCGATCCCCAGCCCTCCCCTTCCCATGCATTGATCATAATAATGGCGTTTCCCGTTGAGATCCGACAGGGCGGCATGGGCCAGATAAATCTGGCTGGTGCGCCAAGCAGACGCCGGCTTCGGCCATTTCTTCTCAGAACCTATGGGATTGATTCGCCGGCGAAAAAAAGTGAGCTGAAATCCATAGCGGTTTCCGGCCGAAGACTGCAAATTGCCGGTAAAATACCACCATTCCGTCCGATATCCCGGATGGGATCCGTGATCTTTGGGAAACTCGAGATGGCACGGACCGGTGACGGAAAGGTATCCCTTGGAATCCTCGGCAAAACCCCATGCATGGGTAAAGGTAAATATGCACAAAAAGAAAAATATTGATTTTTTAGTGTAACACATCATGTTCATCAGATTTGGTTAAATGGTTAAATCGTTGAATCGTTAAATCCTTAAATCGTTTTTTTACGATTTGACCGATCGACCATTCGACGATTTGACCAACTCGTGTTCTTCTGCGGTTCCCGTTATGCCCTTTCCTCTTTTCTGTATTCTATTTTCTCTTTCCTGCCTTTAATTTTCTCTCAGGAGCGTTGCCGGCGATTCGCGAAACACCATTTTAACGGCCGGGTACGCAGCAGCCAGCGCGGCCAATATGATCAACGGCAATGACATCGCCAGCGCCCGCCAGTCGACGGCATAGAGAAAAGTCCAACCAAAGGATTGTCGATTGATGACATACACCAGGATATAAGACAAAATAAATCCGCAAAGAACCCCGGCAACTTCTCCGACAACGGCCATAAAGGCCGCCTCCCAGAGAATCATGGATCGGATCTGTCCAAACCCCGCGCCCACGGCATACAGCGTATTTAATTGCTTGGTGCGTTCCAGAACCAACACCGTCAGCGTCGTTGCAATTCCCAAAGCCGCAATGCCAAGGGCGATGAGCAGCAGAACGGTAGTGATGGCAAAGGTTTCATCAAAGACTTTTAGAATCGTTTTCCGCAGGTCATTTCCGCTGACGATGTCCAGTTTATCCCCCCAGCGTTTCACGATGTCATTTTTCACTGACATTACGGCTGCTTCATGATCGTGTGTTCGGTCTTTTATAAAGATTCGGCACCCGCTCCACTGAACATCGTGATAACGTGTATTAAATTGTGACAGCGAGTAAAAAACAACGCCGCCCTGGGTCCGATAGTCCCGGATGATGCCCAGCACCGGAAGCGACACCCGCGATGATTGGATCCGGGCCCGGAATATATCGCCGACGGTCAAACCGGTTCGATTGGAAAAGACTTCTGAAATCACAACTCCTTTGCCCTGGGTGAGCAAGGTTCGAACCCGATCCGGATTTCCTTTTAACCATACAAAATCTCCATGAAGAAAGAAATTTTTCAAATAGAGCAATTCAAACTCGTAGGGGAAACGATTGTAGCGCAAATAAAACCGCCGGCTGGGAACAAGATCCGCTCGATTTTTGAATTCTTTCAGTCCCATCACAACCGCCGGGGAGATGGGATAGCGGAATTGGTTGATTTGTCCCATTTTCGCCGCAACAAACACATCGCCGCTCACGGTCTGGTCGGCCCACAACTCAACGGTGCTGCGAAAACTGTGGATCATGATAACCAGGGATGCAAATAACGCCACCGCAGTAATGAGTGCGCCCACGGACACCGCGGTGCGAGTTCCGCTGTCCCGCACATACCGGCCTGCAAGATAAGCCGGAATTCCCGCGAAGCGATGAAGGATGGGAGACAGGGCATGACCCGTTCGTTGAAGCCCCCAGGGCGCAAGCAGCGAAAACCCGGTAAACAATAACAAAATGGCCAGATACCCCGGCAGGGGCATATTCAAAATTTTCGGGAGCAGGGACAGCGGGACTACCAGAACCAGGCATCCGATGCCGACAAGGATTAGTTTGCGGACGG
>Ga0316575_10000494_pt1 | contig 11406 bp, 14 predicted proteins | sample J5NA_FD_203072 | JGI IMG/M metagenome (GOLD analysis project Ga0316575, IMG submission 203072) | Rhizosphere microbial communities from salt marsh grasses in Alabama, United States - J5-7_050615r2r3 | ecosystem: Host-associated > Plants > Roots > Rhizosphere | place: USA: Alabama | collected...
AACTTTGTGTAAGTACTACTTATTTTTAAAGTCGTCTGCATATCCTTCCGAATATACAAACTTCCCAAAAACCAAGCACCTACACTCGTCGATTGTTCGTTTGTTCTGTTAAAGAGCGGCTACCGCAGTAGCGAAGAGGTGCGCATTATAGAGATCAAAAAACTCTCGTCAACACTTTTTATGAAATATTTTCATAATATTTACGGTCGTCCCGTTCATCACCGAAATTCACTACAATTACAGCATCGACAGAAATGCAGAAATGCCATTGAACACTCCAGGATTAATCACGCTGGGTATCGAATCATCCTGCGATGAGACCGGTATCGCGCTCTACCAGATGGGTCGTGGTTTGCTCGCGCATGCACTGTATACCCAGGTCGCGATGCACAACGAATACGGCGGCGTCGTCCCGGAACTCGCCTCACGCGACCACGTCCGGCGCATCATCCCGCTGGTGCGGCAAATCATGCGTGAAGCCGATGTGCCGCTCACCCAAATCAGCGCGATCGCGTATACCCAGGGGCCCGGTCTGGGGGGCGCACTGCTGGTCGGTGCCAGTGTCGCGAATGCGCTGGCCTATGCGCTGGACATCCCCACCATCGGCATCCACCATCTGGAAGGGCATTTGCTCTCCCCGTTGCTGTCCGACCCCGCGCCCGAATTCCCGTTCGTCGCGCTGCTGGTTTCCGGCGGACACACGCAACTGATGCGCGTCGACGGTGTGGGTCGATACACTCTGCTCGGCGAAACGGTCGATGACGCGGCCGGCGAAGCCTTTGACAAGAGCGCAAAGCTGTTGGGTCTGGATTATCCGGGCGGTCCGGCACTGGCGAAACTCGCTGCAGAAGGACATGCCGGGCTGTACAAGCTGCCGCGCCCGATGCTGCACAGCGGCGATCTGGAATTCAGTTTCAGCGGATTGAAAACAGCAGTGATGACGCTGGTCAGGCAACGCAGCAACGATGGCGAAATATTGCTGGATCGGCAAACACGCGCCGACATCGCATACGCGGTGCAGGAGGCCATCGTCGACGTTCTGGCACAAAAGGCGCGTGCCGCGCTGGCACATACCGGTCTCGATCAGCTTGTCGTCGCCGGGGGAGTGGGGGCGAACCAGTTGCTGCGCACGCGGCTGCGCAAGGATATCGGCAAGCGCGGCGGCAAGGTGTTCTATCCCGACCTGGAATTCTGTACCGACAATGGCGCAATGATCGCCTTCGCCGGCGCGCTACGCGTGGCAGAACAGCAAGGCGCAAAGGACTACCGATTCAACGTCAAACCGCGCTGGGACCTGCAGGAAATAACACTCTAAAAATCCGCCGCAAAGCCGCCCGGAAGATATCCGGCGATCCGAATCATGCGCGCGAACGCCTGCGCGGCACGGTGGCGCTGAATGTCTGCCCGCGCAACACTGCAATCTGCTGCAATATCGGCGTGGTGATCGGCTCAAGCTTCTGGCGCATCAGGGTACCGCCAGCCGTGGTGCGAGACAGAATCGGTGCTGCCACTTCGCTGTTCATGCACGACAACACCAGCATCGCGCGCACTTCCTTTCCATATTCCGGCAAGCTCTCCAGAAATTTCCCGGCCGCTGAGGCGGGGTCGCTGCAGAACGCTTCCACGTTGACCTGCATTGCCTCCAGCGAATCTGAATCACAGCATGTAGGCTGAAATACCGGGGAGAAATAAGCGGCCAGCGCATTCAGCAAGGCATTCACCACATCCCGGTCAGCCGGATAGCGCAACATCGCTTCGCTGGTCTGAAGAAACGCCTGGCCTCTGGCCGAAAGCACACGCTCAAGTTGTACTGCACAGGGATCATCCGCGAATTGGGCCAGCCTGGAATTCAGAGCATTCCAGTCCTCTCGGGGCGCCACTGCCGTCGGCAAATCATCAGGCATGCGCTCGAGGAAGCCGACATGATATGCGTTATCCATCGCACCGCGGTTCCACAGCTTCAGGCGCACTTCCTCATCGATCAGCCCCGGCTGCAGCAATAGCCGGACGGTATCAAGGATCGTATGCGGATTGGTTTCGAAAGGCAGGTATTCGACGAGATAAGCGGCCAGAACCCTGCCCATTTTTCCCTGAACTACGCAGTCGCGTTCCAGCATGCGCCGCGCATTGTCGGCAACCGGCATCGCCCACCATGCGCGCCGCGCCAGTTCGTCGGTGAGCCCGTTCGAATATGCGACCGACACCACTGCCTCTTCTTCGCCAAGCAGCAACAGGCAATCGAGCCCTTTTTCGCGCGCCTGCCCCATGCGCGTCCAGCCATGCAGATAGACCGGGTACCCGCCCGGTGAACCGGTCGCTATTCCCGCCAGCAATTCGCGGACCCTGCGCAAATACTGCTCCGACCGCCCGGCCGGATGCAGCTTGATTGACGCCTCGCCCCGCGAAGACAAACCGTGGACGATCATCGCAGCCTCATCAATGCGGACAGCCTGGATATCACCGGCCATCATCACATTGAGACGCAATTCATCTTCCGGCGACAGTTCTGACATGGCTATCCTCAATTCAACTGGATGCGTTGACCCCACGGCACAGGAGTCTTGCCTTTGACCAGCCAGAGCACCGGATAATTCGGCTCGGCCGAAGGAAATTCCCCCTGCGCATCGGTGAAATACAACAGCAGATCGGGCTTGCGCCCCTGGCTCGAAATCCATTCGAAGACCGGCCTGAAATCGGTGCCGCCGCCGCCCTGGATTGTCGTGGGCAGTCTGAATTCATCCCACGGCTCAAATAGCCAGGGGCCAGCTTCGGCAAGCGCGGTATCGCAGGCATGCAGCAATATGCGCGCGCGCAATTGTCCCTTGATCGCATCGATCTCGCTGATGAACTCGTCGATTTCCTGCGCGGATATCGAGCCGCTGGAATCGAGCACTACGCAAATATCGGCCTGCGAACTTCGCAGCGACGGAAAAATCATTTCCCCTTCGCGTCTCGAGGGGCGCATGTAACTGTAATCGTCGCGTGCGTACTGCGTCATATAGCGGGCTAACAGCAGGCGCCAGGGCAGCCTGGGCTGCATCAGCTCCCCGACCATGCGGCCGAGCAGTCCGCCCAGCTTTCCGGCCTGTTGTGCCTGCTGGGCCGCGCCTGCAAGGCGCTGTTGCCATTGGGCCGACAGCGATTCCTGCTCGGCTGCGGAGAGCGGCTGCGGTTGACCTGCACCGCTGGACTCATCGTTTGCCGAACTGTTTTGTTCACCGCCGCGGGAATCTTCCCTGGAATCGCCGCTGCCATCACCATCGTGCTTTGGCTGCTCCTCGGGTTCATCGCTGTCGTTTTCTTCGATGTACGGGTAAATTTCCTCCGCGGTCATGCCTTCGTAACATTCCAGCACCAGCGTGCCAGGTGGCGGGGTGAGCCCGTCCTCGACCAGCAGCGGGTTGATCGCGTGATCGCAGGCGATATCCCAGCGATATCTGCTGCGATGCTGGCGCCGGGAAAAATGCGAGAGGGCGCAATGCAGCGCCTGGTTTGCCAGCACGAACTGGGCCTGTTCCATACTCAAGGCATCGATGTAAGCGGGGTTGTAATAGAAGCTGCGCGCATCGGTGCTGGTGGTCTGGCACCATTTCGGATCGGCCGCGATCATCGGCAAGCGCAGCGCAAGCGCGCCCAGAAACGGTTTGTCCAGTATCAGCCGGGTGCGGGCCGCAGCCAGCTTGTTTTCGATGTCGTGCAGATCCATTCCTAATGCTGATACAGCATCACGTCAGCCACCGCATTAGCCCACGACGAAAACTGAGGCACCGCGAACAATTGCTGCCCGATCGCACGGTGCATGTCGGATACCAGCATCACGCCCATTTCTCGCAGCGGGAAGCGGCTCGCATAATCAAGGATATGACCGTGAATCTCGCGCGCATTGCTGCTTCCTTTGGCGCGCGCGGCGCGCGCAACCAGCGCAGAAGCAACCGCATACTGCAGATCCACTTCGCGCGGCACATCCACCTGTTCGCCGCGCAGGATTGCGTCCAGATCCGGCATGCGCTCCAGATTTTCAACAAAAGCATTGAGCTCCAGGCCGGCCGCAGGTCCGACACAGGCTTGCAGCGTGGGCAACAGCAACTCGGGAGAGTCACCGAATTTTTGCAATGCGCGGTGTGCAAATTCCCAGGAGCGTGGACTCGGAAACGCGACCGGATTGTGCGCCGGATCGAAATCGAACAAACGCTCGGGGCGAAAACGCAAAAAACCGATCAGCCGTTCATCAATCCCGTTTTCATAGGCCCAGCTCACCCAGTCGTCGAGATTGGCCTCGATCTCGAAATGCGAGAAACGGTTGGCCAGCGGTGCCGGCATCGTATACGTAACGCCGCGGTCGCCCTGTCGGTTGCCGGCGGCGAATATTGCCCATCCGTCAGGGACTTCATAGGCGCCCAGACGGCGATCGAGAATCAGCTGGTAGGCTGCGGCTGAAACGCTCGGCGGCGCAGAAGTAATTTCGTCGAGGAACAGCACACCTTCCGGGCCGTGGCGCTCGACATCGGGCAGCATCGCGGGCACCGCCCATTCGACCCGACTGTCGACCCGGAAGGGAATGCCGCGCAAATCCGACGGTTCCATTTGTGACAGGCGGATATCGATCATAGGCACCGCATGGCGGCTTGCGACTTGGGCAATGATCTGGGATTTTCCGACGCCGGGCGGACCCCAGAGCATCACGGGGGTATGGTGCCCTTCACGGGCACCGATAAATTCACGGTCTAGTACGGCCTGAAGTAGTGCCGGACGCATGGCTTCTCCGATAACTTTGAGTAAATATAATTATATTATAATACTCATTCGGGTCATTTCCCCCTGTGGACAACAGCGGGTTTGCTCACGACGATCCTGGTAATTGCTTACTTGCTGCCTATCTTCGATTCCTGCCCTGCCAGTAATTTCCTGATATTGTTCTTGTGCCGCCAGATCAACAGCAACGACATGATTCCGGATGCCAGCACCCAATCGTGCGGCAAACCCAGCAGGGAAGCATATATCGGCGTAGCAACAGCGGCCGTCAAGGCAGCCAACGATGAGTAGCGGAATATCAAAGCCATGATCAACCAGGTCACCAGCCCGCCCAGACCAACCATCAAATTCAGCGCCAGCAACACACCCAGCGCGGTTGCCACACCCTTGCCTCCCTTGAAGCGCAGGAACACCGGATACAGGTGCCCGGCGAACACCGCGATCGCAACTGCTGCGGGCAGCATCAAATACTGCTCGCCCGGCAGGGAATAACGTATCGCAAGGAACACTGCCAACCAGCCCTTCGCCGCATCGCCCAACAGGGTCAATGCCGCAGCTGCTTTCTTGCCACTGCGCAAAACATTGGTCGCGCCGGGATTACCGGAACCGTAGCTGCGGGGATCCGCCAGACCGAACAATTTGCTGGTAATCATGGCGAAAGAAATCGAGCCCAGCAGATACGCGGCAATGATAAAAACTATGGTCAACATTTAGGAATACCTTAGAATGCTCTGCGACGAATTCTACGCGAAACATCAACTGGTCAACAATCATGGACATCATTTTCCTTCGAGAACTCAAAGTCACCACTCTGATCGGCATCTACGAGCGCGAAAAGGTCATGCCGCAGACCCTGCAGATCGACCTCGACATCGCGCTGCCCAACAGTCGTGCCTGTGTCAGCGACGACATCGAGGATGCGCTGAATTATGCTGAAGTCGCACAACACCTCCAGACCGTGCTGAGCGACGGTCATTTCTCCCTGATGGAAACGCTGGCCGAACACATCGCGCAGATCATCCTGAAGGATTTCAACGCGCCGTGGGTCAAGGTCAGCGTCGCCAAACTGCAAGCGATACGCAACTGCAAGATGGTGGGGATCTGTATCGAGCGTGGACAAGTGCAATAGCGGGCATGCTATCTGAAACGGGCGGAAATTCTCAAACTCACGGTGTCGTTCTGGAAACCGGCATTTCAGCCAAACGAAGCACGCTTATTTTTTTATAGCTTTAATTCTTTCTTGTGGGAACAATAAATGGAAAGCAAAAATGCGCGGGACATGCTGGAAGCAATGGCACTTACAGCCAACGCGGGTGAATACACATCGCATATGGATCTGATTTCCAGGGACGTGAGTGTCTACGGCGTGCCCGGTTTTGATGTGATTGGCTACGATGACTGGGCGCGGCAATGCAAATACGAATTTAATGAAGGCCTGCTGAAACGTGTGAGCTATGAGGGTTTGCGCGTAGTGTCCATGGCGCCAGGCAATGTCCTGTTCAGGACCACAGAGACGGTCGAAGGAACGGACGGCACGATCAACTGCCATGAACTGGAAATACTGATTCGTAAAGAAGCTGATGGAATATGGCGTGTGCTTCAGGAACGCATTCTGACGGATGATGAGATGAAGCTTGAAAGTCAAAAAATATATTAAGCCGGAAAATCCGACCCCCGGTCCTTCATGTAAATATGCACCGACAACACATCATCCTCACCACACGTCGAACAAGCTCTCGTTAATCCAGGCAGTTTGCCTGCCCGCCCTGCGGTCCTGCCGCTATCCTCTCGGATGATGCATCGCATGCAGGGACTTCAACCGCTCCCTTGCCACATGCGTATATATCTGCGTCGTGGAAATATCCGCGTGTCCCAGCAGCATCTGCACCACGCGCAAATCCGCGCCGTGGTTCAGCAAATGCGTCGCAAACGCATGTCGCAGCGTATGCGGCGACATCGGCTTGTGCAGCCCGCCCTGCCTTGCATATTTCTTGATCAGATACCAGAACATCTGGCGCGTCATGCCTTCCCCGCGGGCCGTCACGAACAACGCATCGGTCTGCAGCCTGCCGAGCAGCACGCCGCGTCCATCCGCCATATAGCGGCGCAGCCAGTCCAGCGCTTCTTCACCCAATGGCACCAGCCGCTCCTTGCTGCCCTTGCCCATCACGCGCACCACGCCCATATCCATGCTCGCCTGCGAGATGCGCAGGGTCACCAGCTCGGACACGCGCAGGCCGGTGGCATACAGCACTTCGAACATCGTGCGGTCGCGAAGGCCTAAAGGCGTTTGAACATCCGGTGCGGCCAGCAATTGTTCGACATCTGACTCTGTCAGGCTCTTGGGAAGGTTGCGCGGCAGCCTGGGCGTGTCGATCTGCAGCGTCGGATCGGTAACGATCCTTCCCTGCCTGAGCAGATATCGGAACAACCGCTTCAGGCTTGAGATATTGCGCCCCGTGCTGCTGGGTTTTGCTTTCTGCACTGCCACCAGTTGTGCGAGATAACCCTGAATGTCACCGTGCGTAGCCTGCAGTATGGATGCGCTGCGCTGTTTCTCCAGCCAGTCCCTGAACTTGACCAGGTCGCGGCGATAGCTGTCCAGCGTGTTGCGCGACAGGCCGTCTTCCAGCCAAAGGTTATCGCAGAATTCGTCGAGAAGCTCAGTGTCGCTCATGCGCCAGCAGCCATCGCTTGATGTCCAGCGGACCACCGCTGGCATGCCGCATGAAGCCACCCAGTCCCGATTTTCCGACGACCCGATGGCAGGGGATGATGACAGGTATCGGATTCGCGCCGCAGGCCTGGCCGACAGCCTGTGCGCCGGATTTCAACGCGGCTGCCAGTTCGCCGTAACTCCGAGTTTCGCCGCGCGGGATGCGCAGCATTGCCTGCCAGACTTTTTGCTGGTGTGGCGTTCCGACCGGTTTGAATGGCACGGTAAACTGGAAGTCCGGATCATCAACATAATGCAGCAATTGCTCGCACACGGTCAGGGCCAGCGCACTGGTTGCGCGCTGCGCCTTTTCAGCCGCGGGCAGAAAATCAATTCCAGTCAGTGCATCCTCGAAACAATGAATCCCGAGCACCCCGAACGGAACGGTCAGCTTTGCCTGGTAGTCCATACCGTAATGATAGCGCACAAATAAAAATCGGGAGGCAACGCCTCCCGCTTTCAGGTACTTTCTGGCAGCTTATTCAGTTGCTGCTGAAGCTGCAGCCTTGCGTGCCGGCAACTTTTCCTTGATACGTGCAGACTTGCCGGAACGGTTGCGCAGGTAATACAGCTTGGCGCGACGCACATCCCCCTTGCGTTTCATTTCAATCTTGGCAATCACTGGCGAATAAGTTTGAAAGGTACGCTCGACGCCTTCTCCTGAAGAAATCTTGCGCACGATGAAGCTGGAGTTCAGGCCGCGATTGCGCTTGGCGATGACGACACCCTCGAAAGCCTGAACGCGCTTGCGCTCGCCTTCGACCACATTAACGCTGACGACCACAGTGTCACCGGGCGCAAAATCGGGAAACTTCGTGCCCAGACGGGCGATTTCTTCCTGTTCCAATGTTTCGATCAAATTCATGTTGCTACTCCTTTTTTATTGAATCTTGTTCCTTCTGGAACGCTGCCAGAAGCCCAGATTCCTCTTTTGTCAAATCGCGCTTCGCCAACAGATCCGGCCTGCGCAACCATGTCCTGCCCAAAGACTGCTGAAGCCGCCAGCGCTGTATGTCCGCATGATTGCCGGACAACAGCACCGGGGGCACGGCTTCACCATCAAACACTTCCGGCCTGGTGTAGTGCGGGCAATCCAGCAAGCCCTGCACGAATGAATCCTGTTCGGCCGATTCGGCATCTCCCAGCACGCCGGGCAGTTGCCGCACCAGGCTGTCGATCAGCACCATTGCCGCCAACTCGCCACCGGACAACACATAGTCACCGATGGAAATCTCTACATCAACATACTGGCGGATCAGACGTTCATCAATGCCCTCGTAACGCCCCGCCAGCAGGATCAAACCTTCATCTGCCTGTGCCACCAACTCCTTCACGACAGAGTGGGTAAGCAAACTGCCCTGCGGTGACAAATACACCACACGGCTTTTTTTTACTCCGCTGGCCGCTTGCCGCTGCCTCGCCGCGTTGATCGCGGCCGCCAGCGGCTCGGCCAGCATCACCATTCCGGGACCGCCGCCGTAGGGGCGATCATCAATGGTGCGGTAATTATCCGTCGTGAAATCGCGCGGATTCCACGTCTTCAGCACATAGCTGCCCTGTTCTGCCGCGCGCCGCGTGATACCGTACTGCGTCAGCGCTTCGAACATCTGGGGGAAAAGCGTGATGACGTCGAAGATCATATCTCAGTAGTCCGCCGCCCAATCCACCCGGATCACTCCGTTTTTGATATCCACCTGCCTGATGGCCGTCGCGACAAACGGAATCAGGATCTCGCCGTTGACGGTCGTCACGCTCAGCACCTGGTTTGCGCCGGTTTCGAGCAAATTTGCCACCGTTCCCAGCTTCACTCCCGCTTCATTCTCCACCGCTAGCCCGATCAGGTCAGACCAGTAGTACTCATCGTCGGTGTTTTCCGGCAAACTGCTGCGCGGTACGGCGATCAACAAACCCTTCAGCTTTTCGGCCGTATTGCGATCCGGACAATCCGGCAATTGCGCAGACAGCGTTTTGTTGTGCACCTCGCACTGCATGACTTCCATCTTGCGCCACGGGCCATGTTCATGACCCACCCACCAGGTCCGGTAATCCAGAAGACTGTCGAGGTACTCGGTATAAGGCTGGACCTTGACCCATCCGCGTATGCCGTGTGCCGCTGTGATGCGCCCCATGATCACCATGGGGCCGGTGTCGTCAGGCGGCGGCAGTGGCACCGGCACGCTTGACCAGCCTGGCAACGGTGTCGCTTAATTGCGCACCCTTGCTTTGCCAGTGGCTTACACGCTCCAGTTGAAGACGCAGCGATTCCTGGCCTTCAGCGACCGACGGATTGTAGAAGCCGACGCGTTCGATGAAACGGCCATCGCGACGATTGCGCGAATCCGCGACCACCACATTGTAAAACGGACGATTCTTCGAACCGCCACGGGAAAGACGAATGATTACCATATCAAAACCTATCTAAAGTTTATGAGCGCAGCGAAAGGGCGCGGATTCTACGACATTTTGCATGGTTCTGGCAACCCGCAGGAAATCGGGAGCCTTACTGGCGGTGCAGCAGCACCTCCAGCACAAACCTGCTGCCCAGATAAGCCAGCATCAGCAGCACGAACCCGCCCACAGTCCAGTGCACCGCGACACGCCCGCGCCAGCCGTAAAAGCGATGTCCCAACAGCAGCACCGCAAACACCAGCCAGGATATGAATCCGAACAGCACTTTGTGGTTGAATCGCCACGGCTCGCCGAATACTTCCTCGGAGAACACCATCCCGGATGCCAGGGTCAGAGTCAGCAACACGAAGCCGATGGCGATCATCCGGAACAGCAGGGTTTCCATGGTCATCAGCGGCGGCAGGCTGCGCAGCACGCGCGGCAGGGTCGCATGATGTAGCCGTTTTTCCACCTGCGAGATCAGCACTGCATGCAGCATCGCGATGGTGAACAGGCTGTAGGCCAGCAACGCCGCCGTGATATGCGCCTTGAATGCAAAAAAGCTGGTATTGCTCAGGATGTGATCGGTATGGAACAGTTCCGGCAGCACCACCGCAACCGCTGCAATGGGCAACACCAGCGCCTGCAGTCCTCCGATCGGATAGAAAAACCGCGCAACCCAGTACACCAGCAAGGTCAGCCACAGGATGGCGGACAGCGCATGCAGTAACCCCAAATCAAAAGCACCGCCGGCGAAAATTCCCTGCACCAGCAAGTAACCGTGCAAGGTCAGCGGAATCAGGACCAGGTGGCCAACCGGGCCGCGTATCAGCAAATCCTCTTCGCCGCGAGCCTGCGCGCGCCAGAAATAGGCGGCCAGCACGCAATAGGAAGCGCTGATCAGTAGCGAAAGGACAAGGTTGGACATTTTTTGCCGGGATGTTTTAGACTTGTAGCAATTCTACACCAACTCTCGCAAACCTATAATGCTGGAAAATCTAACCCAACGCCTTTCCGGTGTCATCAAAAACCTGCGCGGGCAGGCTCGCCTGACAGAGAGCAACATTCAGGATGCACTGCGGGAAGTGCGCATGGCACTGCTCGAAGCCGACGTCGCGCTGCCAGTCGTCAAGGAATTCATCGCCCAGGTAAAACAGGCAGCGCTCGGCCAGGAAGTGATTGGCAACCTGAATCCGGGGCAGGCGCTGGTCGGTGTGGTGCATCGAGAACTCACCCGGCTGATGGGCGAGCACAACGATGCACTGAACCTCGCTGCCACGCCGCCCGCGGTGATCCTGATGGCCGGCTTGCAGGGTGCGGGCAAGACCACGACCAGCGGCAAGCTCGCTAAGCTGCTGCGCGACCAGCAGAAAAAAAAGGTTCTGCTGGTCAGCTGCGACGTCTATCGTCCCGCTGCAATCGAGCAATTGCGTACGTTGGCAAAGCAGCTGGAGATCGATTTCTTTGCCTCCGACATCAGCCAGAAACCGCAGGACATCGCTCTGGCCGCGCTTGATTATGCACGCAGGCATTACCACGACGTGCTGATC
>Ga0316575_10000496_pt1 | contig 11390 bp, 4 predicted proteins | sample J5NA_FD_203072 | JGI IMG/M metagenome (GOLD analysis project Ga0316575, IMG submission 203072) | Rhizosphere microbial communities from salt marsh grasses in Alabama, United States - J5-7_050615r2r3 | ecosystem: Host-associated > Plants > Roots > Rhizosphere | place: USA: Alabama | collected...
CGTCTGAACGCGGTGGACCCGAAGGAGTTTCGGCGAGAGTTGAACTATTACGAGCAAAGTCGATAGACGGGCGAATGCTGCCCGGTGGCAAGTCAATGAATAGGAGCGAGTCATGAGCACTTTGTACGGCATCATCCGTTTTTTCCAGTCGGGCGGGGCATTCATGTACCCGATCCTGATCGTGTTCGCGGTGGGGGTGGCGATTGCAGTAGAACGCTACATCACCATCACCCGGGCGCGGCGGGACAGCATGAAGGAATGGGAACAGATCCAGCCCATGCTGGAGCACGGCCGCTTCGATGAGGTTCTGGCGTTCACCGAAGGTTCGACTACACCGATGGGCAAGCTCATCAGTCTGGCCCTGGGCCGCCGCGGCAGCGTGCGTCGTCGCGACGACATCGAGATCGCGATGGAGGAGGGAATGATGGAAATCATCCCGACCCTGGAAAAGCGCACGCATTACCTCGCCCTGTACGCCAACATTGCCACGCTGCTCGGCCTGCTTGGGACCATTATGGGCCTGATCGCGGCCTTCACCGCGGTTTCCCATGCCAATCCCGCCGACAAGGCCGACCTGTTGTCCGCCAGTATCTCGGTGGCCATGAACACCACCGCCTTCGGTCTGATCGTCGGTATCCCTTTGCTGTTGATCCATGCCGTGCTTACCACCAAGACCACGGAGGTGGTGGACAGCCTGGAGATGGCCTCGGTCAAGACCCTGAACCTGATCGGCGAAGTCGGCAAGCGGGGATAAGTCATGGCCAGGCGCAGACACGGGCATGGCAACAGGGAAGTGCCGGAGCTGAACATCACCGCCTTTCTCAACCTGATGGTTGCGTTGGTGCCGTTCCTGCTGATTACGGCGGCCTTTTCGCAGATCGCGATCCTGCAGCTTAATCTGCCGGCCGCGGCCTCGTCGAACCAGGCGCACAAGCGCCACATCAAGCTGGAGATCGTGGTCCGGTCGAACCGGCTGGAGATAGGGGATGGCTACCACATGATCAAGCGAATCAACAACACCGCGAATGGCTACAACATCGACGAACTCTCCAAGATTCTGGTCCAGCTCAAGAAGCGTTTCCCGAACAAGAAAGATGCGACGGTACTTGTGGCGCCCAATATCGAATATGACGTGCTCGTCAAGGTAATGGATGCGGTCGGGAGTGCCGAGGTCGTCAACGGCCTGAGTGCCCAGACGGTGGAGCTGTTCCCGGAAATTTCCATCGGCGACGCGCCGCGAGGCAAAGGCTAGGACCATGGCGGAAAAGACCACAAGACGCATGCGGCGCATGACGCGCGCCGCGCGCCGCGGGAAGGCCTCGATGAACCTGGTGTCGCTGATGGATGTCTTCACGATCCTCGTGTTCTTCCTGTTGGTGAATCAGGGCGACACGCAGAACCTCCCCAGCCCGCAGAAGGTGCAGTTGCCGCAATCGGTGTCAACCAAGAAACCGAAGGAAACCACTGTTGTGGTGGTGACCGATACCCAGGTCCTCGTCCAGGGCCAGGTGATGGCGAACGTGGACGATGTTCTCCGCAGCAAGTCGATCATGATCCCGGCGCTGCGGGATCAACTGGCCAAGATCGCGGCACATGGCCTGGGTTTGCGTGGAGCCAAGAAGGCGGAACAAAAGGAAGTCACCATCATGGGTGACCGCAAGATTCCATTCAAATTGCTGAAGAAGATCATGACGTCCTGTACCGGTGCCGGATACGAGACCATCAATCTCGCGGTGATGCAGACGAGCCATTCCAAGAACAAGAAGGGATCGTCCTGAGTCGTGGTTGAAGTGGTGGAAAAACAGGAGTCCGCAATCGATCAGGCCTTCGAGCGAATGCAGGAGGCCGATCGGCGCGTACGCGATCTCGACGGCCAGCTCAAGGACCTGGAGCAGGACTCCGTCCGCATCGACGCCCTGACGCAGTTGCGCGAGGCGCTGCTGCGGATGCGTGAGGTCGGCGGTGAAGATCCGCTTGCCAGTGGTGCCATTGCGAGCGACAGCTACGCCCAAACCATCGATCGCATTTCCGGCGAGGCGGATTCCTTCAACGAGACACGTGAGCGCTTGCGTCAGGAACGCAAGCAGGCGGCGGAGGAATCCGCGAACGCGACCAAGGCCTACGACAAGGCGCGCGAGCGCGCGGACGAAGAGGAACGCAAGCGCCGGCGCGAGGCCCTCGAGGCCTATCGCCGCGAGGTGGCCGAGAAGGGCTTCCAGGCGCGCGAGGGGGATATCTACTACCGTCCCATGGGCTTGCCCTGGGGCGGCAAGACCGATGACGACCGTCGCTATCGCCGCATCAGTCTTCTGGTGGCTCTGATCACGCTGTTGCTGGGTATCGGCGTGACCATGATCGTACTCCCGCAGATCAAGGTCGAGGAGGCGCCGATCCCGAAGCGATTGGCCAAACTGGTGCTGCAGCGGCAGAAACCGCCGCCGCAGCCGAAACAACAACAACAGCAGAATCTCACGCCGCAGGAAGCGGCACAGGCGCCGCATACGGCGGCGGAGCGCAGGGCGCGGGCGAAGGTGCGGCACACGGGATTGCTGGCCATGGCCGATACACTCAATGCGCTCAAGCAGAACAATTTCGAGAAGAAACTGGGTAGCGATTCGGCGCTGACGACTCGCGGTCGTGTCGCGCACGATGCGCAGCGCTCCATCATCACGTCAAACGCCTCGTCCGGCAGCGGCGGTATCGCCACCTCCGGTCTGAGTCGCGATGTCGGCGGCGGGGGCCTGGGTACCGTGCGCACATCCAAAGTGCACAGTTCCCTTGCCGATCAACTGGCGGCCGCCGCGGACCGGCGTGTGGTGGGCTTCGGCAAGGCCTCGCGCACGGACGAGGAGATCCAGATCGTCTTCGACCGTAACAAGGCCGCGCTCTATGCGTTGTACAACCGCCAGCTGCGGATCAATCCATCGCTTCAGGGCAAGGTGGTGCTCAAGTTGACCATCGCGCCCTCGGGCAGGGTGACCATGTGCAAGGTGGTGTCCAGCAGTCTGCACGCACCAGCCTTGGAAAGGCAGATCGCGGAACGCGTGCGGCTCTTCAATTTCGGTGCCAAGAAGGTCGAGGCCGTGACCATTACCTACCCGATCGATTTCCTGCCCGCCTAGGGAGTATTCCGCCTATATTCATGTAGGATGCGCGCCAAAAAAGGGGTGCGCAAACCGGAAAAGGCGGAAAACCAAACGGTTTTTGCGTTTTCGGCGGCCAGAATCGCCATACCGTCGGCTCGTCAGGGGCGCGGTCTTCTGTGGCGTTTATACTCATTAGATATGTATTTCCACTTGATTCGCGGAGTGTGTCGCGCGATCTCCTTGCGGATGCCCGCGCGACGCTGACAGGCATGTTATTGCCAAGGATATTGAAGCTGAGTCCCGGGCCCCTGTGTTCGATCCTGCGGGGTCATGCGGGCGTGACGGATGGACTTCCGGGACGGCGCAGGCGCCGCATCCCGCGGTCGGCTATGGGCGTGCGCATCCGGACGGTCCTGTTGGGCGCTCTGCTGCTGGCGGTGTTTTTCCCCGATCTTGCCCATGCCAACTGCAACACGGATCCGAGCACGTTCCCGCCGGTCATCAGCTACAGCGCGAGCAGCTACTGCCTGCTGTGCGGCGTCGGGACTATCACCCTCACCGTTACGAATCCGGACCCGGTTCAGCAGATCACAAACGTCAATGCGAATGTGGATCTGACCGGATCCGGTCTGGAGTACGTTACCGGTTCCACCCGGATCGATGGCGCAGCGGCGCCGGATCCCAGCTTCACCAGTATCGATGGGAAGCTTACCTGGACGTTCGCCAGCGTGGCGCCGTCGACTTCCCATGTGATCACGTTCCAGGTGCAGGCCACCACCGCCGGTGCCAGTACCGCCGAGGATCTCGTGAGCGCCACGCGCCAGATCAGCCCCTCGGTGTCGTTCGATTTCCTCCAGTGCAACGGCACCCCATGGCCGACAACCACCCAGACCATCGGCCCGGAAACCGTCCCGTTGCAGGAACCGATTCCCGCCATCACCAAGCTGGGGCGCAACGTCGACGCCGGCCAGACCGGCTATACCGCGACCGTGTACGGCAACATCAGCGACGACGTCATCTGGCGGATCGGAATCAGCAACAGCGGTCTCGCCGCCATGCAGGACGTAATCTTCGACGACCTGATGCCGACGTCGAATATGAACATCACCTATGCCTGTCCGGATCAGGCATCTGCGCTGGCGGTGGCGAACAACAACGGCACTCCGCCGGGCGGCAGTTCCTGTATAGCCGCCAGCAATTCCATCAGCGCCTTCCAGTTATACGGCTTTCTGCCGAACCCCGTGGTGGCGGCGGGCGGTACTTCCTACGTTTACCTGGTGGGCAAGGTGACGAGTTCGTGCTTCAACGCGTCCAATACGGCTTCCAATCTACAGTGGGGATGCCGGCTCACGGGCCAGCCTGCCGATGGCGGCATCACCACTACCTCGACGGGTTTCACACCAGGGCCGTCGTCCGCGCTGATGAGTACGCAGGTCAATACCACTACCGGGCTCACCGTCACCCGCACGATCACCGGAATCGGCGGCGGCGCCCTGGGCACGCGCGGCATCGTGCGCATCCGCATCGCCAACAACAGCGGCGGCACGGTGAAGAATATCGATCTGGCGGACACCCTGCCCGCGAACTATGTGGTCGATCCTACCTACACGCCGCGGTTGGCCATGACCTATGCCTACGGCACCTATCCCGGGGCGGACGATATCCTGACCTGGACCAATCCGGCGGGCGGCGCAGGGACGATCGGCGTACCTCCGTCCAATGCGACGGACTTTCTCAGCAACACCAAGCCGACGTTCACTCTGACCAGCTCTACCCAGAATCCGACCGGCTCCACCGTCTATCACAACATGCTGCGCAATGGCGATACGGCGACGGTGACTTTCCGCGTTGTCATGGTCAACAGCAATTATTTTGACAAGGCCGCCGATCTTGATATCGCGCCCGAGACCTTTGCCACGAGTACGGATCCGGCCCAGGTCCCGGCGTCGATCAACACGCTGAATGTGAGCTACTACACCTTCTGCCCCAGCGCGCCCGGCCCTGGCCCCTTCACGCAGAGTTTCAGTGATAACGTCACGCCGAATCCGGAAGACATCGATATAAACTTCAACGCGCCGCTATACATCATCACGGATAATCCGGCCTATCCCGTACCCATCACGGTCAATCTGACCAACAACGGTGGCGATACCGCGGCAAACTACTTCACCTACGTCAGCTTCGGCGAGGAGATGACGGTGGAGAGTGCGCCGGCAAACTGTTCCTTGACCTCGAATCCACCGCCGAAACCCGTGTGGCCCCTGCCCACGGGCGGACCGCCGCCGATCCCGTCGACGGCGACGGTCTACGAATGTAGTACCACCACGGGAATGGGCAACATCGCGGCGGGCCAGACGCGATCCCTGACGTTCCAGGTCACCAAGAACACCGCGGCGACCACGGACGACCTGTTCCTTCGCGCCGACGTCATTGGTGAGATCCACCTGTCCGACGGTACGCCGCTGGTCTATCCGACGCCCAGCGATCCCATCGGCAGCACGGTGGACAACTATACGCTGGACGCCATCCGTTCCCGCGCCCTGGGCTTCAACCTGACCAAGGCCCTGCCCGCCAATTGCAGCGAAGACAATCCGCCGCCGGTCAGCAACAACCACGTCATCATCGGCGAGGAATGTCAGTTCCATATCGAGTCCGGCGGCTGGTTCGGCTTCCAGACCCCGGGCTATACCTTGATCGCGGTTCAGAATGTGAGCGTCACCGACCAGATGCCCACGGGTCAGGGGTTCCTGCAACAGCTGAATTCCGGGACGTCGCAGATCACCACGCCGACCGTAACCACCCCGGCAACACTGGGCTATGGCAACGTCACCTGGGCGTTCAATCCCTCCACGAGCCCGATCACAACCAAGGGGGAATGGTTCAAGGCCGATGTCGCGACGCGACTTATGAACGATGCCCAGAACGCATCGGCGCCACCAAACCAGCAAGCGGCCTTGAGTACGAACATCGCCCTGGCGAGCTTCCAGGCGGTGTTCGACACCACCACGATTGACGTGACTCCGACTGCCGGCGTGCCGGGCTATCCGGCGCAGGCGGTGCGCCAGGTCGTGAACACGGTTACCGAACCGAATCTCCAGGTGACCAAGGAGGTCTGTAACGAGACCCTGCACGGGACCTACCCGAACTGTAGCAACTGGACCACCCTGGCCAACGACGGCGACACCGACGACACGTATATCTATCGCATCCGCGTTCATAATCAGGCGTCGAGCGGCGGCGTCGAGCGCGCGCCAGCATATAACGTCAAGGTGACGGACACGCTTGATCCCCTCATGCATGTCGTGCCGCTGGGTTCCGACGGTCTCGATAACGACGATGATGGGCTAATCGATGGCAACGATACCAACGGCGAGGGGACGGTAAACAACACCAGTAGTCCGCCGACGATTACCTTTTCCGATGCCAACAGCATCGCGCTACAGCGTATCGCCCCGAACGGGACAGTCAATCTGTACTATCGCGTCAAGATCGACAATTCGGCCGCGCCCCTGCAGACATTGACCAATACGGTCAACGTCACCTACGACAGCCTGCTGGGTGCCCACGGCAACGAAGGTGCGTACGGCGTGCCCGGCGGGAACACGGGCGATCTGGATGGCGCGCGCGTCTACAACGCCACGCCGGCGAGCGCTTCGGTACAGATCATTCCGCTGCTGACCCAGCCGAAGACGGTGACGGCGACGTCCAACACGCCGCTGAGTCCCACCTCACCGCAACCGGTCTCCATCGGCGAGGAGATGAGATATCAGCTGACGACCCAGCTGCCGGTGGCGAAGCTACGAAACTTCATCATCCGCGACAATCTGCCGGCGGGGGTGCGTTGTAGCGAAGCGCCGGCGGTGAACCTGAATTCCGGGGTCTATGCCTCGGCCGGCTTCGTGCCCGGCGGCACGATTACGCCCACCTGCACCAGCACGGGCACGAATGACTACGTCGAATGGGACTTCGGCGACCAGCAGCTGACCACGAGTTCCACCGATCGCTTCAGTTTCCCGGTGTCCTTCATCGGCAGAGTGGAGAACACCGCCATCACCAATGACGGTAACGTGATCAGCAATGGCGGTACATCGACCAATGCCACCGCGAGCTATGTCGACCAAAACGGAAACACGGTGACCCTGCAGTTCGGGAACGCCGATGTCCAGGTTCGCGAGCCGAAGATCAGCCTGACCAAGGCGTTCAACGTCGCCACGGCCGATGCCGGCGACAAGCTCACCGTCACCGTTACCGCGACCAATACCGGAACGGCCACGGCCTATAACCTGCGTGTGCTCGACAACCTGGTCGGCACCAAGATGACCTTCCTCAACAGCGTCAGCGGTACCGATCCACCGAACAACATCGATACCACGACACTGGGCGCCAACGAGCCGATCTTCAGCTGGAACAAGACCAGCCCGGGCTACGCCATCGCCCCGGGCGGGAGCGTCAGCTTCACCTATCAGGTGAGCGTGGACATCAGCGTCGAGCCGAACGAGGTCCTGACGGATACGATCCAGGCCGCCTGGCAATCCCTGCCCGGACAAAGCACCGCGCTCAACAGTACTGGACTGATCGGTCCCGACGGCAGCGTCATGGGCATGCGCAACGGCGCCCTGCCCAATGCCGGCGATCCGGTGGACGACTACGAGACCACGGCATCGGCCACGGTCAACATCGCGTCGACGTCCCTTGCCAAGGTCCATGCCCTCGATACCTACAGTCCCGACAACAACGTCCGGATCGGCGATATCGTCCAGTATGAGCTGCACCTGACCCTGCCGGAGGGCACGACACCCGGCGTCACCCTGACGGACGTCCTGCCCCAGGGCCTGGAGTTCGAAGGAACCGTCAGCGTCAACGGCGACACCACGGCACCGTATCAATCGGCAGGTCCGTTCACCTACGGGGGAACCCCCGGGCCGATCGTGAGCGGCAATGCCGCTACCGGGCCGACGACGGTTACCTGGAATCTGGGGACCATCGTCAATGCCGGCGACAACAATCCGTCCAACAACGACTTTATCATCGTCTACCGCGCCCGGGTTCTGAACGCGGTACTGCCGCACGTCAACAACATCCCGTTGACGAATACGGCCACCTTTACCTGGACGCCCACGGCGGGCGGCACGCCGTCGCAGACCGCGACCGCACTCAGCAATGTGGTGCAACCGAATCTCAGCGTGACGAAGAGCGCGGCGCCTGCCGGTGGCTCGACCATCATCAATGCCAACGAACTGATCGCGTACACGGTCAACATCACCAACAATGGCACCGCGCCGGCGTACGATACGGTATTGCGTGACGTCATCCCGGTGGGGTTGCGTAACGGTGCCGCGACCGTAACCACGAACAGCATCACGCTGGTCAATGCCGGCACCACCTTGCCTAATCTCGCGCCCAGCTATAACGCGAGCACCGGTGTCGCCCTGTGGAACTTCGACACCGGCACCGCCAATGCCTATACCATCCCGGCCGGCGATACTTTGCGCGTGGTCTATACGGTGCAGGCCGACCCCGACCTGGGGCCGGGCCTGGTGATGACCAACCAGGCGCAGGTGCAGGTCTACTACTCGTTCGACAACAACGCGGTGCCGACCCTGGGCGGCATCAAGGGTGTGCGCGAGATCTATGGGCAGACCAATACTGCTTCGGTCACCCTGACCAGCGCCGCCCCCAATCCGCTGAGCAAGCAGAATCCGGCGGTCCCCACGGCCACCATCGGCCAGACGTTCAACTACCGCATTACCGTACCGGCCACGCCCATGACCGTGGCCCTGCACAACGTCGTCATCCTCGACGATCTGTCTGCTTCAGCGGCCGACCTGAACTTCGTCAAGGTCACGCGCGTCTCCGGTTCGCAGCCATGGACGCCGGTGAACACGGGAACGAACAAGAACCTGGTGATCCAGGACAGCGGCTCGGGTATCGAGATTCCCGCGGGCGAGCAGATCCAGATGGACATCACCGTGCAGGTGGCCAATACCGCCGTCAATGTCGCCGGGCTCAAGTTCCACAATACCGCCAGCTATCTGTACGACCAGATCAAGGGCGACAACACGACGCAGAAGGCCGGCGGAGGCGCGACGACCCCGGACATGACCATCGTCGAGCCGGACGTCACCCTGCAGAAGACCGGGCCGGCGACGGTGTTGTTCGGGCAGCCCTCGACCTTCACCCTGAACGTGCAGAACACCGGTACCAGCAAGGCCTGGGACCTGACCGTGGTCGACGAACTGCCGAATCCGACCCCTGGCGGCATGTGCGATACGGCGCCAACGAACATCATCGCCGGCATCTACGACGCCGCCGGCACGACGTTGCTGCGTTCGCTGACGGCAGGCACGGATTTCACCAGCAGTTTCGCCCCGGCGCCCACCTGTACCCTGACCGTCATTACGCAGACGGCGGCGGCCGCGCCGGATCCGGGCGAACGCCTGATCATCAAGTACGACGCGGTGCCGGACAATGACAATACCCAGGGTGAGGTTCTAAGCAACATCGCCGGCGTCACCCAGTGGTTCAGTCTCGATACCGCCGGCGCCGGCGCCACCGGTCAGACCCGCACCTATACCCGCGCGATCACGGACGGTACCCCCGGCGTGCTGGATTGGCAGGACGTATGGAAGACGACCGTGGACGTGCCCACCCTCGCGTTCACCAAGACAGTGGTGAACGTGACCACGGGTCAGAACCCCGGCTCCAATGCATCACCGGGCGACACGCTGCACTATCACATCACCGTGCAGAACACGAGCCCGGTGCCATTGCCCAATTTCACCCTCACGGACGAGCCGGACAGGCTCAATACCAGCGGCAAAGCCTGGTTCGTGCCCGGAACCATGAGCAATATCGTCGTGCCTGCGGGTGCCGACACCAGCAATACCAACATCAACGGCGGGGCGCTGGGCACCGGTCTGCTCGACGTACGCAATCTGCATCTCGATCCCGTCGGCGGGACCAATGACACCTTGACCATCGACTTCGATATCAAGCTGGCGTCGTCGATTCCCAACGGGACCTTGGTGCTCAACCAGGCGCAGATCCAGATACCCAACTTCACGCTGCTCAACAGCGACGATCCCAATGTGACCGGAACCAACGACCCGACCCAGACCCTGATCGGTTCGTCGCCGCAGCTGCAGGTGGAGAAGACCGTACAAGACCTGACGGGAAGTCCGACCGTGCACGTGTCGGGCGATACCATGCGCTACACGATCACGGTCAAGAACGTCGGCAATGAGGATCTGACCAACTCAATCCTGAGCGACCAGATTCCTGCCAACACCACCTATGTTGCCAACAGCACGACACTGAATGGCACGGCCGTCGCCGATCCCTCGCCCGGGATCAGCGCGCTGCAGAACGGGATGCCGATCAACTCCGCGGACAACACCACGTCCGGATTATTGACCGCCAATTCCAGTACGACGGCAAACAATGTCGCGACGATCACGTTCTCGGTGGTCATCAACCCCGGCGTGATCAATGGCACCGTCATATCCAACCAGGGTTTCCTGAACGGGACCGGCGCCGATGGCACCGCCATTTCGCAACAACCCACGGACGATCCATCCACGCCGGTCGCCAACGATCCAACGAACTTCGTGGTCGGCAACCTGCCGCTGATCGACTCGCAAAAGACCGTGGCGATCGCGATCGACGGCGGCACGCCAGGCATTGTCGATCCGGGCGACACCCTGAAATACACCATCACCGTCACCAATAGCGGCGCCACCACCGCCACCAACGTGGTGTTGACCGATGCGATTCCGGCCAATACCACCTACGTTGCCGGCACCACCACCCTCAACGGACTGGCGGTGGCTGATGTGGGCACTACCAGCGCGCTCGTCGGCGGGCTGCCGGTGAGCTCCTCCGACCTGACGCCGCCACTGCCCACGGCGGGCAACGGCCAGATCACGGTTGGCCAGGTAGCCACGGTGACCTTCGAGGTCCAGGTCAATGCCGGGGTGGCGGGCGGCACCCTCATCAGCAACCAGGGCGTCGTGACCAGCAACGAGCAGGCGCCGGAGCCCACCGATGCTGATGGTAACCAGAGCAACGGTGACCAGCCGACGGTGGTGGTCGTGGGCAGCGGCCAGCAATTGGCGATCACCAAGTCCGTCGCGGTCGTGGGTGGTGGCACCGCCCTGGCCGGCGGGCAACTGCAATACACGGTGCAGGTGACGAATGTCGGTTCGGTACCGGCGAACAACGTGTCCGTGACCGACGCGGTTCCGGCCAACACCACGTACGTCGCAAACAGCACCACGCTCAATGGACTGGCGGTGGCCGATGTCG
>Ga0316575_10000497_pt1 | contig 11388 bp, 10 predicted proteins | sample J5NA_FD_203072 | JGI IMG/M metagenome (GOLD analysis project Ga0316575, IMG submission 203072) | Rhizosphere microbial communities from salt marsh grasses in Alabama, United States - J5-7_050615r2r3 | ecosystem: Host-associated > Plants > Roots > Rhizosphere | place: USA: Alabama | collected...
GGGAAATATTAATGGGTTAAACATTTCCGTAGGGTATCTTGGTCTTCTGGTTTTGCCGGCCGTCGTGCTGGGAGGACTCAATTCCGTTCCCGGCGCCATCGTGGGCGGCATTGCCATCGGCATATTGCAGAATCTTTGCGGCGCATATCTGGACAAATACTTTGCCGGCGGCGTCAAAGAAGTCGCGCCTTTTGTTTTTATGGCGATCTTTTTGCTCTTTAAACCCCATGGATTGTGGGGATGGGAGCGGATAGAACGCGTATAACTATTCAGCTATCACTTGAGATTTGGTATTTTAATAAATTTATGGAGAGCGTTTTATGTCGACAACCTGGCTTCCCTGCGGTGTATATCATCAGGATTATATCCACGATCAGGGGTGGTGGCAGACCAGATTTATCAAAACAAAGATGATTCTGCTATTTGCCATCCTGTTTATCGTAATTCCGGAGTTTGCAGACGCTTATTCTCTCAGTGTTTGTAACCAGATCGGCTACACGATACTCGGAGCGTTGGGTGTGCAGCTTTTAATCGGTTTTTGCGGACAGATCACCCTTGGCCACGCCGCATTTCTTGCCGTTGGCGCTTATACCAGCACCCTTTTGATTCTCGACTTTCCCTGGCCCAAATTCATGATGGATTTAGGTATCGCCTATCCCGTAAGCATCCTGATTGCCGCTTTTGTTGCCGGCTTCTGGAGTGTGTTGTTCGGACTGCCATCCGCCAGAGTCAAGGGTTTTTATCTCATTTTGACTACCATGGCCGCCCAGTTCATTACCGTAAATTTTCTCATCACCGGATATGTGAGCCAGATAGGCGGACGAGGGCAAGCATTTTCTCTACCTCCCGGAACCATCAAAGTCGGACCGTGGATTATTGACAGTGATATCAAAGTCTATTTTATGATGTTGGTTCTGGTGATCGGCTGCGTCATTATTGTGGCCAACCTGATCCGATCCCGGGTTGGAAGGGCCTGGATCGCCATCAGGGACAATGATATTTCAGCGGAAGTCATGGGTATAAATGTGGTGAAATATAAATTCTCAGCTTTTTTCGTGGCCGGATTTATCGGCGGAATCGCAGGGGCGTTCTGGATCAGCAATCTCGCGGCCATAAGTCCTGAACATTTTCCCTGGTTCTGGTCCCTGTGGCTGGTGGGTGTGATCCTTATCGGCGGCGTCGGGTCTATTCACGGCACTATTTTCGGGTCCATATTCATGGTGGTGGTGATGGAAGCACTGCAGCTGTTTGTCATGCAGTTCGTGGACACCAGTTGGGGAGAAAAGCTGTTTACGGATTTTTTGTTCCTTAAAGAAGCAGCCTTTGGGCTTGCCATATGCGTATTTATGATCTTCGAACCCAAAGGCATTGCCTATCGATGGTGGCAGATGAAAAACTATTTTAATCTATGGCCGTTTTCGTATTAGAAACATGGTCAATTTGTATATGGTCAAATAGTTAATTGGTTTAAAAGATATTGCTGAATAACGAGCGGTGGTATTAATCATAACGACTTAACTCATCAACAATTCGACGAATTTTCTAAGACTGGGGGAGGTGATAAAATAATTGACGGGGCTAAGACCGGTTGAAACTTTACTTTCTTAAAAAGGGGAAAGAAATTATGTTTGCGAAAAATATTTGGCCAAAGATTTTTATACACCTGCTGGTTGTGGTTTTAGTTGCCGGTTTTTCATCTATGGCCTGTGCCGAAACTATCAAGGTGGGATCGCTCGTCGATATGACGGGTGCGACATCGGATGTCGGCAAGGACTATGCGCTGGGTATCGCTGAAGCCATGCATTACGTCAATGATAACGGGGGGGTCAACGGCAAGCAAATCAAGCTGTACCAGTTTGATTACGGCTATCGTGTGCCTGAGGCCCTGACCAAATACAAGCTCTTCAAACGGCTTAAAACCGTGGCTGTTTTGGGCTGGGGAACCGGCGATACAGAAGCGCTGTCACCTACTGTCACCAAGGATAAGATGCCTTATGTATCCGCTTCCTACTCCGCCCATCTGACGGATCCTAAAAAGACGCCTTACAATCTTTTCTTTGCAACCGATTATTCGACCAATGCCAGAGCCGCCCTTACAGCCTGGTTTGACAAGAAATGGCCCAAAAACAAAGATTACGGGAAACGAAAGCCCCGTCTGGTCTGCTCTTACATGTTTGCTTCTCCTTACTGCAGTGCACCGATCAAAGCCATCAAGGATCAGGCGAAGCTGCTCGGATTCGAGGTCGGCCCGGATCAGAATGTATCTTTATTTGCCATTGATACCAAAAGCCAGATTTTGGCCATGAAAGAATTCAAGCCGGATGTCGTTTGGCATGGCAACACCACCATGTCGGTGGCGGCCACGCTACGCGACGCCTATGCGCTGGGGCTGGGAGCAGATCATATCATAGACAATTGGGGATTTGATGAAAATCTGCCGAAACTGGCGGGCAAGGCATCCGAAGGGGCCATGGGGGTTGCGGTTTGTGCCTTTTTTGGTGAAAATGTTCCGGGCATGGATAATGTCATTGAATATGCTAAAAAATACAACCCGGGCATTCCGCTGGATCAGCGTCTTAACCATACGGTTCAGGCATGGGGTGATGTGCTCATTTTGTGGGAAGCCATGAAGCGGGCGGATAAAGCCGGAAGTTTGAGCGGTGAAAGCATTCTGAAAAACGGATTCGAAACCATGAGAAATTTTGACATCGGTTTGGGAGCGCCGCCCATCACCTTCACGGCGACGGATCACCGGGTTGCCGGAATTGTACCGATTTATGAGGTTGAAAACGGTAAATTCAAACTCGTTGAAAAAGTTGATCTGAAAAGCCGCTGGCCGGAAAAGTGGGCCAATGATTGGCTCGGCTGGTGATCTAATTGTAGATTGAAGAATGTTAAATATAGATTGAAAATTATCGGCTGAAAGCCCGTGACCCGAACTTCAACCGAAAATTTTCAATTCGTTTGTCATAAGGGAGTATAAAGGCTTTGTCGAATGAAGAGACGATCTTAAAAATCAACAACATCGAGGTCAAATATCACGAAGTGATTCTGGTGATAAAGGGCGTTTCCATCGAGATCCCCAAAGGCGCCATCGTGGCGCTTCTGGGCGCCAACGGTGCCGGTAAAAGCACGACCTTAAAGGCTGTATCCGGACTTTTGCGGCACGAGAACGGCGAAGTGACCGATGGGTCCATTGAGTTTGCCGGAGAGCGGATCGATAAAATGAGCGCCGAAAAGATCGCAAAAATGGGGGTCGTACAGGTTATCGAGGGCCGGCGGGTATTCGAACACCTGACGGTAGAGGAAAACCTGAAAGTTGGGGCCCATATGAGAAAATATGGTCGATCCATTCGAGACGGATTGGAAATGGTGTACCATTATTTCCCGCGCTTGAAGGAAAAGCGAAGCGAAACCGCCGGCTTTGTCAGCGGCGGCGAGCAGCAGATGACAGTGGTGGGCCGCGCGCTGATGACCAGCCCGAAGCTGATCCTTTTAGATGAACCTTCCATGGGACTGGCACCGCTTCTGATCCATGAAATTTTCAATATCATCAGCAAGCTTAACAGGGAGGAAAAGATATCGATCCTTCTGGTGGAACAGAACGCCAAACTCGCCCTCAATGTTGCGCCTTATGCCTATGTGATGGAAAACGGACGCATCGTCATGGATGACACAGCCGAGAAACTCCGGGAGAATCCCGATATCAAAGATTTTTATCTCGGCCTTACCGACGTCGGCGGCCGAAAGAGCTTTCGGGATGTTAAACACTATAAACGAAGAAAACGATGGCTTACCTAACCCTTTACATCCAATAAGGGAGGAACAAAATGCATAAAAAGTCGATAATTAGAGGATGGTTGAGCGTTATTGCCGCTGTCGCCTTGTTTGCCGGTTGCGCACAGATGGCGGTAAAACCCGACCAGCAAAATTTCAAGACGCCGAAAGTTACTCTGGATTCAATGGAAGTTGCCCATGCCTTTGGATATTGGTATTTTTCCAACAAAGTCCAACCCACCAAGGGAAAACCGGAGAATGTCGGGGCACCCCTTGAGCTCGCGTTTATTTTTAATATTGAAAATCCCAATGACTATCCGGTCAAGATGGATAGCTTAAAGTTTACCATTGCATTTGAAGACTTCGATCTGAATACGGTCGGATCGACAGATACCATGTGGATTCCTGCGGGAAAGACCAATCAGCTGAGGGTGTCGGCCCACTTCGATGTCCGGCAGTCTTTGTTGAGCCTTTTGGTCACCGGCGGGTTCAAACTGAAACAAGAAGGAACCAACGCCTGGGCTATATTGGAAAAATGGTGGACGGAAATTCCGCAATATAACATTCCGGTTCATGTCAAAGCCGGTTCCGCCGTGTTCAAGGCAGACGGATTGACCAAGGTGGCAACGTTTAATGCGACATTTCCTCAATAAGTCACAAGATGGGCTTTGAGGAGACAGGGATGCGGGATCAGCTGTAACCAGCGGCACACTTGCGTCCTTCGGCTGATCCCTGTCCCTTCTCCGGTTGATCGAGGTTTTAATAACCCCGATTTGTATTGAGCCAAAAGTATCTGGTAATGGAAGCGAGGCTTTTATGGGACTGTACGATTTTACATTCTACGATCTTATCGTTCGAAATGCCTTGAGCTTTCGCAGCCGGCCCGCATGGTACGAAGCGGAAGCCGGCAAGACGCTGACTTTTTCACAAACTAAAGAGATGATCGATGGTCTTGCCCGCGGTTTACTGGCAAGCGGCATCAAACCCGGCGATCGGATCGGCGTTCTGGGTAGAAACAGCCTTGAATACTTCCTCCTTTACGGAGCCGCCGCCGCCCTGGGCGTGATTCTATTGCCCGTCAACTGGCGACTTTCGGCCGAAGAGATCGAATACATTTTAAAGGATTGTGAACCTAAAGCGCTTTTTGTTGACACGGAATATCAAAATGTATTGGAAAGCGTGAAAGATCGCCTTCCTTTTATAGAAAATTATTATAACCTGAATTCCGGCAGCGGCAATTTTCAATCTTTTGATATGTTGACGAAAAACCAGGGCATCTTTGAGGCGGCGGAGGTTTCCTCGGATCACAGCCTGGTCATTATTCATACCGCAGCGGTTCATGGACGGCCTAGGGGTGCGGTTTTGAGCCATGGAAATCTATTATGTGCCTGCCTGCATCTGAATCATTGTTTCCATTTGACCGAAAGCGATGTACATTTAAATTTTCTTCCCCTATTCCACGTGGGAGGTTTGTTTATGGCCATCAGCAGTTACATGGCCGGCGCCCTTAACGTCAACATGCGTAAATTCGATGCACAGCAAGCGGTTGAGCTTATCGAGAGGAAAAAAGCGACGCTGTTTTTTGATTTTTCGCCGATCCTGGCGGCTATTCTCGATGAACACGAAAAAACAGGTCGAGACATTAAAAGCATTCGAGCGGTTATGGGACTGGATACCCCGGAGACCATCGAGAAATACCAGCGCGTCACCGGCGGATTATTTTACGCCGTATACGGACAAACGGAAACCACCGGCCTTGCAACCATGGGGAGATACAACGACCGGCCGGGCTCCGCCGGAAAGGTGATACCTTTGGGAGAAATCCGTCTGGTGGATGATTATGATCGTCCGGTACCCTTCGGACAAGTGGGCGAAATTACCATGAAAGGACCCCTGGTGTTTAAAGGCTACTGGAATCTGCTCGAAGACACGGCATACACATTTCGTGAAGGACGGCACCACACCGGAGATATGGGGCGCTTTGACGAAGACGGATTTCTATGGTACGAAGGCCGAAAATCCGAAAAAGAATTAATCAAGCCGGGCGGCGAAAATGTTTACCCTGCTGAGGTGGAAAAAGTGATTTTACAGCATCCGGCGGTAGAAATAGTGGTTGTCTTCGGTGTGCCGGACCCCAAATGGAAAGAAGGCATTAAGGCCGTATGCCGCCTGAAGCCGGATAAACAGTTAGAAGCCCAGGAACTGATCCGGTTTGTCGGCGAGCGCATCGCAAGTTATAAAAAACCCCAGTATGTTGAATTCATATCTGATTTTCCTTTCCTCGAAGACGGATCACCGGACAGGATTAAAATCAAGGAACTTTATGGCGGCACATAAAACATTTGCAATGGAAGATTAATGGTGTCGCAAAAAGTCAAAAGAGGCACTTTTTACGAGAGTGTTGAGTTCAAATCTACTCATTTCACCGCAAAGATAAGTGTTTAACGATAACGGAGCAGTGGATTTTATAAAGCATCATACTCGGATCTCGCTAAGATGGTGGGTTGCTCTATCTGTTGCTGTTTTAATTGGTATCCTGATTTTTGGGTTAAGCCCCAAAGGTTATAAATTTTCCAATAAAGTCAATTGGATCTCAGATCGACCCGGCATTCGTTTCGGCAAATATGGCATCGCCTACACGAATTCTTTTTTCGAGTCGAGTGGAGACAATGCCGCCAAACCCAATGCTTTTTCCGTAGAAATTGCCTTGAGGCCGGCAAATTATCAGGAAAAAGGAACCAGTTTTATTTTGGTCCTCCATAATGGTTCAGACCGCAGCCAATTGTTGATTTGGCAATACCATTCATGGATTATCCTGATGAACGGCGATGATTACGATTATAAGAGAAGGACCAAGAGAATCGCCGTAAACATTGGTTCACAGGTTCCGATTCCACGATTTTTGGCAGTAACTACCGGCGAAGAAGGTACGGATGTCTATCTGGATGGTCGATTTGTCAACAGGAAGAAGGATTTGACGCTTAAAATACCAGATGGCGGAAAAACCAGACTCCTTATCGGCAATTCCGTATATGGGAAGCAATCGTGGCAGGGTGATGTTTACGGTCTGGCCTTTTATGGATACGCTTTAACTGCCCGGGATATCAAACGTCACTTCAATAGATGGATTCAGGACAAGAATTTCTCTTTTGCAGAGAAAAACAAACCTGTAGCCTTATATTTCTTTGATGAAAAAACAGGCGTCAGGGCGGTAGACCACGCCGGTGGAAAACACCCTCTCGAAATTCCGGTGAAGATGCGAATACTTAAAAAGAAAATTCTTTCCTCGGAATGGACCGGCTTTAAGTTCAGCAGAAGTCTGAGTGAAGATAATATATTGAATCTATTTGGATTTATTCCATTTGGCTTTATCTTTGCCGCAACTTTGATAAAATTCGGCGGCCCCCTTGAAAAACATTATTTTTTGATCACGATTTTGTTTTGTTTTACCGTCAGCCTGGTCATAGAAATCTTGCAGGCATGGCTGCCGTCCCGAAGCTCCAGTATGCCGGACTTGATTTTGAATACACTTGGCGCCTTGATCGGGGCAATTATTTTAAGATTTCTTATGGTGTCGAACCACGGCAAAATCTTGAGGTAAGATGTATTAATCTTTTTTCGTTGGATTATTATCGCTGCGAATTGGGATATCGTATGTTTTGCCGCTGAATTCGATGCGATATTGCTCCTGATCGAATTTCAATCGATGCGCCAGTTTTAACATGGCGCGATCGATAAATTTGATTCGATGGCCTTCATGCACCGCGTACAGATTATCATTTTGAATGTAAACGGCTTTCGGATCCAGGGGGATCTTTTCTTTGGTATTCAGGATCAGGCGGATTTTGTCGGGGTCATCCGCTTTGTCGATGTCGAACACAAACAGGGCGGTATCCTCATATGTGAAATAAACCTTTTCAATGGTGCGGCTGCCGTGTTTTTGAAAAAGATGATATCCGTCGGCGTCTTTTCGAATGGAAGAATGGAAGTAATCGATAATCTTTTTATGCTCAAAAACGCCGTGTTTATTATGCCATCGGCCGTGAGCATCCAGCCAAAAGACGGCATTCTCCTTTGAGACCACCACTTCTTTTGTTTCGTCTTCACTCACGTCTTGTTTTCCTTTTTTACCGTTATTTAGGCACCAATTTCCGATAGGCCTCTTCGATCTCCTTGAATCGTTTTTCCGCCAGTTCCCTGAACTCATCTCCCAGATGAACCACTTTGTCCGGGTGGTATTTGTTGGCCAGTTCCCTGTAAGCTTTCTTTATCTCTTCCGGTGATGCATCCCTTGGAACATTCAGTATCGTGTAAGGATCGTCCGATGAATTCTGCGTATGTGTCTGTTTTTCAGAAGATCCTTGATTTTGTTCAAAGGATTGACGACTTTGATAATAATAGTTCTGATAGCTGGATGATCTCTGGCGGAGATATTTAAAAAGCCGCCAAAGCGCGTATAAAAAGATGATGTCATCGATCCAGCCCCATCCGACAATAAAATCGGGCAGTATATCATAGGGGCTCAACACATAAATGAATCCGATAATGATCAGCAGTATGATCAGCAGATATTTTATAGTGGAGGATTTCATGTTTTCGTAAAATATTTAGTCTTAGATCCAAACGATACATCCATGCAATATATTTTATCAACGCAACATGAAAGAATATCACAAAAAGGGAAACTTGTCAGGTCGCTTTAAACGATTCCAAATCGTTTCAATCTGATTTGCTGCACGGCAACCAGGGAAACCATGCTCATAACCGAACCGCAAATAAACGGAATACGATAATCGATAATCCACAAAAAGCCTCCGACTGCGGGAAGGATCACTGCGGCGATGTGATTGATGGTAAAGCCCATTGCCATACTCGGTGCGATATCTCCGGGGTCTCCTACTTTTTGAAAATAAGTACGGATGGCAATGGCAAAATTAAAAAAGACATGATCCATTATATAAAGGATGGCGACAAGCCATTTTGATTGTGCGAAGGCATATCCGAGAAAAATAAATATCAGACTGGAATATTCCAGAGAGAGTACGATCCGTTCGCCGAACCGGATTATCGATCTGCCGATAAGGGGACTGATGAAATAGTTGATGGTGTTATTGATGACGAAAAGAACGGTGACGTCCCGAACCGTAAAATGAAATCTTTTTACCAGCAAAAAAACAGCAAATGCGACAAAAATTTGTCGTCTGGCGCCGGCCATAAAAGTGAGGAAATAAAAGAGCCAGTACTTTTTGCGGAAAATCATTTTTTTTCGTTGAATAACAATGTTTTGATCCGAAGGATTTTGAAATAATCCCCAAATTCCGGTTACCGCAATCAATCCACCGATCAACAGATACAGCTGCATGAAATTTAAAAAAGGGGCTATCAGGTAAATGAATACGCCGACCCCGATGTTTGACGCCGCAGCCATTCCACGCAATTTGCCGAACACCCATGGCGATATGTTTGTCTCGAAATATTGAAGGGTCAATGACTGGTTGGTGGTTTCATAATAATGAAAGCCGAAGCTCATAACCATGGTGGTGATGAGCAGACCGCCGAAGGAAGGAAAAAGCCCGGTGGCGGCGACGCCCATTGCCAACACCAGAACGGAAAGGGCCGAAAGCCGGTGCTCTTTGACGAGGATGATCACAAACACGGCCAGTAATGCCAAAAAGCCCGGGATTTCTCTGACCGATTGAATAATCCCAACATTATCGCCGTTGAGACCGACGACTCTTACCGCAAAATTGTCGAATAATGTTCGCCAGGCTTGGAGCCCCATCGTTGAAGCGATGGTCAGGACCATCAAAAACCGATACATGGGGTTTTGTCGAATTTTTTTGATTTCGGAGTCCAAAAGTATATCAGTATGCTGATCGGCACGACAAAGTATCTATCGCGGTTCACGCCATAGACCGGGGAATGTTGACGGAGCCTTTAGAAAAGATGAAATACTCTGTAAATGAAAGTGCTGAATATGACGATCGATAATATCATGATGAAAATCAACTGTCCGGTATCGAATTTTTTCATAATTCGTCCGGGTTAATCTTCTTTATCCAGCCCGAAGGCGGTATGAAGCACCCGCACTGCAAGCTCGGTATACTTCTCTTCGATAACGCAGGAGATTCTGATTTCCGACGTACTGATCATCATGATGTTGATGTTTTCCCTGGCCAGCGTGTTAAACATCATGGACGCGACCCCTGAGTGGTTTTTCATTCCTACGCCGACAACGGAAACCATGGCGATGTTTTTATCACCCAGAACATCTTGGGCTTCAATTTCCTCCGCCACTTTTCGCTCGATTTCCATGGCGGTTTTAAACTGCGCTTTGGGGATGGTAAACGTAAGATCCGTTTGACCTTCGGGGCGTATATTTTGAATGATCATATCGACGACGATGCCCGCTTCGGCTAGGGGCGCAAAAATTTTAGCGGCAACCCCGGGCCGGTCTTGAACCTTTGTTAAGGTGATGCGGGCTTGATTCTTATCATGTGTTACGGCTGAAACAACAAGACTTTCCATGCCGGCGTCTTCACTAACAACCATGGTTCCCTCCTCTTCGCTAAAGGACGATCTCACATGTACTGGGACATTGTATTTTTTTGCGAATCCCACCGATCGGATTTGTAAAACTTTGGCCCCGAGGCTGGCCATATTGAGCATCTCGTCATATGAAATTCGATCAATTTTTCTTGCCTTTTCACAGATATTGGGATCGGCAGTGTAAATCCCATCGACATCCGTATATATCTCACAGATGTCTGCCTTGAGCGCCGAAGCGATGGCCACGGCGGAGGTGTCCGATCCGCCGCGTCCCAAGGTGGTAATATTGCCGCCGACATCACTGCCCTGAAATCCGGCGACGACAACGATATTTCGTTTTTGAATGAGCTTTAGGATATATTCGGCGCCGATTTCGATGATTCGCGCATTACCATAGGAACGGTCCGTGATCACGCCGGCCTGATGCCCGAGCATGGACAGTGCCGGGTAATTCATTTTTTTTAATGTCATGGCCAAAAGCGCCGCAGTTGTCTGCTCACCCGTTGCAAGGAGAACATCGAGCTCCCGTTTATCGGGTGATTCCGCGATGGTATTGGCCATATCGATCAGGTTGTCCGTGACCCCGGCCATGGCGGACAGAATGACGACCACATCATTGTTCTGGTCATAGGTCTTGGCCACTCGTTTTGCCACATTGTGGATCCGTTCAAGATCGGCCACCGAAGTGCCGCCGTATTTTTGTACGATCAAACTCATAACTTACATCATCTCCTTGGCAAGATTCCATCTTCTAAGATCCTCCATAACCTCATCTCCTCTCGGGATTATATTTATTTTTCGCGTTTTGTCATCAATTATTTCAAATTGCAGCTTCACATGATTCGACGGAAGGTGCTTTCCCATTTTTTCCGCCCATTCGACGGCTACCACACCGTCTTCTTCGAGTATTTCGTAGAGACCGATATCTTCTATGTCAACGGGATTCGCGATACGATAGAGGTCGATATGAAACAGGAGATACCGGCCGGGGTATTCATTGATTAGGGTGTAAGAAGGGCTGGTGATATAATAATCATCCGGAACCCCGAGTCCTCGGCCCAG
>Ga0316575_10000498_pt1 | contig 11378 bp, 8 predicted proteins | sample J5NA_FD_203072 | JGI IMG/M metagenome (GOLD analysis project Ga0316575, IMG submission 203072) | Rhizosphere microbial communities from salt marsh grasses in Alabama, United States - J5-7_050615r2r3 | ecosystem: Host-associated > Plants > Roots > Rhizosphere | place: USA: Alabama | collected...
CGCCTTTCGAGCAAACTGGCAAAACCGATTCCTATCACTGGAGGCATTCCGGAATCTGATTCCTGCTTTCGGCAAAACCAATCTGGTTTATTTGCAGGGCTGGGGGGAGCCATTTATGCACCCGCATTTTTTTGAAATGCTGCAGATCGCCAAAGAGGCTGGCTGTATGGTGGGAACCACAACAAACGGCACTTTACTTGAGAGGGAATTAATTGAAAAACTGGTCTTGCAAGGGCTGGACATTATTGGTTTTTCTATGGCAGGTGTGAACAAAAAAAACGATAATATACGTCGGGGAACTCAGATTAAAAAGGTTTTAAAATGCATGGAACAAATTCAAAGTGCGAAAGAAAAATATGGCGCTGTCAGTCCACAAATTAATATCGCGTATATGCTGTTGCGTTCCGGCCTTGAAGATCTGGAAAAACTGCCGAAATTTTTTGGAAACACCGGTGCCGCCCAAGCCGTGGTGAGTTCACTGTCTTATATTGTTAGCCCGGAAATGGAAATGGAATCGATTCTCACCGGCGGCGAAGCGGAATATTCAGACTTAAAGCATCGCTTGCTCGCGGTCAGAAGCGAGGCTGCTAATGAAGGGACGGAGATTCATTTTCATATTGTGTCGCCATCACAAACAAAATTTTCCTGCAGTGAAAATATACCCCATGCGGTGGTCGTGGGTTCGGATGGAAGTCTGTCGCCCTGCGTCATGAAACAGGTCCCGGTGCAGGGAGAAAATTTTTATTATGTCAATGGACATAAAAACCTGCAGCAAAATCTATCTTTTGGAAATATTCAAAAAGAATCGTTGCGCACCATCTGGCATCACAGATGCTACAGGCAATTTATCCGCGAATTTAATAATGGCAGCCCACAGCAAGTTTGCGGCAATTGTTTAAAAAAGCATATCGAGAATCTCGATTGGGTGGCTGAGCAGCTATCCCATGAAAATTTTTAAAACTTTTTTTATCCTACCGTAAAATCTTCCTGAATCATCACCGGCCCTGCTTCTGAGAGCCTTTTTCCTTTATTTTTCATTCGCATTTGCTTCCGGATACACCGTCTCGTCTTCATGGCAAAGCGGGAGGGCTTCCTTTAGAAATTTTTCGAAAAAAAGTTCGCAATATTTCAAAAATTAAAAGCAACGGAATGCATGCCGGTCTGGATTTATATCAAAACTTACTGAAATTAATGATTTTTTTAAACGACTGTGAATTGGCACACCTTATGCTTTTAATTAACGGCAAATAAACGTGAACAGGAGGAATCCCAATGCTGGTCAAAAACTGGATGAGCAAAAATGTCATAACGATAGATGCGAACGATACGATGCAGGATGCCCTCACACTGTTAAGAGAGCACAGTATCAGGATGCTACCGGTGATGAAGAAAAACAGACTGGTCGGCATCGTAACGGATCGGGATCTAAAGAAGGCATCTGCCTCTGATGCCACCCTGCTCGATGTCCACGAACTTCTGTACCTGCTGACAAAAATTAAGGTCAAAGACATCATGACGAAAGATCCGATCACGCTTCCGCCGGATTATACGGTTGAAGAAACCGCCCAGGTGCTTCTGGAAAATAAAATATCCGGCGCTCCGGTATTAGATCAAAGCGGAAAAGTGGTCGGCACCATCACCCAGACGGATTTGTTCAAGGTGTTGATTGCACTCACCGGTATTGGAAACGGTGGGATTCAGTTCGGTTTCCAGGTTGAAGACAGACCCGGTTCCATCAGAGAAGTGGCGGATATCATCCGCGAATTTGGCGGCCGCATGGTCAGCATCCTGACCTCATATGACCGTGTACCGGATGGATATCGCAGAGTTTACATTCGGATGCGCAACATCGAGAGATCCAGGCTGCAGAAACTCAAAGACAGTCTTGGGGCAAAGGCTTCGTTGCTTTACATGATCGATCACCAGGAAAATACCAGAGAAATTTTTTCGGAACAAATTAACTGAAAGGGAAAAACCACAATGGAAACGCACCCAATGCCGAGACTTCTGATTCCCGTCGACGGATCGGATCGTTCGATGAACACGGTCAGATATATTGCCAAGTTCGAACCTTTTCGTCGCATGCACCTGGTTTTATTTCATGTATTCAGCAAGGTTCCCGAGGGCTTCTGGGATCTGGCAACAGATCCCAGAAGCAGCGCGACCGTCAGGGAGGTGCGGGCATGGGAAGTTGAGCAAAAAAGAAATATCAGCCAATGGGCGGAAATCGCACGTCAGTTCCTCATAAAAACCGGCTTTCCTGCTAAATCCGTTGAGGTAAAAATTCGAAATCGGAAAAAAGGTTTTGCCAGAGATATCATTCGAGAAGCGCAAAATGGCTACTATGCAGTTGTCACGCGACGGCGCGGAATGACCGGATTAAGAGGAATCGTGCTCGGCAGTGTGGCCACCAAGCTGGTCGAAAAACTTACCTTTTTGCCGCTTATTTTGGTCGGCAGAAAGCCGCCGGGTAACAAGATTCTGCTAGGGTTCGATGGATCCGAAGGGGCCCGGCGCGCTGTTGATTTTGTCGGCCGCACCATGGGGGGATCTAATTTTAGGGCAAAATTGGTTTACGTCATGCGAGGGAAGGAAAATGATGATCCGGAAATTCAGCGTTTATATTCGCCCGCGAAATATGTGCAAAAAACCCTTAAAGGGATGACCACCGACCTGGAGACGGCTGCAAAACAGCTCGTTGCCCTGGACTTTAAACCACATCAGGTTTCTACAGAGTTGATCAGCGGTGTTACCAGCCGTGCGCGCGCCATCGTTGCAGAAGCCAAGCAAAATGGATACGGAACCATTGTGATGGGAAGGAGAGGGCACTCGCGGGTTCGTGACTTCTTTATCGGTCGGGTGACCAACAAAGTCATACACCTGGCGCGGGATAGAACGGTTTGGATCATTCGGTAGGAAATCAAATGCGGCTGGACCGGATTAATTCCCGGAATTAAAGCCGAAGGAGAACGATCCGATGATGGTTAAAAATTGGATGAGTCAACCCGCAATCACGATTGATGCCCATACTTTAGTGGAAGATGCGGATCGCCTGGCAAAAAGGCATGAAATACACATGCTGCCGGTTATGCAAAATGGACGGCTGGCCGGAATCGTCACGGATCGAGATATGAAAGGCGCATCTGCTTTGGATATCTCTGGAAAAAAAAATATGGGGAATCGCCAGCCACTTTTAGAGCTGGAAGTCAAAAAAATAATGACCCCGAATCCCGTTACGGTTTCTTATAACTGTACTTTGGAAGAAGCCGTCGAGAAATTATTGGTGCACAACATTTCCGGTTTGCCGGTGGTAAATCAACAGCAAAAGGTGATCGGGGTTATTACTAAATCCGATCTTTTCCAATTGATCCTAATTCTTACCGGTTACGGGAAAAAGGGGATTTTACTGGCCATAGAGGTGCAGGACCAGCCGGGCAGCCTCGAGGCAATCACCGATATCATCCGTGATTATGGTGGACGTATTTCCAGTATTTTTTCTACCCATGAACGGGCGGATAGGGGGAATCGCAGATTATATATCCGTGTCTTTAATATCGATCAACCCATCTTACTACATCTTAAAGAAGTAATCAGAAAGAAGGCAACTTTACTTTACATCGTCGATCATAATGGAAAGAAACGAGAAATATTCTAAACCCGAGGATGCCGCATGGAAAACGTTCAAAGCGCGTGTTCCCCATAAAAACAGGGAGAGTAAAAGATGAAAGAATTTAAAAGGATTCTATTCCCGGTTGATCTTTCAGAGTCATCGGCAAAAATTGTCCCTTATATACAAACCGTAGCAAAAAAATTTGGCTCGGAAATTCACATTTTGTTCGTGGCCAGAATTTTAGACTATTTCACCGGCATTTATGTGCCGGCGCCTTCGATTACCACCATGGAAAAAGGTATCATAGACGGAGCTGAAAAGCGATTGTATGAGTTTATGGATGAACATTTCACAGCGTTTCCTAACACTAAAACGGAAGTAGTGGCCGGAGATGCCTCGGAAGAAATTATCAAATATATTGAAGATTGGCACATTGATTTGGTCATTATGGGCACGCATGGCCGCAAGGGCTTGGATAAAGTTATTTTCGGTTCGGTTGCAGAGCGAGTGGTTAAAACTGCACCGGTTCCGGTGATGGTGGTGAACCCTTACAAGACTGATGAATAACCAACATTTGTTATTTTACATAACCATAATAAATGGAAGATTGCGGCCCAGATAGTGTGCGATCATGTCAATTGGTTTAACCAGAGGGATTCCGGATTATGAGTGTTGAAAATTTAGACAGATTATTTAAGCCGAATTCTATCGCCGTCGTCGGCGCCAGTGAAAGAAAAGGCAGCATCGGTGCGGCCTTGATGCGTAATTTGATCGAGCGCGGGTTTCCGGGTGAGATTTACCCCATCAACCCGAACCACACAAAAATATGGGGAAAATCTGCCTCTCCCTCGATAACTGATCTTAAGACACCGGTGGATCTGGCAGTGATTTCTACACCGATCATGATGGTCTCTCAAATCGTGAAAGAGTGCGCCGAAGCTAAAATTGGCGGCGTGGTGATTATTTCAGCGGGAGGCAAAGAAATCGGTGAAGCAGGGAAAAAGCTGGAAGCGGCTATCCTAAAAGAGGCTAAACAATCAAGCGTGCGTATCATTGGCCCGAACTGCCTCGGTATTGTTAGCAGCCGGTCCAAACTGAACGCCAGTTTTGCGAGTCAGATGCCGATCCCCGGAAAGATGGCCTTTATTTCACAAAGCGGCGCGATTTGTTCATCCATTCTCGATCTTTCCGTTCAAGAGAATATCGGGTTTAGTTACTTTGTGAGTCTCGGCTCAATGCTGGATGTGGACTTCGGGGATATGATCGATTACCTGGGTGGTAAACCGGAAGTTAGCAGTATCGTTATGTATGTGGAAAGTTTGAGTCGTTTTAGAAATTTTATGAGCGCTGCTCGAGCCGTATCCCGGGTGAAGCCCATCATCGCTTTGAAAGCCGGCCGAACGTCGGCAGGTGCGCAGGCGGCAGCCTCACACACCGGTGCACTGGCGGGAGAAGATTCGGTATATGATGCCGCCTTTCAGCGTGCCGGGATCCTCCGGGTTAAAACTTTTGAAGAACTCTTTGACTGCGCGGAACTTTTAGCCAAACAACCGAAGCTTTCAGGCTCGGGATTGGCGATTATTACCAACGCAGGGGGCCTGGGTGTAATGGCCACCGATGCATTGTCCGATTACGGACATGACCCTGTTGCCTTAAGCGCAGAAACCATCAAAGAATTAGATAAAATTCTTCCCCCTTACTGGAGTAAGCGAAACCCGATCGATATTTTGGGAGATTCCACCCCGGACCTTTATCGTAAAGTTGTAGAAATTTGTTTAGACGCTAAAGAAGTAAACGCAATTTTAATTATGTCCGCCCCGCAAGCCTTGGCCGATACAGCCGAGGTGGCAGCCGCCACCGTGGATCTTATACGTGAAAAATCCCTTCCGGTTTTTACATCATGGGTCGGTGGCACCGAAATGCAAAAAGGCCGGGAAATTTTCAATCGGGCCGGCATTCCAACATTCGATTCACCCGAACGCGCTGTTCGCGCATTCATGGATATATATCGGTATTCCAAGAATATTGAAATGCTCCAGCAGATACCTTCACGACTTCCGAAAAAATTGGAATTTGATCGGACAAAAGCGAAAAATCTGATTGAAAAAGGGCTTGCAAATAAAAATGGCTTTCTCCCCGAGTCGGAAGCGCGGGCCCTGCTTTCTGCATATGGAATTCCTGTTAATCGAATGGAAATGGCTGCTACAAAAGAAGAGGCCGTTCAAAAAGCCAGTGATATGGGGTTTCCTGTTGTTCTAAAGATCAATTCCCGTGAAATCACCCATAAATCCGATGCCAAAGGCGTGCTGCTTGATTTGAAAAATGAACAGGAAGTCTCAGATGCTTTTGAACAGATTATTCAGAATGCTAAATCATACAATGCAAAAGCCACGCTGGAAGGTGTTAGCATTCAACCTATGATTAAACACGCCGATTTGGAATTGATCATAGGGGCCAAAAAAGATCGGGATTTTGGGCCGGTGATTCTTTTTGGAATGGGTGGAGTCCTTACCGAAATGCTCAAAGATCGAGCGATTGCCCTGCCACCCCTAAACCGCCTGCTTGCCAAAAGACTCATGGAAAAAACCCGGGTTTATCGACTGCTCCAGGGGTATCGTAATATCCCGCCGGCCAACCTGGAATTGCTGGAAGAAATTCTTATCCGCCTGGCCCATCTGGTGACCGATTTTCCGGAGATCCAGGAATTAGATATCAATCCGTTAGTCGTAACAGAAAACGGATTCAGTGGGATCGATGCGCGGATTATTTTAAAATTCTCTGAAACACCGGCACCCCTGCACCTGGTCATCAGCCCCTATCCGGGTCAATACGAAGAACATACCACAACCAATACAGGGGTTGATATTTTCATCCGTCCTATTCGGCCTGAAGATGCCTCCCTTCTGGTTGAACTTTTTGAATCACTTTCTCCGCGAAGTGTATATCTAAGATTCTTCACGCCTATGAAACATTTGCCTCATAGCATGCTCGCGCGGTTTACTCAGATCGATTACGATCGACATATTGCACTTGTCGCATTGGCGGAGTCGGAAACAAATGAGAAGATGCTGGGAGTCGCCCGTGTCATTATCGGTAGAAACCTCAGGGAAGCCGAATTTTCTGTCGTTGTCAGCGATTCGTGGCAGGGAAAAGGAATCGGCGCGGCCCTGTTAATGCGTTGTCTTCGGATTGCCAAAGATCGCGGAATTCAAAAAGTTATGGGAACAGTTCTGGCTGAAAATACCCAAATGCTGGCATTGGGAAGAAAATTAGGTTTCAACATTAAAAAGGAACAGGATGTCCCTGAGTATGAATTAAGTATCGATTTCGGAAAAATTGATCACCTGGCGGCATAATTTCTGATGGCTGCAACATGAAGAATTTTTGCCAATCTAACAAAGGAGGTTACGATGGAAGCCAATGTAATCATAATCGGTGGGGGGCCCGCTGGAGTCATTACCGCGCTGACTGCTAAAAGTGTTTATCCTGAAAAGTCAGTATGTCTTATCAAAGAGATCGGCGATGGTGTCATCCCCTGTGCCATTCCATATATGATGCATACCCTCTCAGATCCAAAGCACAATGCCATGGGCAACGCGCCGCTGGAAAAGACCGGGGTAGAAATTGTTGTTGGCAAAGTTGAATCTTTGGATGCCAAAACGCATACCGTGAAATTAAAATCAGGTAAAACCCTTTCCTATGAGCGTCTCGTTTTGGCAACCGGAACAAAACCGGTTTTGCCGCCCATTGAAGGGATTGAAAAAGAGGGTGTTTTTACCATTCGCAAAAGCATGTCAGCGATGAAAACCCTGCGGGATAAAGCACAAAAAGCAAAGAAAGTTGTAATTATTGGGGGTGGATTCATCGGTGCCGAATTCGCAGATGAATTGTGCAAAAAATCAGATGTGGAAGTCCATCTTATCGAAATGATGCCCCAACTTTTGATTACTGCTTTTGATGATGAGTTTTGTGAGGATATTTCTCGGATTCTGGTAAAGGCCGGCGTTACAATCCATTGCAGCAACCGTGTTGCCTCAATTGATGGAAACCAAAATGTTGAATCCATAACCCTTCAAACTGGATTAAAAATACCGGCGGACATCGTTTTGGTTAGTATTGGCGCGAAACCGGCAACTAAATTGGCGCAGGAAGCCGGCCTACGGATTGTCGAGAATGATTCCATCTGGGTTGATGAATATATGCGAACAACAGCTGATGGTGTATTTGCGGTGGGCGATTGTGCTCTCAAACGCGATTTCTTTACCCGCAAGGCGGCTCCGGTGTGGTTGGCTTCTACCGCAACCGCCGAAGCACGCAACGCCGGAACCAATATTTATGGTATTCGGGTCCTGCATCAAATTCAGGGAACGATCGCAGCTTTTTCCACTAATATCGGTGGTATTTCCTTTGCCAGCGCAGGAATGACTTGCCGTACCTGTGAAAAGGAAGGATTCCGTTATGTAACAGCTACTGCCAGCGCACCGGATCGTCATCCGGGAGTGCTTCCTGGAGCCAGCGAGCTGAAGGTCAAGTTGGTTTTTGCTGATAGGTCAGGAATCATTCTCGGCGGCCAGATGTCCGGTGGTCCATCAGCGGGTGAACTCATCAACATGGTTGCCCTTGCGATTCAAAAGAAAGTCAGCGTGCGCGAGCTGGATATGATGCAAATTGCAACTCATCCAATGCTCACCTCAGCACCGACAGTGCATCCAATAATAAATGCAGCTCATGAGGCCCTGGCAAAATTACGTGCCGAAATGATTGAGCCTGGACGTTTTAAAAAGGTAGCTTGAACTTAGCCTTGCCAGATTTTTTTTTAGATTATGTCACGCAACATTCAAAATAACGGTATTTAAGGTAACGGCTGTTGATCAGAACCCACGCATATTATATGGATATCTAAACAGAATGTATAAATAAACGGCTTGCAAGCGGTATCGCAGGGGAAAGGAGAAGGGCCATGTATAAAAAAATTTTGGTTCCGCTGGATGGTTCCAAACGGGCAGAAATGATTCTGCCGTATGTCGAAGATTTGGCAAGCCGATACCAGGCGACGATCATATTTTTGATGTCTCTTGAATATGCTTTTACCACCGGTATCGAAGGTGCGTTCATCGAACTTAGTAAAAATGACTTTAACCGTAAACAAGACGAAGTCAAATCCTACCTAAAAAAAATTGCCGATAAATTTACCCGGAAAAAAATAAATGCTGAAACCCGAATAGCGTCCGGACCGGCGGTCGGCGCCATCCTTGAAACGGCCAGCAAGGATAATGTGGATCTTATCGCCATGACGAGCCACGGAGGGGGAGCGCTTAGCCGGGTATTTTACGGCAGTGTCGCATCCGGGGTTCTAAACCGCGTGGATCGACCGCTGTTGGTTATTCGCACCAGAAAAGCGAAATAACACTGCAATATCGACCGACCGGGGGTGCGCTGAGCAATTAAGCATAATATGGAAAAGTTGATAAGACGATAGAGGAGGCTATTTTTCAAGTTTAATATATTTTTTCCCTTGTCAGGGGAGGATGTGCGCGCCGGCTGCCCAGGAAATCATCGCCGGACAGACCCAACCCCCGGCAGCGGAAACCGCGTATGTCAACCAGCGACCGCCAACAAAGTTGGTTCCGATCAAAATCTTCTTCTCTACTTGGTTGAAGGAAGAAAAATATGAAAATATTTAATTTGAGTAGTCGTAAAAAAATATTTTGTATTCTGTTATTGTCCCTTTCTGCCTTCATGACTGAAAACGCGGTTTGCGAACAACCAAAGAATCGGGAATACTGGCCCACAGGCGGTTGGAGGACTTCTACCCCGGAAATGCAGGGTATGGATTCCGCTAAGCTAATGATAGCAGACGAATTTATCCAAAATAGACTTCCTGATGCGTTTAGTTTGCTGGTTGTTAAGAACGGCTATTTAGTTTTTGAGAAATACTACTAGTGGGGAAATCCTGAAAAATATGCTGTCGTTCATTCCGTTACCAAAAGTGTTACCTCAGCCCTAATTGGGATAGCACTGGACAAAGGTTACCTTAAAAATGTGGATCAAAAGCTAATCGAATTTTTTCCTGAATATATCACAGACGACCTTGATCCGAGGAAAAAGGAGATCAGTGTTAGACAGCTCTTGACAATGAGTGCAGGTTTTAGATGGAATGATAGAGGACCTGAAATGCGGAACTGGTATACTTCTTCGAACTGGGCAAAATTCACCATTCAACTCCCGCAGGAAAATAATCCGGGGGATGTATTTAATTACAATTCATCAACATCACATCTTCTGTCCATAATTCTGTCAAAGTCGACTAAAACCAGCACGTTGGATTTTGCAAAGAAAAATCTTTTTGAACCGTTAGGGATACAATCAGCCTACTGGCATCAAGACCCACAGGGATATTATATCGGCGGTTTCGGTTTGGGCCTCTCTGCAAGAGATTTAGCAAAAATCGGTTTCCTGTACTTGAATAATGGATATTGGAACGGTCAATCTATTGTTTCTGAATATTGGGTGAAAGAATCCACCACTCAACAGATAGCGGCTTTCCGCCATCCCCTATATGGTGCGTTTGGTTACGGTTATCAATGGTGGGTGAAGAAAGTCGATGACTGCATCAGTTTCAGGGCTTGGGGAAGGCGAGGTCAATTTATAGTGGTCGTTCCGGAACTTGATCTTGTAATTGCGGTAACATCAGAAACAGCTCAACCACATCCGCCAACTTCGATTCATTATAGCCCTTTATTTGATTTGGTTGCAGCCTCTGTTAAAAGGGAAAGGCCGCTGAAAAAACCACTAAAAGCCGTGGAATTGCCCACTGATGTGAAAGCATTCATAACTGACTATGATCAAGCTATATTTAATAAAGAGGTGGTGACAATGGCCGATTTAATGTCGGATCAATTTCTTCATGATGGCGTTACTAAACAAATGGCTTTAAGGTTTTTACAAGGAATTCTTTCTTATACGTCCGAGGCTAAAATCATCATCACCAAGTTTGAGCTTGAAGACGATGAGGCTAAAATTGATGTTTGGCTTAAAGATAAATATTTTGAGGCTCCCTTTATGACAGGTAGTAAGCTAATTAAAGAAAACGGACATTGGAAATGGTATGGAAACCAAGTTTCAAAATAGCCGGTCATCGTATTAGTGCAATGCAGATACCAGCATAACGGTACTTTTGACCTAAAATATACACGCGGCCCGGAGAATTTGAGATCCGACACCGCTGGTAGTTTGATTATTCAAGTAGAGAACGGCCAATGACAATGTTTTGAATCTCGGTCGTTCCATCCATGTAGTATGTTACTCTTGCACCGGACATTTGCCGGGCCAATGGATTTTCTCGCAAAAGACCGTTAGCTCCCATGACCTGCATTGCGGTACTGAGACCCTCAAATGCGGCCCGGGTCGCAAATTTCTTTGCGTGCGCGGCCATAACCGTGATATCTTCTCCCCGATCGATCATTTCGGCCACACGATAAGTTAACATTCGGCTTGCCTCAAGTTGGGTGGCGGCTTCCGCAAGCTGCCACTGGAGACCTTGGTGGTGGATGATCGGGCGCCCGAACGCTTCCCGTTTTTTGGCATAATCAACTGCAGTGTTTAAACCACCTTCGAGCGCACCGTTACACATAGCGGCAACCCCGAAACGCGCCACGTTGATGCCGAGCATTGCTGCTTTGAGACCGGCACCCGGGGCAAATACCATCAACTCGGCGTCGGCAGTGCAATCGGAAAATTCAAACTCATTGACCCCCATGGCATGATT
>Ga0316575_10000501_pt1 | contig 11325 bp, 10 predicted proteins | sample J5NA_FD_203072 | JGI IMG/M metagenome (GOLD analysis project Ga0316575, IMG submission 203072) | Rhizosphere microbial communities from salt marsh grasses in Alabama, United States - J5-7_050615r2r3 | ecosystem: Host-associated > Plants > Roots > Rhizosphere | place: USA: Alabama | collected...
CTGCGCGCGTTAACCCCGCGATGCCGGCTGGGTCGGAGGCTGGCCCGACGATCACGAAGTCGTTGTACATAACGTCGTGCCTCTTCACCCCCCAGCCTTCGGCGACGAACTTTTCCTCGTCGGGCTTGGAGTGGACGAGCACGACGTCGCCGTCTCCGTTCCTGCCGTTCTTGAGGGCTTGGCCCGTGCCGACGGCGACCACGCGCACGTCAATGCCGGTCTTCTCTCTGAACTTCGGCAGGATGTGATCGAACAGCCCCGAGTTCTGGGTCGATGTGGTGGACTGTACGATGATGAAGTCATCTTCGGCCGCGAAGCTTGGGCAGGTCAGCGATGCAAACAAAAGCGCGGAGCCGAGACCAAGGATCCATCGTCGATGAATGAGCACAAGAAACCTCCAGGTGGACCTCAAAGGACCAAACCGCCACTCAGGAACGCACGCAACTCCGGGCTTCGCGGATGGTCGAAGAAGTTTTGAGCGTCTTGATGCTCGAGAACGCGGCCGTGATGCAGAAACATGACGTCGTCGGCCAACCGCCGCGCCTGACCAATGTCGTGCGTCACGAGTATCACTTTGATTCCGCGGCGCTGAGCGTCGAGCAGCAGCCGCTCGATAGCCAGCGTCGACGCCGGATCGAGGCTTGACGTCGGCTCGTCAAGAAATAGCACGTTGGGCTCCAAACTAAGCGCCCGAGCAAGGCAAAGCCGTTGTTGTTCGCCACCCGACAGGACGCGAGCCGGCATGGCGGCGTGACGCTCGAGTCCGGCAAGCCGAAGCGCCTCGTCAACGCAAATCGCACGCTTGTCACGCTTGATGCCGCGAAGACCAAGCGCATGTGCGACGTTCGCTGCAACCGACCGGCGCAGCAGCACCGGCCTTTGGAAGACCATGGCTTGCTGGTGGCCAATGGCGCGATCCATCTGGCGCCCCGCCCAGAGGATTTCCCCGTTCGTGGGCAGGATCAGCCCATGCATAAGTCTAAGGAGAATGCTTTTTCCCGCGCCGTTCGGCCCCATGATGCCCGTAATGCGACGAGACCGTATGGTTGCATTGGCGTCGTTGATCACCCGCTTGCCGCCGGTGTCATAGACGAGACCCTTCAACTCGACCGGCAAAGGCGGACTGGCGAGATGATCGCCGAAGTCTTTCAGCGGGGAGGTCGGATCAAGCATAGGCGAGACGGTTGGCAAAACGCTGTACCCAAAGCAGCGATGCGTTGACGGCCAAAGCAATGGTGAGAAGAACGATGCCTAGCGCCAGTGCGAGTGCGATGTTTCCCTTCGAAGTCTCCAAAGCTATGGCCGTCGTCATTGTCCGGGTCACGTGATCAATATTGCCTCCGACGATCATGACGGCGCCAACCTCAGCGATCGCTCGGCCGAAGCCAGCCAGCACGGCGGTGATCAGGCGATAACGACCGTCCCATAGTAGCGTGGTGACAATAGCACTGGGTGAGGCTCCCAGCGAGCGTAGCTGCTCGTCATATTCCTCCAAAAGGTCCTCGCAGGCCTGCCGTGTCAGGGCGCCGATGATCGGCGTCACCAGAACTACCTGAGCGATAATCATGGCGGTCGGCGTGTAGAGAAGCTGCAGCACACCCAGCGGCCCCACATTCGACAAAAGGAGATAGACGACAAGCCCTGCGACGACCGGAGGGAGCCCCATCAGAGCGCTGAGCCCCGCCGATACGGCACTGCGTCCCGGGAAGCGGTAGACCGCCAGCGCACCGCCAATGGCGAATCCGAGCAGGCTGGCAATGACAACCGCCACTAAGCTCACTTTAAGAGAGAGGAGAAGGATCTCAACCAAGTCCGGGTTGAGCGTGACGATGAGACCGAGGGCTGTACGAAAGGCGTCGATAAAGTCGGTCATTGAGCGAAGTGGGCCCGTGAGTTTTGATCAGGATTTCCGATCGGCCATTCGGCTTTTCAGATCGTTCTGGAAAAAAGTCTACCTCTTCGATGCGATCCGAAGTGGATTGTTCCACTTCCCTTGCTCCACCATACTAGTGGCTGGTATCACAACTTTGGAAGCATACAAATTTTCCGTTTGGCCTCAGTTCGATCTGAGAGGAAGATTGGTGGAGCGTGGAGCAGGAAGCCCCGATGAACGGCGGGCCTGATCGGCCTGCAAGAAATGTTGGCTCTCGTAAGCGTGCGCGCGGTTTCCCTAAGGGGCGACAACTCGACGTCGATGCGTTGGAGCAAGTCCGTGAATTGCTTGGCGACCGTCCACGCCGTCACGACCTCCTCATCGAATACCTCCATCTGATCCAGGATTATTATCACCACATCTCCAGCCGGCACCTCCGTGCCCTGTGCGACGAGATGAAATTGCCGCAGGCCGCAGCCTACGAGGTCGCGACTTTCTATGCGCATTTCGACGTGGTGAAGGAGGGCGAGACGCCTCCGCCGCGCACCACCATTCGGGTCTGCGATTCCATCACCTGCGCCATCAAAGGCGCCGACGCACTCTATGATGCACTAAAGGCCGATGTGGACCCGTCGGAGGTGCGGATTCTAAAAGCACCGTGCATGGGGCGATGCGATACCGCGCCCGTGTGTGAGATCGGACACTATTTCGTCGACCACGCAACGCCTGACCGGGTTCAGACTGGTCTCAACAGCGGCCGGCATGATCCTCATATCCCCGAGTACAAGGATCTAGCCGCCTATCGCGCCGAAGGCGGCTATTCCATGCTGGAAGAGTGCCGATCCGGCAAACGCAGCGTCGAGGACGTCATCAACGAAATGTCCGCCGCTGGTCTGCGCGGACTCGGCGGCGCCGGCTTCCCCGCGGGCAAGAAGTGGCAGATTGTCCGCTCGTTTCCAGCCCCCCGCTTGATGACCATCAACGGTGATGAAGGCGAGCCTGGCACCTTCAAGGACCGCTACTATCTCGAGCGCAATCCCCATCAAATGATTGAGGGCGCTTTAATCGGCGCCTGGGCGGTAGAGGCAGACCGCATCTATCTCTACATGCGCGACGAATATCCCGCAGTGCTCCATATTTTGGGGCACGAGATCGCCGCGCTCGAAGCGGCTGGCATCATCAAGAAAGGCGACATAGAGCTTCGCCGTGGCGCTGGCGCGTATATTTGCGGTGAGGAGTCGGCGATGATCGAGTCCATCGAGGGCAAGCGCGGCTATCCGCGCAATCGTCCACCCTATATCGCCGAGGTCGGACTGTTCGGACGTCCAACGCTCAACCACAACATCGAGACGCTACACTGGGTGCCGAAAATTCTGGCGAAGGGCGCCAATTGGTTCGCCGACCAGGGTATGAACGGCGGCAAGGGCTTCCGCTCATGGTCTGTTTCGGGCCGCGTAAAGAAACCGGGCGTCATTGTCGCTCCGGCTGGCATCACCGTGAACGGCCTGATCGAGCGCGCGGGGGGTATGGAGGACGGGCATACATTCAAGGCCTATCTTCCGGGCGGTGCCTCCGGCGGCATTCTCCCGGCGCGTCTTGGCGATGTGCCTCTCGATTTCGGCACGCTGGACGAGTACGGATCGTTTGTCGGCAGCCACGCCATCGTCATCTTCTCGCAACAGGATCGTGTAGCAGACGTCGCGGTCAACCTGCTCCAGTTTTTCAAGAACGAATCCTGCGGCCAGTGCACACCCTGCCGCGTGGGCTGCGACAAGGCCGTGGCTATGCTCAGGAAAGACGAGTGGGACGGCGAGCTACTGGGCGAGCTTGCCCAAGCTATGCGGGATGCCTCGATCTGCGGGCTCGGCCAAGCCGCCCCGAATGCCTTTGTTACCGCGATGGAGTTCTTCTCCGACGAGCCTGACACACCGAACTCCGCGGGACGGCCTGCGAAATATTGATGGATGACGCCATGACCGATCAGTTGTTTTTTACACTCGACGGGAAGTCAGTTTCGGCCAGGCCGGGTGAAACCATTTGGCAGGTCGCGAAGCGCCACGGCATCGATATCCCGCATCTGTGCTGGCTGCCGCAGCCTGGTTACGCAGCCGACGGCAATTGCCGCGCCTGCATGGTCGAGATTGAGGGCGAACGCACTCTGACGGCGTCGTGCATTAGGAAGCCGGCTCCCGACATGGTGGTCAAGACCGCCACGGACCGCGCCGTGAAGGCGCGCCGAATGGTCATAGAACTGCTCCTCGCGGACCAGCCGCCCCACGAGGACTCGCCTGACCGAGTGTCGCCCTTCTGGCATTGGGCCGACGAGCAGGACATTCATACCTCGCGCTTCCCTGCGAGCGATATCATCAGGCCGGACCTGTCGCATCCGGCGATGGCAGTTAATCTGGACGCTTGCATCGAGTGCGGTTTGTGCGTGCGTGCGTGCCGCGATGTGCAAGTGAACGACGTCATCGGTATGGCGTTTCGCGGGTTCGACGCCAAACCCGTATTCGACTTCGACGATCCCATGGGGAAATCGACTTGCGTGGCCTGCGGCGAGTGCGTGCAGGCCTGCCCCACCGGCGCGCTTATGCCCAAGTCGATCGTCGACCCGATCACGCAGCACGGATCCCGCGAGGTCGACCGTGAAGTCCACTCTGTGTGCCCGTATTGCGGCGTCGGCTGCCAGATCAGCTATCAAATCAAAGATGAGAAGATTGCGTTCGTGCAGGGGCGCAACGGCTACTCGAACGAGAACCGGCTTTGCGTGAAGGGCCGTTTCGGCTTCGACTATGTCAGTAATCCCCAACGGCTGATGAAACCGCTGATCCGCAAGCCGGGCATGCCAAAGGGCGTGAACGTCGACCCGTCGGACCCCTACACCCACTTTCGTGAGGCCACCTGGGAGGAAGCCCTGGACGTCGCTGCGTCCGGCTTGTCGCGCATCGCCGACGAGCATGGCGGTCAGGCCATTGCCGGTTTCGGTTCGGCCAAATGCTCGAACGAGGAAGCCTATTTATTCCAGAAACTGATCCGCACACGCTTCCAGAGCAACAATATCGATCACTGCACGCGCTTGTGTCATGCGTCGTCGGTTGCAGCATTGATCGAGGGGATCGGATCGGGAGCGGTGACGGCCACGTTTAATGAGGTCGAGCATGCCGATGTTATTGTCATCATCGGCGCCAATCCGACCGAGAACCATCCGGTGGCCGCGACTTTCTTCAAACAAGCGGCGCGTCGCGGCGCCAAGCTGATCGTGATCGACCCGCGCGGCCAGGCGCTCCGCAACTACGCAACGCACATGCTACGTTTCAAGTCGGGGAGCGATGTGTCGCTCCTGAACGGCATCATGCACGCGATTGTCGAGGAGGGCCTTTACGACGTTCAGTATCTACAGGCGCATACTGAGAATTTCGAGCGCTTGAAGGAGAAGCTGGCTGCCTATAGCCCGGAATCGGTTGCCCCGATTTGCGGAATTGATGCCGCGACAATCCGGGAAGTGGCTCGCGTTTTTGGCAGTGCTGACCGCGCCATGATTTTTTGGGGCATGGGGATTTCGCAGCATGTGCACGGCACCGATAATTCGCGGTGCTTGATTTCTCTCGCTCTGATGTGTGGCCAAGTCGGCCGTCCGGGCACGGGTCTGCATCCATTGCGAGGACAGAACAACGTGCAAGGCGCATCGGACGCCGGCCTCATTCCGATGTTCTATCCGGATTATGCCGACGTCGAAGCCGAGCCAGTCTATAGGAAATTCGAGGAGCTCTGGCAGACGCCGCTATCAAAGAAGGCCGGACTCACCGTGGTCGAAATCATTAATGCGGCAAACGCAGGCACGATCAAGGCCATGTACATTCAGGGTGAGAACCCGGCCATGTCCGATCCGGATCTCGATCACGCGCGGGCCGGAATCGCCAAGCTCGAGCATCTCGTGGTGCAGGACATCTTCCTCACAGAGACTGCAATGATGGCGGACGTCGTGCTGCCCGCTTCCGCTTGGCCGGAGAAGACCGGTACGGTCACCAACACGAACCGCCAGGTCCAGATGGGACGCAAAGCGCTGAACTTGCCAGGCGACACGCGCGAAGACCTTTGGATCATCATAGAGTTGGCCAAGAGGCTCGGCCTACCCTGGACCTACACCCATCCTTCGCACGTCTTCGAGGAGATGAAGCGCGCGATGCCGTCGCTCGACAACATCACCTGGGTGCGCGTGGACAACGAATCCTCGGTCATCTATCCGTGCCCTGAGCCCGATCATCCGGGCGAAGCCGTGGTCTTCAGGGATGGATTCCCGACAAAGTCAGGCCGTGCCTATCTGGTGCCCGCCGACGTCTTGCCGCCTGCCGAAGTTCCGGACCAAGAATATCCGTTCGTGCTCATGACGGGGCGGCAGCTGGAGCATTGGCATACCGGCGCCATGACCCGCCGCGCAGACGTACTCGACTCGCTTGAGCCCGGTCCGACCGCAAGTCTGCACCCCAACACGCTTGCCCGCCACGATATCGCTCCCGGCGATCTGATGCGTGTTACGACACGGCGTGGTTCGATCGAACTGACGGCCCGCGCCGATATGGCAGTCCAGGAAGGCACCGTTTTCATTCCTTTCGCCTACGTCGAGGCCGCGGCTAACATCCTGACCAACCCGCAGCTCGATCCTTATGGCAAGATTCCCGAGTTCAAGTATTGCGCGGTTAGGATCGGCCCTGCGGACGGCAAGCCCCCGCGCGTACCCGAGCCCAGTCTCGACGTGACAGCCTCGGGCTTGTAGCCGTAGAATGCACGATGGCTGCTCTGAATGGTGTTGTTGGTGTTTTGCTCGCCGGCGGCAAATCGAGCCGCATGGGCGGCGGCGATAAGTGTCTGCGGCCCCTTGGCAGAAAATCGATCCTCGCGCGTACTATTGATCGCCTGAGCCCGCAGGTCGCCGAAATCGTCATCAACGCGAACGGCGATCCATCACGCTTTGCCGACTTTGGGCTTCCGGTCATCCCGGATGGCATTACGGGTTTTCAGGGGCCTTTGGCCGGCGTCCTTGCGGGACTGCAATGGGTGAAAGCAAATCGCCCCGGCTTCGAGCATGCGGTGACGATCGCGACAGATACGCCCTTCTTTCCCGCCGATCTCGTGCAAAGGTTTTTCGAGTCGCCGGGGGATGCTTCAGGCTTTCGTATTGCGCAGTCCGAGGTCGGCTTGCATCCAGTGATCGGGCTTTGGCCTATCGGGCTCAGCGACGAACTTGAGGAGTCCCTCAAACGCGGCGAGCGGAAAGTGACCGCCTGGACCACGGATCATGGAGCGGTGCCTGTCTTCTTTCCGCCGGTCGATGTCGGCCGGCAGAGCATTGATCCATTCTTCAACATCAATGCGCCGGAAGATCTGGCCAGAGCCGAGGCGCTGCTGGGCGAGGCGGCGTCATGAGCCCGCCAGTCTTCGGCGTGGTCGGCTGGAAGAACTCCGGCAAGACCAAACTGATGACCGATCTCATCCGCGAACTGACAGCCCGGGGCTTTGCTGTTTCCGTTCTCAAGCATGCCCATGTGAACTTCGATGTGGATCACCCAGGGCGCGACTCCTTCAAGATGCGCGAGGCCGGGGCCTCGCAGGTCATGCTTTCCTCACCACGCCGCTTTGCCTTGATGCGCGAGTTGGGCGATGCTCCTGAGATGAGCTTCGGCGAGCTTATGCAGCAGGCCGGGGCGTGCGATGTCGTTTTGGTCGAAGGCTATAAGCGTGAGACATTTCCAAAAATCGAGATCAGGCGCGACGGGGCTGCATCGCGTGACTCTCTGTCTGCTGAAGTGCCCGGTATCGTTGCAATTGCCTCCGACCGGCCGGATGACGAGACGGAGCCCCTACCTGTCTTCCCAACCGACGCCACCAAGCGCATAGTCAATTTCATGCTCAAGGCCGTGGGTTTGGAGAGCTCATGACGCACGCCAAGCTGATCGACGATTGCTTCGTACTCGACAAGGATCGCATACCGCATCACGAGGCGCTTGAGATTCTCAAGTCTCGCGTTCAGCCGGTGACCGGGACGGAGTCGGTGTCGCTTGCGGAAGCAACCGGCCGCTTCCTGGCGGAAGCTGTTGTCTCGCCGCGCGCGATCCCCGGACATGATAACGCGGCGGTCGACGGCTACGCTTTCGCTTCGCGGGACTATGACCCGAAAGCAGGGGCGGACTTCGACATCGTCGGCGAGTCCATGGCGGGGCACCCGTTACAGGGCCCGGTTCCGCAAGGTGCTGCTGTGCGGATCTTCACCGGCGCGGTGATGCCTGCCGGCCTCGATACAGTTGCGATGCAGGAAGACGTGCAAGTCTCGGCACGCGACAGCTTACGCCGCGCTCTTGTGCCGCCGGGGCTTAAGGCGGGTGCCAATCGCCGGCTTGCGGGCGAGGACACCGAGGCCGGGGAGACGCTTCTTGCGCCGGGAACGCGGTTGCGGCCGCAAGATATTGCGAGCGCCGCAGCCACGGGTCTCGGTGCGCTCTCGTGCCATGCGCCGCTGAGGGTCGCCGTGTTTTCAACCGGCGATGAGGTCCTCAAACCCGGCGAGCCTTTTGTCGAGGGCGCAGTCTACGATGCCAACGCGCCGATGTTGCAAGGCCTGATCGCCGCGAGCGGCGCGGAGACCGTCGATATGGGTGTGCTTCCGGACACACCGAACGCGGTCACTTCTGCTCTTGCGCAAGCGAGCCGCGCCTTCCACGCCATCGTGCTCTCCGGAGGCGCCAGCCAGGGCCAGGAGGACCATGTCGTCCGGAGTATCGATGCGCTGGGGAAGCGGTACCTCTGGCAGATTGCCATCAAGCCTGGGCGCCCTATGAGTTTCGGACAGATCGGCGACTGTGTCGTCCTCGGTCTGCCTGGTAACCCCGTGGCCGTGTTCGTCTGCTATCTCATTTATGTGCGCCCGGTCATAACGCGGCTTGCCGGAGGCGCCTGGCCGGAGCCAGTGCGCTTCCCAGTACCTGCCGGCTTCAGTCAGCGGAAGAAGCCAGGGCGCCGCGAATTCTGGCGTGCAATACTCGCGCGCGAGAGTGGGAAGCTTGTAGCGACCAAGTTTCCGCGCGATGGGTCGGGGCTCATCTCTTCACTGCGCGAGGCCGACGGATTGATTGAACTCGGCGAAGATCTGGAATTGGTCGGCATGGGTGACCTAGTCGATTTCATACCGTTCTCCGAGTTTGATCTTGGTCAACGCCAAACCGGGTTAGAATGCCCGCAAGCTAGAGGGGCGATTCTTGATGGGAGGTAGCGATGCAAAGTTTCGACACTGATCGCGAGCGTGCCGTCAATGACTTGGCGGAGCGGCTATTCTTCGAACTCGAGAAACACGATAATCGTTTTTCACTGCATCGAAAAATCGGTGATCGCATGCGCCGAGACAATATGACCCTCGATGAAGTCGAGGAGGTGCTCGAACGCTGGAAGCTCGAGGGACCGCACGGCGGCTAGGATTTGGCCGACTGTCGGCCGCTATTGGCACGAATCGGACTCGCAGGCTGGCTCACCCACAGGTCAGCATTTGACCGGAAGCGGCCATCAAAGTGCACGTTGAGCATTCAAGACAATGAGCCATCAGGTCGGCTTTAGAGCACCTCCAAGCCCCCAACGTTTGCGCTTGCTGATACATCGGTGATCGGTTGAAACATTTGTCGGTACTGGCCAGGCGTGAGGCCTGTGCTCCGTTTGAATAGGCGGCGGAAGAACGCGATGTTCTCGTAGCCCATGCCGGCGGCGATATCGTCGAACGAAGCATCTCCGCTTTCGAGTGATCGCTTCGCCTCTTCGATACGAAGGTTCTGCACATATCCGATCAAGGTTGTTCCGGTCGCCGCCTTGAACCGTCTTTTGAGGCTCCGCTCAGGGATTCCACAGGCCGCGACAGCACCTGCAACTGCATGCGTCTCGCGAAAGTTATCAGCGAGCCAAGCTTCGGCGTGCCGCACCGTTGAGTCCGCATGAGGCTGTCGCCGGACGAGACTGGCAAAGGGCAGCTGCCCTTCGCCATGGAGTTTTAGCAGGTAGACCTTGGCGATGCGCAGCGCCTCGCCCGGACCGCAATGGCGTGAGATGATGTGGATGGCGAGGTCATGCCATGAGGTTGTGCCACCCGCAGTTACGATGCGCCCGGCCGGGTCCGCGAAGACGATGCTCGGCTCGGGCTTGAAGTGGACCTCAGGAAAACTCTTGCGGAAAAGATCCGCATAGGCCCAATGCGAGGTTGCCTCCCGGCCTTTGAGGAGACCGGTGGCCGCCAGCAGAACTGAGCCAGAACAGGCCGAATAGACCGTGGTTCCGCCGCGATAGAGGCGGCAGATCCAATCCTTTAGTTCCGCATGACGCTCTCCAAGGTCGTCGGTCGGCGCGAGCCAAAGTTCAGGCAGAATGAGAATATCAGGTTTAGCTGCTTCGGCGATGGATAGGTCTGGCGCGACGGGAATGCCGTTTCCGCATCGGAACGGCTCGCGGGACAGCGAAACGATCCGCGGCCGAATTAATGGTACGCCCGGATCGTCCTCGACCAGCTGACACCAAAGCGTTCCCGTCGCAGACAGTACATCGATCAACCCGTAGAGAGCCGATCCAGCCGTTTCCGGTAGGGCAACAATTGCGGCATCGAGGATCCGGGGTGCCTGTTCCAAGCGATTGCCCCTAGAGTTGGCACGAAAGGATCGTTTCCGGCCAGACTCGATCTGATGGGCCGCCGTGTCCAGGCCTATTTTGCATCCATCGGCACCGCAGACCGGTGTCACCCTGGACCGACTTTCTATCGGAGGACGATCATGAAAACGCAATCCGTCATGACGAAAGAGACCACGCATCTCAACGGTTTAGATGTCAACGCGGCTGCTGATACCATCGCGGCTATCAAAGCGGATCCATCCCTGGCGAGGTTCCAGTTCCGCGCCTCGAACGTCTGGGTTGGCGGCGGCGAAAATCGCTCGACCATCCGTGACTTCTACGGCGCGGGCAAAGAGGACACGTCGCGTCTCGAACCTTTCGATTTTACCAATGGAGAACCGCCGGTCCTGCTTGGCAGCAATGAAGGCGCGAACCCGGTCGAGTTTCTTCTCCATGCCCTGGCCGGCTGCGTCACCACGACCTTTGTTCTGCATGCGATGGCGCGTGGCATCGCCATCCACACACTATCCACAGAGCTTGAGGGCGATCTCGACCTGCAAGGTCTGCTCGGCCTCAACGAGGCCATATCGCCCGGTTACGAACAGATCCGTATCCGCATTCACGTCACGGCGGACTGTTCGGACGAAGAAATCGACGATCTTTTGGCCTATGCGCAAATGCACTCGCCGGTCTGCAATACCGTGTGCCGGCCCGTTCCGGTGATGATCGAACGTGTCGCCGCATAGCTAAGATTTATCGCTCCCTGCTGCCCAGGGGGGTATGCGGGGAGCGATATCTCTGAGTGGTACGCTCGTGGC
>Ga0316575_10000503_pt1 | contig 11307 bp, 9 predicted proteins | sample J5NA_FD_203072 | JGI IMG/M metagenome (GOLD analysis project Ga0316575, IMG submission 203072) | Rhizosphere microbial communities from salt marsh grasses in Alabama, United States - J5-7_050615r2r3 | ecosystem: Host-associated > Plants > Roots > Rhizosphere | place: USA: Alabama | collected...
TGCTGTCATCGATAAAGACCTGGCCAGTGCCAGACTGGCCGAGGAAGCGGGCGTTGATATTTTTTTGATTGCAACCGACGTGCCCGGTGCCGCCCTGAATTACGGCACAACTGATCAAAAATTTTTAAGCAGGATCGATATCAAAGCGGCACAGAATTATATCAAAAAAGGTTATTTCCCGGCCGGATCCATGGCGCCAAAAGTAGAAGCCGCCATTCAGTTTATTCGCAACAAGGGCAAACGTGCCGTCATCACCTCGATCAATGAGATCGTTTCGGCTGTAAAAGGGGAGGCCGGAACGGAAATAACGATCTAAAGAATCTATCCAGACGATCAATTTAAAATGAAGCCCAAAAAAAACTGCAAAATGATGCGGATTGTCGCCCTAATTGCCAGTGTGATTACGGCATTTCAAGCAGTAATCAACTTGATCACGGGTTCAAGCTTATGCCTGAACGCCGGGTGCAAAGTTGTTGAAAGCTTAACCTTAATATCACCTTTATATCTAAACATTTTAGGGGCTATTTTTTTTCAAGTTGTCTTCTGGTTACTGGGTACTCTAAAATCAAAACCCGGCAATGGTCGTGATTTGGTTGGCCTGGTACTCTTATGCGGTCTGGCGTTTGAATCGGCACTTTTGGGCTATCAACTTTTTGTTGCCCATTCTCTATGCAGTTATTGTCTGCTCATTTTGTTTTTTGTGATTATCCTGAACATTCTTTATGGTGCCAGGCAAATGGCAGCTGGCGTTGCCATTTCATCAGCGGTCGTCATTGGATTCTCGATAATGGCCCTTTCCCCGGCGAGCGCTGGTTCGCAAAAGTATTCCCTGAAGAATGCATCCTTTGGATTAAAATCATGCGCATCACCGACCAAAGAAATTTATCTTATTTTTTCATCTGATTGTCCCCACTGCCAACAGGTAATTGAATCTTTAAATAATTGCAACAGTTGCGATCTTTATTTAAACCCGATTGACAGTATAAGTTCATTAAACATTGTCGGGCTCGAAAAGAATAAAAACTTTTCACCCGGGGTTAACCGGCTCTTTCTTGAAATTTTTGGAATAGATAGCGTTCCGGTTCTGGTCGTAAAGGATAAAGAAAGTTACAGATTCGTTAGAGGGGAGAACCGGATCTTGAACTTTATCCGCCGGGCGTGCTTTACACATGACGAAATTTTTTACTTGGATAAATCGCCAGCAGCAGCCGATAAAGAAATTACCATACTGACTGAGGAAGACGAAGAATGTTCTGTTGAGATAGATTGTCAATCGAAAGAAAACTAAATTCCAGCATTCCAATTGGGCAAAACACCCGAATTGTATGCTCCATATCAGGTTCTTCGCAATAGGGGATTGATTTTTGGACAGGGCTATATTAAAATTTTTATAGTTATACCAGCTGATTTCAGCCGGGTTTTGATCTGCCGCTGATACGGGGGTTGGGGGCAATCAGGCGTATTATCATAGGGTGCAATAAGGAGTACCGGATGACCCATTGTATTTTGCTAAATGCAGATTACACATATTTAAATGTCGTTCACTGGAAGCGGGCAATCTGTCTGCAGGCCAAAGGCAAGGTTGAAGTATTAAAAGATTCCGCAAAAACCGTGCGAAGTTCAAGCGGTGCGCTGTTTAAGGTTCCGGCGGTGATGCGGTTAATAAAGTTAATCCGCACCATTTACCGAACCGGTGTGGCCTTTTGCAAAAAAAATGTTTTTATCAGAGATGGGTTTAAATGTGCTTATTGCGGCGCCGAAAAATTGCGACTCACCATCGATCACATTATTCCAAAGTCCCGTGGAGGCAAATCTACATTTGAGAATTGTGTTGCGGCCTGTAAGCCTTGCAATATCAAAAAAGGCCACCAGACACCCCGAGAAGCTAAAATGTACCTCAATGTGAGGCCCGTCCAGCCAACCATTTCCGAATTTTTAAGATTAAAACTCCAAAAACTCGGCATCAATGATCTTTTACGGGATCTGGGTGTTTATTAGGAGCAGTTTTTACGAATTCGATCTGTTTCCATGTCAACACGTCCCTGATTTAATGAATCGGTCCAATCACAGGGGCAAGTCAGATAAAAATATTTAAGAAGAGGTAGATATGAAACTAATTGTTGCGGGAACCGGGTATGTAGGACTTGTTCAGGCGGCTGTATGTTCAGAATACGGGCATGAAGTTTATGCATATGATGTTGACAAAGACAAAATCGACGCATTTTCTACCGGGCAGGCCGATGAAATCGAAAAATTTGTCATGGAACCCGGTCTGTCGAATATTATTCGTGAAACTTACGGCAAATCCCTTTTTTTCTCCAATAATCTGAAGGCTATTATCGAAGGCACAGATGCAATTTTCCTATGTCTGCCGACACCGTCCAATTTGGACGGCTCGACGAATCTGACTTATTTTGATACTGCCGCTGCAGAAATTGCTGAAATTCTCGCCCGGCGCAAAGACAAACGCCGCATCGTTCTGGTCAGCAAAAGTACGGTGCCGATTCAGACCGCCAGGCGCCTGGAAGGCATTATGAATGAGCACGGGGTGGAAAATTTCGGTGTTGCCTCCAATCCTGAATTTTTGGCTGAAGGAACGGCTGTGAACCAGGCCCGCAGGCCGGATCGGGTGGTGGTGGGCTGTGACCATGCCGAAGATTTTAAAATACTTCGCCGGGTCTACTCCCAATTTGTGCATCACGTTCGTATTAAATACATTGAAACCACCCCGGAAACCGCCGAAGCCATCAAATATGTGGCCAATACGATGCTGTTGACCTATATTTCTTTCTGGAACGGTGTCGGAGCCAAGATCGGCGAAAAAATATCAAATGTGAATATAGACGATCTGCGGCTGGGCGTCACCGCTGACGACCGAATCAGCACCTGGGGCTCTTTCGTGAGCAATGGAGCCGGGGGAAGCTGCTTCGGCAAAGACATCGCTTCTTTAATTTATCAGTTGCGGCGAATGAATGTAAGCACCAAAATGCTGGAGGCCTCTTTTGAAGTCAACGAATATCAGAAAGTATATCTGGTTGATCGGGCCATCAATGAAGCCGATTTTAAATTTAACAATAAAACGGTAGCGGTTTTAGGCCTGGCATTTAAAAAGCACACCAACGATATGCGTGATGCTTCGTCTATTAAAGTCGTTGAGGCCTTGCTAAGCAAAGGCGTGTCGCAGATAAACGCCTATGATCCGCTGGCAAATGAAACCGCCCGGCAGGAGTTCGATCCTGCCAAAAACATCCTGTTTGAAAAGATTAAATACTTTGATTCCGCCAAAGAAGCCATCGAGGGCACACAGGCCCTTTTTATTTCATCCGACTGCGAGGAGTTCCGCGGGTTTTCGCGAACAATTGAAGATACCGTTAAACCACCGTATCTGATTATGGACGGACGCCGCATGATTCCGGATTACAATGAATTAGTATCCATGAATTATACTTATCTTGCGGTCGGTTCTGTGGCCATGCAGCCGCAATAAGGCTTTCTAAAGTACACTGAAACAGTTATGACGCCTGATGACACAAAAACCACGTCCGCTGGTGGATTTTTATAAAACGAACAGGGATGAGGCATGATGAAAGGAATTATTTTAGCAGGGGGTTCCGGTTCCAGACTGTTTCCGATTACCCGGGGTGTCAGCAAACAGCTTTTACCGGTTTACGATAAACCCATGATTTATTATCCGCTATCGGTGTTGATGCTGGCCGGTATCAGAGAGATCCTGGTTATATCCACCCCGCAAGATTTGCCCATTTTTAAAAGAATTTTAAAAAGCGGGAGCCAGCTTGGCCTTGACTTTTCTTTTAAAGCGCAGCCCCGCCCGGAAGGTCTGGCCCAGGCGTTTATCATCGGAGAAGAATTTATCGGCAATGACACCGTCGGCCTCATTCTAGGTGACAATATTTTTTACGGACCCAGCTTATCCAGGATATTGCAAAATGCGGTCAAACTTAAAACGGGCGGTTTAATTTTCGGTTATCTGGTAAAAGATCCTGAGCGCTATGGTGTGGTTGATTTTGATTCCAGCGGTAATGTTATCGGAATAGAGGAAAAACCGAAAAAACCCAAATCGAGCTATGCGGTGCCCGGCCTGTATTTTTATGACAATGAGGTCATTGAAGTTGCCAAAAGCCTCAAACCCTCTGAACGCGGTGAGCTCGAGATAACCGATGTCAACCTATCCTATTTGCGTCAGAAAAAACTCAAGGTGGAGCTACTGGGGCGCGGATATGCCTGGCTGGATACCGGGACCCATGAAGCCCTGCAGCAGGCGGCGAGTTACGTTCAGGCCATCCAGGAACGGCAAGGGCTAAAAATTGCCTGTGTCGAGGAGCTTGCCTATCGCCTGGGCTATATCACCGCAGATCAGCTGGCAAACCTTGCGCAAGATATGATGCAAAATGAATACGGGCAATACTTGCTGGAAATTGCAAATGATGTTGAGAACTCCAAATAGCACGGCAAGCATTCACCACAGTTTATTGCTCGCGCAAAGCCGCCTAGGCACAAAGAATTATAATTAAAACTAAAATAAGCCCTTAGCGACTTTGCGTCGTTGCGAGAAAACCAGAACTTTTGATCACTTTCGCTCCTATTTTTTGAGGCAACTTCTAAAACCTGCAAAAATCGCACGTCTCTGATCCATGGTATTTTCTTGACACAATCCGGCATTCCGAGTAAAAAATTCTGTTTATACTTAAATTGAGCGATCGATTTAAGTTACACTATATAACCTTGGAGGAATGAATGGATTACAAAAAGTCGCTTAACCTGCCGAGAACAAAATTTCCCATGAAGGCAAATCTTTCGAAACGTGAACCCGAACAGCTCAGGAAGTGGGAAGAAATTCGCTTGTATGATCAAGTCAGAAGTTCATCCAAAGGCCGGGAGCCATTTATTTTGCATGATGGACCGCCTTATGCCAACGGGAATATTCATATCGGCACTGCGCTGAATAAAATCCTGAAGGACATCATCGTGCGTTCCAAACAGATGGCGGGCTATGACGCCGTTTATGTGCCGGGCTGGGACTGCCACGGGCTTCCAATTGAACACAATGTGGATATTGAACTCGGGGAGAAAAAGAAGGACCTCTCTTTAACGGATATCCGGCAGCTTTGCAGGCAGTATGCCGAAAAATTCATTGATATTCAGCGTGATGAGTTTAAACGCCTGGGCGTTATGGGCGACTGGGAAAACCCCTATTTGACCATGAATTATCAATATGAATCCATCATCGCGCGGGAATGCGGCAAGTTTGCCCAAAATAAGAGCCTGTTTCGCAGTAAAAAACCGATCTACTGGTGTTTTACCTGCCAGACCGCGCTGGCCGAAGCAGAGATTGAATATCACGAGGAATCTGCGCCGTCGATTTTTGTAAAATTTCACCTGCAGGACGATCTCAGCGGAAGCTACCCGCAGTTGAAAGGAAAATCGGTCTTCGCGGTAATCTGGACGACTACCCCCTGGACCCTTCCTGCGAATCTGGCCATTGCGCTGCATCCAGATTTTGAATATGTGGCTGTTGATGTGGGCAACAATGAAGTTTTTATACTGGCGCGCGAGTTGATGGAACAAAGTATGCAAACTTTCGGAATCTCAGATTACACGGTTATCGCCGATATCGATGCGAAATTTCTGGAACACAAGCGCTGCCGCCATCCGATGGTGGATCGGGACTCCATCATTATCCTCGGTGATCATGTTACACTGGAAGCCGGTACCGGGTGTGTTCACACGGCTCCCGGCCACGGTCGCGAAGACTATGAAGTGGGCCTGGAATATGGCCTGGATGTATATTCGCCGGTAGATGACAACGGCCGTTTTACCGATGACGTCGAGCTTTTCCAGGGACAATTTGTTTTCGATGCCAACAAAAATATCAATAAAAAGCTAAATGAAATCGGAGCAATGGTTGCCGAAGTCAGCATTGAGCACAGCTATCCGCATTGCTGGCGCTGTAAGCAGGCGGTTATTTTCCGGGCAACACCGCAATGGTTCATTTCAATGGATAAAACCGACCTGCGCCGGAATTCACTGAAGTCCATCGACACGGTCAACTGGATTCCGCAATGGGGCCGAGACCGGATTTACGGTATGATTGAAAATCGCCCGGACTGGTGTGTTTCCCGCCAACGGGCCTGGGGGGTTCCCATCGCTGTTTTTTATTGCGAAGACTGTGAAGCAATTCTGTTGGATCAAGATATTATGGAGCGGGTGTACTCTCAATTCGAAAAGCACGGTGCGGATATCTGGTTTGAAAAAGATATTTCTTATTTTCTTGAGGATGACGTTAAATGTTCATCATGCGGCAGCAAAAACTTTGTCAAAGAGAATGATATTCTTGACGTCTGGTTTGACTCAGGGGTGAGCCATGCAGCGGTGCTGGAACCTAGAGAGGACCTGCGATGGCCGGCGGATCTGTATCTGGAGGGTAGTGATCAGCACCGGGGTTGGTTCCACAGCGCACTTCTGACCGCGGTCGGTACCCGTAACCAGGCGCCTTATAAGGCGGTGTTAACCCACGGCTTTGTTGTCGACGCCGATAGCCGCAAGATGTCCAAGTCGCTGGGCAATGTCATTGCTCCCAGTGAGGTGATTGACAGATACGGCGCGGAGATTCTACGATTATGGGTATCGGCAACAGATTACAGAGAAGATATTCGTATTTCTGAAAATATTCTAAAGCAGTTAAGCGATGCGTATCGTCGAATCCGGAACACCAGCCGGTTTATGCTGGGCAATTTGTTTGACTTCGATCCAGCTGTCGATGAAATTTCTTACGATTCCATGCCGGAGGTAGACCGGTTTGCGCTTCACAAGCTTCAGGGCATGATCGAAAAGACGCTTAAAGCTTATGATCAGTACGAGTATCATATTATCTACCATGCGCTTCACAATTATTGCACACTTGACCTGTCTGCGTTTTATCTAGATATTCTCAAAGATCGGCTATATACCTCACCGCCGAAATCAGATGCTCGCAAAAGCGCCCAGACGGTTATGTACTTTTTGCTGGACTCTCTGGCACGGATAATGGCGCCGCTTCTTCCTTTTACCGCCGAGGAAATATGGGAGCATATGCCGGCGCACAGCGAGAAGACGTCAAGTGTTCACATTGCCTCGTTGCCCGCGTTAAACAGCCAATGGAAAGATGATGACCTGGCTAAAAAATGGGAAACAATTTTGAACGTACGGGCAGAGGCTACCAAGGCGCTGGAAGAAGCCCGGGCTGCGAAGCAAATCGGGCACCCGCTTGATGCAGCGGTTACGATCGTTGCAAAGGAAGGCTTATACGACCTCCTGCAACCGTATGCTGAAGATTTAAGATTTATCTTTATCGTCTCAAGCGTTTCGCTGCTTAAAGATAAAAAACTTGACGGCAGCTTTGAAAGCGAGAAGGTTGAGGGATTATCGATTAAGATCGATGCGGCCTCCGGTAAAAAGTGTGAACGCTGCTGGATTCATGAATTATCCGTCGGTTCGGATACGGAGCATCCAACCATCTGTGAACGCTGCCAGAAAGCGCTGGCGGAGATGGCATAGTTGCCAGGTGTCAGGTTTCGAGTCTTCGCCGCGCCGAAGCGGCTTCGGCCGCGCAGGTAGGTGTCGGGTGTGAAAACATAGGGCTGAGGACTGAGTGCTGAGGACTGAGGATTATCGAAATGGAAAGGGTCGAAAATGGCTGTGCCAGCTTATGGCGTAAAACGACAACTCATGGTCCCAGGAGGACGATTCATGATGGAAACCGACACGTCATGTTGAAATGGTCGGGCCACAGGCAAGTTTTTTTGCTCAGTCCTCAGTCCTCAGCACTCATTACTTATCTATAGATCCTGAAAACGGGCACCTTAAGATTAGAGAAATGCTGAAAAACAAATATATAAAGCTGATAGTTATCGCCGGGGCTGTTATTTTGCTGGATCAGTTCACCAAAGCGCTGATTCTGCGTTACCTGCCATTTAATAAGAGTATCCCCGTAATAGACGGTTTCTTTAACCTCACCCACATCCAAAATCCGGGCGGAGCCTTTGGGCTGATGGCCAATGTGAGTCCGGTCCTGCGGAGCATTGTTTTTCTTTTTATATCTTCGCTGGCCGTCGGCTTGATTTTTTATTTTTATAAAAAAACACCGGCGCAATATTCATGGCTGGCTGCGGCATTTGCACTGATTTTTGGTGGTGCCGTTGGTAACCTGATCGATCGGATTCGTTTTGGAATGGTGGTCGATTTTCTTGATTTTTTTGTCGGCAACCGGCATTGGCCGGCATTCAATATTGCCGACAGTGCGATCTCCATTGGGATTGGTATATTCTTATTTCACCTGGTATTCAAAAAAATGCCGGAATAATGCCTGAAATCAGTTATAAATTACTAAAAAAATATTTAAGGGATTTAAAAAGCGATCCTGCCAAAGAATTCGCTGCGGTGTATTTACTTTTTGGTGAAGAATTGCTGGTAAAAAATGCCTTTGACGAACTTCTGGATGCATTGCTTCCGGCCGTGAACCGAAGCGCGAATTACGATCCTGTGGAAGGAACCACCGAAAACGTCTATGACGTGATCGAAAGCGTCAACACGTTTTCGCTTTTGCCCGGCACCAAGGTGGTTGCAATGCAGGAATCAAGAATTTTTTATACCAGAGATAATAAAAGCCGCTTGCTCGATAATGCGAAGAAAGCGTACGATGGCGATGACATAAAGAAGGCTGCAAAATACTTCTTAAGCCTAATGAGTAATTTAAACCTGTCATTTGAAGATGTTGATCGTTCCAACAGATCTAAAACCTTGAAGGCGGCGTCTGATTTGACACAGCTGGATGACTGGCTGGACGACGTGATCGGCTACTGTCAGGAAAATGAGTTGGACATACCGGAACCTTCGGATCAGGCGGGTGCACTTCAAAAAGCGGTTGAGAAAGGTTTTCCTCAAAATAATCATTTAGTTATCACCACCGACGTTGTTGATAAACGTCGAGGGCTTTATAAAGCAATATCCAAACAGGGTGTGACGATTGATTGCACGGTACCCAAGGGTGATCGCCGCGCGGATAAAATGGCGCAGGAAGATATCCTGGTTCAAAAAATGACCGAAATCCTCAAGCCGAGCAACAAAGAAATGGACAAAGGCGCTTATCTGGCACTGTTGGATATGGTCGGCTTTGATCTGCGAACATTCTGCGGCAGCCTTGAAAAGCTCATTGACTATGTCGGCAAACGAAATACAATTACGGTGGAAGATGTTGAAGCGGTTTTAAAACGCACTAAAAAAGATCCGATTTATGACTTTACGAACGCCGTTGCGGACCGTCAGATTGAAAAAGTTCTCTTTTTTTTAAACTCTCTGCTTGCAGCCGATTTTCACCCGCTGCAGATTTTGGCCGCCGTTGCCAATCAGGTCCGGCGATTGACTCTGGCAAAAGATTTTGCAAAAAGCAAACAGGCAAAGGAATGGCATGCCGGGCTTTCTTTTAATGCCTTCCAGCAAAGTGTCATGCCAGCCATCGTGGCTTATGATCAGGCATTACTGAAAATACTGGAAGACTGGGATAATCCGGTGTCCTCCTCCGGTGATATCAGCAAACCGCATGCCCGGGGCAAAGGAAAGAAAATTCAAACGGATCTATTGCTTGCCAGAAACCCTCAAAATGCCTATCCGGTTTATCAGCTTATGAAAAAATCGGAGCGCTACTCGAAAACCGAACTATTGACAGCCGTCGGTTTGTTGAACGAAACCGATGTTCAGCTCAAATTGAGCGGTCAGGATCCGAAGCTTATTCTGGAGAGACTGGTATTCAAGTTATGCCATCGCCAGATGAGTTCAAAGGCAAGTTAGAACAGCGCTAATGGCCGCTGGCGGCTGGTTTCTGGCTAATGGCCGGTGACGGTTGGTCTCTGGCGTTAAGCAGCTAAATGACTGCATTTTTTCAATCACGCCGTCAATGACCGCAAGCCAGAAGCGAGCGGCCAGTGACCAGAAGCTTTATTTAATTTGCACAGTATTTTGGGTTTTCTTAATTCACATATCTTGGCAAACCCGGAGTGTGAAAATTGGGTTTTTTCAAACAGCAAGAAAAACGGATGGCCATGCGATTTCTGGCATGGCGGTATCAAAAATTAAAAATGCCGGTTCCTGACGAAGCCGAGCTCCAGCTGCAGGCAGTCCAAATTGTGGCAGAAGCCCACCGGATTGCCCGCGAACGCGGGCGAAATGTAATTGCCATTATAAAAGATCTCATCGAGGACATAAAGAAATAGCATTATTTTAAACAATTTACGCAAAACCGACTCAAGGAGGAAAGCAAAATGGAAATGGTAGATGAGTGGGCGGAACAGCTAACCTGCGCAACCCAGTGCACCCGATGCAATAAAAAAATGGGGGCGGAAGATCAAAGAATTTTATCGGTTTATGATCATCAAACCATCTGCATGGATTGTAAAAGCCAGGAGGAGCAGCGGCCGGATTACGAAAACGTGACTAAAAACATGATCGGGCAGTGTTTAATTGATACTGAAATGAAGTGGGGTGATCCGCAAGGGTTTTGCTATCATCATTTTTACCCCTACAAATGCTAAAAGGGCAAAAGTGCCTGGATAGCAAATGCCGCCGTAGTTCAAAGCCGGCAATAGGCTTTTTTCGGAAATTAGCGCATCTGCTTCCAGAATATTACGGATACTCTCAACGCTTCACCATTTCAAAGGAAATAGGATTTACTCTTTAGATAATCTAAGAACGTTCATGATTTTTTTAGTGGTTTTATATCATGAATATAAGCAAATATATGATAGCCCCAACATATTAGTGCTTCTGCTATAGGTTCCACATGACTGGGTTCTCGTCCAGATAGTCTGTAACACCACGGCCGATCTCATCTATTTGCGACAGCTCATCATCAGATAAAGATATTGCACCTGCCTTGGCGTTTTCACTTGCCTGATCAGCATTGCGGGCGCCTGCAATTGCACATGCTCCGGGGTGAGAAGTGACCCAGCTCAGCGCCAGCTGACCAAGCGTGACACCTCTTTGTTCTGCAAGTGGGCGCAGCTTGGAAAGCGCTTCCCGTACCCGGGCATAGGTATCCGGCTCAAAGAGTTTGTTTTTCGCCCGGATGTCACCTTTGTCAAAGGTGTGATCCGGTCCGAATTTTCCTGTCAGCAGCCCTTGGGCCATGGGCGAGTAAGCCAGAATGGTGATTTTGTTTTCGGCGCAAAATGACATGGCATCTTTTTCGACATGGCGCCAGAATAGAGAATAAGGCGGCTGCAGGCTGTCAATCCGGCCGTATTCAACTGCTTCCTG
>Ga0316575_10000505_pt1 | contig 11281 bp, 9 predicted proteins | sample J5NA_FD_203072 | JGI IMG/M metagenome (GOLD analysis project Ga0316575, IMG submission 203072) | Rhizosphere microbial communities from salt marsh grasses in Alabama, United States - J5-7_050615r2r3 | ecosystem: Host-associated > Plants > Roots > Rhizosphere | place: USA: Alabama | collected...
GCCTGGTCATAGAGGGGGTCCTTCTCGCCGCCCGCCTCGCCCGCGCCGTTCGCCGCCGCATCGAGCGCGTCCTGCGGCTCGAGCACGTCGTCGAGGTACTCCGGCGCGGCAAGCCCCTTGAGATAGTCGACCACCCTGTGAACCTCATGGTCGGCCACGAAGGCGCCGTGCACCCGCTGCGGCAGCCCGGTGCCGAGCGGCATGAAGAGCATATCGCCGGCGCCGAGCAGCGCCTCGGCGCCCGACTGATCGAGAATGGTGCGCGAGTCGACCCGGCTCGCGACCTGGAACGCGATGCGGGTCGGAATGTTGGCCTTGATCAAGCCGGTGATGACGTCGACCGACGGTCGCTGCGTGGCGAGGATGAGGTGGATTCCCGCCGCGCGCGCCTTTTGCGCCAGCCGCGCGATCAGCTCCTCGACCTTCTTGCCGACCACCATCATCAGGTCGGCGAGCTCGTCGATCACGACCACGATGTTCGGAAGCGTCTTGAGCGGCTGCGGCGAGCCCGACTCGAGGGTCGCCGGGTCTTCCAGCGGCTTGCCCGCCTTCTCGGCTTCCGTCACCTTGTGGTTGTATCCCGACAGATTCCTCACGCCGACCCACGACATGAGCTTGTAGCGCCGGTCCATCTCGGCGACGCACCAGTTGAGGGCGTTGGCCGCCTGCTTCATGTCGGTGACCACCGGCGCGAGCAGGTGCGGGATATCCTGATACACCGACAGCTCGAGCATCTTCGGGTCGACCAGGATGAGGCGCACGCTGCGCGGCTCGGACTTGTAAAGGAGCGCCAGGATCATCGCGTTCAGGGCGACCGACTTGCCCGAGCCCGTGGTGCCCGCCACCAGCAGGTGCGGCATCTTCGCCAGGTCGGCGACCACCGGGTTGCCGGCGATGTCCTTGCCGAGCACGATCGTGAGCGGCGAATGGGTGCTGTGGTAGACCTCCGAGCCCAGAATCTCGGACAGACGGACCGTCTGGCGGTGCGGATTCGGGATTTCCAGGCCCATGCACGACTTGCCCGGGATCGTCTCGACCACGCGGATCGAGACCACCGACAGCGCGCGCGCCAGGTCCTTGACCAGGTTGACGATCTGGCTGCCCTTGACCCCCACCGCGGGCTCGACCTCGTAGCGGGTGATCACCGGCCCGGGGTAGGCGGCGAGCACCTTCACCGAGACGCCGAAATCCGACAGCTTCTTTTCGATCAGGCGCGAGGTGAACTCGAGCGTCTCCGCGGTGACCAGCTCGGCGTCGTGTTTCGCCTCGTCGAGCAGCTTGAGCGGGGGCAGCGGCGTGTCGGGCAGGTCGTCGAACAGCGGCACCTGCTTCTCCTTTTGCACGCGCTCCGACTTCTTGATCTCCACGATCGAAGGCTCGATCCGGAGCGGCGGATGCTCCTCTTCGCGCTTGCGCTCGGCCTCGACCACGAACTCCCGCTCCTCGCGCGCGATCTCGCCCAGCCGCCGATCCTTGCGCCGGTCCCAGGCGCGCAGCGCGAGATCGTAAAGGGACTCGATCAGGAAGCCGACGAACTCCGACACCGTGAGCCAGGAAATTCCGGTGAACAGGCTGAATCCGACCGCCACCAGCGTCACCAGTGCGAGGGTCGCGCCGGTGAACCCGAACACGCCGGTCGCAAGGCGCGACACCGACTGGCCGATCATTCCGCCGGCGGCAAGCGGCAGCTCGGCGGGAATCGACTGCAGGCGCAGCGCCTCGAGCGCCGCGCTCGACACCAGAAGCACGACGAAGCCGGCGAACGCGATCGCGAGGGGACGACGATCGATCAGGCCCTTGCCGTCGATGCGCCGGTAACCCCAGACGACCACGTAGACGAATAACGCGGCCCACCAGTAGGCCGATACGCCGAAAAGATAGAGCAGCAGATCCGCCAGCCATGCGCCAAGGCGCCCGCCGGCGTTCTGCGTCACCGCGACCGTCGCGCTGTGCGACCAGCCGGGATCTTCCTTGTGAAAGGTCGCCAGGATCAGCAGCAGATAGGCGGCCAAGGCGACCAGCACCAGCCATTTCGCCTCGCGCAGAAGGCTCGCGAGCTTGGCGGGTAGAGGGGCTCCGGAGGATTTTTCGGCAGCTGCCATTGCGGCCCGTCGGGAAGGGTGGAATTGTACCCCACTCCCCTCTCGAAACCCCCAGCCCGCGCGGGCGCTTAGCGCCGAATCGTGAGACCCGTTCTAGCCCGCCTAGTCCGGCAGCATGATCGAGTCGTGCAGGACGATGCTCGAGCCGCGCATTTCGATGTAACCGCCCAGCTGCAGATCCTTCATCACGCGGCTGACCATCTCGCGCGAGGCGCCGATCATCTTCGCGATGTCCTGCTTGGGCAGCCGCTTGGTCACCATCTTCTGGCCATCGACGTTTTCGGCCATGTCGAGCAGAAGGCGGGCGACGCGGCCGTAGACGTCGAGCAGCGCCAGGCTGCCGATCTTGCGGTCGGCCTCGCGCAGGCGCCGTACCAGGCCGCGCATCACGGCCATCGCCATCTCGAAATTCTCGGCGAGGCACTTGTTGAAGTCCCGCTTCGCGATCGAAAGCAGCTCGCAGGGCTCGATCGCCACCACGCTGGCTGAACGCGGGCTGTCGTCGATGAGGCCCATCTCGCCGAAGAACTCGCCCGGCCCCAGAATGCTCAGGATGACTTCCTTGCCCTCGGCGTCGCTCATCATCACCTTGAGCCGGCCCGAAAGGATGATGTAAAGCGAATCGGTCTGGTCGCCTGCCACCATGACCGTCGCCCCGCGCGTCAGGCTCCTGCGCGTCACCACGGTGGCAAGAGTGCGTAGTTGTTCGTCGGGGACGCTCGAGAACAGGGGCACCGCCCTGAGCACCGCCGTCGAGACTGTGGTGGGTACGCCCGACATGCTCCTCCCCGCTTCGTTATCGGACCTGTGGGTGTGACAATGTTAACAGAACCCGTCGTCTATAATCGAGCACGATTCGCGAAGCCCGACCGCAGCCCCCCGCCCGCCAATGGCCACCCGTCACGCCCGCCTGCTTATCCTAGGATCCGGACCGGCCGGATACACCGCGGCAGTCTACGCCGCACGGGCAAACCTGAGCCCTTTGCTGATCACCGGCCTGGCCCAGGGCGGCCAGCTGATGACCACCACCGACGTCGACAACTGGCCCGCTGACGCGCAAGGGGTCCAGGGGCCCGAGCTGATGGAGCGATTCCAGAAGCACGCCGAGCGGTTCGAGACCGAGATCGTGTTCGACCACGTGAATAGCGTGCGTCTGGGCGAGCGGCCGCTCGTGCTCGAGGGAGACTCCGCGACCTACAGCTGCGACGCCCTGGTGATCGCCACCGGCGCCTCCGCAAGGTACCTCGGGCTCGACTCGGAGCAGAAGTTCATGGGGCGCGGGGTGTCCGCCTGCGCCACCTGCGACGGCTTCTTCTACAAGGGCCAGGACGTCGCCGTCATCGGCGGCGGCAACACGGCGGTGGAGGAGGCGCTCTACCTGTCCAACATCGCGCGCAGCGTCACCCTGGTGCACCGGCGCGACAAGCTGCGGGCGGAGAAGATCATGATCGACAAGCTGATGAAGAGGGCCGCCGAGGGCAACGTCCGTGTGGAGTGGAACCACGTCCTGGACGAAGTCCTGGGCGACAACACCGGCGTCACCGGTGTGCGGCTCAAGCATGTCTCGAGCGCGGCGACCAAGGACCTCGCCGTCAAGGGCCTGTTCGTGGCGATCGGGCACACCCCCAACACGTCGATCTTCGAAGGCCAGCTCGAGATGGAGAACGGCTACATCGTCACGCGCGGCGGGCGCAACGGCGACGCCACCGCGACCAGCGTCGCAGGGGTCTTCGCTGCCGGCGACGTGCAGGACCACATCTACCGTCAGGCGGTGACCAGCGCCTCGAGCGGCTGCATGGCCGCGCTGGACGCCGAGAAGTACCTCGACAGCCTGGCCGGCTGAGGAAAACGGGCGCCCCGGCCATGACGAAGCCGCCGGACGACGACCTGGATTTCCGCCGCGCGCTGGCCGACGTGCAGCCGATCGTGCCCCCGCGACGGCGGCCGCCGCGGCGCGCGCCCCCCGCCCCCATCCCGCGGCAGAGCCGCCGCGACGAGCGCGCGGCGCTGGCCGAGACGCTGAGCGGCCCGGTCTCGGTGGACGACGCGCTCGAATCGGGCGAGGAACTCGTCTATCTGCGCGAAGGATTGTCGCGCCAGATCCTGCGCCGCCTGCGGCGCGGCCACTGGGTAGTACAGGACGACCTCGATCTGCACGGCATGAACCGTGCGCAGGCGGCGATCAGCGTGGCCGAGTTCCTGCGCCGCTGCGCGCTGCACGGCCGGCATTGCGTGCGCATCGTTCACGGCAAAGGCCTGGGTTCGCCCAACCGCGAGCCGGTGCTGAAGCACAAGCTGAGGAACTGGCTGGTGATGCGCGACGAGGTGCTCGCGTTCTGCCAGGCGCCGCAGGCGCACGGCGGCAGCGGGGCCGTGCTCGTGCTGCTGAAGGCCCGGACCTAGACCGCCGACTCGTTGGTCTCGCCGGTGCGGATGCGGACGACGTGCTCGACCGCGGTGACGAAGATCTTGCCGTCGCCGATCTTGCCGGTGCGCGCAGCCTTGATGATCGCCTCGATCGCGGGCTCGACCTGGTTGTCGGCCACCACGACCTCGATCTTCACCTTGGGCAGGAAATCCACCACGTACTCCGCGCCGCGGTACAGTTCGGTGTGTCCCTTTTGCCTGCCGAACCCCTTGACTTCCGTGACGGTCAGCCCGGTGACTCCGACCTCCGAGAGCGATTCGCGCACTTCGTCGAGTTTGAACGGTTTGACGATGGCTTCAATCTTCTTCATGCGTATGTCTCCCAGCGGCCTACCCGCCGACCGGTGCGATTGTAACGCGCCTTGCCCCCGGTCAGCGCTTGCAGCGCCGCCCGGGGCTCCGCAATAATCGCCGCATGGCGGATCGCGCCGGCGCGGGAACACTGGAAAGCCTGGATATCGTCGATTCGCTCCGCGGTATCGACCCCGACGAGTGGAACCGGCTTGCCGGGACCAACCCCTTCGTGCGCCACGAGTTCCTTGCGGCCCTGATCGACACCGGGTGCGCCAGCGCGCGTACCGGCTGGGCTCCGCACTTCCTGCTGCTGCGCCGCGCCGGCGCGCTGGCGGGAGCGATGCCGCTGTTCCTCAAGTCGCACTCCTACGGCGAGTACGTCTTCGACTGGGCCTGGGCCGACGCCTACGAGAGGCACGGGATCGATTACTACCCGAAGCTGCTCAGCGCCGTGCCCTTTACCCCGGTCACCGGGCCACGCCTGCTGGCCGCATCGGAGCGCGAGCGGGAGGCCCTTCTCGCGGCCGCGCTCGAGCTGGCGCGGGACGCGTCTTCGCTGCACGTACTGTTTCCCACCGAGGCCGAGGCGCGGCTGATGCAGCGCCAGGGCATGCTGCTGCGGCGCACCGTCCAGTTCCACTGGCGCAACGAGGGCTACGCGGATTTCGACGCCTTCCTCGCGCGGCTGACGCACGCCCGGCGCAAGAACATCCGCCAGGAACGCCGGCGCGTGCGCGAGGCCGGCGTTTCGCTGCGCTGGCTCCGCGGCGCCGAGATCCAGCGCCGTGACTGGGAGCTCTTCCACCGCGGCTACCGCGGTACCTACGCCGCCCACCGCTCGAGCCCTTATCTGAACCTGGAATTCTTCCTGCGCATCGGCGCGACGCAACCCGAGCACACCCTCATGATCCTCGCCGAGCGGGGCGGCGCGCCGATCGCCGCCGCACTGTGCCTGGTCGACGAGAGTGCCATCTACGGCCGCTACTGGGGCGCGATCGAGCACGTCCCGCTGCTGCACTTCGAGTGCTGCTACTACCAGCCGATCGAGTATGCGATCGCGAACGGCCTGCAATACTTCGAAGGCGGGGCGCAGGGCGAGCACAAGCTGTTCCGCGGCCTGATGCCCGTGGAGACGGTCTCGGCGCACTGGCTCGCGCATCCCGCCTTCGCGCGGGCCATCGAGGACTATCTCGAGCGCGAGACGAGCGGCATCGGGCGCTACGTCGACGAGCTGAACGAGCATACCCCCTTCAAACGGGGCTGATAGACTGACAATCGACAGGGAGGGCAGATCATGCGTCTCGAAAACAAGGTCGCAATCGTGACCGGGGCCGGCGGCGGCTTCGGCGAAGGCATCGCCGTTCGCTTCGCGCAGGAAGGCGCAAAAGTCGTCGTCAACGACATCAACACGACGGCGGGCGAGCGCGTCGCCGACGCGATCCGAAAGGCCGGCGGCCAGGCCGAGTTCGTGCGGGCCGACGTGACGCGCGCGGCGGATTGGGCGCAGATGGTCAAGAGCGCGGAATCGAAATTCGGGCGTCTCGACATCGTGGTCAACAACGCCGGCTGGACGCACCGCAAGAAGCCCTACCTCGAGGTGACGGAGGCCGAGTTCGACAAGGTCTATGCGGTGAACGTCAAGAGCGTGTTCCTTTCCGCGCATCACGCGCTGCCGACGTTCCGCCGCCTGGGCGGCGGCTGCTTCGTCAACGTCGCCTCGACGGCGGGACTGCGCCCCCGGCCCGGCCTGGTCGTCTACAACAGCTCCAAGGCCGCCGTGATTCTGATGAGCAAGGCGATGGCCGGCGAGTTCGGCCCCGACAAGGTGAGGGTGAACTGCGTCAACCCGGTCTTCAGCCCGGAAACCGGGCTGTCGGCGGAGTTCGCCGGCGGCGCGATCACTCCGGAGGTGCGGGCCGCCTACCTTGCCACGATTCCCCTGGGGCGCTTCTCCACTCCGCTCGACGTCGCCAACGCGAGCCTGTATCTGGCCTCGGACGAAGCCTCGATGATCAGCGGGGTATGTATCGAAGTCGACGGCGCGCGCTGCGTCTAGGCGCGGATCAACCGTCGGCGGCTCGCTTCACGCCGCCCAGCAGGGCGGCGACCTGACGCGGCTTGCGCCGCGGGGACGCGCCTTGCGGCTCGGGCGCAGCCGCCGCCCCGTCCGCGGGCTCGTAAGGCTTCGAAAAGATGGGATCCGCAGGCGCCTTTTCGCGTCTCGCCGGCGCCTCCGGGCGGGGCCCTTCGCGTCGCGGCGCCTCGCGCCGCGTTGCATCGCGCAGCCGCGGCTCTCTGCGCGGGCTGCGCCCGCCCTCGCGTCTGCCCTCGCGTCCGATCATGCCGGCGACCGTGCCGCTGTCGGGCGCAAAGCCGGGCACCAGCACGCGCTCGATCTTGCGCTTGATCAGCTTCTCGATTGCGGCAAGCTTCTCCTGGTCGTCCGGCGCCACCAGAGAAATCGCCTCCCCCTCCATGCCGGCGCGCCCGGTCCTGCCGATGCGGTGCACGTAGTCTTCCGGGGAGTGCGGCACGTCGAAATTGATGACCTGCGGCAGTCCCTCGATGTCGAGTCCCCTGGAAGCCACGTCCGTGGCGACCAGAACCGCCACCTTCCCGCTCTTGAAGTCCTCGAGCGCCACCAGCCGCTCCGCCTGCGACTTGTCGCCGTGAATCGCGTCGGCGTGGATTCGCTCGCGGCGAAGCTGATGCGCGAGCCGGTTGGCGCCGATGCGGGTCCCGGTGAATACCAGCACCTGGCTGAGATTGCGGCTGCGGATCAAGTGGCAGAGCAGTTCGCGCTTCTTCTCCCGCGCCACCGGATGCACGATATGAGTCACCAGCTCGGCGACCGCGTTGCGCGCCGCGACCTGCACCTCGGCCGGATGCTTGAGGATGGTCGCCGCCAGGCGGCGGATCTCCTCGGGAAAGGTCGCGGAAAACATCAGATTCTGGCGCACCGGCGGAAGCAGCGAGATGATGCGCCTGATGTCCGGCATGAAACCCATGTCGAGCATGCGATCGGCCTCGTCGAGCGTGAGAATCGAGGTCTGACCGAACATCACGGTCTTGTTCTGCACGTGGTCGAGCAGGCGCCCGGGCGTGGCAACGAGAATCTCGACGCCGAGCCGCAGCTGCGCGATCTGCGCGTTCATGTCGACGCCTCCGTAAACCACCGTCGTACGCAGCGGAAGATACTTGCCGTACTGCCGGAAGCTTTCCTCGACCTGAATCGCGAGCTCGCGCGTCGGCGTGAGGATCAGAGCGCGCACCGGATGGCGCGCGGGCGAAGTGCTGGTGCTCGCGGCGGACGCGAGGCGCTGCAGGATCGGCAGCGCGAAGGCGGCGGTCTTTCCGGTCCCGGTCTGCGCACCGGCCATCAGATCGCGCCCTTCGAGCACCAGCGGAATCGCCTGCTCCTGCACCGGCGTCGGCTTGTCGTAGCCGAGCTCGGCCACCGCTGAGAGAAGCGGCGGGATCAGGTTGAGTTGTTCGAATCCAGAGCTGATAACGGAACCGCCCAGGGTGCAACGATCGACAAAGGAGGAATTATACTCCGGTCCCCACTCGGATTTCTGCATGATTCTGTTCCGCAGTCTCGCGCTCTCGCGGGGCGCTCAGCCGCTGTTCGAGCGCGCTTCGCTCACCCTCGAGCGCGGGTGGAAGATCGGCCTGGTCGGCGCCAACGGCAGCGGCAAGTCGAGCCTGCTCGCGCTGATCGCGGGTGAGCTCGGCGCCGATGCCGGCGACTGCGAAGTGCAGCCCGGCACGCGCATCGCGCGAATCGAGCAGGAGGCACCCGCCCTCGAGCAACCGCTCATCGAGTACCTGCTCGACGCGGACGCCGAACTGCGCGCGGCCGAAGCTGCGATCATCGCCGCCGAATCCGCCGGCGACGGCGAGCGGCTCGCGCTCGCGCACGAACGCCACGCCCAGGCGGACGGCTACACCGCGCAAGCGCGCGCGATGGCGCTGCTGGCGGGGCTGGGGTTCGCTCAGGCCGACGCCCTGCGCCCGGTGAAGGAGTTTTCCGGCGGTTACCGCATGCGCCTCAATCTCGGCCGCGCCCTGATCCGGCCTTCCGATCTGCTGCTGCTGGACGAGCCGACCAACCACCTCGATCTCGACACCATTCTCTGGCTCGAGAACTGGCTGCGCGGCTACGCCGGGACGCTGCTGGTCGTCTCGCACGACCGGGATTTCCTCGACCGCGTCTCGGATCACACCCTGGCGATCGCGAACGCGACGCTGCGACTGTACGGCGGCAATTACTCCACTTTCGAACGGCTGCAAGCGCAGGAGCTCGCCCAGCAGGCGGCACTCGCCGCGCGGCAGTCGAAGGAGATACAGCGCATCAACGCGTTCGTCGAGCGCTTCCGCGCCAAGGCGACCAAGGCGCGCCAGGCGCAGAGCCGCCTCAAGCAGCTCGAACGCATGACCCAGGTCGCTCCGGTCTACGCAGCGCAGTCTTTCCGATTCAGTTTCGAGGAGCCCGAGCGTCAGCCCGAACGGATCGTCGCGCTGGAAGGCGTCACGGCGGGGTACGGAGATCGCACGGTGTTGGAAGGGGTGACCATGAGCGTGGCGCGCAGCGACCGGCTCGCGGTGATCGGGGCGAACGGAGCCGGCAAGACGACCTTGGTGCGGCTGCTCGCGGGCGAGCTCGCGCCCACGGCGGGGCGGCGCACCGAGGGGCGCGGCATCGAGGTCGGGTACTTCGCCCAGCACCAGGTCGAGCTGCTGCGCGCCGAGGAGACGCCGCTCGCGATGATGCTGCGCCTGTTCCGCGGCGAGCGCGAGCAGAAGCTGCGCGACTTCCTGGGTCGATTTGGATTCCCGGCGGAGCGGGCCGAGCGACCGATCGGCCCCCTGTCGGGCGGCGAGAAGTCGCGGCTCGCGCTCGCGGCGCTGGTGAGACGGCGGCCCAACCTGCTGCTGCTGGACGAGCCGACGAACCACCTCGACCTCGAGATGCGCCGTACGCTCGCGATGGCGCTGCAAGGCTACTCCGGTGCGCTGGTGATCGTCTCGCACGACCGTCACCTGCTTGCGACCTGCGCCGACCGGCTCCTGGTGGTGGGCGAAGGCCGGGTCGCGGAATTCGACGGCGACCTCGAGGACTACCGCCAGCTGCGCCTGAAGCAGGAGCGCAGCGATGCCGCGGGGTCTCCCAGGCGGAGCCGGCGCGATGAGCGCCGCGACGCGGCCGGCGCGCGCGAAGCGCTGCGCCAGCGCTTGCGCCCGCTCGAGCAGCGGCTCGCCCGCGTCGAGTCGCGGGTGGAAAAGCTATCGGCCGCGCATGCCGAGGTGATCGCGCGGCTGGCGGATCCGCAGCTGTATTCCGACGGGCACAAGGAAACGCTTGCGCGGGCGCTCGAGGACGACGCGCGGCTGAAGTGGGAGCTCGCCCGCGCCGAAGGCGAATGGCTGGAAATATCCGAGCAGATCGAGTCCGCGCGCTCTGCCTAATTTAGCGTGCGCGGCGTGCGCTCCGCCGCCGGGCGCGGCTCGACATCGGGCAGCCTCAATTCGATGTCCCAGTCGCTCTTCTTCACGGCGGCCTGGAGCAGCTTGCACACCGAGTGCAGCAGAACCGAGTCGAATGTGAGCGTCACGCCGCTGCCTTCGGCCGGATGCAGCGCGACGACCGGCTGGCCTTCGTGATTGCGCCCGGTCTGGATGCGCGCGAGCAGCAGCGGGGCCTCGCCCAGCGGCGTCGCACGCGGCTTGGCCTCGTAGGCCCGGGAAAAGTCCGCGCGCGCGACCGCCTGCTCGTGCTCGATCCCGAATAGCGCCTTGCGCGCCTCGGGACTGGCTTGCGTGCGGATCCTGGGGCTCGCCTCCTCGGCGAGTTTGAGCAGCAGCGGCCAGAGCAGCTTGACGAAGCGGCGCGTGAGCGCGAGGCGCACCTCGACTCCGTCGCTCGCCGAAACGAGCATCAGGAGCCTGTCCTGCTCGGCTTCGTAGTCGATCTTGAGCTGGTGCAGCCGCATGCGGGAAGTGTACCGCTAACGACTTAGGAACGCGGATTGCCTCGGATCCGCTCGAGCAGCCGCGTGGTCGAGCGCTCGTGCTCGAACGGGATCGAATGCACGCTTCCCCCGCGCGCAAGTACCTCTCGCGCGCCGACGATGCGCTCGACGGGCCAGTCGCCGCCCTTGACGAGCACGTCCGGGCGGCACGTCTCGATGAGCGACGACGGGGTGTCCTCCTCGAACCACGTCACGGCGTCTACCGCTTCGAGCGCCGCCACCACCGCCATTCGATCCTCGAGCGAGTTGAGCGGCCGGTCAGGACCCTTGCCCAGGCGCGCCGCGGAAGCATCGCTGTTAAGCGCGACGAGCAGCGACGCACCCAGGGCGCGCGCACGCGCCAGGTAGGTCACGTGTCCGCGATGCAGCAGGTCGAACACGCCGTTGGTGAACACCAGCGGCCGCGCGAGCGACCCGATCCGGCGC
>Ga0316575_10000506_pt1 | contig 11280 bp, 9 predicted proteins | sample J5NA_FD_203072 | JGI IMG/M metagenome (GOLD analysis project Ga0316575, IMG submission 203072) | Rhizosphere microbial communities from salt marsh grasses in Alabama, United States - J5-7_050615r2r3 | ecosystem: Host-associated > Plants > Roots > Rhizosphere | place: USA: Alabama | collected...
TTGGTGATGTCCGGATTTTCGGTGCCCACCCCGGCACAGAAGAGTTTGAAGCCGCCGCCCGAACCGGTCGATTCGATTTTGGGCGTCTTGAATTTCGTGGTTTTGCCGAATTGCTCGGCTACCACCGTCGCAAAAGGATAAACGGTGGAGGAGCCGACGATGCTGATGTAATCCCTGGCGGACTGGGCCGTGGACACGCCGCTAAACACGGCGGCGACGATTAAAAGCGAAACGGCAAGCAGAACGGTTTTCTTGATCATGTCTTCCTCCTTTTTGTCTCGATGTTGTGATGGATTAATTCGGTTCGTGTACAATTTCGGCCGCATCTCTAAGTGGCTGTTCGTCAAAGCAGGCAGACTATGCGGACCGACTGTTAGCGATATGTGAGCGTAATGTTAAACTTTTATTAAATTACCACCGGCGCTCGAAACGTCTGCGCAAGATGACCGCGGCGGCGTTCATGACGATCAAAAAGGCCAGCAACACCATCGTGGCGGCGGATGTGAGCTCGACGAATGCCCGCTCCGGGCTGTCGGCCCACAGGTAGATCTGAACCGGCAGGACCGTGGCCGGATCGGTGAATCCGCGGGGTATGTCGACGATGAAGGCCACCATGCCGATCATGAGCAGCGGCGCGGATTCGCCCAGGGCCCTGGCCATGCCGATGATCGTCCCGGTCAGCATTCCCGGCAGGGCCAGCGGCAAAACGTGATGGGCGACCGTCTGCATTTTCGAGGCGCCGACACCCAGCGCGGCTTCCCGGATCGAGGGCGGCACGGACTGGAGCGACGCCCGGCTGGCGATGATGATGGTCGGCAGGGTCATGAGAGTCAAGACCAGTCCGCCGACCAGCGGCGCCGAACGGGGCAGCCCGAAGAAATTGAGAAAGACCGCCAGCCCCAGAAGCCCGAAGACAATCGAGGGGACGGCCGCCAGGTTGTTGATATTGACCTCGATCAAATCGGTCCAGCGGTTTTTGGGGGCGAACTCTTCCAGGTAGATGGCCGACGCCACACCGATCGGAAACGACAGAACCAGTGTTATGATCAGGGTGAGAAAGGAGCCGACCGTCGCACCCCAGATCCCGGCGAGCTCGGGTTCGCGCGAGTCGCCGGCGGTAAAAAAGGTCCGGTTGAACCGCTTTTCGATCCGGTTGTCCTTTTCGAGGCGCTCGATCCAGGCCATCTGGTTGTTGTTTATGCGGCGCTCGCCCTCGGAGGCGGTGCGGTCGAAGTGGCCCTTGATCAGCATGTCGACGTCGTCGTTTGCCGTTACCCAGATCGGCAGGGTCTGACCGATGACATCCGGGTCTTTGAGGACCATTTTCCGCAGCTTGAAAGCCGCCCCGGAGCTGACCAGTCTATAGAGGTCCCGTTTATCGCCACGGCCGGACACCTCGGGGAACATTTGCCTCAGGGAGGCTTTGATCAGTTTGCCGTAATCGGCCGTGGCCAGTGCGTCCTGCCGCAGCACGTCGGGATCGAAATAAACGGTCAACTGGATAAATGTCTTCTGTAACGCGGGATACCCTTTGCTCACGATGCTGATGAAAAGGAAGGACAAGAAAAGCAGGCTAAGAACGATGGCGCCGATGCCGAAAAAGCGAAACCGCTTCTCGGCTCTGTACCGCCGGGGGAGGCTGCGGTTGACGAGGTCAATCGTTCGGGTCGAATCGGCGGTAGGCGCGGCTGCCGGTTTATATGTCTTATTCATACTGCTCCCGGTATTTACGAACCACATGCAGGGCGATGATGTTCAGGATCAAGGTGATGACAAACAGCAGCAGGCCGAGGGCGAAGGCGGCCAGTGTCTTGGGGCTGTCGAACTCCTGGTCGCCGACCAGCAGGGTGACGATCTGAACGGTGACTGTCGTCACCGCGCTCAAGGGGTTTACCGTCAGGTTGGCGGCCAGACCGGCAGCCATGACGACGATCATCGTTTCCCCGATGGCCCGCGAAATCGCCAGGAGGAAGCCGCCCACGATCCCGGGCAGGGCCGCGGGGATCACCACCTGCTTGATGGTTTCGGACTTGGTGGCACCCAGACTGTAAGCCCCGTCGCGCAGCGATTGGGGGACGGCGTTGATGACATCGTCTGAGATCGACGATACAAAGGGGATGATCATGATCCCCATGACGAGTCCAGCGGCAAGGGCGCTCTCGGAGGAGACATCCAGTCCTATAAACGTGCCAGATTCCCGAATCAGGGGGGCCACCACCAAGGCCGCAAAAAAACCGTACACCACGGTCGGAATTCCGGCCAGAATCTCCATCAGCGGCTTGGCGGCGGAGCGAAACCGCCGGTCGGCGTATTCGGAGAGAAAAATAGCCGACATCAGGCCGATGGGCACCGCCACCAGCATGGCGATGCCGGAAATGAGAAGCGTGCCGACAAATACCGGAACCGACCCGAATGCCCCGGAGGAGCCGACCTGATCGGCCCGGATCGCCATCTGCGGGCTCCACTTCAAACCGAACAGAAACTCCCACACCGGTATTTTTTGGAAAAATCGAATGGCTTCGTACAAAACCGACAGGACGATGCCGATCGTGGTGAATATGGCAATGGTCGAACAGAAAATCAGGATGAAAGTGGTGATCTTCTCCACCTGATTACGGGCGCGCAGGTTGGGCGTGATCTTGAATCGCACGATCAGAGCAGCGGCAATCGCCAGCGTTATCGCCACCACCGCCAGGGCGGCGTGGCTGATGACCAGAAGCTGACGGTAGTGATCGGCGGCCGCCTGCATGGTCGGATCGATGCGACCGGAGACGATGTTGCCGCTGACCAGGTTTTTGATGTCGTTGAGGATCAAATTCAGACGGTCCGGAGGCAGGCTGCGGAGTTTGTCGGGCAGATCGGCTACGACCAGGCTGGTGATGATGTTGGATTCGAAGACCAGCCAGAATCCAAAAAGGATCAGGGCGGGTATACCGCACCAGATTGCGGTCAGGGCACCGTAGTAGGTTGGGCGCGAATGCAACCTTTTGGCGTTGCCGGGGGTGCCGGCGACGGCCAAGGCCCGGCGCCGCCCCAGGAAATAGGCCAGGGACGAGAGCGCCAGGAGAGTTGCCAGAAGAGTTGTCGGAGACATGGTGGGACCTTCAAGGGCTCTGAGGTTCAGAAGGGTTCAGTTCTTAAGTTTCATACAAGAATCAAGACTTCTACGGGTTTCAGTGAATGCTGATCCGTGCGATTAAATTTATAGGCATCTATTGTTAGGAAATTGTTAGGATTGGGTGAGGTTTTTGTGCGGTGGCAGGTTCGGTGCCTGGCCGGGCCGAAAACGGCGTTTGATCAGCCGGATGAAACCGCTATTTCGCTTGTGTCGGCAGGTCAAATTTGGTACTTTCCTTGGGGCCCGCTCAACAAAAACGTCACATTCTTGGAATTTCAAGATCCAACTCAATGGAGGTCGGCATGGATGACATGTTGCAGTTGGTCGTCAACAAGGACCCGCAGGAAAAAGAATTTCATCAGGCGGTGAGTGAGGTCCTCGAATCGGTCAGACCGGTTCTGGATCAAAATCCAATCTACCGGCAATCCAGGATTCTCGAGAGGCTGGTAGAACCCGAGCGGGTGATCATGTTTCGGGTTCCATGGATGGATGACCAGGGCCAGCCCCGGATCAACAGGGGTTTTCGCATCGAGATGAACAGTGCCCTTGGCCCCTACAAGGGCGGCCTGCGGTTTCACCCCTCGGTGAATTTGGGCATCCTCAAGTTCCTGGCCTTCGAGCAGGTTTTCAAAAACGCCCTGACGACCCTGCCGATGGGTGGCGGCAAGGGCGGCTCTGATTTCGATCCCAAAGGCAAATCCGATAACGAGGTCATGCGGTTCTGCCAGAGTTTCATGTGCGAGCTTTTCAGGCACATCGGATCGAATACCGACATACCGGCCGGCGACATCGGGGTGGGAGCCAGAGAAATCGGTTATCTCTTCGGCATGTACAAAAGACTGCGCAACGAATTTACCGGGGTGCTGACCGGCAAAGGGTTGAACTGGGGCGGCAGCCTCATACGGCCGGAGGCGACCGGCTACGGGTCGGTTTATTTCGCGGCCGAAATGCTGGCCACGCGCGGTCAGGGCTTGGAGGGCAAGACCTGCCTAGTGTCCGGCTCCGGCAACGTGGCCCAGTTCACGGTCGAAAAATTGCTCGATCTGGGTGCGAAGATCTTGACGCTTTCCGACTCTTCCGGCCATATTTACGACGAAAGCGGCATCGACGCCGAGAAACTGGCCTTTGTCAAGGTGCTCAAGAACATCAGACGCGGGCGGATCAAGGAATACGCCGAAAAATACCCCGAAGCGGTCTACACACCGGTCGATCCGATCCAGGATTACAATGCCCTCTGGGACCACAAGGCCGACTGTGCCTTTCCCAGTGCCACCCAGAACGAGATCAACGCCCAGGACGCCCGCAACCTGGTTAGAAACGGCGTCATGCTCGTGTCCGAGGGGGCCAACATGCCCACCGTCCCCGAGGGGATCGACATCTTCATGGCGCACGGTTTGCTTTACGGACCGGGCAAGGCGGCCAACGCCGGAGGTGTGTCGGTCTCCGGTCTAGAAATGACCCAGAACAGCATGCGGCTCTACTGGACCCGCGAAGAGGTCGACACCCGTCTGAAAATGATCATGAAGAGCATTCACCACACCTGCATCGACGCGGCCGAGCTTTACGGCAGCCCGGGAAATTACGAAGTCGGAGCCAACATCGCCGGCTTTTTGAAGGTGGTGGACGCGATGATGGATCAGGGGCTGGTGTGATGACGATACGAATTGAGTGCCGTGCCGATGGTTTATGAATTCACGCGGCGAGTGCCGTTTCATGACCTGGATCCCCTCCAAATCGTCTGGCACGGCAATTATCTAAAGTACTTCGACATCGCCCGGTTCGGACTCTTCCAAGAGGCCGGATTGGATTTATACCAGTATTTTCTCACCCGGCAGCTCATCTTTCCGGTGACCCGGTCATCCGCCAAGCACATCGTGCCACTGCGCTATGACGACGAGTTCGTCTGCAGGGCAACGGTGACCGAAGCGGTCTACAAGATCGCCATGTCCTTTGAAATCCGGCTGGCTGAGAACGGACAAATCTGCACGCGCGGGAAAAGCGAACAGGTGGCGGTCAAAATGCCGGAAATGGAGATGCAGTTTGAAGTGCCGGGCGATGTCACCGCAGCGTTGGGGTATACCTGATGGACCCGCAGCTGCGTGCCGCATTGACGAGCGGTTACGAACGGCTCGCCGCCTGGTCCGACCTGCTCGATCAGATCAATGTCTTTCCGGTGGCGGATGCCGACACCGGTTGCAACTTGATGATCAGCCTGGCCCCACTGCACCGCAGCAAGGCGTCCACCGAAAAGATCCTCCGCCGGCTGCTGGCGTCCGCCACCGGAAATTCCGGTAACATTGCCGCCTGTTTTTTCGCCGGTTTCGTCGCCGAAAATCCCTCCAAAGACCTCCACCGGGCCATCAAAATCGGTAGAGAACGGGCATGGCAGGCGATTTCCGATCCGAAACCGGGAACCATTCTGACCGTTTTCGACACGCTGCAGGTGACCTTGGAAGGCACACCCGCAGAGCCGTTGGCGGTCATGTATCCCACCCTGATCGATCGGCTCGAGGAATCGGTTCTCGCGACCGCCGACATGCTTCCGGAGCTCAAAGCCGCCGGTGTCGTCGATGCCGGCGCCTTGGGTATTTTTATCTTCATGGAAGGTTTTTTCAACCAGTTGGCAGGCCAAGAAAACGGTTTTCGACCGATAACAAAGACCTTTCGAAATAAACTGAAACCGCCGTTAGAGTGCGGAACGGGCGATGCCGACGGATATTGTGTCGACACACTCGTCGAGATCGACAAAAACGGTGATTCGTCGCTGAAAAAGCTAAGGTCCTACGGCAACAGCCTCATCGTCCAAAGGGGACCGGAGCGGCTCAAACTTCATCTTCACACCGGGCAGCAGGATGCGGTCCGAAAGCAGCTCGAAGGGATGGGACGTGTGGTCCGGTGGTCGGTAACCGACTTGAGGCGGGCACCCGGCAGCCGGCCTGCCACGGACAAGCCGCCGGCGATCCACATTGTCACCGACGCGGCCGGCTCCATCACCCGGCAAGATGCCGCACGGTGGGGAGTGACGCTGCTCGACAGCTACATCGTCGTTGGCGACACATCACTGCCGGAAACTGTGATCGATCCCGCTGAGATTTACGCCTTGATGCGCAAAGGGGTCAAGGTGACAACGGCCCAAGCCTCCGTTTTCGAACGCCATCAGCGATTTCAAAGCCTTATCAGCCGACATGGAACGACCCTTTATCTTTGCGTCGGGTCGGTCTACACCGGCAATTTTCGCGAAGCCGCCGCCTGGAAAGAGAACAACGATCCGGACGACCGGCTCACGATTATCGACACCGGCCTGGCCTCAGGACGTCTCGGAATCGTCGCCCTGTCGACAGCCCGCCACGCAGGCCGGGTCGATCGAGCCGAGGAGGTGCTGCGATTTGCCGCAGCTGCCGTCCAAGAGAGCGCCGAATACCTTTTTCTCGACCAGCTTCAGTATCTTGCCGCCAGCGGCCGGCTGCCTAAAGCAAAAGGATACTTCGGCGACTTTTTCCACCTGAAGCCGGTTATCAGCCCGACCGCCGCTGGGGCTGTCAAAGTGGGAACCCTCCGTAACCAAGACGAGCAGCTCGACTTCGCCTTAGAGAGGCTGGCAAACGATCTAAAGCCGGATGCCGGCCGCCTCATCCTGCTCGAGTATTCGGACAACCGCCGGTGGGTGGAAGCCACCGTGATGCGGGAAATTGAAAACCGGTACCCATCGGCCGAGATCGTTCTGCAACCCCTTTCTCTGACCTCCGGAGTCCACATGGGACCGGGAACCTGGGGGGTGGCGTATATGATTGATAGAGAAGGCGAAAGGCTAAAGGCGGAAGGCGAAGGGCAAGAGGCAGATAAGAGAAAGGCGAAAGGCTAAAGGCGGAAGTCGAACGGAGGATTGATATGGGGTTGAGGGTACACGGTTTATGGTTTATGGTTTAGGGAAAAGTCAGAAGGCTTAAGGCCTACGAAGGCCGAAAGGAAACAAAGCGGGCTGCATTTCAACTCCTCATCCTCATACCTTTGACCTTATCCCTTTCACCTTTTGCCTTTCACCTTTATCCGTATACCTTACACCCTATAATCTATACCCGCTAACGTAGACTTGATATCCAATGTTCGAAACACAAATAGGCAGTGGTATTAAAGACCGCTTTTCAGTCGTGATTCCGGTTTTCAATCACGAGCGAACGGTCGCCGACGTCGTGCAGCGGACACTTGCTCTCGATTTGCCGGTCGTGGTGGTCGACGACGGTTCGACCGATTCAACCTATGACCGGATAAAAGGCATCGCCGGTATCCGGATTCTGCGGCACCGATCGAACCGCGGGAAGGGAGCCGCCCTCATGACCGGTTTCTCGCAGGCCGAAAAAACATCCGCTTGGGCGATAACACTCGATGCGGACGGCCAGCACGATCCCCGTGACGCCGTGGCCTTGGTTGCGGCGATTCCCCGCAACAAGCGGCCGATCGTCATTGGAAAACGTCAGGGGATGCTGGCAGCCGAAGCGCCATGGACGAGCCGATTCGGACGCGAATTTTCCAATTTCTGGGTGCACATGGCCGGCGGACCGTCCTTGGCGGATTCCCAGAGCGGCTTCAGAATTTATCCGCTGCCCGAGTGTCTGCACCTCGGCGTCGTGAGCCGGCGGTTCCAGTTCGAAGTCGAGGTTCTGGCCAAGGCGAATTGGAACGGGATCCCGGTCATCGAGGCACCCATCAGCGTGTCCTACCGGCCGGGCACCCCACGGGTTTCGCATTTTCATCCTTTTTTCGACTTTTTACGCAACTTCGGCGTATTCAGCCGCTTGATCACCCGTCGCGTTTTGAGCTGCTGCCTTTTGCGGAATTCTTGAGAGCGTTTTAAAAAAACCAGTGTATTTGACGCTAGGGTGGACGATATGCTCGCCTTGTTTTACCGGTTGCTGATTTTACTGTCGCGGGTGGTCGGTCCGTGGAGTTGCGATTTGATTGCCAGGGGGATTGCGGCCGGATATTTTGTGTTTTCTCCGCGCCGCGTCGCGGTTAGCATGCAGTTTTACAGGGCCCTTTTCCCTCGACGCACGCGCGCATATTATCTCGGGTGCACCTGGAAGCAGTATCGTAATTTTACGTCGGTCTATCTGGACCGGATTCTTCTGGAGGCAGACGGTGCCGTGCCATTCACCAGTTCAGGCTGGGAACATATCGAAGCGGCCATCGCGCGCAACTCCGGTGGCGTTATTTTGATGTCGCATCTCGGCAATTGGGAAATTGCGGCCCACTTGATGAAACAGAAATTGGGGCGACTTCCGCTGGCCTTGTTCATGGGCGCACGCGCCAAGGCCCAGATCGAGCGTATTCAAAAAGAAGACCTCCGGGGAAAGGGCATCCGGATCATTGCCGCCGAGAAAAACCAGGGCGGCACGTACGATCTACTCGAGGCCTTGCGGTTCATCCAATCAGGCGGTTTGGTTTCGATGACAGGAGACAAGGTTTGGCACACCGACCAGCGGGTTGTTTCGGCCACTTTCCTCGGTCACGACATCGTGTTGCCGGAATCCCCGCATCTCCTCGCGATGCTGTCCGGTGCCCCGATCTTTGTCTTCTTTTCCCGCCGGACCGGCAACCGGCAATACCATTTTTCCCTGTCACCGCCGATTTTTATAGAACCGGCCTCTCGTTCGGAAAGAACCGCCGTCATCCGCCGTTCAATTTATAAGTATTTGGAATTGCTAGAAAAAAATCTTCGCAGGAATCCTTTCGAATGGTATCACTTCGAGCCCTTTCTCGGTTTGGCGGCGACCTGACGGCCGCTCAGGCTGAGGTGTCGTTCTGCCGCTCCCCGTGACCCTGACCATGGCGCCGTCGATAGTTTTTGAATTAAGCGGTGATTTGGTGTATGAATAAACCCTTTGCAGTGTTCATTGAGACCCTCTCCTGAGGTGGGAGAGGGTGTTTGTTGTCTAATGACAAACAGTCCAACACCGACGAGACGATTTTATGCGACGCGATGACATTGAATCTGCCATCCTTAAAATCTTCGCGGAAAAGTTCGAAATCGAGGCGCCGGGTGTCGATGACGATTTACGGGACGGATACGAATTTGACAGCATCGACGCCATCGAGCTTTTACACGAGATTGAAATTATGCTCGCTACTCAACTGACAAGAGCCGAGAAAAAGAACGCCATGGAAATCAGAACCATCAACCAGATCGTCGATTACGCGGAGGCCCTGGCAACAGCCCGCCGCCAAACGGGTTCAGCCGGTCCTAAAAGTCTGTCGACGACCGGGCCATAATGGCACGACGCGTCGTTATAACGGCCTGCAGCGCCATCACGCCGATCGGCCGAACCCGCGCAGAGATCGTCCGCCATTTGGTAGAGGGAATTTCAGGCGTCAAACCCCTGCGAAACGACGGTCTTTTGACCGAGCGCATCCATTCCGGTGTCTACGGGACGGTGGATTACCCAGTCGATTACGATTTCAAACGCAGCCACAGCAAGACCATGGGGCCGGTGTCATTTTATGCCTGCCAGGTGGCGAAAGAGACGCTGGCGGCATCGGGACTCGACTCGGCATTCATTACTTCGGGACGGCTCGGGGTCGCTTTCGGCTCAACCCACGGCAGTCCATCGGTCCAGCGGAACATTTACAAAACCTTTTTCAGCGAATCGAAACAAGAGTTTGCCTCGATCGGCGCGGTTGATTACCTTAAGTCAATGGTCCACACCACGGCGGTGAACATCACCAAAATGTTCGGCATCACCGGTCGGGTCATTTCTTCGTCCACCGCCTGCACCACGAGCAGCCAGTCGATCGGGTTTGGCTACGAGTCGGTCAAATACGGACTGCAGGATGCCATGCTTTGCGGCGGGGCCGACGAGTACGACACGACCACCGTGGCGGTCTTCGACAATCTGCTGGCCTGTTCGTCGGATTTCAACGCCACCCCGCACCTCACGCCGCGACCCTTCGATGTGCGGCGGGACGGGCTGGTCGTCGGCGAGGGGGCCGGGGCCTTGCTGCTCGAAGAATTCGAACACGCCAAAAACCGCGGCGCCGATATTCTCGGTGAGATCATCGGGTTTTCCTGCAACAACAACGGCGGCGATCTGATTCTGCCGAACACCCGGGGAATCACCGATACGATCGCACTGGCCCTGAAGGATGCCGCCGTCGGTCCGGAGGCGATCGACTTCATCAGTGCCCATGCCACAGGCACTAAAATGGGCGATGTGATCGAGGCCCAGGCGACCGGCGGTATCTACGGCAAGGGACCGTTGGTCACGGGGTTGAAGAGCTACATGGGTCACACCATGGGCTCCTGCGGCGCCATCGAGGCGATCATTACCCTCCACATGATGGCCGAAGGGTTTGTTCCACCGACCTTGAACCTGGTCGAGGTGGATGATCGCTGCGCCATGATTCGACACGTGCAGCATCTCGAGGAAAAGACGATCCGGATCGGTGCGGTTCAGAATTTTGCCTTCGGCGGGGTGAATACCTGTTTCATACTGAAAAAAGTTGACACGTAAGAGTGGCGGCAATAGTTGATGGTGCTTTTTTTTCTCATCGAGCCCTGAATATCCGGATGGTAATGAATGCCAGCAAGGGATTACCCCGACCGCCGAGGTCTTCGACCCGTTCTCGATTTTGCCATCACGGTGGTGCTGTGGATCTATTTTACGGCCGGGTTCGTCTTTTTCTTTTCTCCACTTTATCTATGGGCCTTCTTATGTGCAGGCCGAAGGGAAGAAGCGTTTCAACGTCTCAACAGCCTTTTCTACCGCGGGTTTTTCGCGCTCACGCGCGTGCTGATGCCCGGTCACCGCTGGCAAATCCCGCCCGAGGTCAGAGACATCCGTTCGGCGGTCATTGTCTGCAACCACCGGTCCTATCTCGACTCGATTCTGTTGATCTCGCTGTATGACAAGCACAACACCATCGTCAAGAGCCGGCTGTTCGACATTCCGCTCTTCGGAAGCATGCTGCAGTGGTCCGGCTATATACCGTCGTCCTCCCAGGGACGGTTTTCCGAAATGATGATTCAGCGGATCGAAAAGATGCCGGCGTTCTTGGCCGAAGGCGGCAATCTGATTATTTTTCCTGAAGGCACCCGCAGCCAGGACGGCCGCATCGGACGACTCAACAAGGGGGCCTTCAAGATCGCCCGGAGCTGCCGGGCACCGATC
>Ga0316575_10000508_pt1 | contig 11267 bp, 10 predicted proteins | sample J5NA_FD_203072 | JGI IMG/M metagenome (GOLD analysis project Ga0316575, IMG submission 203072) | Rhizosphere microbial communities from salt marsh grasses in Alabama, United States - J5-7_050615r2r3 | ecosystem: Host-associated > Plants > Roots > Rhizosphere | place: USA: Alabama | collected...
GCAATCCGATACCGCCGGTCCCCCACATTTAGTCCCGTCAAGAACCCCCACCTCCCTGACCGGTATGATTATCGGTCGTCGGTCCCGTGCCGGACACGAAGTTCCTAACCATACTTCAGCAGTTTACTAATATGACCGGAACACAGGGGGGATATTTTTTAACTACCCCGGTCGAAGCGGCAGTGTCACACGTCACCGCATGTCAGTACCCGATGTGTACAGCATCAGGCGACACGAAACGCCCTGCAGACACAGGTACGAAACGATTTATTTAAGAAAGGGCCGATCATGAAGCCTGTCACGGTCATCCGGGTATTCTTACTCCCGCTCCTGTTTTTTTCCACACTGGTCAACACGACACAGGCGTGTTCGGTACCGGTTTTCCGGTATGCGCTCGAACGCTGGGAACAGGACGACTTCGTCGCCTATGTTTTTTATCGCGATACCATCGGTACGGCGGCGAAAGCGTCTGTTGAAGAACTGGCCGGGCACAGTCGCCGCGTCATTGATTCTTCAGGACAGATCATGACACACTCAGGCACATCCGCCGTCGCATCCAACCTGCTGCTGGTGACACTCAATCTGAATGATACCCTCAGCCCCTTCGAACAGACCCTCTGGAAAAAATATGGCGGTAAAGAGCTCCCCTGGGTACTCGTGAGGTTTCCGCTCGCTGCGCGGATCAGTGAAAATCTCTGGGCTGGCCCGGTGAGCACCCTGCCGGTTGAAAAGCTCACCGCTTCGCCCGGTCGCACCGAAATGAGCAGGCGCCTCCTCGCAGGCGAAAGCGTTGTCTGGATTGCGGTGAAAGGCGGCAACAAATCCACCGATAAAAAGATGCTCACGATACTGAAACGGGGCATCGATTCCTGTAATTCTGTACTCAGCCTTCCGGTTCTCGATACTTCGGACATCAGCGAGTATCTCAACCCCGATCGTCCCACCGTCCGCAAGGAATTCAGTACCATCGAAATCGATGCATCCGACCCTGCAGAAGAACTGTTCATAACGATGCTGCAGATGTGCGAGCCGATGCTGACGAAAAACCGGCACCAGCCTGCGCTGTTTCCGATATTCGGTCGCGGACGCTGTCTCTTCGCGCTTGCCGGCAGCGGCATGTCGGTGGAACATATCCTCGAAGCGAATGCATTTCTTATCGGTGCATGTGCATGCACGGTCAAGGAGCAGAATCCGGGACGCGACCTGCTGCTCAGCGGCGACTGGGACAGCGGCGTCAGACCGCTCATCCGTGATGCTGCTCCTCCCCCGCTGCAGGGATTCGAAAAATTCATGGGGAAAAGATGACATGTCGACCATAAAGCGCATAACCCTTCCGCACCTTCTTCTGCTGGAAACGGTGTATCACCGTGTCAATTTCCTGCTCGGAATGTGCATCATCGCGACAATCTGCGCGGGTGCCGGCACCGGAGCGATGCTCCTGCGGTTCGACCATCACGAAGCACTCAGACTGGGAAATGAGAAAAAAGCCGCACTTGAAAAGGCGATGCGGACAATGTGCGGCGAATACCGCACCATCACCAACCGCATGGGACCCGTCATGCGGCTCGTACCGGCGTCGGGCAGTGGTGATGACTTTTATACCGATGCCTATGACCGGACCTCCATTGACGCATCCATACTGGATTCCCTGAAAAACCGGTTCTGTAACGATCTGCACTGCGCGGTTCCCCTTGTCAAAAAGAGAATCGTATGGGGACCGGCCGGCAGAAAGGTGCTTTGCCGCGGTATCGGAACCGAATTGACTGTAAATAAAAACGGATTCATTCCTCCGCACGTTGCCGCTCCCCCCGCGGGTACCGTCAGACTCGGGTATGAACTGCACACGGCACAGGGACTGCGTCCCGGTGAGGCCGTATCGGTACATGGCCACCGTTTTCTCGTTGATGACACGGCGGCACAGAGCGGATCGATCGACGACATCACGATCACGATGAGTGCAGCGGACGCTCGAATCCTCGGCATGGGCGGCAGAGGATATCAGGAGATTCTCCTGTGGCCCCGCATCGATACCGCCGACGCTGCAGCCTTTACGCTTGCGGAACGGCTTTCGTCGCTGCCCGGGTGCAGAACGGTTGTCGCAGGACCGGAAGCTTTGCTGCAGGTACATGCACGCATGACTGCTGCGGCAACTGAAAGGGAGGCCCTGGAGCGGGAACAGGCCGGCGAACGTCGGCACTACCACGGACTTCTTCTTCGTCTCACCCTGCTCTCCGCCGTGCTTTTTGCAGCAGCATCCACATGGGCCATCGTGCTCTCGGTTCAGAACCTCCTTGACCGGAGAGGTGAACTTGCCGCACTGTATGCAATCGGAATCGGTGGCGGTCGTCTGACTACCCTGGTCACATTCCGTGCCGCCGCCATGGGGATTACGGGCAGTGCAGCGGGCAGCATACTCGCGGCCGCCGTAATCCTGCCGTTGCATCCTGAAATATATACACTGCAATTCAGTCTTCTTGCCGCAGCAGCCGGCGCCGGACTCATGATCATTGCCGCACTCGGCACGATCGGCCCTGTCCGCGATTTCATCGTGCGCACCCCGGTTTTCGCATTGACATTTGAAGGTGGTGAATCATGAACTTTTTTGTGCGGAGGATCGGGTGAACCATTTTTCATGGATCATGTCGGAAGTGTTCTACCGTAAAGGGCAGGCACTCCTTTTCATCCTCGCCGTGGCCATGGCGATGCTCCTGACCACCGGAACACTCGCACTCATCGCCGTTGACGAAACACGCACGCGGGAACACTTTACGGAACAGGAACGGGTCTGCAGCGAACAGATGAACGCAGTCCGGGATGAGTACCGCAAAATGACCAAAGATCTGGGGTTCAACGTGCTGATCCTTCCCGAAGGTCAGGACCTCGCCGACTTCTATGCCGATGATTTCGCCTCGAAATACATGCCGCAGCACTATGCCGATTCACTCGCCTGCTCAAACGTCATTACCGTCGAGCACATTCTCCCCACACTCATGCAGCGCACGTACTGGAAAGAAAAGAACCGTTCGATTCTGGTGTGCGGCGTCCGGGATGAACTGCCGCGCGCGAAACAGCCGCCGGGTGCAAAGAAGAAAAAAACTCTTCTTCCCGCCGTTCCGCGGGGATCGGTGGTCTGCGGCTCGGAACTCTGTTCGGGTCTCTCACTGCACCCCGACGACACGATCACATTCATGGGTAAACGGTTCAGGGTCGCGGCATGTCATGCCGAACGCGGCAACCGCGACGACATCACGATGTGGATGGAGCTTGACGTTGCGCAGGAACTGTTCGGCAGACAGGGACAGATCAACGGCATCATGGCTCTCGAATGCCGCTGTGCTGCAGACGGGCGATTCCCCAATATTGCAAAAATACGCACGGCAATGGCACAGCGTCTTCCCGGTACCCGGGTCATAGAATTCATGTCAAAGGTTATCGCCCGTGCCGAAGCCCGCCAGACCGCAGTGGAGACACAGCAGCATGCGCTGGAACTTGAAAAGAAGGACGCGATGAAGCGTCTCGACCGCAGGCACCGTTCGGGAGTCCTGTTTGTACTCATCGTGACGGTTATGGTGCTTGCGGTGACCATGTTTCTTGCGGTGCTCAACTTCAGATCCCGCATGCGCGAAGCAGCCGTCCTGCGTGCGATCGGGTTCACCGCGCGGTCACTGTTCTTTTTTTTTGAAAGCCGGACCATACTTCTCGGACTCGCGGGAACCGTATGCGGAATACTGCCGGTAACATTCGCGCTTGCGGTATCGGGACGGTTCACCGATCTTTTCCCTGCCACCGCACATCCGGGCATACTCCCGCAATTCGCCCTGATCATCGTGGCAGGGATGGTTCCCGCACTTGCCGTCTGCAGTGCCGCCGCGATTCTTTACGGACTCTCCCGTCCGGTTGTCACCCTGCTCGAAAGGAACGGTGCATGACCACACCACTCTGCCGGCTGTCCGGCATCACGAAATCATTCACCCGAAACCGCCGCAAAGTGCCGGTTCTCAAGGGTGTTTCTCTCACGGTACACCAGGGCGATTTCTGTGCCCTGCGGGGACCGAGCGGCAAGACCACCCTGCTGCTCATCGCAGGCGGACTCCTCGTATGCGACCGGGGCAGTGTTTCTGTCAATGGTACCGATCTCTCGGAACTTGGTGCCGAACAACGGGCCCATTTGCGCGCGCGCAGCATCGGTTTCGTTTTCCAGCAGTTTCACCTGCTCCCCTATCTGAACGTCATCGACAACATCAGAGTCCCGGCGCTCGCGCTCGGCGTGCGGGAAAGTTCCGCGCGCGCACGGGAACTGGTCGAACAGTTCGACCTTACCGGTCGTGAAGAACATCTGCCGTCGGAACTGAGTACGGGAGAGCGACAGCGGGTGGCCCTCGCCCGTGCCCTGTATAACCGTCCGTCTCTTATTCTGGCCGATGAACCGACGGGCAATCTCGATACCGAAAACGCGGAACGCGTACTGCATGCGTTAAGCGCTTTCGCCGCTGCAGGCGGAGCCGTGCTGCTGGTTACCCATGATGACCGTGCGGCTTCCCATGCCCATAAAACCGAATTTCTCATTAACGGAGTGCTGAATAACGCAGCCCGGCAGGCTGCGACCGGAGGATGAACATGAGTCCCTTAACAGACGAAACACTTATGGAACGATTCACCGTCAGCGGTGACCGCAACAGCTTCGGCGCACTCATCCGCCGTTATGTACCCGTTGCGACCGGTGTCGCCGCCCGACTCCTCAACAGCCGTGACGAAGCGCAGGATGCGGTGCAGGATGCCTTTGTCAACATCATCCGCGCGCAGAGCGACTACCGGCCGTCATCCCCGTTCGGTCCGTGGTTCTACAGGATACTGCGCAATGTCTGCCTCGACCGTCTCCGCAAACGCAAATCGCTCTCCGAGGCACTGGGCCGTCTTGCCGCGGAGCTCGTGACCGAGGACCGTACACCACCCGATGAAAACGGACAACCGATTCTCGATCTGGTGCGCAGGCTTCCCGAAACCGACCGGCGGGTCCTGCTCCTGAGGGTAGTTGACGGACTGCAGCTCGCCGAGATCGCCGAAGTATGCGGATGCTCGGAGGAAGCGGCGAAGAAACGGGCACAGCGCGGCTTGAAACGATTGAAACAGCTTATGGCACATACGAACACAGGAAACGACAGGATTAATGCCGTGCCGCTGATGTCGGCAATGGGGTAAATGCCCGGCATCGGCAGGAATGTCCGTAACCATTTACACAACAGAAAGCGACGGATGGAACGGTTCCGGGAATACGCACTCCTCGGCATACTTGCGGGAACATTCAGCAGCACCTTCGGCGTAGGAGGGGGCATCCTGATCGTTCCGGCACTGGTACTGTTCTTCGCCATTCCGCAGAAGTCGGCACAGGGCATCTGCCTCGCCGCCATGGTACCGATGGTATTTGCGGGTGCGATGCGTTACATCGCGAACCCGCACATCCCGGTCCCGTTGAAAACAGCGGTCATACTCGGCATATCCGGTGCGGCCGGTGCCCTGCTCGGTTCCTGGATCGCCGCGAATACGCCGGCTGTCATTCTCAGAAAACTGTTCGCCGTGGTCATGATCATCGCGGCGGTCAGAATGCTTGTAAAGAGGTAACCCGTGCTGATACGACTCAATGAACGTGAAACGGATCTGCCGGCGGATATGACGCTTTACGGTATACGAGCCATGTATAAAAGCGATGCCGATCTTGTCATTCTCAACGGCGCCCCCGTACGGGAAGATGCGCCGATTGCCGACGGTGACCGGGTGGTGCTCATAAAGCGCGGAGAAATACCCGGGAGGGATGAACTCGAAGCGCTCATGGCCGCTCGGCATACGCCGGGTGTTCACGAAAGGGTCAAAAATGCGGTGGTCGGCATAGCGGGCGCCGGAGGTCTCGGTTCGAATGCGGCGGCCGCACTTGCACGACTGGGAGTCGGAACGATCATCATCGTCGACTTCGACGTCGTCGAACCGAGCAATCTCAACCGTCAACACTACTTCGTCGACCAGATCGGCACGCCGAAAGTACTCGCCCTCGCCGATACGCTGCGGCGGATACATCCGTACATCAACGTCGATCCCCGCATCGTCAGACTTGACAGAACGAACTGCGCGTCCCTGTTCGCCGGAGCGGACATCGTCGTCGAGGCGTTCGACGGCGCCGAAGCCAAATCGATGCTCGTGGAATCGATGGCCGCCGTCTTTCCGAAACGACCGGTCGTCATGGCATCGGGCCTCGCCGGTCATGAATCGGGAAATTCGATTATCACCCGTAAGATATCAGACGGCATGTATGTCGTGGGAGATCTCGTCAATGAAGCACGCCCCGGAAGGGGACTCATGTCGCCGCGGGTCGGTATCGCGGCGCATCATCAGGCAAACACGGTACTGCGGCTGCTGCTGGGCGAAACCGCAGCGTAAGGAGGAGAGCATGACTATCAGGGTAGAGTACTTCGGCCAACTTGCGACGGTCACCGACAAACGGGAAGAACTGCGTGAAATCGCAGAGGGTGCCACGCTCAGGGAACTCCTGCACGACCTTGCGGATACCTATGGTCGCCCTTTCGCCGCCATCGTGACCGACACGGACGGCAACATCCGGCCGTCGCTCCTGGCGTTGATGAACGGTGCTGTTGTTGACAAAACAGACAACCCCGTCATCGGCGACGGCTCGTCGCTCAAGTTGCTCAGCGCGATCGCGGGAGGGTGACATGCACATTGCTACCGCCATCCTGACCGATGAAGAGAGGGCCATGTACGAGTGGCAGATGTGGACCCCGGGATTCGGTATCGAAGGACAGGTTAAACTCAAATCCGCCACGGCCCTCATAAGCAGGTGCGGCGGCCTGGGCGGGCCGCTTGCCTACAGTCTAGCGGCTGCCGGCATCGGCAGGCTGGTCATTGCGCATGCGGGAAATGTCAGGCAAAGCGACCTCAACCGCCAGATTCTCATGACGCATGCATGGCTGGGAAAACCGCGGATTGAATCAATAGTCAATCGACTCCGCGAATTCAACCCGCATCTTGAAATCGAAGGTATTGCAGAGAATATACACGAAGGAAATGCCGAAGAACTGGCAGCAAAGGCCGATATCGTCTTCGACTGCGCGCCGCTCTTCTCCGAACGGTTCCTCATGAACCGTGAATGCGTTCATCAGGGAAAACCGATGGTCGAGGCGGCCATGTTCGGAACCGAAGGCCAGGTAACGACCATCCTTCCCGGCACCACTCCCTGCCTCGCCTGCATCTACCCCGAAACGCCCCCTGCCTGGAAGAGGGAATTTCCCGTCATCGGAGCGGTATCGGCACTGGCGGCCCAGGTTGCGGCGCTCGAAGGAATCAAACTGATAACGGGGCAGGGGGAACCGCTTGCCGGAACACTGCTTTACTTCGACACCCTCCGCATGAGGTTCGAGAGGATTCCCCTGGTTCGACGCCCGGAGTGCCCGGTATGCGGTACCATGCGGGGGGAATGATGAAAATACCCCTCCTGACTGCGTTTGTCATCACAGCGGCCGCCGCGGATCTTTTCGCGGCGCAGCAGTGTACCGTCGCCGTCGCAGCCAATTTCACCGCTGCCGCACAGCGTCTTGCTGCGCAGCTCGAAGACTCGTGCGACGGCAGCAGGTTTACCTACGCACAGGGAAGGCTCGTCCTCTGGAGCGCACGGACTGATCGGAAAAACTGCCGTTTTTTTCGGCGGCCGGCCGTTTGCCATTACATTTACAGGACTGATCATCGGATCGGTGATCTACTCGCTGCCTTTTGTCATACAGCCGATTCAGAACAGTTTCGAACTGACGGGCACCCGGCCGCCGGCGCTTTACCTTCGATGATGTCGTCGGAGGACTCGGACTTGAACCGCTGCTGCAGCGGTCGACCCGCATGCTTTCCGGCGGAGAACGCCAGCGTATCGCCATCGGGCGTGCACTGCTCGCGAGCCCCGACCTGCTCCTCATGGACGAGCCGCTCAATGCTCTTGACAATGGCAGCAAGTCGGAAACCACGGCCTATTTCGACAGGATGAAACCCGACCGGCCGCTGCCGGTCATTTATGTAAGCCACTCTCCGGCGGAGATTGCCCGTCTGGCCGACCGCATCGTCATGATTGACAACGGTAAAACCGCCTTCGGGACCGGTATCTGCCGTCAGAAGCGATACTGCCGGGACCATACGGCATCCGTCCCTCCGGTGACTCACCGACCATGATAACCGGACCCCGCCGATTTTTAAAATTTCCTGTCCCGTGTTAGAAACTTCATACGTAGTAATTGTACCCTATTCTTTTTCTATCAGAAAAAAGTCCGTTTTGTAACGGTAGCGGAACAATCATTTCCGATTTTTTTTACATCCCTGCGGATCAACCGATGGCTGCAGGGTAACTGTAACAATACAACCCGGAGGTGTTTGATGCTACGTTACACTCGTACCCTTGCAGGACTCGTCGGTTCGGGTCTGCTGCTGCTCTCGGTCGGTACCGCTTACGGTGTCGACTGGCCTCAATGGAGATTCGACGGTTTTCACACTGCAACGACTCCTGAAGAATTACCCGACAACCTTGAATTGAAATGGGTAATGAACCTTCCCAAAACGGAACCGGCCTGGGATATCCAGAAAGAGATGTACTGTTACGGCGGGCCTGGAGAACGGGTTCCCAACATGCTGTCGTTCGATATCGCCTATCAACCGGTGGTGTCGGGTTCGACCGTGTTCTACAATTCTCCCAACAACGACCGCATTACCGCCGTCAACCTTGAAAACGGCCGGGAAAAATGGCGTTTTTATGCACAGGGCCCCATTCGTTTCGCTCCGCTCGTGAGTGACGGCAAGGTCTATTTCGGTTCCGACGACGGATACCTGTACTGTGTCAGTGCTGTCAACGGTCGCCTTGTCTGGAAGGACAAGCTCGGTCCCGACAACCGCAAGGTCATGGGAAACGATCGTCTCATTTCAAAATGGTGCGTGCGCGGCGCCCCCATGCTTCCCGGTGCAAGCGTCAATTTCGAGAATGCCCAGTATGCGGCATGGCACGAACGTCTGGCAGCTGCCGCCAATAACGTTTTCAGCATTGCCACAGCAGACGACGACCTCGAGGAGAAGGTGGCCGACGGCTCGATGGATGTCGGCAGCAGCGATCTCGAACTCAATTATGAAGGTACCGGCATGTCGGGTGCCCAGATCGTCGGTATGCGCTTCAACAGTGAATTTCTGCGCATTCCCGCAGGCGCCGCCATCGACAGCGCATTTGTCCAGTTTGCCGTCGACGAAACCAAGGGCGGTACCGAACCGTGTACCGTGACGGTGTACGGTGATGCATCCGGCAATTCCGCACCCCTCACCGGAGATGCACACAACCTTTCGTCACGTACCCGGACAGCCGCATCGGTCCGATGGGTGGTGCCGGTATGGAACATCGTCGGCGATCAGGGACCTGCCCAGCGCACACCCGACCTGAGTGCGATCATCGCGGAAGTCACGTCACGGCCGGGATGGCAGCCTGACGGATACATCACGCTTCTTATCTATGGAAACGGCGGTTCGGGTCTGCGTTGTGCCGATGCGCGTGACGAAAGCCAGAAAACGGCCTACCTCCAGATCTACTCCGGACAGCTCTCGATCGATTCGGTCACCAACCGTCCTGAACGCTTCATCACCGTTGACAATCCGGATGCTTCAACCATGTACGTCGCCTCGGGACTCTACCCGATGGAAGGAACGTTCGTTCGTGCAATCGATCCGAAAAACGGCAAGGTCGTATGGATCAATGACGGCAGCTCCATTTTCTACACCAAACAGCCCCACAGCACTGCCGAAGGATTCAACGGTATTTCTCCGCAGGGATATCTCTGTGCCGCGGGTGAAGGCAAACTCGTTGTTCCCAACGGCCGCGGCATGCCTGCGGTGTTCGACCGTCTCTCCGGAACCATGGATTACTTCAAACTTGGTGATGCCGGCAAACAGTCGTGCGGTTACCATCTGGTCGGCGGTGCGACGGCCTTTCACAACCGCGTGAAGAGTTATGACATTACGACCGGAAACGCCCTGTCGGGAAGCACACCGATCATGAAGAATGAGAATGATGTCGCCATCATGGCCGGTTCACGCATGTACACTGCCGGACAGCTTTTTGAAGAGGAACTCGCCGGTGCCACCCAGACTTCCATCGAAACCAGCGACGGCAGTTTCAGCGCGACGGTTGACGGAAGGGTTGTCACCCTGGTTGCAGCGAACGGCGCCCTGCTTGCAAGCACCGATGCCGGAAAAATCTACTGCTATGCCGCAGCAGAGGATACCCCCCCGTCGGGTCACGGCAATCACGGCCATTTCCGGCAGCCTCCCGTCCCTGCAAAAAAATGCACGCCCTCATCGATCACCTTTCCCGTACAGAAAACCAGAATCCCCTTCAATTTCCAGGCAATCGGTCGTCAGATCCTGCACGATGCGGACTATCAGGACGGCAGCAAGGGCATCTGCATCATCAACGGACTCACCAACGGCTATCTGGTCGAATACCTCGCGCGGGAAACTGACCTGACGGTGATCGGATTCGACGAGAACGAAGCAAAAGTCAATGCGATCCGCAAACGGCTCGACGATGCCGGACTTTACGGCCGCAAGGCACACCTCATCGCCGAAGAGTTCGACGATGCCCGCGTTCCCTCCTACATCGCCTCGATCATCATTTCCGAACGGGAACGGTGTCCGCGCGAAAACGAAAAACTCGTCAGAGAAGTCTTCAGGGTACTCCGTCCGTACGGCGGAACCGCCTTCCTTCCTGTCCGCCGGCAGTTGGTACGGGCGGCCCTCAGGGACGAATCCAATGCGAAAGTCGACGGCCGGTATCTCACCCGCATCTGTAAAGTCGGATCGCTCCCCAATACCGACCAGTGGACACACGGGTTCGCCAATGCGGCAAAGACCGTATTCTCGAAAGATTATGAAGTCAAGCTTCCGCTCGGCATGACATGGTTCGGCGGCAGTGCCGACAATACCAATGACGAAATGCTTCCCCGTCACGGTCACGGGCTCATACCGCTCATCTCCGGCGGACGCATCTTCCAGCAGGGCCGCGATGTTCTCCGTGCCGTCGACCTGTATACCGGTCGCGTCCTCTGGGAAAACCAGATCCCCAACCTCGGTCAGTACTCCGACTATACCGGACATGAAACGGGCCATCTCGGTCTCGGCAACAACCTTGTTGCGCTCAACGACAACGTGTACGTCCTCGGACCCCAGAACCGCTGCGGCTTTTCGACGAA
>Ga0316575_10000509_pt1 | contig 11262 bp, 10 predicted proteins | sample J5NA_FD_203072 | JGI IMG/M metagenome (GOLD analysis project Ga0316575, IMG submission 203072) | Rhizosphere microbial communities from salt marsh grasses in Alabama, United States - J5-7_050615r2r3 | ecosystem: Host-associated > Plants > Roots > Rhizosphere | place: USA: Alabama | collected...
TACTTCCGGCGGCGAGACCTCCGGCGGTGACGCTTCACCGACGGAAGCTGCAGCACCCAGCGCGCTGGACAGTGAAAAAGCGGCCGTTGCCATGCAGTTCTTCAGCCAGGAAGAGATGGATCGCGATATCAAGTTCCGCACGGACAACGTCCAGCCCATGGGCCCGGAAGGCAAACCCTGGGAGCAGTACCTGATCGAAAATCCTGAAGACACCAGCATGTATGCTAAAGAAGGCCCGTACACCTTCTGCTTCTCCAATGCCGGCGTCAACAACCCGTGGCGCGTGGTTGGTTACACGACCATGCAGGCCGAAGTCGATCTGCACCCTGAAATCGAAGAGTTCATCCATGTCGATGCAGAAGGCTCGGACGAAAAGCAGATTTCGGACATCGAAGATCTGGTTGCTTCCGGTAACTGCGATGTGCTCATCGTTTCCCCGAACACCACGGCTGCCCTGACCCCGGCAGTTGAAGCTGCCTGCGAAGTGCTGCCTGTGATCGTGTTCGACCGCGGCGTCCAGACGGACTGCCCCGTGGTCTTCACTCGCCCGATCGGTGGCTACGTCTTCGGTTATGACGGCGCCAAGTTCATCGTCGATAACCTGCCCGATGGCGGCAACGTGTTGGCTTTGCGCATCCTGCCGGGTGTGGACGTGCTGGAGCAGCGCTGGGCGGCTGCCAAGCAGGTCTTCGAAGATAACCCGCAAGTCACCGTCGTGGGTGTGGAATTCGGTGATGGCGACAACACTAAAGTGAAGGGTATCGTCAATGACTATCTCGACCGCTTCGGCACCATCGACGCAATCTGGATGGATGCTGGTGCGACCGCTGTTGCGGCGATCGAAGCCTTCGAAGATGCCGGCCAGCCTTACCCGATCATGGTTGGTGAGGATCAGCAGGACTACCTGGTGAAATGGAAAGAAACCGGCCTGACAGGCATTGCCCCGACCTTCCCCACTTACCAGTGGCGCACGCCGATTATCGCCGGCTTGATGATCATGAACGGCGAGACGGTCCAGAAGGTATGGACACAGCCGCAGCCGGTAATCACTGACGCCAACCTGGATCAGTACCTGCAGGCGAACATGCCGCCGCTGCACTACGCACTGTGCGGCTGCGAAGGGATGCCGGATTACCCCGAACGCTGGGGCGGCACTCCGTAAATTACCCTAAATGTCCCGGGGATTCCGGTCCCCGGGACAGTCTACTTTTCTCGTGGCGGGGCAAACGTTTTGCCCTCCGCACACATTTTTGAATACCTGGCGGGCTGCCAGATCCGACCCTGGCATGCCCGCATTCAACAGAAAAGAACCAGCTTTGCCGCAGGCTGCCGGCCCAGGCTGAAGGGCCCAGACTCTGGCAAGGCGCTTACGAACGACCGGTCAAACTCCTGGAGAATGCACCATGATTGAAATCGGCTTCCATACCGATGCGTTCAACAGCTCCTACTGGAGCTTTGAACAATGTTTGCAGTGGGCGCAGCGCAACGACGTCCACTATATCGAGTGCGGTACGATCGATGGGGTCAGCTGGCTGCACGGCCTGGGTTACCAGCCGCACGTCTCGCTGACCGAAGATCCCATGGCTCTGCGGGAAAAGATGGCGGGCTACGGTGTGCAGTTTTCGCAGCTGGATGCCGCCTACCCGATCTCGCTGCCGGATGCCCCTTCCCTGGGCCAAACGTACATCACTAATTCGATCCGCTGGGCGTACCTGGCCGGCTGTGACCATATTGATACGACCGACCATATGCATAAACCGAAAGGCCAGACCGATGAGGAGGCCTTTGCGATGATGCAGCGCATTTATGCCAATGTCGTGGAAGTGGCAGAGCGCTACAAGATCATCATCAACATCGAACCCCACGGATATTACACAACCAAGCCGGATTTCATGGAGCGCATGTTGAACTTTGTCGATTCACCTTACCTGCGCATGAATATGGATACCGGCAACACCTTTATTGCCGGGCAGGATCCGGTTGCGTTTTTACAGCGCTTCAAGCATAAAGTGAGCCACGTACACGTCAAAGACGTGAGCCAATCGCTGGCCGCCTCGCTGCGCGGCGAGCTGACCGGCATTGCCGTAAGCCATACGGCCATCGGCGACGGCGTGAATGTGGAGAACATCAAGCAGTGCTTCGATATTCTGGTTGATATTGACTATGACGGCGTAGTGAGTATTGAGTGCGAAGGGCAGGGCGGTCCGATGATCGAACGCAGTCTGGCCTTTGTGCGCGAGCTCGTTGCCGATGCCAATGAACGAATTGCCCAAAAACAAGCGGCTTAGAAGGAGATTGCACTTATGGCGATTAAGTTAGGTGTAAATATGGAATTTGTACGCCACCACGATAAGCCGTTTGAGTGGGGTGTGGCGAAAGCAGCCGAAATTGGCTACGAATACATCGAACCGATGGTCCATCTGGGGCGCGAACTGCTGAGCGAAGCGCGCTATTTCCACTCGGTTTCGATGTACGACGACCCGCTGTGGGTGCGTGAGCTGTGCGACAGGCACAATATCAAACTTTCGGGGCTGTCTTCACACACTCCGCTGTGCAAGCCCGAAATCAGTGTCGAGTACCTGAAGCAGGCAATTCGCTGGGGCGCGGATGCCGGCGCACCGGTGGTCAACACCGATGAAGGCCCGAAGCCGGCCTGGACCACGCGCGCGATGGACTTCACGTTGATGAAGTACACACTCACCGAGGCGTCCATGGTGGCTGAGCGGCACGGAATTGCCATTGGGCTGGAGCCGCATCAGCAGTACAGCAAAACGCCGGACGGGTTGGATGAAATCTACGCGCTGGTCGATTCGCCGGCCATTGGGATTAACTACGATACCGGTAACAGCTACTTGGCAGGCGGCTCGGACCCCTACGAGTGGCTGGAGCGCGTGAAAGATCGGCTGGTACATCTGCACGCCAAGGACATCAGTATGGAGCAGGGTGAGGCCGAGCGCGGCAAAGTGACCGGTACGCCGGTGGGCTGTGCGTGCGGTGATGGTGTCGTCGATTGGCCGCGAGTGATCAGCATCGTGAAAACCCTGGACCGCGATATCGTCTTCAGCGTGGAATGCGGGACGGTGCCGGAAGCGATCCGCAGTTACGAATATCTTTCTAAACTGATCTGACCGAAACCCTGGTCGATTTCTCCAAAAGGGCGAAGGCTGTGAATAAGCCTTTGCCCTGCGGAGGGAGACCAGGTAATTTATGCGCAAACCTGTAATAACAGGATTACAAGGTGGGCTGTTGCGCAAGTCCAACAGAAAAAGGTGACCATGACCGCGAAATATCTGATTGGCGTAGACCTCGGTACCAGTGCCACCAAAGCCGCCTTATTTGACACCGACGGCCGGCTGGTGGCCGAAGCGACCGCCGAAGTTCCCATATATTATCCGAAACCCGGGGTGGTCGAACAGGAAAACGACGATTTTTACCGTACGGCTGCCCAGACGATCAACACCTGCCTGCGCCAGAGCGGGATCGACCCGCGCCAGGTGGCCGCCATCGCCTTTGACAGCCAGATGGCCGGAATTGGCTCGATCGATGAGGATTACGAACCAGCGACGCGCTTTGATTCATGGCTGGACATGCGCTGCGAGCCGTATATCAATGACCTGCAGGCCCATCACGGGGAGCTGATTACGCGCCTGACCGGCTGCGCACCAACCTGCGACCATGGGCCCAAGATTTTGTGGTGGCAGCACGAGCGCCCGGAGGAGTACGCCGGGATCGCTAAATTCTTGACTCCAGCCGGGTACGTTGCCGGGAAGATGGCGGGCCTGAAAGCCGACCAGGCCTTCATGGATTACACGTTCATCCATTTTTCCGGGTTGAGTAATGCTTTGGAGGGCAGCTGGTCGCCGGAGATCTGCGGACTGTTGGGCGTGGACATGGCCCGGCTGCCCAAGATTGTGGAGCCGTGGCACGTGATTGGAGAAGTGACGGCGGAAGCGGCACGGGCATTTGGCTTGGCAGAAGGTACGCCGATTGCCGCGGGCTGCGGAGATACGGCTGCGGGTGCCCTCGGTGCCGGGATCGTGCGCGCCGGCATGATTTTTGACAGCGCCGGGACCGCCTCCGTGCTGGCAGGCTGCACCGACACCTTCGCGGCTGATACCAAAAACCGCGCCTTGTTGACGATGCGCTCGGTGATCCCGGGTTTGTGGAACCCGCTGGCTTATATTGCCGGTGGCGGCCAGGCGCTTACTTGGTTCCGGGATAAATTTTACAGTCCGGCGTCCGGCGAAGGGACCGCGGACCGCTCCGCGATGTATGCTGAGCTTGACCGCATGGTGGAAAATACGGCTCCAGGGGCAGATGGCCTGTATTTTTCCCCGCACCTGAGCGGGCGCATTTGCCCGGCGACCCCGGAGATGCGCGGCGCGTGGATTGGTTTTTCGTTCGGGCACAGCCAGGCGCATTTTTACCGGGCGATCCTGGAATCGGTGGCGTATGAGTATGCTTACTACCTTAATATCCTAAAAGAGGCAATACCGAACCTGGCGCTGACCGAGGCGCGCGCGATTGGCGGCGGTGCGCGCAGCAACACCTGGAACCAGATCAAAGCAGATATTATCGGTGTGCCTTACCAGCGCCTGCAGCATTCGGAATTTGGCACCTGGGGCAGCGCGATGATCGCCGGCAAGGCTGCCGGAATTTACGACGACCTGGCGCAGGTGGCGCTGGAGCACGCCGTGCCCGCAGGTGAGCCGTTCTTGCCGGATGCCGGGCGCCATGAGTTTTACCAGCCACACGTGGCGCGCTATATTACGCTGCAGGCAACCCTGGCAGATACATTCCGCGGGTTTGCTGCCTGAAGTACCAGGTAAACCGCCGAAAGTCGCTTGATTCATTTACATGCGATCTACGGCGGTTTACTCAAGGAATTCGCCCTTGTCGACCAGGCGTTGATAGAGATAATTACGGCGAATTGCCCTGGCAGCCTGGAAAAGAACTTTAATCAGCAACCAATTACCGATAAGGAGACAGACAGGATGAATCGAGTTACGCGTGTGTGCATGGTCGGTGCCGGGCGGGTGGGCAAGCTCCACTCGGGAAATATCCGCCGCTATCTGCCGTCTGGGGAGGTGGCTGCCCTGGTGGACAGCTATGCGGAAATCTTGAATGCCACCGGGGATGAGTTCGGGATCACCGCGCGCTTCAACTCCCTGGAAGAGGCCCTGGACAAAGCCGAGTTTGAGGCTGTGGTGATCACGACCCCTACACCCACTCACACCCAACTGGCAGTACTGGCAGCCGAGCACGGTAAGCACGTCTTTTTGGAGAAACCGATGGCGATGAATCTGGCGCAGTGTGATGAGATCATTGCCGCGTGCAAACGCAGCGGCGTGCATTTGCAGCTGGGATTCATGCGCCGCTTTGACCCCGATTTTGCGCTGGCCAGGCAGCGTATCGAGGCTGGCGAGATCGGCGAGCCGATGCTGGTTAAGTCGCTGACCCACGGACCAGGACTGCCGCCCCCTTGGGCGCGCGACCTGCGCACTTCCAACGGTAATCTCGCTGAAGTTAACAGCCACGACCTGGATGCCACGCGCTGGATGATGGGGTCGAATATCGAACGGATCTACCTGGAAGTAGCCAATTTTAAGGGCGAAGAGCGCGGTGTAGATGCCGAGCATTATTACGACAATATGATCGCCAACCTGCGCTTCGAATCCGGCGGGCTGGGGAGTATCTCGGGAGTGTGCCCGTGCGATTACGGCTACGACGCTCGCATGGAGATCGTCGGCAAAAAAGGCATCATGATCGTAGGCGAATTAAAGGGTCGGGCAGTGACGGTGTGCGTCGACCGCGACCAGGGACTGGTAACCCCGATCTTCCGGCGCTGGCCAGAGCGCTTTTATCTGGGCTATGTACACGAGTTGGAGCACTTTATTGAGTGCATCCAGGCAGACCGGACCCCGGTTGTTTCGGGTGTGGACGGCCGCTGGGCGGTAGCAGGAGTACTGGCGGGCACCAGGTCTTTCCTGGAAGAACGGCCGGTGCGGTTGAGCGAAGTGATGCAGCAGGAGGTGTAAGCATGGCAGAGACGATGCTGGCTGCCGTATACCACGGCCCAAATGATTTGCGCGTGGAAGAAGTGCCGGTGCCGCAGATTGGACCGGATGAGATCCTGATCAAGGTGCTGAATGCCAACATCTGCGGCACAGACCTGCGTATTCTGCACGGTCAGCACCGCAAATACCCGCCGGGCACGGTGCGCATCCCGGGGCATGAAGTCGTCGGGGTGATCGCGGCGGCCGGTGCGGAAGTTTCACGCTACCAGGTGGGGGAGCGCGTCTTTGTGGCGCCTAATATGGGACGGGGCGACAGCCGCGAGACTATCTCCGGCAACAACAACCTGGATCCGGATTATGAGGCCATCGGCATCAACCTGGATGGGGCTTTTGCGGAATACATGCGCGTGCCGTCCCTAGCGCTTCGCCAGGGGAATGTGATGCCTGTTGCGGAAGACCGCGACCCGGCCGTAGCTGCGCTCATCGAGCCGCTGGCCTGCGTGCTGCGCGGCCAGAATGCCGTAAATGTGCACAGCGGAGATGTGGTGGTGGTCATGGGTGCCGGACCGATTGGTGTGATGCACATGCTGCTGGCGCAGGTGCGCGGGGCAGTCGCGGTACTGGTCAGCGAGCCCGCGGCGGACCGCCGTGCCCAGGCTCTGGCGCTGGGTGCGGATCAGGTGATCGACCCGGTGCATGAGGACTTGGCCGCGGCAGTCAAACAGCTCAGCGGCGGGCGCGGGGCCGATGTGGTCATTGTGGCGGCTCCCGCGCAGGCAGCACAGGAGGCGGCATTGGACATCGCCGCAGTTGGCGGGCGCATTAACTTGTTTGGCGGCCTGCCCAAAGATGATCCATATATCCGCTTCAACTCGAACCTGGTGCATTACAAAGAGCTGGTGGTCACGGGCACCACCGCATGTTCCACATATGACTGCCTGCGCTCGGCGGAGCTGGTCAACTCAGGACGCATCGATCTCACGTCCCTGGTGACCAGCCGCTTCCCGCTGCGCGCCGCCGCGGATGCTTTTGCTGCTGCGCAGGATGGCAGCAACCTGCGCGTCTCGCTGGAGCCTTAACATGCCGCCGCGGGTGATGACCGTAACAGGCCCGGTGCCGCCGGAACAGCTGGGGCTGACCGATGCACACAGCCATGTCTGGATCGACCCGCCGCCGGGCGTTCCGCCTGGCGCGCCGGTGTTGAACCAACCAGACTTGATCCTGGCGGAGCTGCTCGACTACCGCCAGGCGGGCGGCGGGGCGCAAATCGACTGCCAGCCGGGCGGCTGCGGACGGGATGGGCGCCGGCTGCGAGCCCTGTCGCTTTCCAGCGGGGTGCAGATCGTCGCCAGCACGGGGTTTCACCTGCAGCGGTACTATCCAGCGGATGCCCCCCTGTGGAAATTGGATGCAGAAGGTGCGGCGGCTTATTTTCTGGATGAAATCCAGCAGGGTCTGCAGGAGACCCAGGCGACCAGCGCGGTGGTTTACCCGGGGCTGATCAAGATTGCCGTACACGAAACCCTGGAAGCCTCGCCGCGGCAGCTGCTGGAAGCGGCCGCGTTTGCCAGCCTGGAAAGCGGCTATGCCCTGGAGATGCACACGCAGAAAGGGGCCGGTGTGGAAGCCTTTGTCGAATTCTTCAGACGCCAGCATGTCGATCTGGGCCGGCTGGTGATTTGCCATATCGATAAACGCCCGGATGCCGGTTTGCACACGGAGCTGGCTCAAGCAGGGATCATGCTGGAATATGACACATTTTTTCGGCCCAAATACCAGCCCGAACAAAATCTATGGCCGCTGATTACCAGCATGCTGGCGGGCGGGTGGGCTGGCTCGCTGGCGCTGGCAACCGACCTGGCCGATGGTGCGCTCTGGCAGCGCATTGGCGGCGGGCCGGGCCTGTTGGGTTTTGCGGTGGAAATCAAACGCCGCCTGGAAGATATGCAAATCCGTCCGGAGGTGGTCTCCGGTTTGTTAGGAAACAATATTGCCTCGCGACTAGCTGTGAATTTAAAGGAGTAGCTGATGAATGCAGAAGTCCCGATCCCTTTTGATCTAGCGGCGCCGGATTACGTTCCCAGCCGCTACGACCATCACATTTGCCGCCAGCTGAGCAACATGCAGGGCCAGTATCTGGATCAGGAGGCGTACGCGCGCATGCTGGCTGAAGAAGACGCACTGCTCTATCAGGTTTATGAACTCAAGCGTCCGGAGCTTTCTGGAGAGCTGTTGCACGGCATTTCAATCGTCCATCCAGGCAAAGTCGGGGACGAATATTACATGACCAAGGGCCATTTCCACACTGTTCTTGACACGGCAGAAGTGTATTACATCCTGAGCGGCGAAGGGTATATGGTCATGGAAACGCCTGAAGGGGATTGGTCCGTAGTGGAGCTGCGCCCGGGACGAGTGCTGTACGTGCTGCCGCGCTGGGCGCACCGCTCGGTGAACACCAGCCAGAGCGAGGACCTGGTAATGTTTTTTGTGTACCCTGGGCACGCCGGGCATGATTACGGCACGATCGAAACTCAAGGATTCCGCAAGCTGGTCGTCGAGCGGGACGGCCAGCCTGCGATCGTCGATAACCCGCGCTGGGCTCCGCCGGACAGCCAATGAAAGCGTTGGCGGACTGTCACGTGCTGGTTACACCGACCTCTTACGGGGTGCAGGATGAGCGCCTGCGCACCGACCTGGAGCAGCAAGTCGGCCGGGTGACCTACAATTCCAGCGGCAAGCCCCTGACTTCCGCGGATCTGCAGGCGCTGCTGCCGGGTGTAGACGGCATGATTGCTGGACTGGATGCAGTTGACGCGGCGGCACTGGCTGCGGCCGGTGCCCTGCAGGTGGTCGCGCGTTATGGGGTTGGGGTGAGCAACGTCGACCTGGAGGCGGCGCGCCAGCGCGGTATCGTGGTGACCAATACCCCCGGGGCAAACGCCAAGTCTGTGGCGGAGCTGACCCTGGCACTGATGCTCAACCTGCTGCGCCCGGTGCATCAAGCGTCGGCTGAGACACGCCAGGGGAACTGGCCGCGGCTGAAAGGTATCTCGCTGGAGAGCAAGACCGTAGGCCTGGTAGGCCTGGGGGCGATCGGCAAAGAAGTCGCCCGGCGCCTGATGGGCTTCGACTGCCGGGTCCTGGCGTACGATCCGGTGCAGGACGCGGATTTTGCAATGTTCGCGGGCGTGCGGTACATTCCTCTGGAAGAACTTTTGGCCGCTGCAGATGTGGTTTCGCTGCACCTGCCGGCCCTGCCGGAGACGTATGGGCTGGTGGACGCAGCCTTCCTGGCGCACATGCAGCCGGGCAGTTATCTGATCAACACCGCCCGCGGGGAGCTGGTGGATGAGGCTGCCCTGCTGGATGCTTTGCAAAGTGGGCGGCTGCGCGGCGCCGCGCTGGACGTGTTTGCCAACGAACCTCCCGGAGCAGAAAATCCGCTGCTGCAGCTGCCGCAGGTGCTGCCTACGCCCCATATGGGGGCCCATACCGACGGCGCCACCAATGCCATGGGCTGGATGGCGCTGAAAGACTGCCTGGCTGTACTTCAAGGCCAGGCGCCACTCTATCGCGTTGTTTGAAATGATGGAAACATGAACAAAGAAACAGTTTTAGACAAGATCAAAGATCTGGGCCTGCTGGCAGTGATCCGCGGTCCCTCCAAGGAACTCACCCTGCAGATGGTGGAGGCGCTGGTTGCCGGCGGGGTGACCGGCATCGAAATCACCTATACAACCCCGCGCGCCGCCGAAGTGGTGCAGGCGCTGGACGAAACCTTTGACGCTGAGATTGTGCTCGGCATGGGCACGCTCACCGACCCGGCGCAGGCGGCCGAGGCTGCCCAGGCCGGGGCGAAGTTCCTGGTCAGTCCGCACACAGAGGCGGAGCTGGCCGCCGCCATGACCGGCACGGGCCTGGCGGTCATGCTGGGCGCATTCACCCCGAGCGAGGTGATGCAGGCCGTACGCCTGGGCAGCGACGTGGTCAAGATCTTTCCGGGTTCGTTGGGGGGTCCAGCGTACATGAAAGCCCTGCGCGGCCCATTCCCCGGCATTCCGATGATGCCCACCGGGGGCGTGGACGAAAATAACCTCAAAGACTGGTTCGCTGCCGGCGCGTTTGCAGTCGGCGCGGGCAGCAAACTGTGCCCGAAGCAGCTCGCTGTTGATGGGCGCTTCGCCGAGATTACCCGGATTGCGCACCAATTTGCGCAGGCGGTTCAGGCCGCCCGCGCTGTTTGAAACGAGAGGAAACCAATACATGGCATCTTACACCGTAAAAACCAAAACTGTGCCCACCTTTTATTTCATTGGTGTCACCACCGGCAAATCCTCCATCAACAAGGTGTTTCCGCTGTGGATGGATGTGCTGGGGCATCCGGATGTGGTCATCGAAGGCATCGACCATCCTATTCACGACCGACCGGAGAAATATCGCGAGTCGGTGGCCCAGATCAAGTACGATCCGCTTTCCCTGGGAGCGCTGGTGACCACCCATAAAATGGACCTGTATGCGGCGGCAACGGATATGTTCGACTATTTTGACCCGTATGCCCAGATCACTGCGGAGCTTTCCTGCATCTCCAAGCGCGACGACCGCCTGGAAGGGTATGCCAAAGACCCGATTACCGCCGGCTTTAGCTTGGATGCGATCATCGACAAAGATTACTTTGGGCGCACCGGCGGGGATGTGCTGTGTTTGGGCGCGGGCGGCTCGGCGCTGGCCACGCTGCTGCACCTGATCCACAAGACTGACCCGGGGGACCGCCCAGAGCGCTTTATCGCCGTCAACCGCTCTCCGGGGCGGTTGGACCATATGCGCAGCATGGTGGAGAAGTTTGATACGGATATCGAGGTATCATACATTTGTAACTCGGATCCGCGGCGCAACGATGAGATTATGGCCAGCCTGCCGGACTACAGTATCGTGATCAACGCGACCGGCATGGGCAAGGACACGCCCGGCTCGCCGGTCAGCGATGCGGGCCTGTTCCCGCGCCATGGGATTGCCTGGGAGTTCAACTACCGCGGTGAGCTGGATTTTATGCACCAGGCCCTGCGCCAGGTCGAGGCGCGCAATTTGCGTGTAGAAGATGGTTGGGTATATTTCCTGCATGGCTGGTCGCAGGTGATTGTAGAGGTGCTGCACATTGACCTGACCCCGGAGCTGTTTGCCCGCCTGGACGAGGCAGCCAGCACCGTGCGTGGATAAAATAACCCCAATTCGGGATACGTGATTATGG
>Ga0316575_10000510_pt1 | contig 11259 bp, 9 predicted proteins | sample J5NA_FD_203072 | JGI IMG/M metagenome (GOLD analysis project Ga0316575, IMG submission 203072) | Rhizosphere microbial communities from salt marsh grasses in Alabama, United States - J5-7_050615r2r3 | ecosystem: Host-associated > Plants > Roots > Rhizosphere | place: USA: Alabama | collected...
TTCCGGATCGACAACGCACTCACCGGTTTCGTCGCGCAGGATGAAGGTGTCGTAGCTTTCGCCCCGGTCTACGGTCTTCCAATTGCCTTCCGATTCACGTTGTTCGATGTGATAGCGGCACCACAGGCAGGGCAGCAGGCTGAGCTGCCCGATCACGGGTTCGCCGAACGGGTGGCCGCGTCCGGCAAGTTCCACATAACCCTGTACGGCAGAGGCGATCTTCGAGGTCGGGGTGTCGCGTATGGTGCGCAGCCTGTTCAGCGCAGACAGCCAGGCCAGTATGCTGATCGTAGCCATCAGTGACAGCACGAACAGCCAGCCGTTGCGGGACTCCAGCCAGAGTCCGACCAGCAACAGCAGCAGCTGAGCCCCCGAGGTGACCAGGTGAGCGTAATCGCGGCGCAGCGAGACCAGCATGATCAGGCGATCGCAATCAGCTGAATAGCGCTTTCATGTCCACATCTGCTTTCTCGCTGGCGCTGAATTCCAGCAGCGGCTTTTCGCCGAAGTTGAACATGCCGGCGATGATGCTGGCGGGGAAAACTTCGATCTGCACGTTGTTGATGTTCACCGCTTCGTTGTACAGCTCGCGGCGATCGGCGATGCCGTTCTCCAGCGAGGTGATGCGGTTCTGCAGACGGATGAAATTTTCATTGGCTTTCAGTTCCGGGTAGGCTTCCGCGACCGCAAAGATGTTGCCCAGGCCGGCGCGCAACGCACCTTCCGCCTGGCCCAGCGCACCGATGTCCTGGCGTTCGCGGGCGGCATGCACCTGGGCACGCGCCGCAATCACTTTCTCCAGTGTGGCCTGTTCGAATTGTTTGTATTGTTTGCATACTTCGACCAGCTTGGGCAGTTCGTCGTGACGCTGTTTGAGCAGCACATCAATGTTGGCCCACGCCTTGGACACGGCGTGCTTGACGCTGACCAGATGGTTGTAAAGACTGATGCTGTAGATCACCAGCACCACGACGACGCCGAAAAATATCAGCATGCCCATATTTCCCCCTTTTACATGAATGAGTCTGTCTGCGGGGAGATTGTGCCACTGATTTGAACGATGGGCGAATTTCCCGCATGTGCGTTTTATCGTGGAATTACCGTGTACCGTTCCGTCTTGATTCGCGACACTGATCTTGATACGGTAACCGCTGCGGAACCCGACTGTCTGGCGGGAGATTCAATGAACATCGCTGTGCTCGGCTGTTATGGCGGTATCGGCGGCGCGCGGCGCACCACCGCGCTGCTGCTGGACGACGACGTGCTGGTCGACGCCGGCACAGGCGTCGGCGAACTGGACCTGGACCAGATGGCGCGGGTTGAGCACGTCTTCCTGACCCATTCGCATCTTGATCACTGCGCGTTCATCCCGCTCCTTGCGGATGCGGTGGCCTTTTTGCGCAAGCGGCCGCTCCTTGTGCATGCGCTGCCGCAAACCATTGCGGCACTCCGGGAAAACCTGCTCAACGGGGTACTGTGGCCGGATTACACAGCGCTGCCGACGGCAGAGGTTCCCTATATCCGTTTCGTCCCGGTCGCTCTTGGCGATACCGTGCGGCTGGGCCGCCGGCGCATCACTCCGTTGCCGGCCCGCCATGCGGTCCCCGCCGTGGGTTACCGGCTGGATAGCGGGGAGGGCAGTTTCGTTTACTCGGGCGACACTACGGACTGCGAAGAATTCTGGGTGGCGCTGAACCGGATCGATAAGCTGCGCTACCTGATGATCGAAACCACCCTCCTCAACGAAAATGCCGGCGCGGCTGCGCGGTCCGGGCATATGACGGCCGAATTGCTGGCGCAGGGTCTGGCTCGACTGCAGCGCCCGGTGCAGTTGCTGATCACCCATATGGAGCCGGGCAGGGAGGATGCAATCTTCGCGGAAGTCTGCGCCGCCTGTGCAGGCTATCAGCCGGCCAGGCTGGAGCAGGGGCGGCAGTTCGAAGTTTAGGCTTACAGTTTCAGCAGGTTGTCCGGGCAAGTCCGGGCGCGCTCCAGGCGCGCGATGCAGGGCATCAGGTTGAGGCCGGTTTCCTTGCGCAGGGACTGTGCATTTTCCCTCAGCTCATGCAGCGACATTTCGACCGGAAAGCCTTCGGCTGCCAGCGCGATTGCATTGCCGCTTTCGCACGAGGGAAAAGCCAGCACCCGATCATCGAATGCCGCGGCGATCCGCGAGATGCTGCGGTCCAGGCGATGATTGCTGGTGAGCAGGTTGACAGACAGGATACCCAGGTTGTCCAGGCGTTTCCGGCAATACTGGTAAAACAGCTCGCTATCGAGCTCGCCCGAGCTTGCAAACTGGTCATAGCCGTCTACCAGGATCAGGTCGAATTTTCGCTCGCTGAGTCCCACGTATTCCATTCCGTCGCCAATCACGATGCTGATGCGCCTGGGATCTTCGGGCAGCCTGAAAAACTGCCGAGCGGCTGCGACCACATCCGGTTCGATTTCGATCACGGTCAGATGCGCGAGCGGGAAGTTGCGATAAAGGAATTTGATCAGCGATGCAGCACCCAGTCCGATCAGCAGCACCTTGCGCGGCCAGCTGCTGTTGTCGCGCAACAGCAGTGCCGCCATCATCTCGCGGGTATATTCGAGCTCCAGATTCCATGGCCGCGCAATGCGCATCGCGCCCTGTATCCAGTCCGAGCCGAAGTGCAGATAGCGCACGCCTGCTTCTTCGGAAATGTCGATGGGTGTTGCCAACTAGCTGTCCAGCCAGGCATTCAGCAGATAACGCGCCCAGTCGGTCAACTCACTCGCGGTCATGCCGATCCCGGCGTGCTGTTCAGCCAGCGCATCGCCCGCTGCGCCGTGCAAATGCACGGCAAGCCGGAGCGCATCGTCGGCACTCATTCCCTGCGCGATGAAGGCGGCGATCATCCCGGTCAGTACGTCGCCCATGCCTGCGCTGCTCATGCCCGGGTTGCCGGTGTCGTTGACGAACAATTTTCCGTCTCGCGTCGCACACAGGCTGCCCGCGCCCTTTAACACCACGCTGCACCTGAATTTCTGCGCCATTTCCCGCGCAGCTGTGACGCGATCCGCCTGTATCTGTTGCGTAGTGCAGTCCAATAATCGCGCTGCCTCACCCGGGTGCGGAGTGATCACCGTGCCTGGCCTGCGGTCGCGCAGGTCGTCCTGCAGGTCGGCATGCCGGGCGATCAGGTTCAGCGCGTCCGCATCCAGCACCAGCGGCATGTTGCGCCGAAGCAACTGGTACAGCAGCTTCTGCGCGATGACCGAGGTGCCCAGGCCGCATCCGGCCGCATACACGTCGACATCGGGCAGATTCATTGCGGCAGATGCGTCATGCAGCATCAGTTCAGGCTGGATCAAGTCGACAGCCGGCGGGCTGTCGGCCAGCAGTCCTGCATGCACGCAGCCTGCACCCAGTTTGAGCGCGGCACGGGCAGCCATCAGCGCTGCGCCTACCATGCCGTTCGCGCCGCCGATGATCGCGACTGTGCCGAACAGGCCTTTATGGCTGTCGAGCGGGCGCCTGGGGAAGTTTGCAATGACCCGCTTGCGGGTGAGGGCTGTGACGCGTCGGTTCATTTTCACGAATCATTCATATGAATGTCGCATAGTATAATCCCGACCCGGAATTTTATTTTGGACATCACCATGTTTCGAGTTTCTATCGGTTCCGCCGCGTTGTCCGAATTTCGTCTGCTCAAGCTGCGTAGCGCGCTGCAATCGGTCGCGCCCGGCGTGCGTCTCGCTGACACCCGCCACTGCTATTTCATCGCGCTGAATGGAAGCGCAGCTTCCGGTGCACAGTCTGCGAATGAGCAAGCGGCGCAAGGCGCCGGGTTCGGCAAGGCGCAGGCCAGGCTGCTGGACAGGGTGCTGGGCCTGACTGCAGGCGCCGGCGAACCCAAAAAAGCCGATACCCTGCAGCGCGTGCTGGTGGTGCCGCGCCTCGGCACGATTTCACCGTGGTCCACCAAGGCCACCGACATCGCACTTCATTGCGGCCTTACGGCCGTGCAGCGCATCGAGCGGGGTGTCGTGTATTACCTGGAAACCGGTAACGGCAGGCCGCTGGACAAGGCGGAACGGGCGGCCGTGCTGGCGCAGCTGCATGACCGGATGACCGAGTCGGTACTCGACAACATTGACAGCGCGGCGGAAAAAATATTCAGCCATGGCAAGCCGCAACCGCTCGAAACGGTGGATGTGCTGAAGGGCGGCAGCAAGGCGCTGCACAAGGCCAACCGGGAGATGGGGCTGGCGCTATCCGAGGACGAGATCGAGTATCTGGTCGAAAATTTCCAGAAGCTGGAGCGCAACCCGACCGATGTCGAGCTGATGATGTTCGCCCAGGCAAACTCGGAGCATTGCCGCCACAAGATTTTCAACGCGGACTGGGTGATCGACGGCGAGCCGCAGGACATTTCGCTGTTCGGCATGATACGCAACACCCACAAGGTCAGCCCGCACGGTACGGTGGTCGCTTATTCGGACAACTCGTCAGTGATCGAAGGCGCGCGCGTGCAGCGCTTCTATCCGCGTGCAGATGGCGACTATGCTTTCAGCGAGGAATTGACGCATATCCTGATGAAGGTCGAGACCCATAACCATCCCACTGCGATCGCGCCGTTCCCGGGTGCCGCGACCGGCTCCGGCGGTGAGATACGCGACGAGGGTGCGACCGGCAGCGGTTCCAAACCCAAGGCCGGGCTGACCGGATTCTCGGTATCGAACCTGAACATCCCCGGCTTTGAACAGCCCTGGGAATCCGATTACGGCAAACCGGACCGCATTGTGTCGGCCTTGCAGATCATGCTGGAAGGGCCGATCGGCGGTGCGGCATTCAACAACGAATTCGGCCGCCCGAACCTGGCCGGCTATTTCCGCACCTTCGAGGAAAACGTCAGCGGCGAGATGCGCGGCTATCACAAGCCGATCATGCTGGCCGGGGGGGTCGGCAATATCGCGGCGATCCACACCCAGAAGCATGAATTGCCGGTCGGCGCGCTGGTGGTGCACCTGGGCGGACCGGGCATGCTGATTGGCCTGGGCGGCGGCGCCGCATCCAGCATGGATACCGGCAGCAACGCAGAAAACCTTGATTTCGATTCGGTGCAGCGCGGCAATCCGGAAATGCAGCGCCGTGCGCAGGAAGTGATCGACCGCTGCTGGCAGATGGGCGCGAACAATCCGATCCTGTCGATACACGATGTCGGGGCGGGCGGCATGTCCAACGCGCTGCCGGAACTGGTGCACGGCGGCGGTCGCGGCGCGAGCTTCGAGTTGCGCAAGATCCCGCTGGACGAGACCGGCATGTCGCCTAAACAGATCTGGTGCAACGAGTCGCAGGAACGCTACGTGCTGGCGATCCCCCCGGAGCGCCTGGAGGAATTCAGCGCGCTGTGCGAACGGGAGCGCTGCCCGTTCGAAGTGGTCGGCGTCGCGACCGCGGAAGACCGGCTGACTGTGCATGACAAGGAATTCGGCGATTATCCGGTGGACATGCCGCTGTCGGTACTGCTCGGCAAGCCGCCGAAAATGACGCGCAATGTCACGCGCGAAACGCCACGGCTGACTGCCTGCGATACCGGGCAGATCGATTTGCGCGACGCGATCGAGCGTGTGCTGCGTTTGCCGTCGGTGGCGAACAAGACTTTCCTGATCAGCATCGGCGACCGCACCGTCGGCGGCATGACCGCGCGCGACCAGATGGTCGGCCCATGGCAGGTGCCGGTTGCCGATGTCGCCGTCACGCTGATGGGTTTCAGCACGAATCGCGGTGAAGCATTCGCGATCGGCGAACGCACCCCGCTGGCGCTGGTGAATGCGCCCGCATCGGGTCGCATGGCGGTGGGCGAGGCGATCACCAATATCGCGGCGGCGCGCATCGACAGGATCGGCGACATCAAACTGTCGGCGAACTGGATGGCTGCCGCCGGACATCACGGTGAAGATGCAGCGCTGTTCGACACAGTGCGCGCGGTGGGCATGGAGCTTTGCCCGCAGTTGGGTATCAGCATCCCGGTCGGCAAGGATTCGATGTCGATGAAGACGGTATGGCATGACGGATCGAAAAAGAAATCCGTCACTGCGCCGCTGTCGCTGATCGTGACCGCGTTTGCCCCTACGCCGGATGCGCGCGAAACCCTGACCCCGCAGATTGCGCCATTCATGGATACCGCACTGCTGCTGGTCGACCTCGGGCAGGGCAAGAAGCGCATGGGCGGTTCTGCTCTGGCCCAGGTTTACAAGCAGGTCGGCGATGTCGCGCCGGATGTCGACGATGCGCTGGTGCTCAAGTCATTCTTCTCGCTGATACAGCGGCTCAATGAAGAGGGCAAGCTGTTCAGCTATCACGACCGGTCCGATGGCGGGGCGTTAGTGACATTGTGCGAGATGGCCTTTGCCGGACACATCGGTCTTTCCATCAGTCTTGACGAAATGCAAGGCGACACGCTGCGTGTGCTGTTCAATGAAGAACTGGGCGCGGTGATCCAGGTGCGCAACCGCGACGTGCAGCACGTGATGGATCTGGCACATGACGCGGGGTTAAAGGGCGTGCAGAAGATCGCCACACTGAACCAGACCGGCATGATCGAGATTTCGCGCGGCAACGAACTACTGTTCAGCGAAAGCGGCGTGAAGCTGCAGCGCATCTGGTCGGAGACCAGCTACCAGATGCAGAAACTGCGCGACAATCCCGAATGTGCCCGGCAGGAGTTCGACCGTCTGCTGGATGCTGCCGATCCGGGCCTGCACGTCAAATCAACCTATGCACTGAACGAAAATATTTCCCCGTTGCTGTTGCTGACCAAGCCGAAGATCGCGATCCTGCGCGAGCAGGGCGTGAACGGCCAGATCGAAATGGCGGCTGCATTCGACCGCGCCGGGTTTGCCGCGACGGACGTGCACATGAGCGATATCATCAGCGGGCGCATTTCATTGCGCGACTTCAAGGGTATCGCCGCGTGCGGCGGGTTCTCCTACGGGGACGTGCTGGGGGCAGGCGAAGGCTGGGCGAAATCCATATTGTTCAATCCGCGCGCTAGAGACCAGTTCGAAGCTTTCTTCAAGCGCAGGGACACCTTCGCGCTGGGCGTATGCAACGGTTGCCAGATGATGAGCAACCTGCACGAGATCATTCCGGGCGCGGAAAACTGGGCGCATTTCTCGCGCAACCGTTCCGAGCAATTCGAGGCGCGCTTCGTGATGGTGGAAGTGCAGCCTTCGCCGTCGATCTTCTTCAGGGACATGGCGGGCAGCCGCATGCCGATCGTGGTGTCGCACGGCGAAGGCTATGCCGATTTCGGCGACAGCAAACGCCTCAAGGCGGCGCAGAAACTGGTCACAATGCGCTATGTCGATCATCGCGGCAATGCGACTGAAACCTATCCGCTCAACCCGAACGGTTCGCCGCAGGGGATCACCGGCCTGACCACGCCGAACGGGCGCTTTACCATCATGATGCCGCATCCCGAACGGGTGTTCCGCGCGGTACAGAATTCCTGGCATCCCTACGGCTGGCAGGAAAACGGTGCATGGCTGAGGATGTTCCAGAATGCAAGGAAGTGGGTGGGCTAGCAATCCGATGATGAAGTTGATATGGCGGCCGGATGGCATGCCGCGAGTAAAGTTGAAAGCAGGGGGCCAGCTCAGCGGCTGGCAGAGGCATTAGAGGCTGAAAATGGCCGAACCCGACCCAACGCGGGGCGATGGGTGTCCGAACACAGAAGCACTGGAGGGAAGGGCCGGCTATCTTTTGTAACGAATTGTGCTAATGTCAGCATTATCAAAGAGGTTACGTTCAAGTTGTGCCTTGATGGGCATTCCTTTTTTAATTTTCGGGGTAATCGACATGAAAAAAATTGCAGTCATATTTGTTTCATTGCTTTTTGCAGCCTGTGCCAGCGCTCCGAAGTCGTCCACTCAAACTGGCGAAAACGGGGCTTCCCAGCCATCAGCCGCGACAACAGCGTCCGTTTCGCCATCAGAAATTGAATCGACGAAATTGGCCGATGAAGTGCAAGCCCTTGAACAACAAAGCATCTACTTTGACAAGGATCAGTCTTCAATCAAACCTGAATACAAGGATATTCTTCAGAAGCAGGCCGATTTCCTCAAAGCGAATAAAAATGACACGGTGACGATACAAGGAAACTGCGACGAGCGTGGCAGTCCGGAATTTAACCTTGCTCTGGGAGATAAGCGTGCCGATGCGGCCCGAAAGAGCCTGGAATTGCTGGGCGTTCCGGCTTCACAGATCAGGACGGTAAGCTTTGGACTGGAGAAACCGCGCCTTACATGTCATGAAGAGAAGTGCTGGAAGGAGAATCGCAGGGACGATTTCGTTCATACGCTTGATTAGCACTGCTTTCTTCAAAACGAAAGGGATGGGCTAAAGCTCATCCCGGACATTACGGGCGTGGCTGAATTTGTTTCCGGTTAAGGTGGCTTGTGCCATTCAGCACCGATTGGTTACTCCGGCCGGGCGGTCAGATCAGCCGATATGATCCATATCTGCCCGGAAGCCATATCCGGCCAGAAGCAGTGGGTTGATTTGAACTGTTTGTCAGAACAGGTCAACTTCAGAAGCCAGCGAGGTTGTCGTGATTTCCAGATTGCCGATGATTTGCTTCCAATCGTCGCCGTGGTGAGTTCCGATATATTCAAGGAAGGATGCCTCCGGATCATTCAGCAGGATACCGATCGCATACCCATCGGCATTGTCTGTGATCTTCATCAGCACATCGTATTTGGAACCGCTCGCCATGGCATCATCGGTAACGACAGGGGCAGGATCGAAGAATAACCTTGGGATTTCCATGCGCAGCGCTTCGGTAAAATCGGATTGTATGGCTGATTTCGCTTCTTCGAAGCTGCGAAAACCCGAGTAGTGCCCGAAGGGGCGTATTTCGAAATACTGCTGCACAGGCGGTGCAATATCCTGTTCATGTGCCGCCTCGAAAGCCGCTTCTATCTCAGAACGGTCAGCCCCCTTGGGGCGTATCCTGATGATGAGTGCCTCGGTAATGCCGGCAAACCCGTTTTCCTGGAAATATTGAACGATGCGCTCGGCGGCCTCGTTAGCCTTGAGGGTGGAAGTGTTTTTCATGGCAACCCGCGTTATAAAGTAGGAGCACATTTTACCTAAAGCCGGCAAGGAACGCACTCGCTCGATAGATGGAGCTGTGAATATAAACAGCGTTCAGGCATGCCTGAATTTTCCCCAGTCAGGGTAGAATTGCGGCTCATCAATAAGCTTGGCAGTCGTGAACATCTCAATCGCAACCATCCAGGGATATCTTTTACATCCATTGACGCTGCTTGCCGTGTTCCTGGCGGCGAGCCTGATGATGATCTGGCGTCTGCATGCAATGGAGAGCAAGGGCTTCGAAGGCACCGTTCTCGGCACGCTGATCATGCCCTACTGCTCGGGATTCCCCAATCTTGTGTTCGCCTATGTCATGAGCAGTTCGCCCAGAAATGGCGGCCTGGTCATCGAGAACAGCCTCGTCAATAATGTCACCAACCTGACGTTGATCCTCGGCGTGGCCGCGTTCTTCGGTTCGGCGGCCGTGGTCCAGAAAAACGTCTCAAAGCGGAAAGCCAGACAGCATGCGGAATTCCACCGCATCAACAGGCTGAATCTGCTGTTCACCCTGATCGCGTTGTTCCTGTTTACCGGCACGCTCTGGGCGCTGGCCAAGGACGGGGTGCTGGATTTCTACGATGGTCTGGTGCTGATCGGCCTGTTCGTGTTCTGGCAGGTGTTGCACGTGTTCGAGGTACTCAAGGACAACATACGTAAGGACAAGGCGTTCCACTGGTCGCTGCTGATCGACATCCTGCTGCTCGGTGTCAGCGCCTACTTTGTGTACTTCTCGGTCAACCATCTGGTGGACTGGGTGTCGACCAGCAAGAGCCCGTACCTTAGCTTTGCCAAGTTGGGCTGGTTCAGCGGCTTGCTGATGGTGGTGCCGAATGCCATCCTTGCGCTTTATTACACGCGTATCGGCAGGCAGGACATCGTCATGACTTCCCAGGTCGGCGACGGGCATATCTGCATCCCGATGTGCATTGGCCTTTTCGCGGTTTTCAGGCCCATTCACATTCCAGCTTTCTTCCAGATGGGCACCTTGATCATCCTCGGCGCAGGTTTGGTCCATTTCCTGTGCATCTCCATCCTCGGCAGAGTCCCGCGCACGGTCGGCGTTGGTCTTGTCGGCGTATATGCCGTGTACCTGTACAAAGGACTCCTGCAATAGGGTTGGCGTTTCGGTTGATTGTTGCCGACCGAGAATGCATGGATATTTCCGCTGTGATATTCAGCGTTCAACCGCGCGTCCGGGATCGGCGCACCATTCGCTCCAGCTGCCTGCATATAAAAGAGAGCCGCCGAGCCCGGCATGTTCCATGGCCAACAGGTTGACGCATGCCGTTACGCCGGAGCCGCACGAATGAATCACGTCGGATGGTCGGATGTTTGCAAGCAATCCGGAAAATTCCTTTCCAAGAATTTCCGGGGATTTGAATTGATTACCTTCCAGGTTGTTCTTGAAGAAGCGATTCAACGAGCCTGGAATATGGCCTGCCACCGGATCAAGCGTTTCATTTTGTCCCTGAAAGCGATCAGCCGAGCGCGCATCGATGATGGTTTTGCGTTGCGAAGCAAGATTATCAAGAATTTCATCGACCAAAACCAACCCCTGGTACGCCACAGGCTTGGGCTTTTTTCCAAGCGGAGCAGGGGAACGTATTGCTGTGTCGAGTTGCCCCTTCCATGATTCCAATCCTCCATCCAGCACTTGCACCTTGTCATGATCGACAGCCCTCAACATCCACCACAAGCGACTGGCAAACGCCGAGCCCTGGCTGTCATAGGCAATCACATGTGTATCGGGAGCGATACCCAGACGTTGTCTTGTCATTGCCCAATCATCGGGATCCGGAAGTGGATGGCGTCCATTTGTCCCTGTTTTGGTGCCGGATAGATCGGTATCCAGATCGACATGAATCGCGCCTGGAATGTGACCCTTTGCGTAAGCTTCTCGTCCGGCCGACACCCGGGCCAGATCAAAGCGACAATCGCAAATCAAAACGTTTGCGCTACTATCTAATAGTGTTTGCAACTGGTTTGTTGTGATGAGTGGAGTCATATTCAAGAACGTCTAATCGAACTCCGCTGTGGCAAGAAGCAGAGTTTAATGATATCAAGTTCGATGCCCGAAAGCAGATATTCGCCAATTTCTGCCAACGACCCAAAGCGGAACTGCGTTCGGACAG
>Ga0316575_10000511_pt1 | contig 11257 bp, 7 predicted proteins | sample J5NA_FD_203072 | JGI IMG/M metagenome (GOLD analysis project Ga0316575, IMG submission 203072) | Rhizosphere microbial communities from salt marsh grasses in Alabama, United States - J5-7_050615r2r3 | ecosystem: Host-associated > Plants > Roots > Rhizosphere | place: USA: Alabama | collected...
CCAGGCCGGAGACGATGCCGTCCTCGAAGGACTGCGACAGTGCCGGCAGCGACTTGGGCGGCAATTCCTCGGTACCGATCTCGACCAGGAAGTCGCGCTTCTTCATGCGCCACCTCCGGCCGGGCCACCGGCAGGCCGCAACATCGGAAAACCGAGAGCCTCGCGGCGGGCGTAGTAGGCCTCGGCAACCGCGCGGGCGAGCGTGCGGACCCGGAGGATGTAGCGCTGGCGCTCGGTAACGGAAATGGCGTGGCGGGCGTCGAGCAGGTTGAAGGCGTGCGAGCACTTGAGCATGCGCTCGTAGGCAGGCAGCGGCAGCCCCAGCTCGAGCAGCCGCGTGCACTCACGTTCCTGTGCGTCGAACTGGTGGAACAGTTCGTCGACGTCGGCGACCTCGAAGTTGTACTTGGATTGCTCGACCTCGTTCTGGTGGTAGACGTCGCCGTAGGTCACGCGGCCCAGCGGGCCGTCCGTCCAGACCAGGTCGTAGATGCTCTCGACGCCCTGCAGGTACATCGCCAGCCGTTCCAGGCCGTAGGTGATCTCGCCCATCACCGGCCGGCAGTCGAGGCCGCCGACCTGCTGGAAGTAGGTGAACTGGGAGATCTCCATGCCGTTCAGCCAGACTTCCCAGCCGAGGCCCCAGGCGCCGAGCGTGGGCGATTCCCAGTTGTCCTCGACCAGCCTGACGTCGTGCACCAGCGGGTCGAAGCCGAGCGCGCGCAGCGAGCCGAGGTACATGTCCACGATGTCAGGCGGCGACGGCTTGATGACGACCTGGAACTGGTAGTAGTGCTGCAGCCGGAAGGGATTTTCGCCGTAGCGGCCGTCGGTCGGCCGGCGGCTGGGCTGCACGTAGGCGGCGCTCCACGGCTCCGGGCCGACCGCACGCAGGAAGGTCGCCGAATGGAAGGTGCCGGCGCCCATTTCCATGTCGTAGGGCTCGAGGATCACGCAGCCGCGGCCCGACCAGTACTTCTTCAGGGCGAAGACGAGGTCCTGGAACGTCCCCGGCGGCGTGCCGATCTGCTGTCTCGGAGGCATGGGAATCGCGATATTTGCCGCTGTCGGGCCGCGAGTATAAGCGACGGCCACGGCGTCACGCAGTGCAACACAAACCGCTGGCAGGGCGACGGAAGACGGGTTCTGGCAACCGGCCCGACATAGCGCACCACAAAGGTGCGTCGGCCCTGAAATCAGCACTATAATGGTGCATATCGGCGCAGGAAGCGCCGGCAAGGTGTCCGTAATTTATTGTTTTCATTGGAGATGACACGGTGGCATGGTTCCTGCACCAAATTGGCGCCGGCGACGCCCGGCAGCCGCCGTGGCGCGGCGAGCCGGGCCAGGCCCGAACAACTGATTCGCCACTCACCCCCCGGAGACCGACATGACGCCCGATGACGTTCTGAAGTTGATCAAGGAGAAGGAGGTCGGCTACTGCGACCTCAGGTTCACGGACACGCGTGGCAAGGAACAGCACGTCACGATTCCGACGCGACTCGTGGACGAGGACTTTTTCACCGACGGCAAGATGTTCGACGGTTCGTCCATCGCCGGCTGGAAGGGCATCAACGAGTCGGACATGATCCTGATGCCGGACCCGTCCACGGCGGTGATCGACCCGTTCTACGAAGAGACGACCGTCCTGCTCCGTTGCGACGTCGTCGAACCGACCACCATGCAGGGCTACTCGCGCGACCCGCGCTCGCTCGCCAAGCGCGCCGAGGCCTACCTGAAGTCCACCGGCATCGCCGACTCCGCGCTGTTCGGTCCCGAGAACGAGTTCTTCATCTTCGACAGCGTCCAGTGGACCAACGAGATGAACGGCTGCAGCTACCACGTGGATTCCGTGCAGGGCGCGTGGAATTCCGGCGCGCAGTTCGAGGGCGGCAACCTCGGCCATCGTCCCGGCGTCAAGGGCGGCTACTTCCCGGTGCCGCCGGTCGACCGCTTCCAGGACCTGCGTACCGCCATGTGCATGGCCTGCGAGGAACTCGGCCTCAAGGTCGAGGTGCACCACCACGAGGTAGCCACCGGCGGCCAGGGCGAGATCAACGTCTCGGCCAACACGCTGACGCGCAAGGCCGACGAGGTGCAGATCCTCAAGTACGCGCTGTGGAACGTGGCACATGGCTACGGCAAGACGCTGACCTTCATGCCGAAGCCGATCGTCGGCGACAACGGCAACGGCATGCACGTGCACCAGTCGCTGTCGAAGGACGGCAAGAACATCTTCGCCGGCGACAAGTACGCCGGGCTGTCGGATATCTGCCTGTACTACATCGGCGGCATCATCAAGCACGCCAAGGCGCTCAACGCCTTCACCAACCCGGGCACCAACAGCTACAAGCGCCTGGTCCCGGGTTTCGAGGCGCCGGTCATGCTGGCCTACTCGGCCCGCAACCGCTCGGCGTCCATCCGCGTGCCGTGGGTGCCGAACCCGAAGGGCCGCCGCATCGAGACGCGCTTCCCGGACTCCCTGGCCAACCCGTACTTCGCCTTCTCGGCGCTGCTGATGGCCGGCCTGGACGGTATCCAGAACAAGATCCATCCGGGCGATGCGATGGACAAGGACCTCTATGACCTGCCGCCCGAAGAGGCCAAGAGCATTCCCGAGGTCTGCTACTCGCTGGACGAGGCGCTCAGGAACCTGGACGCCAGCCGCGCCTTCCTGACCAAGGGCGGCGTGTTCACGGACGACATGATCGATGCCTACATCGGCCTCAAGCAGCAGGAGATGACCCGCTACCGGATGGCGACCCATCCGGTCGAGTTCGACATGTACTACAGCCTCTGAAGCCGTCTCCGGGGATGGCGGCGGGGACGGCGTTCACAGAATGCCGTCCCCGTTTTTGTCAGCCGGCGGGGCCAGGGATATGCTGTCGCCATGCGCATTCCCCTGATCCTCGCGGTGTTGGCACTGCTCATCCCCCTGGCGGCACACGGCCAGGAGATCTACAGGTGGGTGGACAAGGACGGCGTCGTCCATTACGCGGACCAGCCCGGTTCACCGGATGCCAAGCTGGTGCCCTACCCGGCGCTCGGCACGAAGCCGGCGAGCGAGGACGCCCAGCCGCCGGCGCTGTACCAGTCGGATACCCCGCCGGCCATGCCCCCCGGGCCAACCTATCGCAGCCTGCGCGTCGTCAGCCCGACACCGAACCAGGTGTTCTTCGGCGGCGGCGTGACCGTGCCGGTGCAGGTGCAGCTCGACCGGGCGCTGCGGCCGGGCGACCAGCTGGTCATCATCGTGGACGGCAAGCGCACGCCGGCGAACGGCGGACTGACGGCCACGCTGACCGGACTCGATCGCGGGGAGCACACGCTGCAGGCCGAGGTCCTGGACGCCGCCGGCAGCGTCGTCATCAGCAGCTCTTCCGTGACGTTCTACGTCCGGCAGCCGTCCATCGCCAGGCCGCCCACGGGCCCCGACGTCAAGCTGCCGCGCCCGGCGGTAAAGCGCCCAGGCACGGCAGGCTGAATCCGCGCACGGCGCGGTGCGGAGCCCGCCATGGCGGGTAACGTGCCGGCCATGCTTCCCGACATCGACGTCAGCCGGCTGCTGGACGTCCTGGCCACGGCGGTGCTGGTCGTGGACGACCGGGCGCGGATCCTGCACCTGAACATCGCCGCCGAGGACCTGCTGGCGATCGGGCTGGCAGCAGCGCAAGGCAAGCGGCTGGCGGAGCTGCTGGCCGGCGGCGACCGGCTGGAGGCGCTGGTCGTGCGTGCGCGGGTCGGCGGTGAGGCGCTGGTCCAGCGGGAATGGGAACTGGTGCCCGTGATGCGGGCCGACGCGCGCTACCTCGTGGACTGCGTGCTCACGCCCCTGAACCTGCCGGGCGTTGCCGGCTGCGTGCTGCTGGAGATCTCCGACACCACCCGGCAGGCGCGCATCCACCGCGAGAACGCCCTGCTGGTGCAGCTCGGCGGCAGCCGCATGATGGCCCGCCAGCTGGCCCACGAGATCAAGAACCCGCTGGGCGGGTTGCGCGGCGCAGCGCAGCTATTGGAACGCGAATTGCCGGATGAGTCGCTGCGCGAATACACGCGCGTGATCATTGGCGAGGCAGACCGGCTGCGCGCGCTGGTGGACAGCCTGCTCGGCCCGGCGCGCGCCCTCCATCGCGAGCCGGTCAACGTCCACGAACTGCTCGACCACGTCTATCGCCTGGTGCGCGCCGAGGCGCCGGACGCCATCACCATCGCTCGCGACTACGACCCGAGCCTGCCGGTCATGGAACTGGACCGCGACCAGGTGATCCAGGCCATGCTCAACCTGGCACGCAACGCCATCCAGGCGCTCGGCAACCACGGCCAGCTGACGCTGCGCACGCGCGCCCTGACCAGCGCGACCATCGGCGAGAGACCGCATCGGGTCGTGGCCGCGGTGCACTTCGAGGACAACGGTCCGGGCGTGCCTGCCGAACTCGGCGAGACGATCTTCTATCCGCTGGTGACGGCCCGGCCTGGCGGCAGCGGGCTCGGCCTCGCCGTCGCACAGGACATCGCCACCCGGCACGACGGCCTGGTCGAGTTCGAGAGCCGGCCGGGATACACGGTCTTTTCGCTGCTCCTGCCAATCGGGACCCCACATGAACAGAACGCTTGACGTCTGGCTCGTCGACGACGACGCGTCCATCCGCTGGGTGCTGGAAAAGGCGCTGCGCCAGTCCGGCATGCGGCCGCGCGCCTTCGAACAGGCCGACAGCGCGCTGGCCGCGCTGTCGCGGGCCGAGCCGGACGTGCTGATCACGGACGTCCGCATGCCCGGTCCGAGCGGCCTGAAGCTGCTGGAGACGGTGCGCAGCGAGCACCCGGCGCTGCCGGTGATCGTCATGACCGCCCACTCCGACCTGGAAAGTGCGGTGGCGGCGTACCAGGGCGGCGCGTTCGAGTACCTGCCCAAGCCCTTCGACATCGACGAGGCGGTGGAACTGGTCCGCCGGGCGGCCTCACAGGCTGGCGCGGAAAGCCCGGCGTCCGGCAGGCCTGGGCGGATCCCCGAGATCCTCGGCCAGGCGCCGGCGATGCAGGAGGTGTTCCGCGCCATCGGCCGCCTGTCGCGCTCCAGCATGACCGTGCTGATCACCGGCGAGTCCGGGACCGGCAAGGAACTCGTGGCGCGGGCGCTGCACCGGCACAGCCCGCGCGGCGCGCGGCCCTTCGTCGCGCTCAACACCTCGGCCTTCACCGCAGAACTGCTGGAGTCGGAACTGTTCGGGCACGAGAAGGGCGCGTTCACGGGCGCCGACGCGCTGCGCCGCGGCCGGTTCGAGCAGGCGGACGGCGGCACGCTGTTCCTGGATGAAATCGGCGACATGTCAACGGCGCTGCAGACACGGCTGTTGCGCGTGCTGGCCGAAGGCGAGTTCTATCGCGTCGGCGGCAACACGCCGATCAAGGTCGACGTCCGGGTGATCGCCGCGACCCACCAGGACCTCGAGGACCGGGTCAAGCGCGGCCTGTTCCGCGAGGACCTGCTGCACCGGCTGAACGTCATCCGCATCGAGATCCCGCCGCTACGCGCGCGCCGCGACGACATCCCGGAACTGCTGGAGCATTACCTGGTGATCGCCGCCGCGGAACTCGGTGTCGAGACCAAGACGCTGGCGCCGGCGGCGCAGGCGCGGCTGACGGCGTTCGACTGGCCCGGCAATGTCCGCCAGCTGGTGAACGCCGCGCGGCGCCTGACGGTCACGGCCCCGGGCCGCCAGATCCGCGTCGAGGACATCCCGCCCGACCTCGGCGGGACCGGCACCGCGGTTCCCGGACAGGCCGGCTGGCTGCGCGAACTGGAATCCTGGGCGCAGCGGTACGCGAACGAGCCGGGCAAGCCCCTCCTGGACGCGGCCGTGCCCGACTTCGAACGCACTTTGATCCGGGTGGCGCTCGCCCGTTGCGAGGGGCGCCGGCAGGACGCGGCGCGGCTGCTGGGCTGGGGACGCAACACGCTGACGCGCAAGATGCGCGAACTGGGAATGGACGGCTGACTGCCGTGCTCAGCCGGTCCCGGACAACAGTTCCGGCCGGCAGGGCAGTGAAGGCGTCGCCAGCAGGCTGATGAAGTCGGACGCCTCGAGCGGCTTGGCGAACAGGTAGCCCTGGCCTTCGCGGCAACCCTGCGAGACCAGCAGTCGGTACTGCGGGACCGTCTCGATGCCCTCGGCGACGGTCCTGAGGCGCAGCGCCCGGGCCACGGCGAGGATGGCCTCGAGCACGCCGACCGCGCCGGCATCGTCCTCGAGGTCCGAGACGAAGAAACGGTCAATCTTCAGGCAGTCCACCGGCAGCTTTCTCAGGTAGCCGAGCGACGAGTAGCCGGTGCCGAAGTCATCGAGCGCGATCGTGACGCCCAGCCGCCGCAGTTCGCGCAGGCTGTCGAGGACGTCGCTGCCGGCGTCGATGACCATGGACTCGGTGAGTTCCAGCTCCAGCGCGCCGGGCGGCAGGCCATGCCGCGACAGCGCGTCGCGGACCGTGCGGACCAGCTCGCGGGGCGCCGCGAGCTGCTGCGACGAGACGTTGACCGACACGGCCAGTGCGCGGCGATGCTTCCGCCGCCACGCGGCGGTCTGGCTGCAAGCACGATCGAGCGCCCAGGCGCCGATGTCGCTGATCAGTCCGGCTTCCTCGGCAACCTCGATGAACTCGCCCGGCGACACCTCGCCCAGCTGCGGGTGACGCCAGCGCAGCAGCGCTTCCATGCCGGCCATGTGCAGGTCGGCCAGTTCGACGCGCGGCTGGTACACCAGCCGGAACTCGTCGCGCTGCAATGCGCCTCGCAGTGCGCCTTCCAGGTCGAGCCGACGCCGCGCCCGTTGCAGCACCTCCGGGGTGAAGAATGCGTAGGCCGGCGCGGCTCCGGTGGCCAGCTTGGCGGCGGTGGCCTGCGCCTCGGCGAGCAGCGCCTCGGCGCCGGCCTCGTCCTGCGGCCACATGGCAATGCCGGCCTGCGCGACGAGGTTCACCGACCAGCGCGCCCCTTCGACGGGTGGCCGCAGCGCCTTAATCAGCGCCTCCGCCACCTGGGCGGCCACCGCGGCGGAATCGCAATCCGGCAGGACCAGCGCAAACTCGCCGCCGCCGAGGTGGGCGAGGATCCGGCCCGGGGAATCCGGACAGCACGCCGCGTCGTGCAGGCGGCCTGCCGCGGCGACGACGACCCGGTCGGCTGCTGCCTGGCCGGCCGACTCGAGCACCCGCTCGGCGCCGCGGACCCGCAGCGCGATCACGGCCAGTGGTGAGCTGCGCTGCCGCAGGCCGATGATGACGTCCAGCACCTCGAGGAAGCGCCTGCGGTTCGGCAACCCGCTCAGCGGGTCGTAAAAGGCGAGGCGGTGCGCCTCGTGCTGCGCCTCGCGCAGCAGCGTCACGTCCTGTATGGCGAGCGTGAATGAGTCGGGCGAGTCCGTGGTCGCCCCGGCACCCTGGATGTGCACCCAGCTGCCGGAGCGCAACTGGCAGTCCAGGCGGAAGGGTTCGCCGCTGCCCTGCCACGCTGCGAGCAGCGCCTCGAGCCGCTCGCGGTCGTCCTGGCTGATGGCCTGCAGCAGCGCGTCGAGCCCGGCAGCGCCGCCATCGGTGCCGAGGATGTCGGCGACCGTCGACGACAAATCGATCGTGTGGCCCGCGCGGTCCACTTCCCAGTGGCCGATGCGCGCCATCGACTGCACGGTGCGCAGACGGTGCCGGCTGACCCGCAGCGCATGGTGCGTGTCATGCTCGCGCAGCAGGAAGCGGACGCGTTCGGTGAGCAGGCGGTGGGTGAAGCCCTTGGCCAGGAAGTCCGTGGCACCAGCGTCGTAGGCCTGTGAGACAGCCTCCACGTCGTTACGGCTGGTCAGTACCAGCACCGGGACGTCCGCGCCGCCGGGAGCCGCACGAATCCTGCGGCAGGCCTCGAAGCCGTCCATGCGGGGCATCATCACGTCGAGCAGCACGCAGTCGGGACGGGCGCTGCCGAACAACGCGACCGCGGCCTCGCCGTCGGACGCGGCCAACACCTCGAAGCCGCCGGACTCCAGCGCGGCGCGCAGCACCAGCTGGGTGACGGCATCGTCGTCGGCGACCAGTACCCGGCGTGTCGCCTCGCTCATGCGGCGTGATCCTCCGCCTGTGCCAGCGACGACAGCGCCTTGCAGAGTTCGCGAAACTCGGGACGCAGGCGCCTGGCCGCGGTGGCGGCGCCGTCCATGTCGCCGCCGCGGGCGGCGACCTCGCAGTCTCCCGCCGCGGCCGCAAACCGGCGCCCGCCGACGCTCAGCGAGGACGACTTCAGCGCATGGGCAGCCTGCTCGACGTCGCTGGCCACGGCCGCATGCAGCGCGGCATCGACCTCGTCGAGCTTCTGCGCGGCCTGCTTGAGGAACAGCAGGATCGCCTGGCGGACGATCTGCGGACGGCCGAGGGAACGCAGCTCCTCGATCTGTCCGACCTCGATGACGGGCAGCGGCGCCGCGGTCTGTTCGGCCGGCACGGGTGCGGCGCTTGCGCCGCCGGCCGTGCCGGACACGCCGGTGACGGCGCGCATGACCGCCTGCAGCTTGCGCAGCGTGAAGGGCTTGCTGATGAAGTCGGTCATGCCGGCGGCGAGGCACCTCTCGCGGTCGCCTGGCAGGGCGTTGGCGGTGATCGCGACGATCGGTACTGCCGGCCGCTCGGCCGACGCCTCGCCGCTGCGGATCCGGCGGCTCGCCTCGTAGCCGTCCATCAGCGGCATCTGGCAGTCCATCAGGACGACGTCGAAGTGCCCGCCGAGGGCGTGCTCGACGCCGAGCGTGCCGTCGGCGGCCAGCACGACGTCGCAGCCGAGCGCTTCCAGCATCCCGCAGGCCACTTCCTGGTTCACCGGACTGTCCTCCACCAGCAGCACCTTCAGGCCGAGCGAACGCGGCATCGGGCCGGAGGTATCGCCGCTCTGCTGTGCGGCGGGTTCGGCGATTCCGAGCGCGCGGTTCACCGCTTCGGCGAGGCGCGCGCGGCGGACCGGCTTGACCAGCCACTCGTCCGGTTCGCAGGCGCTGCCGTCCGGTGCGCCGCCGGTCGGCGCCGCGACTGGCGTCAGCATCACGACTGGCACAGCGGCGAGGCCGGAGCTGCGCAGTTGCTCGAGCAGTTCGGCGCCGCTCCGGTCCGGCAGTTGCTGGTCGACGATGGCCAGGCCGAAGTCGCCGTCCAGCGCCAGGTGTTCCATCGCGCGCGCGCCGGTCGAGACCACGTCCACCGTGGCGCCGGCCGCTTCCAGCAACTCGCGCGTGGCGCCGGCGCTGGCCGCGTGGTCCTGGACCAGCAGGACCTTCAGCGGTGGCACGGTCCACGGAGCCGGCTCGGCGGCGTGGACGGGCCGGGCCAGCGGCAGCTCGAACCAGAAGGTCGAGCCCCGGCCGACCTGGCTGCTGACGCCGACCTCGCCACCGAGCAGGCCGACCAGCTGCCTCGTGATCGCGAGGCCGAGGCCGGTCCCGCCGTGCTTGCGGGTCTCGAAGGTGTCCACCTGGGTGAAGGCGTCGAACACGCTGTCCAGCTCGCTTTCCGGGATGCCCAGGCCGGTGTCTTCGACCTCGATGCGCAGCCGGAAGCCGCCCTCGCTGCTGTCGACGGCGCGTGCCCTGACGACGACGTGCCCCTTCTCGGTGTACTTGATGGCGTTGCCCAGCAGGTTGATGATCACCTGCCGCAGGCGCAGCGGGTCGCCGTTGCACTGGCCGGGGACGCTGCCATCGACGTGGCAGACGAGTTCCAGGCCGCGTTCCTGGGCGCGGCTGGCGAGCAGGTCGCAGACGTCCTCGACCAGCTCGATCAGCGCAAAGTCGTCGTTCACCACCTGCAGCCGGCCCGCCTCGATCTTCGAGAAGTCGAGGATGTCGTTGATGATCTCCAGCAGGGCGTCGGCGGAACGCCGCATGGTCTGCAGCATGTGCAGCTGGCGGGCGTCGAGCGAAGTGTTCTGCAGCAACTCGGCCATGCCGACGACGCCGTTCATGGGAGTACGGATCTCGTGACTCATGCGCGCCAGGAAGTCGCCCTTGGCGCGGCTGGACTTCTCGGCCTCGACCGCCGCCACTTCGAGGTTGCGCGTCCTCTCGGCGACCAGCTCCTGCAGCTGGCGCCGGTGCTCGGCGAGGTGCTCGTCGCGTTCCTGGATCTGGCCGAGCATCTGGTTGAAGCTGATGATCAGGCTGCCGATCTCGTCGGGCCCGTCGGGCTGGGCGCGCCGTCCGTAGTCCTGGTGGCGACCGACCCCCTCCATGGTGTCGAGCAGGCCGCGTATCGGCCGGACGATGGCGTTGCGCAGGCGGGCGGTGACGACGGTGGCCAGCCCGAGCGCGGCCAGCAGGGCGACGACCTGCATGGCCAGCAGCCCCAGCATGGCCATCAGTGCCGGCTGGCGGGACACGCCGACCTGCAGGGCGCCGCTGGTGGCGTCATCGAGGGACAGCGACACGGTGACGGCGGGCAGCAGGCGGGCCGGCAGGCCCGTCGATGCCGAGGGCGACGTGTAGCGCGCCAGCGTCTTGCCGTCGGCGCCGGTGATCGAGGCGTCCATGGCGCCGGCGGCGGGACCGACGAGGTCGACGACCGCGCGTGCCGCGGTTCGGTCCGAGAACGCCGCTGCGGTGGCCGCCGCCGCGCGGTACTGCACTGCGACGGCGCGGGCCTGCACGGCCAACAGGTGGCTGCGCTCGACGAACAGCCAGCCACCGGACAGCACGGCGCTCACCAGAACGACGACTCCCACAGTCAGCGCGACCAGCCCGCGCATCCGGGTGGTCAGCGAGCCGGTCGGACGCCAGAGCTTCTGCATCGATGCACCTACCCTGATGGGGACGTCGGCACCCGTTGGTGCCGGGCGATCCCCAAGTGACGCAAGCACCGTGACTCGGCGCGTCCTCGCCGGCCCGGTGCGGCCCAGAGATAACAGAATCCGGCGCGAGCCGGTTTGACGGAATCCCGGAAGCGTGACCCGGTTCGCACCGCCGGGAGGCCGATGAGCGGGAGCGTGACGCAGGTCGCGCGGCAGCCCCGGGACGCCACGAGGGCGCTGCCTCGCCGTCGTGTCACGGGCCCCGCTGCGACCCAAGGCGCTGCGCGTTACACTGTCCACCCCCTCGCGCCGGCCAACGCAGCGGCGCACCCAGCCAAGACGGATCCGGAATGAACGAACTCGACGAGCTCGGACGGCACGTGTTCCTAGGCAACGACCTGCTGGCCTGGGGCAAGGCCCTGTTGACCTTCGTGTTGTGGTTCGCGG
>Ga0316575_10000512_pt1 | contig 11248 bp, 8 predicted proteins | sample J5NA_FD_203072 | JGI IMG/M metagenome (GOLD analysis project Ga0316575, IMG submission 203072) | Rhizosphere microbial communities from salt marsh grasses in Alabama, United States - J5-7_050615r2r3 | ecosystem: Host-associated > Plants > Roots > Rhizosphere | place: USA: Alabama | collected...
TCGGCAGACATTTTTCGTACCGCTGAACGCCTCTGCGGCGACGAATAACGGCAGCAGTATTCTTCTCTGCAAAATGAGAGGAGAAGCGGGAAGTGAACAGACGGCCCGGATCATGATGGTGCAGTGAGCCGGGAGAACGATCATCGTTCTGTTTCAGACGATTTATTTTACTGCCTGCTTGACCGGCAGTAATTTTACTTCCATCCACAATCGGGGTTAAACAGGATACGTAGCTGTTTGCACATCGTACCGGCTTAATCCCTCGAAAGCGACGGTTCCATCCCCGTAAGTGCGACAAAATAGATGCCGTGTTTCCGCGATAGACACCGCAGGCAGCCATACCAACATATGACCAGACCTTTTTCCCCGATGTTGAACAACTGCCGGAACGATCATGACCATTCATGGGCAGGTCTTTACTGCTGCCCTTAGTGAACCGGCGTAACCCCTTGCTTCGTTGACCGTTGTGAACAGTGAAAAGATTATGCCGTATACCCATACTTCCCCCGGTGTATATTTTGCAATACAAACTGTTTTCCGGAGCCTCCATGGAAGCCCTTCCCGACAAAGAGTACATGATGAAATTCGCGCAGACCAAAATGCCTTTCGGGAAATATGCCGGACGGCTGCTTATCGATCTGCCCGAACCGTATGTGGTGTGGTTCAAACAGAAGGGACTTCCGAAGGGTTCCCTCGGCGAGATGCTCGGATTGTTATATGAAATAAAAGTTAACGGACTCGAATACCTGTTTGATCCGTTGCGCAACAGATCTGGTACGCGCCCTCAGCGATGATTTTTTCCGGAAATATAGATTCTACAGATACCGTTTGATGCGTTCCGCGAAAGCAGCAACCCCTTCCACAGCCCGCATCGGAATGACCGTGATGTTGTTTGCCCTGTAAATATTCGGCGGAACAGGATCAATGACAAACACCGGCACACCCTGTGGAACCCATTCGATCAGTGACGCGGCAGGATACACGGCCAGTGACGTCCCTATGATGGCGAACACATCGGCGGATTCGACGAGACGCACCGCTTCGTCCATCGCCGGAACCTCCTCCCCGAACCAGACGATATCGGGTCGCAGCCGGTGCCCGGCACCACACGTTTCGGCAAGGTCCATGGCCCTGTAGCCGATGTCAACAGTATGCCGTTCGGGGCCGGTGCAGCGGGCGCTTGTCAATTTTCCGTGAAGATGAAGCACCGACGGGCTGCCGGCACGTTCATGCAGGTTGTCGACGTTCTGGGTTATAATACGTACGGTAAACGATTTTTCCAGTTCCGCAAGTCCGCGATGGCCGTCGTTCGGTTCTGCACCAGCAAGCTGTGCCCTTCGTGCATTGTAAAATGCCGTCACGAGCTGCGGGTTTCTCTCCCACCCGTCAATACTCGCGACATCCGTGACATTATAGTTTTCCCACAGCCCGCCCGCATCACGAAAGGTGGCCAGGCCGCTTTCGGCGCTCATGCCGGAACCGGTGAGGATGGTCAGACGTTTTCTTTTTTCATTGGACATGGTGGCCGTGCGCTCCCTGTAAGGTACATGCGAAAAAATACATCCGAGAACGAACGGTTGAAACATCCGGGCATTCGGAAAGGTCAGTACTGTTACCCAGAACATACATGGATGCGCTGCAGACAAGCGGTAGCAGGTAAAAAAACAGGCGGCCTTACGCCGCCTGTCGTGGGGGGAATGAAGTAGCAGCAACCACTTTCCAGTGCATCATCCCTCTATCGTCATTTCTACTTTGCCATGCCTATCTTCAGAAGACATTCTTTGTAAGACCTGTCCTGCGAATCAAAGTGAATACTCTTAACCGCAATTGCCCCATCGGAGAGTGTCGTTGCTACTGCAGTTACGTCGACCCCCAGCTCTCCGGGGAACCGGTATCCGAATCTGATGGTACCGTTTCGATCGACCATGTATACATTTGTTATATAGCTTGGGGACAGGCCTCCGACCTGAATAGTTGACAAAAGGCAGAGTAACCGTCCCACATCAGAACCACATTGCCTGTGCAGCTGTCAAACTCGGCAGTCAGATTCTGCGGTACCGGAACCGTCATCGGCTCCAGATGCAGCTCACCGATATCAACCACCTCTCCCGACCTGACAACAACCTCGAGGTTATCAGGTCGGGTATACAGCGCATTTCCATCAACGACGCTGAACGAAAGCATCCCTTCTGGCAATCCGTCGAATTGAAAGGAGCCGTCGGATTCGATTGTGACAAATTTGTTAAGCCCGAGAGCACAGATTACTACAGCGTCGCTTCCGGTACCGTCTCCGAATGCAACCGTTCCCCTAAGGGAACCTGCCGGTTTGAGGGTCACCGCAGAACACTGTACCGGTAAACCGGCCTGCATCACGACAACCGAATCAACGATGGCGACATTTCCGTCCCGCGCGGTTTCAATAACATATACACGACCCGTTTCCAGCGAATCGAACGCATAGGTGCCCGATTCATCAGTCACGGTTGTCAGCTCCTCGGCCATACGTTTCGCAGCTGCGGCAGGCGATACCGGCGGCAGCACGGATTTTACCCGTGCCGTAACCGTCGCCCCGTCAGCCGGCGTTACTCCGTCAGGTTCATAAATGATCCCCGCGATTCGCGCATTACCGGTTTCAGATGTGTTGCCCGCAGACTGCAGACCGCATGACAGGCAGAACAGCACGATCGACAGCACAGCTCCTGTAAGCAGTATCTATCTGGTCATATCCCCTCCTTCTGCGCGATATCGGTTCGTGTAACGGGAAAAAGATGCACATTCAACTGATAGGTACGGTCGGCATGGTCGTCCGCTTCCGCCAGCGTTATGATTCTGGATCTGAACTGCTCGATCTCACTGCAGATACGGCGGTAGGTCTCCTCGGAAATACCGAGTGTCAACCCCGACATGTTACGCTTCGACACCGGAAGCACCTCTATCGCCCGCTTTGCCAGATCGGCGGTTGACCGGTGAAAATGCTGCACGGCGAGACTCGTCATCTCCCGACCGCTGGTAATACTTTTTGCGGTAAGGCGACAGCCATGTTTTCCGTCCGCCTCGATCAGCCCGAGTCCGAGCAGCAGCTCGATGGAATGTTTCACCTGCTTAAGGGTAATCGGAGGGTAGACATTTTTCGCGATCCATGCAAAATCCGTTGAATGCGAAGGATACACATCAATCAGAGACCTGATCGCACTGTGATACCATTCGGCATAAAACTCAAACTGTTCCACACGGGTCCGTCTTGCAATACGTGCAGCTTTCTCACCATGCTTCACCTGATTCATTTTGTCGAAAAAGTATCTCCGTTCCTTCATGTCGGAAGCCTTGTTGAAGAATACCAGATTTTCAAAGTACTCAGCCTCTGCCGGTGACAAACCGGTCGCGGCCGCAACCTTGACAAGACTTTCTTTCGTCAGTTCTCTTTTCCCGTGGATAACGTTGTGAAGAAAACCCCGGTCATTGAATCCTGCCTGTTCGGCAAAGACGGCATATGAAAACGATTTTTTCTCTTTTTTCTTCTCTTAAAACCAGTCCGCCAGAAAGGAATGATAGTCTGTATACTCGTATATATTGGGCATATTCCAACACCTCCTTTTAGTATCAACGTACACCATACTAGCCGTTTCTGCAACAAGCTGACTGTTTTTCCGTTTTCTCCTGAAAACAGTTTGTCTCCCATTCCAATGTCAAAGTAAATGCGGAAGTGTGAGAGGATACGTTACTGCGAAAGTATACAGGTGACAGGATCCAGTATTCAGAACGGGGAGCCGGCAAAGAGTCTCAGGACATGGTTGCACTACTGTAAAGCAGGATGGACATTATAGATGGGAGGTGAATAAAAAAAGGGACCTCAAACTTCAGGTCCCGGTATACAATTCAAAGCAACAACATTGAGCGGAGAGGCTATCTCCTTTTTCTGGTAACAAACGTCAATCCGAGAAGTCCGAAACCGAGAAGTGAAATCAGTGACGGTTCGGGTACGCTATGCGAAGTAACGGTGAATTTATACCGTTCGGTTTCACCCTGACCAAACCCGTTCCTGATCATCGAATTCGTCCTGGTGAATCCTGCCCAGTCACTGTTGGTAACAAGATCCACGGTATTCTTCCAGGCCCATGCGGACGGAGTATGAATCAGGTAATTCGGCACATACTTCTTGCCGTTGTCAAAGTTGTTGACGACATCGGCAAGATCATCACTGCAGGTAACGCGTGCGGTAAGGTCGTAATCACCTTCTGAAGCGAAGGTATAATCGAATGTGTAATCATACGAACTGTGAACCGGCTGATTATCAAAAAAGGACGTGGAAAACATTCCATTACTGTAAACATTTCCGTTATCCTTGAGATAGAGCGCATCCTGAAGCTCCACATCATCATTCATCCACACCTTCAACGCATCAAAGAGATGTGTTCCCTGATACTCTTTATACAGCGTCACCTTGAACGTCACCTTGTCACCGACTTCAAAATCAAAATCACTGTTTCCGAATTCACCGGCGTCACCTATCTTCCACATCACTCCGTTGAGAGAATTGGTTGCTGCCCCGTCGGCAATGGTTTCAACACCCAGACTCTGCCACTGAGTTGTTGTATGCAGCATATCGGCCTGCACCATGCCGACGACCCCTGCCAAAATCAATGCGCATTTTATGACCCACTGTCTTCGTACCATAAACCCTCCTTTTTTGAGTGCTCTGACAAGCATTCAGGCAATTTCCCTGTACCATTTCAAAAGCAAGTACCGTTCCATCTCCTAATCCCATGGGAACCATGCCTATAGGGCAATTTACCGACAGTAAACCATTTCCGTATGTAAAATCCGTCGAATTTGTCAGATATTTTTACACATTTCTGCAGGGTGAACACCAGCGGATATCGTATCTGTTTTTTCAGACATCACGTTATCAAACTTCTTCCGATAGAAAGCACCGTTGATTCCGTTCGGGTCGGTATCAAAAAAACCGGTTTTCAAAATCGATACCGATAGCGACCCCGATAGTTTCAACGGGACAGTGCGATACTTCTGAGTCAGTTAACAATTTATACAGATCAGACGGTATTCCTTCCAGCAGGAGGAACCGTTGATTTCAGGTTTATATTGACATTCCGGCTTCGTGCCGTTATATTCTGGATATGATGAACCGGAATTTCAACCCCAAAACAAACACACGCAGCATTCTACCATCCAGGTTGTGCAATCATTACGCCGCTTCCCTGAAAAACCTATACCTACTACGCTTGTTTCTATGACACGAAGCGGTTTTTACCTGTTCTGACCATTACACTATCGACTATACAGGCCCGCTTCAAAAGCGGGCCTTTTTTTTGTCTATTCATAAATACAAGGAGTTATACATGAACAAATACGATGTTCCTCAACAAACAGCCTTTGATGACCGCACCTGGCCGTCACGGACAATTTCTACTGCACCCCGCTGGTGCAGCGTTGATCTGCGTGACGGCAACCAGGCACTTATCGACCCCATGAATCCGGAGCAGAAAATGATATTCTTCCGAATGCTTGCAGCAATCGGTTTCAGGGAAATCGAAATCAGTTTTCCGTCGGCATCGGAAGCTGATTACCGTTTTACCAGACAACTGATCGCGGATGGCCATATACCTGATGATTGCCGCATACAGATTCTCACGCAGGCGCGGGAACATCTCATTAAAAAATCATTCGAAGCAGTGCAGGATGCGCCCGACGTCATTGTTCATTTCTACAATTCGACATCTCCGGCACAGCGTGAGATCGTCTTTAAAAAATCTCCTGCGGAGATTATCGGCATTGCAGTGCAGAGTACTGCAATGATCAGAAACCTTTCAACAAAGCACAACGGTCGGGTGGCGCTCGAGTACTCACCAGAAAGTTTTTCACAAACCGAACCGCAGTTCGTAATTGACATATGCAACTCCGTCATCGATACATGGAACCCCGGGGTTGATGAAGAGATCATCATAAATCTTCCGGCTACCGTCGAAATCACCACACCAAACCGTTATGCCGATGCGATCGAATATGTAAGCAGCCGTCTTGAGCGTCGCCGACAGGTTGTTCTGAGTATTCACACCCATAATGATCGTGGATGCGCGGTCGCTGCAGCCGAACTCGGGATGCTTGCCGGGGCACAGCGGGTGGAGGGTACCCTTTTCGGCAATGGAGAGCGTACCGGAAATGCAGATCTCGTCACTATTGCGCTCAACCTCTTTTCGCAGGGTATCGATCCGGGCCTTGACTTTTCGACAATCGAACAGTTCGCCGCAACCTATACCGAGTGCACCGGTATGGAGATACCGCCGCGGCATCCTTATGCGGGAAACCTTGTCTTTACCGCATTTTCGGGATCCCACCAGGATGCCATCAGCAAGGGCATCGCCGAGTTCGCCAGAGTCGGCGGCGTGTGGCGCGTCCCTTACCTGCCGATCGACCCGAAAGACATCGGTCGTACCTATGAAGGAATCATCCGCATTAACAGTCAATCCGGCAAAGGCGGTGCGGTATGGATACTCGCTCAGCAGTACGGCTTCGAAATACCCCGCGAAATGTACCCGGAAATCGGTGCCGCGATACAGAAAGCGGCTGATGCAAAAGGAAAGGAGCTCTCAGCCGGAGAAGTCCACACTGCATTCGCTGCAGAATTCATCAACCGGTGTGACCGGTACCGCATCAGCGACTGGAGAACCCTCCCGGCACCGGCCCCCCGTGATGATTCCGGATCAATCGCCGTTAATGCGGTAGTTCACGACGGCAAACGTGAGATCCCTGTTTACGGGAGCGGAAACGGGTTTCTCGACGCATTGACACATGCACTGATGACGGCCGGCATGTCCTTCACCGTGAAGTCGTATCACGAACACAGTCTCGGTGAAGGATCCGAAGCGAAAGCGGCAAGTTATGTTGCCATTGAAAGGAACGGACAGGTACGGTTCGGGGTCGGGGTCGACACCGATATTGCCCGGGCAACGATACTGGCACTTGTCAGTGCACTCAACCGATAATAGCCGCATCGGCGTCTTCGTACCCGACCGTGCGATGACGCCGATGCATTCAGCGCCATGTCCAGTAGTAACACTATGGCGTTTATTGACGTTTACTCTGCTGTTAAGACTGGTGTTGTTGTACCGGTATCCACACAACCTATTTTACCGATTATCAGCAGGCGAAACCTGCAACGAAGGACGATCGTAACCTACTCGAAAAATCCATCGTAACGGCAGAACACTCTTCCGGGAGAAATCAACGCCATGAAAAAGTCATTCCTCCGACATGTACCCGTCTGTCTGTCACTGCTGCTCATTACGACAAACTGTTTTGCAGCCGGCCCCGAATCGGCATTCGTATCATTTGTCATGAAGCATCAGGATCATCTTCCGGAACTCCGGGAGGTCAGCGCTGCACGCCCCGAGGTACTCGGCTGTTCCCGGGAGCAGAAAAAAGCGGTAATCGCTCTCTATAAGGAATTTCTTGCCTCGCTTCAGAAAATTCCGGCAGAGATCCGCTCCCAGCCCGGTATTGCCGCATTCACCGCCATTCTTATTGCCGACCGCAGTGGTACATCCGATACGGCTCATTCACCACATCCCGATCATGTCAATCCCCGGTACATGGCATTCGCCCTGCTCACCGGCACCGGCATCGATTATTCATCCATCGGCTCCAGAGTTCATCTCGACCTTCTCGCCACTTCTTTTAAAGTAAACCGTTCCGACATCGAAAACGGCATCCGTGAAGCACTCGTCACGCCGGAGGACGTGATTCTCTCATCAGTCATCGCCATGATCGATGCGGAATGCATGCAGGCCGACACCGGTCAGCGTGAACGTTTCATGCTTGCCGCAGTGCAACCCTTCATGACCTTTCTCAGCAGGGGATATTCCGTACGGGAAGCGACCGAACGAAAGGTATTCACCGCCTTCGAGTTCCTCTTTCACGGCAGGGGACAGGAATCACCTGCACTCGAAACCTATGCCAATGCTTTCAAAGGCTATCTCAAAGGTAAAAAAATGCCGGTTGCACAGGACATCACCCTCAACAACCGGCTCAAGCCGTATGGTTTCAGCATGACGATCGCCGTCAACCGCTGCACCACCTACCGTCTCCTTGACTATGCAATACCCGTCAACACGGCCGGGGTCGGTGATATTCTGGTACAGCGCCAGATAAGCCTCTCCCTTTCCGGCACCGAAAAGGGAACCGCCACCGTCGGCGGCAGCGACATAACCCTCTCGTATGACTATCTGACAAACGACACCAGGGACATCCGGACCATGCTCGAAAGCGACTCGCTCCCCGTATCATACACCGACGGTGCCGACGCACTCTGGAAAGAGATCCGGTGCGACATGGCACATGATACGGCGAATGCACTCTACCGCACCTGTGTACGCAACTCCTTTGCCGGCAGCACCGGCCCCGAAATCACCATGAAACTTATCCGTCAATTTTCAGTGCACGAGGTACGCCACAAATGGGATGAGACACGCTTCCCCGAACGGCAATGGTACAATGTCGACATGGAGATGGCGGCACACTTTTCCGAAATCCTGTATTCAGGCACCCCTGCCTACTGTCTCATCGATCTCATCAACCGTGCCCAGAAATTCTACATGAGTACCGACCATCCGCAGATGCACGAAACACTCAGACCGATAATCATCGAAGGATGGCGTATCGCCCGTCAGGTTCCTTCATCGAAAAATGCTGACGTCCTGATCATCAGGCGAGTTACGTCATTATACAAAAAATACCGTACCCTGCGCGGTAAGGCACTGCCCGATCCTGCCAAATTCAAAAGGGAGATCATTGACGGACCGCTGAAAACGCTTCCCGCGCCGACCTGGCGGGAGTAGCGGTCGGTACCGCAGTTCGCACATAAAGAGAGAGCCCTCCCGAAGGAAGGGCTCTCTGACGGCGGCAGATACGCACCACAACTACTTTACTGAACGTACCGCCGTCAGCCGACAAAATTTATCCGTTGAAATACGGACGAGATATGTCCCCTGAGTAATACGCATAGACTGAAGAGAAATTGTATAGGTACCCCGTTTCCGGATACCGTTTACCGGTACGCAAACAAGCTTTCCCGCAAGGTTATACACCGAGACCCTCACCATACCGTCCGCCTCGACGGTATAGGCGATTGACTGAAGACGGTTTCCGCGATACATTCCGCTGATAACCGGTTGCCTGTCGGCAGATCCTGCAGTAAAGTCACGGGAGATGACACCGACCTGCTCCCCGCCTTCGATACTGAAGAATCCGATTGAGGATGTCAGCATGAGTTCATCGTAATGCAGGTCATAGAAGATTTCTCCGGGCAGTCCCGCCATAAAACGGAAGAGCTGTGCATCCATACCGTTTTTCAGACTGTCCGCATTGGTGAAATCGAGCAGCAGAATTGCATTACGCTGTGCAAAAAAGATCGAATCGGGATTGTTTTTGTTGATCGCAATCGCCGATACTTCAGCACCACCGGCCTGACCCGAAAACGATCTAATGGAATCTCCGCCATTGAACGAATACGAAATATTCCAGTCGGTATTATCCCCCGAAGCGATATAGATCGTATCCGCACTGCCTGAGCGATTTTTGATATCACGAACCGCAAGCTGTTTACGCGATGAATTTGCGGCATCCGGTCCGACAATCGAATCCCAGGTGGCACCGCCGTCACGACTGCGGTAGATCATGCCGTCAACTTCGCCTTTGCCGGTTCCCACATAGATCACTTTTACACCCGAAACATCCACGGCAACCGTAACCACATTGACGGGTTTCGTCGGCACGGCGGTATTGCGCGACCACGTCGCACCTCCGTCAAACGACTGGATAAGGGCGCCATAGCTGCTACGGTCTGCCCTGATGGCACCGAACACGGTATCACTACTCAGGAATGCAAGCTCCATCAGTCGCCCGCCGTTACCCTTGACGGTATTGGCATCAAGTCCTGTTACCTGTTCATAGGTGGCGGTACACGTCCAGTCGTTCGCACTCATACCGCCGTTAACCGTTCGATAGATCCCGTTGCCGCTTGCGGCGATGACCTTCATCGAATCGTAGGGATTGATCTTGATAGACTGAAACGTCATGCCGAGATCGGGCTGGACAGGAAAATTACCGTACGGAGGCGTCCACTTCTCTGCATTAGATATTGTCGTGTCAAGATACTTCGTTGTATAGGCGATACCGCTTGCCGTGGCAAGGTAGACACGATTGAGTTCTTCGGGCCGCTGTTCCACCTGATAAATGGTTAGCGACGCCAGCCCCTTGTTCTTAAGTGTAAATATACCGGTAAGCCCTCCGGTCGCAATGCAGGGGCCGTCGGCACGATATCCTATAAAAATATCACTGTTGGGGATCTGCAGCGCGACATACTGGATACCGTTCTGGATCTCTCCGACGCTCACACCGGGAAACTGGATCCACGTCGTACCGAGATCGTCGCTGTATCGTACACCGCTGATAAGTCGCAGATGATGCGGCCCGGGATTGACCGTATCCTGACAGACGACAAGGCCGCCGAGATTGCTTCCGGGAGATTCCGCTATAACCTGTTCCCAAGTCGTCCCCGCATCGAACGAACGCCAGATCGCCTTCGGGCCGTTTCCGTCGCTGAACCCGAACAGCGTGTCACTGCCGACCTTGTCGGCATAAAAAACCCCGAAAGACGTCGGCTTCGTTTTGCTGGTATCATTCGTATCGAGCAGTGCGGTGAACGTGATGCCGTCGGTGGTCCGGTAACAGTTTCCCGCATCACGATTCTGCGAATTCGGTTCCGAGGCAATCACATAGTAATTCGTTCCTGTTGCATCGAGAGGCTCGATGGTCGCAACCGTGTACTGGGTATTCTGATTCGAAGCAGCAAGCACGGTACTGTCGGGAAACCCCGTAATGCTCCATGTCTTTCCCGTATCGCTGCTGGTGTAAATGACGTCACCCGATGCCAGATAGATAATACCCTGATACACCGCTGCAGTCTGCACTGACCCTGCGGGTTTGAGTTCCGCACCATGCGCGTGAGCCGAATCCTGCAGTTTGCGGGAAGTGCGTTCGTCAAAAAGCGTCTGCCATGTTCCCCCGTCGGTTGACAAAACACAACTGTGCAGGGTTCCGCCCTCTTCCGATGTGAGTACCACCGTGACGCCGCCGTCGGATACGACTTTCATTCCGCGGCCGCCCCAGCCGAAGCGGTCATTGCCCGACATGACCTCAAGCGAATCATCGGGAAAAGCCTGTTCCCAGGTAG
>Ga0316575_10000513_pt1 | contig 11248 bp, 11 predicted proteins | sample J5NA_FD_203072 | JGI IMG/M metagenome (GOLD analysis project Ga0316575, IMG submission 203072) | Rhizosphere microbial communities from salt marsh grasses in Alabama, United States - J5-7_050615r2r3 | ecosystem: Host-associated > Plants > Roots > Rhizosphere | place: USA: Alabama | collected...
GTTCTTTGCTCATTCAGTGGATGTGAAGCTGACTGAAATAGTTGATGATGATTATGTGTACTTTGATGAAGCAGGAACTGACAGCACAATTTATCGTGCCAATAAAGGACTTGTTTACTCTGAAAGAAAACCTGATATTTCCACGTTGAGAAGGGTCAAACTTGAGTACTTCAACGGGGTTTTTATTCCATCGCCATACTGGAAATGAATTCAATCGCAGAGGAATTATGCGTTTAAAATCATACCTTTCCATGGGGCTTTTTTTGCTTCTGTTAATTTTAAGTTGTACTTCAGAAAACCTGGTCGCAACAATCGGTGAGAATGAAACTGTCGGTGATTTCGCACCGCTTTCGATCGGGAATGAATGGGTATACAAATCAGAATCGGGCGGGATGGGTGGTCCTTACCCGAATAAATACTCAACAGTTATAACTATGACTGTACTTGATTCGACAATGGTTGGTGATACGACGGTTTATACTCTCAGATTTCATGAAAAAGGCGAAAATGTGGTTTCGTGGATACCGCAAGATACTGTTATTACTTCTACTATAGACAGTGTTGATACATTTAAAGTAAGCGAAGTGTATGGAATGTTTACCAAGACTATACTATATAATTTGTTGCCAATACCATTTTTCAGGATGCATTTCATGGAAAAAAAAGATGTCCGGATGGCAGATAGTGAATTTGAATGGAAGTCGGATAGTGCGACGTATAGAACAAATATAGGTTTGAAAAATTATTACATCGTGGACAGCTATCCATATTTATGGATAAGTACTCGCTTTGTTGAGCTTACCCTTCAATCATTCAACAGCAACCTGGTAGCGCTTTTGGAATAAGTTCCATTACCGGCACCTTCAAATTCGCATCTTTTCCCGAGTACCTCCAGTAGGGTATATTTACCTTGAATTCTTTATCGTCATACCACTGATTTTACCTCCTTCAGCAAGGTTTACACAACCCATGAAATCATGCGACGTCCTCGACTTAATCGGAAATACTCCCCTCGTGAAACTCCGTAACGAAAACATCATCGCCAAGGCGGAGTTTCTCAATCCCGGAGGCAGCATCAAGGACCGTATCGCACTTTCGATGATCGAAGCGGCGGAACACGACGGCACCCTTAAACCCGGAATGAAGATCATCGAGCCTACCTCCGGCAATACCGGTATCGGCATAACGCTGGTCGGTATTGCAAAAGGGTACGACGTGATCATCGTCATGCCCGAGGGAATGAGTCAGGAACGCAGGAACATCATCAAGGTACTTGGCGGAAATCTGGTTCTCACTCCTGATACGGAGAGCATTGCCGGATCGGTACGGAAAGCGGAGCAGCTTGCCATGGAGACCGGCGGCGTCATGCTGCAGCAGTTCAAGAACCCAAACAACGCCCGCGCACACTTCGAATATACGGCACCGGAACTATGGCGGCAGGCGGGCAACCGCATCGATGCATTCGTCTCGGGAATCGGCAGCGGAGGCACGATTCAGGGGGTCGGTTCCTTTCTCAAGAAGAATAACCCCGATGTGACGATCGTTGCCGTTGAACCGAAAAACGTTTCGGCGCTGCTCGGCCATGAACCGGGGTTGCATCAGATTCAGGGAATCGGAGACGGGTTCATTCCCGATATTCTTGACGTATCACTCATCGACGTCATCCTCGAAGTGACGGATGATGATGCCATCTCGACGACCCGTGGGCTTGCATCAGGCAATTCTCTTCTTTGCGGAACCTCGTCGGGTGCAAATGTCTGGGCGGCGCGCCAGGTCGCGAAGGAACATCCCGACTGGATAATTGCCACGGTACTTCCCGATCGCGCCGAACGGTATTTCAGTACCGGGTTGCTGTAGTCTATCCTTTGCTGCGGTTCTTATTTCTTGCATTGAACACTCGTGATACGTATTTTGCATACTGCAAGGTACTTGCCGGATAGTTGCACATTTAATCGGAAGAGGTGCCATGAACGGTTCTGTTATCAACCGTATAGTCTGTATTGTCGTTTTGCTGACGGTGTCGGCAGTGTTTCCGGACGCGAAGAAGAAAACTGTTGCGGATATGAGAAAGGTGCGTCTGTCATTTATTGAACGGGGAGCACTCTCGATGCAGACTCCGATTCCGGTAATGGCGAAAAAAGAGGTGCAGGGGGGCAACGGTCGGTATCTTTCGTATGTGGAAATGACGGGTACCATGGATGGAACGACATGGGAAGATTTCGGGGTTATGCGGCTGACATATGATGCTCAGGGACGTATCGGAGCGTTGGTTCAGACGGATGGTGACTATTATGAGGAGCATGTGTTGTTCGAGTATAAGGATGCCGGAAACACCATTGTGGAATCGGACACCATGATCGATGCATCGGTAACGCCTGTTGACAGGGAACTTTTGAAAACGACGACATACCTTGGTACCGGTACAACCTATAACAGTACATTCGATCACATGAACCATTTTGACATACTCAACCTGGATGTTCCCGAGGTGCAGACGGTTGATTCAATGTTGATTGATGATCTTTACTGGGATGCGACGGACAATTCATGGGGTTTCAATTATGCCGAGAAGTTGACGGCTCGTTACCAGTCGGAGTATTTCACGGTTACGACAACGGAACTCGATGAAGACGGCAGCGGGTATGTGTCGTCTGTCGAAAAATATGTTCCGGCATTTACAACAGCCGGAAAAGTCGACTCCATCGTCTGTTATTCAAGTGATGGAGAATCGGGTGACTTCGTCAGGACCGGATGTATCCGGCATACCTATGACGGAACGGGCCGGCTTGTGTCGATTGCGGAATCGCGATCAGATGATGATGGCATGGAGTCAACAACCATCAGTCTGATGTATAACGGTGACGGCGTACTGTCGCAGTATCTTTTTGAATATGTATATGACGATATGGGTACGGTCCGTACGGTGTCGGAAAAACTTGTTTTTCACTATGCCGATGCACCCAATGCTCCGGTGAAGACGGCAGCTGCCCCGGTAAGGCACAGTGGCGTTGCTGCCCGGTTTGCAGGGGCAGCGGTAATTGTATCATCGCCAGGCGAAGAACGCATCGTGGATGTCCGGATGTATGATCTTGCCGGACGCGAAACCGCCCGTTTCGATGCTGCGGCAGATGGCTTTACGGGTGTACATACGTGCTCCGTTCCGCTTCCGGCTCGCTCCGGGGCACAACTGCTGCGGATACGGACCGACCGCTCGGCGGTAACGATAAAGCTTAACGGCGGTTTGTACCGGCAGTGACAACCGTCTTGTTGCGGGATGTGCTAAAGGCCTGGCGGTGTCCGGGTATCGGGAAAACGGATTTTACCTCACCAGAAGTTTACGGGTCGGGCCGGACAGGTCGTTTTCCCGGTGTGAAACGTACAGGCCTCGTGCCAGAATTTTCCGCGCGGCGTTGTACCCTTCATAGGTTCCGGTGACGTCCGTCCAGTCGTTCTGCAGTTGAAGACCGCGTGAGGTGCGATACCCGATATTACCGGTAACGGTATCGTTCTTAAGGGTATACATGGTACTGTCCTGATATTTCTGCAGGTCGGGGCTCAGAATGTATGCAGCCGAAACAGGTGCGTCGTCAAAGCCGAGATCATCGCAGAGCATTGCGCCGCTTACGATGTTGTTTTCAATTCTCGCTCCGAATGCCGCACCCAGAATCGAGAATCCGTCACCCGGCTGGGCTGCGTTCGACGAGGTGCCGTCGGTGTCGGGGTCTCTGGGGTTTGGGTATTTGTAAATAAATTGTACATTGTTCGTCACGATCGCGGAACGCCCGGTCTGTCGTGAATCGGCCAGCCAGGTGTTGGTCGCGCTGTTGCAGGTGTTGTCAACGATAAACAAATTACTTTGATTGAAACTGCTCTGGCAATGTAATACGGCGGATTCTGATTTCCGTGGGAATCGGCGAGGATTCGGGGGCACACACGGTGTTTAACAATTGAAGTGTACCATGTCCGGTCGAGGATAGTTCGTGGAGTTGTGTTGCTGCGAGCGGAAACTATATTGTATCAGGCCCCGTCAAATGATGAGGTTTGTTGACTGACCGCTTTGCCACCGATTTACTTATATCGAAAAAGGGACAATGAACATTCATACCCGTATCTGTGCCTTACTGCTGGTTGTACTCGGTTTCGCTGCCATTTCAGTCTCTGCCGGTTCTCATACGTCGAAGATGACTGAACGGTGCAATCGGACTTCTCAGGGTGGAAACCGATCATACGGTTGAAGTGCTTCGGGTGAACGGCGCAGTGATGCGGTGACGATGGTACCCCCGAACGGCAGGCTGCTTCATTTGTAAATGACATATTTCCTTAGTACAGGGTATCTTGACAAATAAAGAACCCCGACCTGTTGCGGCCGGGGCTCTCCCCTTCTCAACTGCGCGGCAGCACCCTCATTACTTCAATGGATTCTCATCTGCGGGCTGCAACAGGTACCTTTGCCGTTGCAATCATGTTGCGGCCGCGCTCTACCACGAGATTGTACAATCCCTCGGGAAAGTTCCTCATATTGAATGAAAGAAAGCCGTCACCGACCGTTTTGTTCAGAATTCTGGTTCCCTGCAGGTTATAAAGCTCAATCCGGTCTCCTGTCCTGAGGGGGACGGGAAGAACTACGACATTGTTCCCGACAGTGAGGTAGCCGTTTTCGGCACCGGGAGAGTGTACCGACGCTTCCGGGGGCAGGGCTAAGGCCATGCCTGCGGTAAAGCAGACCATTACTGCTGTTAAAATGGTCTTTTTCATGGTTTTCTCCTTGTTCAGATGTATGGATGCTTCCTATTAAAGTACGGATCGGCACCGGTTGATATTATCTCTTCAAACGGCAGGAGATGCAGAGCAGACGACGGTTTGCTTGTCCATCTCTATTGTATGCAGAAACCATGAATCGTGTTTGCGGTTCTTGTATATCGGTCCACTGATTACCGGAACCGTGGAATGGCAACTGACATTGCGGTATGATGGAAAAAGTGCCATATGCACTGGATGCACTCCGATGTAAGAATGGATATGAAAAAATCAGCAATAATGCTCCCTTACCTCGACATGCTCGGCACAAGTCGCGGGAACACTTCGATACGCTCGGTGCGCCGCCGGCAGGGAGGGGGCGTAAAGGAAGTGGAAAAGAACTCTGTCACCTGCTGGAGGTTGTAGTTGACATTAAAAATATGGAACTGTTTGGTAATTCACTGCAGTTGTTAACTGGTAAACGTCGCTTAAGAAGAGATGCCCCGCTTTACAGCAGAGCATCTCTTCTGTCTGTTTGGATGACTATAGGTACATGCCGTCCTGCCTGAGCCGGTTGATTAGTGGTATAGTCCGTTCCCGGCCACCGGAACATTTTCAGTCGCAATGACGTTATGGCCGCGCCGGATGACAAGGCTGTAGATCCCTTCAGGAACGGTTGAGATGTTTTGTGACAGGTAACTGTCGCCGACCGTCCTGCCGATGATTCTGGCTCCGTGCATGTTGTAAAGTTCGATTCTGTCTCCTGTCTGAATGGGGACCGGTAATACTACCACACTCCGCCCGACGGTCAGGTAGCCGTTTTCAGCTCCGGGCGTCATTGTTTGTGACGGATTGAAGGCCATGGCCAGACTCCCTGTCGTCAGGCAGACGACAGCTGCAATAAGAAGTGTCGTTTTCATGGTGTCCTCCTTGTGAAGGTAATCGTTGTTTGCTTCCATAAAGAATTCGGATTGCAGGGGGATGATATTATCAATGTCGTCGGGTAAACTGTTGAAATGTATTGTCACTAGAGCGGAATGTGTGGTGATCACCGCGCGGGAGCTCCCGGGAACCGTTCGAAAGGGGAGACGCACATGTGCCATCGGTCAGATATACGGTGTATATCCGGAACGGCAACGCGGCGGTCTGATCGTATCTCATTACTCTACTCTGCTTGTCGCCATTACGGGATCAGGAAAATGGATGTGCTGGTGTGTCAGGTATTGAAAAAAATATGCATAATTGTAAGATAATCAGTTACGTAAAGATGTCGGTTTTCTGGAGATAATCTTGATGCTACTGCGCTGACAATCCCTTGAAGGGTGCTGGTTTTCAACAGGTTTGTTGTTTACGGCACCATTTTTACCCCATCACAAAATTTTAAAGGAGATCCTATGGATACCGAAAACATCAACCGCAGGGACTTCCTGCAGGTTGCGGCGGCTGCCGGCATTGCAGCACTGTCTGCTTCTGCCGTTTTCAATGTAACAGGTGCTGAGACTGCTTCTCCTCAGAAAAAAAAGATCTATCTGTGCGGAGTGTGCGGACATGTGGAATTCGGAAAACCGCCGGAACGTTGTCCGATCTGTCGATCCCCAAAGGAAAAATTTGAACAGAGCGATGCCCTCTTTTCGGAGTCCGCGGCAAAATTCAAGAGCCTGGCTGCTGAACATGCGATAATCATCACTGCAAAGAAGAAGTCGGCAGTCGTGACTGAAGCGCCATCCATTTCGGTTCAGGCCAGGGTCGGAAAACCGATTCACCCGTCAACCGACGAACATCGTATTCGCTTTATTGATTGTTACATCGATGACGTGTATGTCGGCTGCACATTACCGACAACACGGTTGCATCCTGCGGCAGGATTTGAAATCAAGACCCCGGGATCTGTTATACGAGTCGTTGCATTGTGCACGCTCCATGGTTATTGGCAGAAGGAAATGAACGTTTCGTAATTTCCGCATACTGCGTTCCGGTTGGGGGGCCGTGCGCCCCTTACCCGGGTTCACATGGCTTTACTGACCGGTTCCAGGAAAAGAACGGTATGACGGATCATGTAAGAAATTCGCCTGAGTCCATGCTCTTTCCGTCAATAAGATGCCTGATTACGGTCGCAAGTTTCTGCATTCGTAACGGTTTGTGCATCTGTGCGGAAAATTGTTCTGTCGGTAACTTCTGTATTTCCATTGCTTCACTGTAACCGGTACATAAAAGAATGGGCAGGTCGGGATTGTTCTCCCGTATTGATGCAGCCATCTTGCTTCCATCCATCTTCGGCATGGCAAGATCGGTGATGACCAGCCGGATGTCGTCGTGATGGGTGCTGTAGGTGTCAAGGCCCTGCCTGCCGTCTTCAGCGGTCAGTACGGTATATCCGAGTCTTTTCAGCATGATGTCGGATGATTCCCGTATCTGCGGTTCATCGTCGACTATGAGAATAGTTTCTGTACCTCGCGGAATATCCTGCGGGATTTCACTCTCATTGAGCAATTCATTCTGATCGGCAAGCGGAACATATACCGAGAAGGTGGTGCCTTTTCCCACTATGGTGTCAACGGTCAGGAATCCATCATGACTGCGGATGATTTTATCCACTACTGCCAGCCCGAGACCGGTACCCTGTCCTTCGGGTTTGGTCGTGAAGAAAGGGGTGAAAATGTTGCCCAGTATGTCTTTAGGAATCCCGGTACCGGTATCCGTGATGGAAATTTTCTGAAACAATCCGGGAGAAACGTTGTAGGCAGCGGGAATATCCTGTCTGTCGACATCTGCCGTACCAAGAGACACCGTCAGTGTTCCGCCCTTATCGCGCATGGCATGCCATGCATTGGTGCAGAGATTCATGACGATCTGATGTATCTGGTTGACATCAGCATTTACCACCTGGTCGTCGCGGGGGAGGTCCTCTATCGCTTCGATTGATTTCGGTATTGTGTGACGGATAAGCTTGACGGCATCACGGACAACCGAACGAAGCTGAATCGGTATTTTCTTCGTTTCGCTTCGTCTGCTGAACATGAGAATCTGTTTTACGATACCTGCTGCTCTGACGCAGGAGGTAAGTATGGTGTCGAGGTGTTGAACGCTTGGCATTTCTCCGTGTGTCACTGTGTCGCGGACGATGTCGGCATAGCCGGATATGCCTGCCAGCACGTTGTTGAGGTCATGCGCGACACCTCCGGCAAGTGCGCCCAGCGCTTCCATTTTCTGGACTTCCTGCACTTCTTTTTCAAGGTGTCTTTTTTCCGTCAGATCCGTTGCAATGGCGCAGATGAGGGTGCGGTTGCCGGTGTCTACCTTTCGTGAATGGAATGCCATGGGTACTTTCGAGCCGTCCTTTCTGAGGATCATGCCTTCGATGTACGATTCTCCATTGACTAATACGTCCGAGAGACCCTGGCGGATGATCTGTCTGCTTCCTTCATCGATCAAACTGAGAATGCTTTTACGGATCAGGTCTTCTTCGGAGTAGCCAAGCTGGGTAATGACATTTTTATTCCATCGCTCCACTTCCCAGTTTTCGTTATAGAGAATGAACAGGCCGGGAATCGAATCGAGATAGTTGACGGTTGCCGATTTTTCACGGCCGAGTGCGAGTCTCGATTCGATGCTTTCAAGAAGCGCTTTTTTCAGTACATTGATTTGTTGAGAGCCGATAATGTTGAACAGTACGGCAATGATGGCAAATACGAGGTACTTGATGACGCTTAAACTGATGTATTGTCTATCAAGTTTCAGGAACGGCGTTTCCGCCAGTCCGGAAAGCCGCATGGTTAAAATTGCGGCGGGAAGGAGAAGCGACAGTGCGGTAACGATCATCAAGGTGCGGCGGGTGAAAAAGTAATTGGTACAGAAAATTACCAGTGCAAATTGCAGATAACCCGGTCCGGTAATATCGGTGTTTAAAAGAGTAAGCAGTGAGGCGCAAAACAGTATTGTTATAAGTGCGGTGCCCCGTACTGCGTAATTCAACGATCGTATCGGCAGCAGACATATCAGTACGACAAGGTATAAGATGGAAAAAACGACGGCTAACCACAGATGATTTCCTTTTTCGATGACGTTTTGAATACTGAGAAGCATCGGAACCGGGAATCCGATTGCAACCATGAGAAGCAGTGTCCAGATCTGTTTCTGTTTAAGTTTTTGTAACGATACTTCAGCTGCGGCCATGAATAAATCATGTGGGGTTTCCATAAGGTGTCTTTCTGGCAATGGTAGATGGGGTTAAAATGTGTGTGCTAATTATACAACTATGGTTTTTAAGTTGCAGGAAAAAGTATCGGGTTGCGGACAGGAGTGTTATGCGGTACACACCACTGTCGGAAGCCCGGAGCCGGAGTTTAAAGGTAGAAAGCGAGTATCAGTTTCAGCAACGGGCCGTATTTTTGTAAACAGGCTTACGTTCGCCTCACCCCATCTCCCCCCGTCGCCTCTTTTTTTCTCCATGCGGGAGAGGGCCTGAAAGCGGTGTACTGAGCTTATCGAAGTAGGGGGGGGAGGCTGGAGCGAAAGATCTGGTGTGTAGTGCAACCTAAGAAAATAGAATTATATTCTTTGCCGGGTGCCGGGGCAGGTGTGTGCAGTCCGTGAAGGAACGGAAACTAGAGGACGTATGTCGGATCCTGTCATAAAGGGTAAAGGACGAACTATATGATGAAACGGTTTCTGATCATGCTGGTTTTTAGTGCGTATGCGCAGGACGGAATGGTGAATTCCGGGACTATCGACATGCAATCACCCGAGGCGTTCTATGACTCCTCAATCGCTCTTGCAAACAGGGAGTGTGCCCGGTTGTACGGAACGGAACCATTCTGCAGAGGTAACGTTTTTTTGTATAATAACGGTTCTTCCTATCGCCTGGAGGGCAGCGTCAATGTTACGGAGGATTCACAATACGTAATCAGGATCGATTTTGATTCACTCCGGAGTCCGAAAAGAACCGGGTGTGATAAAATATGTCCGAAGACAATGCAACTTCCCGGATATGGCAGACGCAAAGGAACGTATGTCGCCGATTCACTGATCAGCAAACTGAAAAAAAGGTATAAACCGTCATTGCCTTCCGGATACAGAATCTGTTTTACACGGAGTCAGCACCCGATGATGTTTATTGACAGTATTGTCATATACGACAACAGCGCCGTCATGTGCTGCCGACGGAAACGCTGGATCTACAGCATGGAATCGCATCGAAATATCGGCCCGATTATCCGGCAGATAGAGAATCAGCTTGACTCCATGAAGGCGGGCAGCTATTACCGGATCATGTGTGACGGAATGGTGGAGGATGTCTATACGCGTGAGAAAAAATATCTCTGTTCGAACTGCTGTCACATGAATCCGGGTGTCTGCAAAAGATTCGAATCGGTATTCGATCTTGCGATTTCCCTGTTCGGTGCGGATTCAAAACTGAAGATAATAATCCGCTGATGAATAAGGCGGTTGCATTGAAGAATGGTGCGCTGTAAATGATCGTACTGTTTTTCATCGAATTCTTGTATATTGAGTAAAAAATCGCCACCTGTAATTGTCGCTTAAAAATCTGCCGGGAGATTGTATGTATCAGTTTCGTCATGTGATAGTGCTGTTTTTTATACTGGCGGCCGGTGCCGGACTGCTGCTCGCCGGTGACCTTCGATTTGCATCGGAGAATATCGATGTGCGAATTCTGCCGCCCGATACCGTTGAAGTGACGGGAGAGTACTTTTTTGCCTCTTCGGACAGCTCCGCCTGCGCCGGACGGGTGATTTATCCGTTTCCTGCGGATTCGGGTGCGGGGGATCCCTTCGGGATTATCGTCCGGCAAAATGATACCCGGAAGGATCTTCCTTTCGGCCGGGTCGTTCGGGGAATCACGTTTGCAGTTGAAGTCCATGAAAAGGGGACCACCGGCATTACCGTTATCTACCGGCAGCGTTTCGCAACCGGGACGGGTCGCTACATTCTCACTACCACGGCAGGCTGGGGTCGTCCGCTTGTCAACAGCAGGTACTCGCTTCATGTACCTGTCAATACAGTCCTTGAATACTTGTCGTATGAGTGTGATACGGTGTTCACTTCGGGAACCGACCTTACCTATTATTTTTTCAAGAGGGAGTTCATGCCCGACCGTGACCTCGTGTTTTCATGGCACGATGCGACGGGGCGTGGTGCTGCGGCAAAAAAGTGATTACCTCGGAAGTTTCTTATTGTATGCGAAAGTGATGCGGGCCTCTACTGCCGACGGCATCATTGTATCATTGAGATGGGGATAGCCCTGTCTCCCGCACTGTTGAGTGTCATCGGGTGATCGGTCAGGCAGAGCACGTCTCCATTGGTGCGTTCATGGATTTTGTCAATTTTGGAGAACGAACGGGTCCACTCCGTGGTGATGCTTGACGATCGCTTTATTTCAAGCGGATGCAGTTTTCCGTCAAGATCGAGGACGATGTCGATTTCCACACCGTCCCGGTCCCTGTAGAAATAGAGCGGAGGTGTTTTTCCGCGAAACCACCAGCTTTTAAGCAGT
>Ga0316575_10000515_pt1 | contig 11244 bp, 15 predicted proteins | sample J5NA_FD_203072 | JGI IMG/M metagenome (GOLD analysis project Ga0316575, IMG submission 203072) | Rhizosphere microbial communities from salt marsh grasses in Alabama, United States - J5-7_050615r2r3 | ecosystem: Host-associated > Plants > Roots > Rhizosphere | place: USA: Alabama | collected...
CGGGGTGGTGGTGGCCCTGGGCGTGTATCTGGTGGGGATCATGTTCGTACCGTTGCCGGTGCAGCATCCGCTGATGGCCATTGCCTTCGCCGTCCTCAGCGGGGCGGTATTGGGGACCCTGGGAATCATCGGCGGGATGTGGGCGGAGAAATTCGACCAACTGGCGGGATTCCAGAATTTCGTGATCATGCCGCTTTCCTTCCTGAGCGGGGTGTTCTATTCGATTCACTCCCTGCCGGGCCTGTGGCTGCACCTGTCCCGCTTCAACCCGTTCTTTTATATGATCGACGGGTTTCGCTACGGTTTTTTCGGCGTTTCGGACAGCCAGCCCTGGTTTAGTCTGGCCGTGGTCAGCGGGGCCCTGGCATTGCTGGCGATCCTGACCCTGGTGATGTTGCGCAGCGGCTATCGACTGCGCGAATGATTCCGCACGTCTTCTGTGTTTTCTTGGCGGGCGGAAATCCCTATGCTCGCGCCCTTGAATTCACCCACCCTAGCCCGATATAAAGAGACCGTATGATGCAGGCCGAAACCATCAAGCAGATGATCGAGCAGGGGCTCGCCGGGGCCCGTGCCATCGTCCATGGGGACGACGGCGCCCATTTCGAGGCCATCATCGTCTGCGACGCCTTCGAGGGCAAATCCATGGTGGAACAGCACCAGATGGTGTATCGCGCCCTGGGCGACGGCATGAAGGCGGAGATCCATGCCCTGTCCATGCGCACCCTGACCCCGGCGCAGTACGCCGCCGCTGGCAGCCAGTAACCCGACGAGAACCCATACCGAGGCACGAGCCATGAGCACACAGGAACGCATTGCCGATCAGATTCGCGACCACAAGATCATGCTTTATATGAAGGGCACGCCCCAGTTTCCGCAGTGCGGCTTTTCCGGCCGTGCGGTCCAGATCCTGCAGGCCTGCGGCGCCGAATTCGGTTCCTTCGACGTCCTGTCGGACGAGGAGATCCGCACGGGAATCAAGGAATTCTCCAGTTGGCCCACCATTCCGCAGCTGTACGTCGACGGGAAATTTGTCGGCGGAGCCGACATCATGACCGAGATGTACCAGAACGGTGAGCTGCAGAAGCTGGTGGACCAGGTGAAATAAGCCTCTCGGTCCGACTGGGTGAAAAACAAGGCTGCCTTTACCGGCAGCCTTGTTTTTTTGGGGCCCAGGGCATACCGTACGGGCTGCCCGCCGGCCCCGCCGGCGCGCTGCCGGGAACCCCGGCCCACTACAAATCCACAAGCGAACGAAGCCCATGGACAAGCTGATCGTAACCGGCGGCACCCCATTGCGTGGGGATGTGCGCATTTCCGGCGCCAAGAATGCCGCGCTTCCTGTACTGGTCGCGTCGCTGTTGGCGCCCGCGCCACTGCGTATCAATAATGTGCCGCACTTGCAGGACATCACCACGACCATGGGTTTGCTGGGCATGATGGGCGTGCGCCTGGTGGTGGACGAGAAGATGTCCATCGAGGCCGACGCCAGTGACGTGACCTCGATCCGTGCGCCTTACGACCTCGTCAAGACTATGCGCGCATCCATCCTGGTACTGGGACCGTTGCTGGCCCGTTTCGGCGAGGCCGAGGTGTCCATGCCCGGTGGTTGCGCCATTGGCTCACGTCCGGTCAACCTGCATATCAAGGGTCTGCAGGCGATGGGCGCGGAAATCAGCATCGAAGAAGGCTATATCAAGGCGCGTGCCAAGCGACTCAAGGGCGCGCGTATCTTCATGGATATGGTGTCGGTCACCGGCACCGAGAATCTGATGATGGCCGCCTCCCTGGCCGACGGCACCACGGTAATCGAGAATGCCGCGCGTGAACCGGAGGTGACGGATTTGGCCGAATGTCTGAACCGAATGGGCGCGCGCATCCACGGCGCCGGCACCGACATGATCACGATCGATGGCGTGAAGGAATTGCACGCCGCCGAACACACCGTTATTCCCGATCGCATCGAAACCGGGACCTATCTTGTTGCCGCCGCCATTACCGGCGGCACCGTGCGCGTGCGGGATACCCAGCCGCGTCTGGTCGAAGCCGTACTGGACAAGCTGGCCGAAGCGCAAGTCGACATGGAGGTCGGCAATGACTGGATCCAGGTAAACATGGAAGGCAAGCGCCCCAAGGCGGTCGGTGTGCGTACCGCCCCGTACCCTGCGTTCCCCACGGACATGCAGGCCCAGTTCGTGGTTCTGAATTCCGTCGCCGAAGGGACGGGCATGGTGACCGAGACCGTGTTCGAGAATCGCTTCATGCACGTGCAGGAGTTGCAGCGTATGGGCGCCGACATTGAATTGAATGGCAATACCGCGCGGGTCACCGGCGTGCCGCGTCTGCACGCGGCGCCGGTCATGGCGACCGATCTGCGCGCCTCGGCGAGCCTCGCCCTGGCCGGACTGGTGGCCGAAGGGGATACCGTGGTCGATCGCATCTATCACATCGACCGCGGCTACGAATGTATCGAGGAAAAGCTCGCCGGCCTGGGTGCCAAGATCCGCCGCGCCACGTCGGCGACCCTGAAGAAACAGCAGGAACGCCAGACGGCGTAAGATCCGTGAACGAGACTCTGACCATCGCCTTGTCCAAAGGGCGCATCCTGGACGAGACCCTGCCCTTGTTGCAGGCGGCGGGTGTCACGCCGTCGGAAGACCCGGCCAGCAGCCGCAAGCTGATCCTCGAGACCAGCGTCCCCAATGTTCGTCTGGTGGTGATCCGCGCCGCGGACGTGCCGACCTATGTGCAGTTCGGCGCCGCCGACCTCGGCGTTGCCGGCAAAGATGTATTGATGGAGTCCGATGGCGGCGGTCTTTACGAGCTGCTGGATCTCGGGATTGCCCGCTGTCGCCTGGCGGTGGCCGAACCCGAGGGGCTGGCCCAGGGCGACGACCCGCGCACGTGGACGCGCCTGCGCATTGCCACCAAGTACGTGAACATCACCCGCCGCCACTTTGCCGCCAAGGGCATCCAGACCGACATCATCAAGCTGTACGGCTCAATGGAGCTGGCGCCGCTGGCCGGGTTGTCGGACCGCATCGTGGATCTCGTAAGTACCGGCAAGACGCTCAAGGCCAACGGTCTGGTGGAAGTGGAGCACATTGCCGATATCAGTTCGCGCCTGGTATCGAACAAGGCGTCGATGAAGATGAAATCGCGTGCGGTGAAGGACCTGGTTGCACGTCTGCGCACGGCGGTGGAATCGAAGTAATGAGCGATTCTCTGGCTATACGTCGGCTCGATGCCGACGCTGTGGATTTCCCCGCGGCATTCAAGGCCCTGCTGGATCGCGATCACGGGGGCGACACCCGCGTCGAGCAGGACGTGCGCCGCATCGTCGACGATGTGCGGGCCCGTGGGGATGCTGCCCTGCTGGAGTACACGGCCGGTTTCGATCGCCTGAAAGCGGGGAGCGCAGCTGAACTGGAGGTTCCGCGGGCGCGCCTCACCCACGCCCTGAGTTCGTTGGCCCCGGAGGTGCGCAAGGCGCTGACCGATGCGGCCGAGCGCGTTCGCCGCTACCACGCCCGACAAAAATCCGAGTCTTGGCAGTACAAGGAAGACGACGGCACTATTCTCGGCCAACAGGTGACGCCGCTGGATCGCGTGGGCCTGTATGTGCCCGGCGGCAAGGCGGCCTATCCGTCATCCGTATTAATGAATGCAATTCCGGCGAAGGTCGCCGGCGTGACCGACTTGATCATGGTGGTGCCGGCGCCCGACGGCGTGCTGAACGACATGGTGCTGGCAGCCGCGGAGATCGCCGGCGTCAATCGCGTGTTTACCGTCGGCGGAGCGCAGGCAGTAGCGGCCCTGGCCTATGGCACGGACACCATACCGCGCGTGGACAAGATCGTCGGACCGGGGAATATCTACGTCGCCACCGCCAAGCGAATGGTGTTTGGTGCGGTGGATATCGACATGATCGCCGGTCCCTCGGAGATCGTCGTGGTGTGCGATGGTCGCACCGATCCGGAGTGGGTGGCCATGGACCTCTTTTCCCAGGCCGAGCATGACGAGCAGGCGCAGGCGATTCTGATCAGCCTCGATCCGGCCTTTTCCGCCGCGGTTCATTCGGCCATGGAGCGGTTGCTGGAGGAGATGCCCCGGCGCGACATCATCCGCGCCTCGCTCGAATCCCGTGGTGCCCTGATTACCGTCGGCAAACGCGAACGGGCAGTGGAGCTGGTCAACGCCATCGCCCCGGAGCATCTCGAACTTTCGCTCGATGACGCAGAGTCCATGGCGCACCACATTCGCCATGCCGGGGCCATCTTCATGGGCCGCTATACCGCCGAGGCCCTGGGCGATTATTGCGCCGGCCCCAACCACGTATTGCCCACAGCCGGGACCGCGCGCTTCAGCTCGCCTCTGGGCGTGTACGACTTCCAGAAGCGATCCAGCCTGATCATGTGCTCGGCCACGGGCGCGGACACCCTCGGTCGTACCGCCTCCATCCTCGCCCGTGGCGAGGGGCTGATTGCCCATGCGCGCTCGGCCGAATATCGCATCAAGTCGCGGACCTGAGCCCGGCGGTTCCCGTGAGCATCGACGATCGCGTTCACCGCCGGGTGCGTGCCGAGATCCGTTCCCTGCATGCCTATGGCGTGGCCGATGCCCGCGGCCTCATCAAGCTCGACGCCATGGAAAACCCCTATACGTGGCCGGAAGAGATTCGCTCTGCCTGGCTGGAACATCTGCGCACGGTAGACGTGAACCGCTATCCCGATCCCGCGGCATCGGCACTGCAGTCACGCCTGCGGGAGGTCATGGATGTACCCCGGGGCCAGTCCGTGCTCCTGGGGAATGGTTCCGACGAGCTCATTCAGATGATCCTGCTGGCGCTGGCGCTGCCCGATGCCGTGGTGCTGGCGCCCACGCCGACCTTCGTCATGTACGACATGACCGCGCGCTTTGCCGGCATGAAATTCATCGGTGTGCCGCTACGGGCGGGTGATTTCTCCCTCGATCTGGAGACGACGCTGGACGCCATCCGCGAGCACGATCCGGCGGTGATCTTTCTTGCCTGGCCCAACAACCCCACGGGCAATCTATTCGACCGTGCCGATGTCGAGGCCATACTCGCGGAGGCCTCGGGGCTGGTGGTGGTCGACGAGGCCTACCATGCCTTTGCCGGTGCCAGCTTTATGGACCGTCTGGGAGACTTCGAGAATCTCGTGGTGATGCGCACGGTGTCCAAGCTTGGGCTTGCTGGCCTGCGCCTGGGTCTGCTGGCTGGACCGGCGCCGTGGCTGAATGAGTTCAACAAGGTCCGGCTGCCGTACAACATCAATGTACTGACGCAGGCGACCGCCGAGTTCGTCCTTGGCCGGCGCGACTGGTTGGAGCAGCAGACCGCGTACATCCGCAGCGAACGGACGCGCGTGGCACAGGCCTTGGCTTCCCTGCCTGCGGTGCGGCAATGGCCCAGTGCCGCTAACTTCATCCTGTTCCGCGTCGAACGCCGGGCCGCGGCCGACATTCATTCCGGTTTGCGCGATGCCGGGATCCTCATCAAGAACCTCGATGGCAGCCACCCACTGCTCGCGGGATGTCTGCGCGTGACCATCGGCACGCCGCAGGAGAACGATGCCTTTCTCGCGGCCCTGAAAAAGCTGTGCGGATGATGCGGGCACGCTGCCGCTTCTGGTAGTATCGCAGTCACTTTCTGATCAGTCGGAGTAGCCCGTGAACGCGCGCACCGCGACCGTGAGTCGCGATACGAAGGAGACCCGGATTGCGGTCACCGTCAATCTGGACGGCTCCGGCCAGACCCGGCTCGCCACCGGATTGCCCTTCCTTGAACACATGCTGGAGCAGATTGCCCGCCACGGGCTGATTGATCTCGACATCCAGGCCGAGGGCGATCTCCATATCGATGCCCATCACACGGTGGAGGACATCGGTATCGTGCTGGGTCAGGCGGTGGCGCAGGCGGCGGGCGAGCGTAAGGGCATCCGCCGCTACGGCCATGCCTATGTTCCCCTGGACGAGGCCCTGAGCCGCGTGGTCATCGATTTTTCCGGGCGACCGGGCCTCGAATACCACGTGCCCTTTCCCCGCGCCCGCATCGGGGAGTTTGATGTCGACCTGTTTCACGAGTTCTTCCAGGGATTCTGCAATCACGCCCTGACAACCGTGCACGTCGACGCGCTGCGCGGGGCCAATGCGCATCACATCGCCGAGACTGTGTTCAAGGCCTTCGGCCGCGCCATGCGCGCGGCGTTGGAGGCGGATGAGCGCATGGGCAACGTGGTACCGTCCACCAAGGGGAGTCTCTAGGCCCGCCCGCGGGCGGGCCCGTGTTCGCGTTCGATTCCATGGAACTCCCGATGTCCAAGCCAGAACTGTCGCAAGGTCGACCGGAGGTGCGGTGAGCACCGTCGCCGTCATCGACTATGGCATGGGCAACCTGCGTTCGGTCTGCAAGGCCATCGAGCACGTGGGCGACGGGTCGACGCGGGTGAAGATCGTGAGCGATCCCGATGGCGTCCGCCGCGCCGACCGTATTGTCTTTCCCGGCCAGGGAGCGATCGGCGGCTGCGTTCGCGCTCTCCAGCAGTACGAATTGCTCGATGCCCTGGAGGACGCCATGCGCAAGAAGCCGTTTCTGGGCGTCTGTCTGGGCCTGCAGGTCCTGTATGATTCCAGTGAGGAGGGCGGCGGAACACGCGGGCTGGGAGTGTTCCCGGGCGCGGTACGCCGTTTTCCCTCCGGACTCAGGAATGAACAGACCGGCGAGCGCCTGAAGATTCCGCACATGGGCTGGAATCAGGTGGAGCAGGCGCAGGAGCATCCGCTGTGGGCGGGGATTCCGCAGAATTCTCGTTTCTACTTCGTGCACAGCTATTATGCGGACAGCGCCGATCAAGCCCTGGTCTACGGGGTCACCGATTACGGTCTACGGTTTACCTCGGCCGCCGGTCGTGAGAATATTTTTGCCGTACAGTTTCACCCCGAAAAAAGCCAACACGCCGGATTGCGTCTGTACGAGAATTTCCTCAACTGGGACGGCAGGACTTAAGTCAGGAACTTCACCATGCTGGTCATCCCGGCCATCGATATCAAAGACGGTAAGTGCGTACGTCTGCGCCAGGGGCGCATGGACGAGGAAACCGTTTTCTCCGACGATCCCGTGGCCATGGCCACGCGTTGGGTGGAGGCGGGCGCAAAGCGCCTTCACCTCGTGGACCTCAATGGCGCCTTCGAAGGCAAGCCCGTCAATGCGGCTGCGATCGAGGCCATCACCCGCGCCCACCCCAATGTGCCGGTGGAAGTCGGCGGGGGTATTCGCGATGAAGACACGATCCAGGCCTACCTCGAGCTGGGTGTGCAGTACGCCATCCTCGGCACCAAGGCGGTCAATGCCCCGCATTTCGTCGGCGACATGTGCGCCGAATTCCCCGGCCACATCATCGTCGGTCTCGATGCGCGCGACGGCAAGGTCGCGATTGATGGCTGGTCCAAGCTTTCGGGGCACGATGTGGTCGACCTGGCACAGCGGTTCCAGGACGAGGGCGTGGACGCGATCATCTACACCGACATCGGCCGCGACGGAATGATGAGCGGCGTCAATGTGGATGCCACGGTCAATCTGGCCCGGTCGATCTCCATTCCGGTGATCGCCTCCGGCGGGATCACGACCCTGGACGACATCCGCCAGCTCTGCGACGTGGCGGGCGAAGGCATCATCGGCGCCATTACCGGCCGCGCCATCTACGAGGGAACACTCGACTTCGCCGAGGCACAGAAGCTGGCGGATTCCTGCGATTAACCCCGTCGACCGCCTGTTTTTTTGACCTGTCCGGGTCGTCCGACGTACTCTCTCGGGTTTCCAGACGCTTCCGCCCCGGGCGGACAATCACCATGGGCCTGGCCAAACGAATCATTCCCTGTCTCGACGTCGACAACGGTCGCGTGGTCAAGGGCGTACGCTTCGTCGAGATCCGTGATGCCGGAGATCCGGTGGAGATCGCCCGTCGCTATGATGAGCAGGGCGCCGACGAGATCACCTTTCTGGACATCACCGCCAGTTCCGACGATCGTGAGACCATGGTCCACGTGGTCGAGGATGTGGCCAGTGAGGTGTTCATCCCCCTGACTGTGGGCGGCGGTATCCGTGAACTCGAGGACGTTCGTCGCATGCTCAACGCGGGCGCCGACAAGGTGGCGATCAACACGGCTGCGGTCGCCCGGCCCGAATTCGTGCGCGAGGCGGCGGAACATTTCGGCTCGCAATGCATCGTTGTCGCCATCGATGCAAAACAGGTGTTCGATGGCGAGCACCCGCGCTGGGAAATCTTCACCCATGGCGGCCGCAATGCCACCGGTCTCGACGTGATCGAATGGGCGCGCAAGATGGAAGACTACGGCGCCGGAGAATTGCTGCTTACAAGTATGGACCGCGACGGTACTCGCGACGGATTTGATCTGCGCCTCACCCGGGCGGTGTGCGATGCGGTGGATATACCCGTGATCGCCTCCGGCGGCGTGGGCGAGCTGCAACACCTGCTAGACGGGGTGCGCGAAGGCCATGCGGATGCGGTGCTTGCCGCCAGCATCTTCCATTTCGGCGAATACACCGTGAACGAAGCCAAGGCCTTCCTGGCCCGACACGGCATCGAGATTCGTGACACCCGTCCGTCGTCGGAGGAGGCGGCATGAGCGGCGCGGACGGAAACTGGCTGGACGTGGTCAAGTGGGACGCCAATGGGCTGGTCCCCGCCATCGCCCAGGAGGTGGGGAGCGGGCGCGTCTTGATGGTGGCGTGGATGAACCGCGAGGCCCTGGCCGAGACCGCGGACACCGGTCGCGCGGTATACTGGTCGCGCTCGCGCCAAAAGTTGTGGCGCAAGGGCGAGGAGTCGGGCCATGAGCAGCGGGTCAGCGATATCCGCCTCGACTGCGATGCCGACGTGGTGCTGCTGACCGTTGAACAGAAGGGCGGCATTGCCTGCCACACCGGCCGACACAGCTGCTTCTTCCGACAGTTGCAGGGCGAGGACTGGGTTGAGGTGGAACCGGTGCTCAAGTCCGAGGAAGAGATTTACGGTCGCCGTTAATCCCGGCGTCCATGTGGAAACCCGTAATGTCTGATATTCTGAGCAAACTCGCATCCGTACTGACCGAGCGAAAGCAGGCCGATCCGGCCTCGTCCTATGTCGCCGGTCTCTATGCCCGCGGCCTGGATGCCATCCTGAAGAAGGTGGGCGAAGAGGCGACCGAAACCGTGATCGCGGCCAAGGGCGGGGATCCGGATCAGATCGTGCACGAGACCGCGGATCTCTGGTTTCACACTCTGGTCATGCTGATCGATCGCGGGATCGAGCCACAGCGCGTGCTGGAAGAGCTCGACCGACGCTTCGGTTTATCGGGACTGGACGAGAAGGCTGCAAGGAAGGGATGAAACCCGGAGTGGCTGGTGTGGCGCGTGGGCGCCCCGGATTCCACTTCACTGACATAGACCATTTGATTGGAGAAGTACCATGGGACCAGGTTGGGTACAGTTGCTGATTGTTCTGGGTATCGTGGTGGTGATTTTCGGCACCAAGCGATTGCGCAATGTCGGCGGTGATCTCGGCGGGGCGATTCGCAGTTTCAAGCAGGCGATGAAAGACGGCGAGGCCAGCGAAGACGAGCCCAAGCAGGTGGAGGGCAAGTCCGGTCGCGTCATCGAAGGCGAGGCCAAGACCGAAGACAAGGACAAGGACAAGGTCTGATCGTAGGTACTGCGGCTCCTCCACATGCTCGATATCGGCTTTTCAGAGCTGACCCTGATTGGGGTGTTGGCACTGCTGGTGCTGGGCCCCAAGCGCCTGCCGGAAGCGGCGCGCACTGCGGGCCTGTGGATCGGCCGCTTGCGCGCCTTCATCGCCAACGTGCGTCAGGACCTCGACCGCGAGCTGCAAGGCAGTGACCTGGATGAATTGCGCCGCCTGAAGCAGGAACTGGATGACACGCGTGCCATGATCCGGCAGCAGTCAACCGAGACCTTCGAGCAGTTCCGCGCCCTGGACGAGATGATTACATCGGAAAACAGTATTCAGCCCGAGGGTGCGCAGCAGTCCGCGACTTCTGTCCTGGAATCCAAGGCGAAGCCGCGCAAGAAGGCAACGAAGAAAAAATCGGCAAAGAAGAAGACCGCAAAGAAAACGGCGGCAGCAAAAAAATCGACCACCAAGAAGAAAGCCGGTGCCGCCAAGCGTACTGGCAAGAAATAGCGCGTTTCTGACTCCATGAGTGTCACCGAATCGACGGACGATCTGCAGGAAGGCTCGCTGATCAGCCACCTGCTGGAGCTGCGCAACCGCCTGCTGTATATCGTGATCGCCATTGTGGTGGTCTTCATCCCGGCCGCGATTTTCTCGGATCATCTGTATCACCTGCTCGCGGTACCGGTGCTGTCGGTGTTGTCGAAGAACAGCGAGCTTATTGTCACCAATCCGCTGCAGGCCTTCCTGACGCCCATCAGGCTGGCCTTTTTCGTCGCGGTATTGATCACGGTCCCGTTCACCCTGTATCAGATCTGGGCCTTCGTGGCCCCGGGGCTGTACAAGCGCGAAAAGGGATTGGTCCTTCCGCTGCTGGTCTCCAGCACCGTGCTGTTTTACGCCGGCATGGCCTTTGCCTATTTTGTCGTGTTTCCGCTGGTGTTCCGCTTTCTCAGCGGCTTCACTCCTGCGGGCGTGCAGTTCATGCCCGACATCAAGGCCTATCAGGACTTCGTGTTCACCCTGTTCCTCGCCTTTGGCGCCGCGTTCGAATTGCCGGTGGCCCTGGTCCTGCTGGCGAGGGCGGGCGTGGTGGATCCGGACAAGCTGGCGAAGAAGCGGCCCTATGTGGTGTTGTGGATCTTCGTGGTGGCCGCCTTCCTGACGCCGCCAGACGCCCTGTCGCAGACCTTTCTTGCCATCCCCATGCTGATCCTGTTCGAGATCGGTTTGATCTTCGCCCGGCGGGTATACCCCAAGGACCTCAAAGAAGACGAGGATGAGATCGATGGCGCCTCAATGGAAGCGGATCTGGAACGGGAGATTGATCGGGCGCGCGAGGTCGAGCGGGCGCGCCAGGAGCAGGTCCGCAAGAAGGCCGGCAAGAAGGCCGGCAAGGCCAAGGCGAAACCCAAGACCGGCAGAAAGAAGAGCGCAACCAAGTCCTCATCTGGCGGAAAGCGGAACAAAAAGAACTGACGCGGCGTCTCGTTCAGTATGAGGCACGCGCTTGCATTCGCCTTGCTGTTTC
>Ga0316575_10000516_pt1 | contig 11242 bp, 15 predicted proteins | sample J5NA_FD_203072 | JGI IMG/M metagenome (GOLD analysis project Ga0316575, IMG submission 203072) | Rhizosphere microbial communities from salt marsh grasses in Alabama, United States - J5-7_050615r2r3 | ecosystem: Host-associated > Plants > Roots > Rhizosphere | place: USA: Alabama | collected...
CTTGAAACCGCAGGCGGTCAGGGATACGGCGACCAGCAGGCTCAGTCCGATTCGGGTGACCGCGTCCATGAGCTCCACGTCGATCTGCACCGGGCCACCTAGCTTACCCGTGTGACGGGGACGGTTCCAGTATGGGAGTCTCGGTTCCATTTGCTCAACAAGACCAATGCACCATGAATTCACGCACGGACGAGTCGAACGCCGTGGTCGATCAGTGCAGGCTTCATCTCGTCCAGGGACAACAATCCGACCGCGCCAACCGCGCCGGCCTCGGGCACGCCGATCTCGACCCACCGGCGCACCAGGGTCTTGACCAGACTGGTCACGATACCGGGATCGGCCCCGTCCTGCTCCACCAGGGCAACCGAGTGGGTAACGACGTCGCCGTTCTCGATTCCTTTGACAAAAACCACAATCCCGCTTGTCTGACCGCCAAAGAAACCGCCCACGTGGGCCAGCCGGGCAGCAAGACGCGCCATGGCCGCGGAAACCGGCTGATTGCCGCGGCGCATCTTTCGAAGAAGTACCAGCAGGCCGTTCAAAAGCGCGCTGTGGGTGCCGGCATGAAATTCGATCGTTTGCGCATCATAGTGCTGGGCGAACACATCCGCCGCCGGAACGTCCACCAGCCAGGTAAGACGACGCCCGACCGGGTCCGGGAAGCGGATACGTTGCGCCTGAGTCCAGTAAGTGGCCTGGCTCCAGCGACCGCGGTGCTTCACGCGGATAGAGGTACCCAGGTTGGTGAGCAGGGAAGCGGCGCTGCCCCTGCCATGGGGATGGGCGGCGCCGAAACTGACGTGGGCGTGAATCTCCTCGATCGACGAGAACTGACCGCGCAGGGAATCCACCAGGATCGAGGCCAGGCCGGGAAGCGAACCGGCGCCCGTGACCAGCACGCTGCCGCTGCGCTTGGCCTGGGCATCCAGCTTGAGCAATTGTGCCGTGTACCCGCGATCGTCCGAGAGGTCGACATAGTGAATTCCGTTGCTGGCACAATAGCGCGCTACCATCGGCGAGCGACGCTGGAAGGAACCGGCGAGGTCAATGACCAGAAACGCGCCGGCGAGTTTGCCATCCACCGCATTTGTATCTTCCGCGTCGATCTGCAACGGCGTAGCGGCAATCTGTCGGGCGACTCGTCGCGCCTTGCTCAGACTGCGACCGGCCACCACACAATCGACGTAGGGTAATCTGGATACTTCGGCGCAGACATGTGTTCCGATCGCTCCATACCCCCCCAGCACGATGATTCTTTTTCGGTCCTGCGCCATGACACCTTGAGACTTGGGTTGCACTGTCCGACGGCAAGGAATGCCGGTAGACTCCGGGGGCACATCATATCAGTTTGGCGGAAAATCCAAATGGACCCATCGGAGTTTCAACGCCGGTCGTCGGACACCCTGGCGGCGATCGAGGATGCAATCGACGCCAGCGGCGCCGATTTCGACTACGAAACCGTCAATGACGTTTTGACGCTGGAGTTCGCCAGCGGCACAAAGATCATCATCAACAAGCAGAGTGCTGCCGACCAGATCTGGGTGGCAGCACGGTCCGGTGGGTTCCATTTCGACTACGATGCCACCGGTGACCAATGGGTTTGCGACAGTAACGGTGCGGAGCTGTTTGCTGAACTCTCGCGCCTGATCGCGGATCAGTCCGGCGAACCCATTTCCCTTTCGCGCGACTAGTCCCAGGTCTCGCCCAATACCCGAAACACTGCCACGACCTCGGCGGAGGGGATGGCGACGGATTCTGATTTCCCGGTCATACATTAACCTCTTGCTCGCTACCTGAATCATAATGGACCTTTCGCGCAGCAAAGCAGCGAGGCCTCATTGGCCTCTGGAGGCGCAAGCTGGATCCAAACCCGTACTACGAGAGAGCCCCACTACGATTCGAATGCACCGCTTGCGGCCGCTGCTGTACCGGTAATCCTGCGACGCACTACGTCGCGGTCAGACCGCGAGAACAGGAATACATCCGCGCGCACCTGGGTCTGACCCGCGACTGGTTCCGCCGCCGCTACCTGGAATCCCTGGCCGAAGGCGGCCATGGCATCCGCATCAACGCAGATGGCCGCTGCCCGTTTCTCGACACCCATGGGCGTTGCCGTATCTACACCGTGCGCCCGCAGCAATGCCGCACCTATCCGTTCTGGCCTGAAATCGTGGAAACTCGCGGCGCGTGGCAAGAAGAGGCGCGACGCTGCGAGGGCATGGGTCGTGGCCCCGTGATTCCCCTGGCCGAAATCCGCCGGCGTCTTTTCGGCAACCCCTGACTTCTTCCCCGGCGGTCAACCGATAGCCCACCCGGGCGTTATTACCTGTACGAGGCCATAAACCCGAAACAGGAGAAGAGTGATGAAGCAAGAGATCGTGATCCTTGCAGCCATGGCAATGCTGGGATTGAGCACAGCCGCCTTCGCGGACAGCAGTACGACCCCGCCAGACCGCGGTGACCGCATCCAGAACCGCCTGGCTCGGCACGGTGACCGCATCCAGAACCATCTGGATCGGACCGGAAATCGCATCAACAATCGGCTCGATCGGGCTTCGACCCGAGCCGCCGCCAACGGCAACGATACACGTGCGACGCGACTTGCCAATCGCGGTGATCGCATCAACAATCGGTTGGACATGAGCGGCCGACGGATCAATCATCGCATGGACCGTCGTGGCCGGCGTATCGACCGACGCTTCGATCGCCGCACCACCCGACACATGCGTCACTAGCGGCGCGTCGGCAGCCGATACCGCCGGAAACGGTTCAACGCACGGCAGGACAATGAGGGAGTTGAATCCTGGTTTCTTCCGCAGAACTGGACCGGTTTCTCGCCGGCGTCGAGCGCCGCGCCTTCGTCATCGCCCGTCTCGCCGTCGGGCATGACGAGGACGCGTTGGACGTGGTGCAAGAGGCAATGATGAAGCTCGCGCAAAACTATTCAAGCCGCGATGCGGCCGAATGGCCTCCGCTCTTCCACCGCATCCTGCAGAGCAAGATTCGCGACTGGTACCGTCGCTCAGCCATTCGCCGCCGTTGGCGCGGCTGGATCAGTCTGGGCCACGATGAAACCGGCGAGGATGCGCCCGATCCCATGGCCCTGGCCCCGGACGAGCGCGCTGTTGACCCGCTCGATGCCCTCGGGACCCGACGGGATCTGGCGCAACTTGAACTGGCGATTGCAGATCTGCCGCGACGCCAGCAACAGGCACTTGTCTTACGGCTATGGGAAGGGCTGGACGTGGCCGATACCGCACGCGCCATGGGATGCTCCCAGGGAAGCGTGAAGACCCATTGCTCGCGGGCCTTGCAGGCCCTGCGCCAACGCGTCGAGCGGGAAGGTGGTGAATGAAACCCGACAAGGAATTACTGGAAGAACTTGCGACGACCGCCCTCGACGGCGCGGCGGAGTCCATTTCGCCGGCGATCCAGGCCCGCCTGCGCGCGGCGCGACGGGAGGCTGTGGAATTGGCGGAAGCGGGTCATCGTGCGCGATGGTTGCGCTGGGCCTGGGCCCTGCCGGCCGGTGGCCTGGTGGCCGCAACCCTGGCAGTGATGCTCATCACCGGCGTGGGGTTCAAAACAGCGCCGGTAAGCGGAATTGAGGACGTGGACATTCTGGCGGCCAGGCAAAGCCCCGAGTTCTACCAGGACGATGCCGGATTCTATCTGTGGCTGGACGGTCAACAGCGTGCCGGTTAGGAAGACTGCAATGCTTGTATTGCTGGTTCTGCTTTCGCGGCCCGCCATGGCGGCGGACAAGCCCAATCCGGCGAAGAAGACGGACAAACCGGACATGGCGCTGTTGGAATATCTCGGTGAATTCGAAACCGCCAAGGGGAAATGGATCGATCCCATGGACATTCAACCGGAAGACACTCAGGCGAAGTCCGGAGGCAACGAGGATCATCATGAAAAGTAGGCGCAAGATACTCGCCGCAATCGTCGCCATTGCAACCCTGGCCGTGGCGGCCACCCCGGCCTGGGCGACGTCCTGGAGCGAGCTGCCCGCGCAGGATCAGCGTCTGCTCCAGCCGCTCAAGGACAAATGGAATGGCCTGCCGCCTGACCGGCAGCTACGCCTGCAGCGCGGGGCCGAACGCTGGCGCCAACTGACGCCGGAACAGCGGCAACGGGTGCGAAAACGCCTGAAACGCTGGCGGAAACTGACGCCGGAACAACGACAACGAATCCGCGAACGATTCCGCGAGTTCCGCAAATTGCCGCCGGACGTACAGGAACGAATTCGCCAACGGCGCGAACAGTTCCGCGCCCTGCCTCCGGAGCAGCGCCAACGGCTGCGTGAACGCTGGCGGAAACTGACGCCGGAACAACGACAACGAATCCGCACCCGCGTTCTGCAGCGCATGCGCATGAGACATCACCGACGCTGAGCGGCGCGGGCACGCGACCTGGTTTCCAAACCGGTCGCTAGGGCTCCCAGTCATAGGCATCCAGATCCACCTCCTCTACCCGCGCGCCGAGCAGAAGCACGCGACCCTGGTACCGACGACCGCCGTCGGTGGCGAACTCGAAGCTGTACTCTCGTTGCAGGTGAACAGCCGAGCGTTCATTGCGGCGCAGACGTACGCGCCGCAGCGCTACCGTGTCGTCAAGAAACAGTACGCCGCGTTGTTTGCAGCGATTTCGCGCAGCGCGACTTGCGGTTTCCTTGGCGCGCGCGGCGGCGAGCCAGTACAGGATCGCCAGCACCAGAATCAGAATCGTGGGAACGGAATCAAACACGCGGTCGGCCGGACTTGCCGCGCGAGGTTTCCACCGGGTAACGGCCCTCGTTGATTTCGATCTTGCGCCGCGTAGCCGCCCCAAGGTCGATGTCCAGGCGATCGGCAATGCGCAACAGGTAGATAAAGATATCCGCCATCTCGAGGGCGACCTCTTCCTTCCGCGCCGGATCCAGGGTCAGGCTGTCTTCTTCGCTCATCCACTGGAAATGCTCAACCAGTTCGGCCGCCTCGACAATCAGCGCCATGGCAACATTCTTGGGTGAATGAAACTGCTCCCAGTCGCGCGCCTGGGCAAACTCCCGCAGACGCTGACGCAGATCCTCGATCTCTGCCATGGATGCGTTACGCGCCCAACAGGGAACGCGCCCTGACAATCGCCGCACGCACCTGCCTTGGGGCCGTTCCGCCAATGTGATCGCGCGCCGAGACCGATGCCTCCAGTGTCAGCGAAGCAAGCAGTTCCGCATCGATCACATCGGAGAGTTCCCGCACGGAATCCAAATCAAGCTCGGACAAGTCGCAACCGCGCTCGATCGCCATACGCACTGCCTTGCCGACAATCTCATGGGCATCACGAAACGGTACTCCGCGGCGCACCAACGCATCCGCCAGATCCGTCGCCGTGGTATAACCCTTCGACGCCGCCGCGCGCATGGCCTCGCGCTTGACCTCCAGACTGTCCAACATGCCACGATATACGTGCAGACTATCGAGCACCGTGTCGACCGTATCGAACAGCGGTTCCTTGTCTTCCTGGTTGTCCTTGTTATAGGCCAGTGGCTGACCCTTCATGAGGGTCAGCAAGGCGACCAGATGCCCCTGCACACGCGCGGCCTTGCCGCGCACCAGTTCCGGCACGTCCGGGTTCTTTTTTTGCGGCATGATGCTTGAACCGGTGCAATACGCGTCCCCGAGATCGACAAATGCGAACTGCGTGGACGACCAAAGGATCAGCTCCTCGGAGAAGCGCGACAGATGCATCATGATCAGCGCCGCAGCGGACACGAACTCGATGGCGAAGTCTCGATCGGAAACCGCATCGAGGGAATTCGCGGCCGGTGCATCGAATTCCAGTTCCTTCGCAGTGAAGGCGCGATCCACCGGGAAACTGGTGCCGGCGAGGGCGGCGGCTCCCAGCGGCATAATGTTCACCCTGCGGCGAACGTCAGCCAGCCGCTCCCGGTCGCGCTGTAACATTTCGAACCAGGCGAGCATGTGATGACCAAAACTCACCGGCTGCGCAGGCTGCAGATGCGTGAAGCCGGGCAGGATGGTGTCGACCTCACGCTCCGCCAGATCCACCAGGCTGGATTGCAGGGCCGCAAGGGCCTCGCGAATCGCGTCGATGGCATCGCGCAGAAACAGGCGGATATCCGTCGCCACCTGATCATTGCGCGAGCGACCGGTATGCAGCTTCTTGCCGACATCGCCAATGCGGTCGATCAACCGTGCCTCAATGTTCATGTGCACATCTTCCAGCTCCACACTCCAGGCAAACTGGCCGGCGTCGATCTCGTCTTCGATCTGCTTGAGACCCTCGACGATGGAATCGCGCTCCGCGGACGTCAGTACGCCCACGTGTGCAAGCATATTGGCGTGCGCAACCGAGCCACGAATGTCATAACGGTACAGGCGCTGATCGAATCCGATGGAGGCAGTGAAGGCCTCGACCAGACTGTTGGTGGGAGCGTCGAACCGCCCTCCCCAGGGTTTCTTCTTGTCCATCTTACGGTGTTGTTCTCTGATGCTAATTTCACTATGGTACCGGGCTTGCCCCTCCGGCGAAAATATTGCAGCAGACGCTTTGCGGCGCTCCGGCCCGCCCATCCGCATCACGAGCCCGATTGTCGGTAAGAGATTGTCCCCGGCCCCGGGGGCGGCTATTTTCTCCCTATCGGAACATTGTTCAGAGCTATATCTGGTTCGGACTCTCCTTAGAGTGCACCCCCACCCCGAATACCGAACCAGATCTTGGCCCCCGCTTGGCGGGGGTTTTTTTTGCCCGACCGCCCGCCCGGCGGGAATCCCCGTGTATCCATGTGGCAGTTGCGCGGCGCGAATCGATTGCGGTTAAATCGGTCGGGTCGTGCCGGATGAGCTTCGCCATCCGGTCCGAACGACGCCGCGCCCGACCTGGTCCCTGTCATGCCTAACCCGAATCCACCAGAACGCAGCAATGTGCCGAACTTCGGAACGTTCGGGGTCGCCGTTCGCATTGTGTTCCTGGCGGAGCTCATCGCCATTGTCATCACCGTCGGACGCAACCCGGTTTTCGATGAACACGCGTGGCAGGACCTGAACCTGCTCTCCGCCTTCGCCCTGACCATTTCCTTTTGCGGCGTCGCAGCCCTCACGCTTGCATCGCCCTTCATGCGACGCATGTCCCTTGCCTGGAGTTCGGTGATTGCCTTCCTGCTCCTTATCCTGGTGGCCGTATTCGGCACCGACTTCATCATCTTCGCCCTGTACGACATCGGCCTGATCGATCAGCGCTTCCCGCCCTGGCGCGAGTCCCTGATTATTCGCAGCGTCATCGTCACCGCTTTGATCAGCATCCCGGCCCTGCGTTACCTGTTGCTGGCCTACCGCATCGAGGCCGATGCCAAGTCCAAACAGGAGGCGACGATGCAGGCACTGCAGTCACGCATCCGTCCCCATTTCCTGTTCAACAGTCTCAACAGCGTTGCCAGCCTGACCCGGACGGATCCCGACAAGGCCGAGGCGGTACTCCACGACATCGCCGACCTGTTTCGGGTGCTGCTCGCGGACGCGCGCAAACTGGTGCCCATCTCCGCCGAGCGCGAGATATCGCGCCAGTACCTCGAGGTGGAAAAGATCCGTCTCGGCGATCGTCTGAAGGTAAAATGGAACGTTAGCAACGTTCCGCGTTCGGCGCTGATGCCGACATTGATCCTGCAACCGCTGTTGGAAAATGCGATCTATCATGGGATCGAGCCCCGCTTCAACGGCGGCACCATCGCTATCGATATGTGGACGGAGGGTGATACCCTTAACATTATGATTAAAAACCCCCTTCCCGAAGGCCCGACCGTCACCCATGGACGGGGCAACAAGATCGCGCAGGAAAACATCCGCCAGCGTCTGCAGACCCAGTTCGGGAACGCGGCGAGCATGCAGGCCTTCCAGGAAGGTGGTCAGTATCATGTAAAACTGCGAATGCCCATCGTCGACCAGGGCTAGTGCACATCTGATGTCGGCATTGACGGAAAAGGCGGGGGATATCTGGGGGAGAGTCGCGGTAGGCCTGCGACACACCATCTATCCGGAAAAGACGCCCGAGCACGAAGCAGCGGGGTTTCTTCCCAACTTCTGCAGCGGCCCCATGTTGATGAACGTGGTCGTCATCGCCCAGTTGATGGCCCTGGTCATCACCCTGGTGGCACGCCGAATATCCGTCAACATTTTCCAGGACCTGATCATTATTTCACTGTTCGTGCAGTGGATGGCCCTGAGCGAGGCAGCGACCCTCTGTGGGCTGCGCTCCTGGATCAATCGCCTGCCGCGCATCACCGCCATCTCTGTCACCTACGGCATCCTGCTGCTGGTAAGCGTCGTGATTACGGAGCTCGCCGTGTGGGTCCTGTACGCGATCGGGAAAATCGCAACACCACGCCCGGAGTGGTACGCGTATTTTCACATCCAGAACCTGTCGATCAGCGTGGTCGTCAACGCCGTCGCCCTGCGCTATCTCCTTGGCATTCATCAGCTGCAGCAACGTACCCAATCGGAAGAACGGGCACGCATGCAGGCGCTCAAATCACGCATCCGCCCGCATTTTGTATTCAACAGCCTGAATATCATCGCCAGCCTGACGCGCAGTTCGCCGGCTCGCGCCGAGCATGCGATCGAGGACATGGCCGATCTCTTTCGCATGATGCTGAGCGAAACGGAAAATCTGGTGCCGGTACTCAACGAGGTCAATATTGCCCGCAAGTACATCGATCTCGAGCAACTACGGCTCGATGCGCGGCTGAACGTGGAATGGGATATCGGCAAGTTTCCGCGCAAGGCGATCATGCCGGTCTTGACCCTGCAACCCTTGCTCGAAAATGCCATCCGTCACGGAATCGAACCCGTCCCCGAAGGCGGCACCATCCACGTCCGCCTGTGGGAGGAGAATGATTCCATCTATATAAAGGTCACAAACCCGGTACCGGCACGCAAACCCCGTTCCGGGACCACGACAGAAGGCCAGGATTTGTCCGATCTGCGCAGCCGTCTGCAGACCCACTACGGCGACGCGGCAAAACTGAGCCGGATAATCCATGATGGGCTGTATGAAGTTGAAGCCATCCTGCCCGTACGCGGAGGAAATCCATGAGGGTACTCATCGTCGATGACGAGAAACTGGCGCGCGAGCGCCTGCGAGAACTGCTGAACGATATCGGCGGCTACAATGTGGTCGGTGAGGCCATGAATGGAAACGAGGCCATCGAAAAAACCGGCGAACTGAATCCTGACCTGCTGCTGATGGATATACGCATGCCGGGTATGGATGGGCTGGAGGCGGCCATGCATCTCATGGGAATGGAACACCCACCGAGCGTGATCTTCACCACGGCCTACGATCAACATGCTCTCGATGCCTTCGAGGTCAATGCGGTCGACTATTTACTGAAGCCCATCCGTAAGGACCGCCTGGCCAATGCCCTGGTGAAGGCGAAAAAGCTGACTGCCAAGCAGCTGCAGGAAGTCAATCAGTCACGCGACGAACCCAAGGCGCGCACGCACATCAGCGTACACATGCGCGGCAACATCCGTCTGGTCCCGGTGGCCGACATCATTTTCTTTCTCGCGGACAGCAAGTACGTCGTGATCCAGACCGCAAACGAGGAATTCCTCATCGAGGATTCCCTGGTGAACCTGGAGAAGGAATTCGGCGACCGCTTCCTGCGTATCCACCGCAATGCGCTGGTGGCGACCGATCGCATACTGGGGGTGGAGAAGAACCAATCGGGTTCCTGGCAGGTAAACCTGCGCGATACGGAACGAAAGCTGGACGTCAGCAGGCGTCACACCGCGGCGGTACGTCGCTGGGTACGCAACCGCCGGACGGCCTGATCAGAAGGAGGCGCGAGCGCCCTGTCCGGTGATCGTGTCCTTGGTCCGCCAAAGCTTGATGGACGCATCCGCGGCGTCCTGAAGATACGCGAGATAGAAGTCGGGCGAACTGTAGCCGCGAAGCTGCGGAACCAGTTGCCCGCCGCGGGCATCGTAGAAACGGACCGTGGGCGTAAAGGATACGCCAGCCGCGTCGGCGAAACCGCTCTGGCTGGTGCGGCGACCGCGAAAATCCTTCATCGGCGTGGCATCGTCGATGTTCACCTTTCGAAAAATAAGGCGATTGCGATAGGCCGGGTCCGTGCTCATGGGCTGAACGTAGAGCCGCCGCACCTCTTCACAATAGGAACAACTGTCCGCCATGAACAGCACAAGGATCGGGCGACCCGTAGCCCGGGCCTCACGCGCATCCTGCTGCAGATCCGTGGCCGAGTGCAGGCCAACCGCCCACACCGGCGTTGCCAGGAAGAACAGGAAAAAAATCGTGACCAAGCGTTTCATCGTCAACCCCACACCATCTGCCGCGGCTCCCGGGAATCCGGAAACCCCGGTATACTATTCGAAAAAATGCCCGCTGTTTAGGCAACCCTCACACGCATACTCACCCATACGATGACCAGACTGAAAATCGGTACCCGTCGAAGCCAGTTGGCGCTATGGCAGGCCAATTACGTGCGCACCCGCCTGCGCGCCCTGAATCCGGAACTCGAAGTGGACCTGGTAGAGGTCGTCACCCAGGGCGACAAGATCCTCGACACCAGTCTGGCCAAGGTGGGGGGAAAAGGACTGTTTATCAAGGAACTGGAACAACAGCTGCTGGACGGAACCGTCGATCTGGCGGTGCATTCGCTCAAGGACATGACCGTCGATCTGCCGGAAGCGCTATGCCTGGCGGCCATCTGCGAACGCGAAGACCCACGCGATGCGCTGGTATCGAACAGCTACGGTAGCCTTGCCGAGCTCCCGTCCGGCGCACGGGTCGGGACCTCCAGTCTGCGCCGCGAATGCCAGTTGCGCGCGCGCTTCCCACAACTGGAAATCCTGGGGCTGCGCGGCAACGTCAACACGCGCTTGGCGAAACTGGATGCTGGCGAATACGACGCGATCATTCTCGCTACCGCCGGGCTCAAGCGCCTGGGATTCGACGAGCGCATTCGTGCACGCATCGACCCCGAAGACAGCTTGCCCGCCGTCGGCCAGGGTGCGGTGTGCATCGAATGCCGCAGCGACGACGAAAGCGTGCGCTCGCTGCTGGCGCGGCTCAACGACAAATCCACGGCGCTGTGTACCCGTGCCGAACGCGCCATGAATGCGGCGCTGCAGGGCGGCTGTCAGGTTCCCATTGCCGGTTATGCCACGCTGGCCGGCGATGAGTTGTTCTTGCGCGGTCTGGTCGGCAAACCGGATGG
>Ga0316575_10000517_pt1 | contig 11239 bp, 12 predicted proteins | sample J5NA_FD_203072 | JGI IMG/M metagenome (GOLD analysis project Ga0316575, IMG submission 203072) | Rhizosphere microbial communities from salt marsh grasses in Alabama, United States - J5-7_050615r2r3 | ecosystem: Host-associated > Plants > Roots > Rhizosphere | place: USA: Alabama | collected...
GGGCATGCACCAGGCGATCGAGGCCAAGGAGGGGGTGGAGATCAAGCAGGAGAACCAGACCCTCGCCACGATCACCCTGCAGAACTTCTTCCGCCTCTACGACAAGCTCGCCGGCATGACTGGCACCGCGATGACCGAGGCGAGCGAGCTCGACAAGATCTACTCCCTCGGTGTCGTGCCCATCCCCACCAACCGGCCCATGGTCCGCGCCGACCAGTCCGACTTCATCTACCGCACGACGGACGCCAAGTTCGACGCCGCCATCGACGACATCGTCGAGCGGCACCACAAGGGCCAGCCTGTGCTCGTCGGCACCGCCAGCGTCGAGACCTCCGAGCAGGTCTCCGCGCTCCTGAGCGGCAAGGGGATCGCTCACGAGGTGCTCAACGCCAAGCAGCACGCACGGGAGGCGGCGATCGTCGCGCAGGCCGGGCGTCGGGGGGCCGTCACCGTCGCCACCAACATGGCCGGCCGAGGGACCGACATCATGCTCGGCGGTAACCCGGAGGCCCTCGCTGCCGACGACCTGCGAGCCCGTGGCCTCGACCCGCTGGAGGACCCGGACGGCTACGAGGCTGCCTGGAGTCCCGCCCTCGAGCGCTTCCGGGCCCAGGTCGCCGCCGAGCACGAGGAGGTCGTCGGCCTCGGCGGCCTCTACGTCCTGGGCACCGAGCGACACGAGTCCCGGCGCATCGACAACCAGCTGCGTGGCCGTTCCGGCCGCCAGGGTGACCCGGGGGAGTCCCGGTTCTACATCTCGCTGCAGGACGAGCTGATGCGCCGCTTCGGCGGCGCCCTCGGCCTCATGGACAGGGCGCTCGGCTACTCCGGCGACGACAGCGTGCCGCTGGAGTCCAAGGCGGTGAGCCGGACGATCGAGCGGGCGCAGAGCCAGGCCGAGGCCCAGTACTTCGAGATCCGCAAGGACGTCCTGAAGTACGACGACGTGCTCAACGCCCAGCGCGAGGTCATCTACGCCGAGCGCCGGCGGGTTCTCGAGGGTGAGGACCTGCACGAGCAGGTGCGGCACATGATCGACGACGTGGTCGCCGACTACGTGCGTGCGGCCACCTCCGAGGGTTACCCCGAGTCCTGGGACCTCGACGAGCTGTGGGTGAGCCTGCGCACCCTCTACCCCGTGGGCCCCACGGTCGCCGACATCGAGACCGAGGCCGGGGGACGCGAGGGCCTGTCCGCCGACTTCCTGGTCAGCCACCTCGTCGCCGATGCGCAGGAGGCCTACGACAGGCGCGAGGCGGAGCTCACCCCCCCGGTCACGCGCGAGCTCGAGCGCCGCGTCGTGCTCACCGTCCTCGACCGGCGCTGGCGGGAGCACCTCTACGAGATGGACTACCTGCGCGAGGGCATCGGCCTTCGGGCGATGGCCCAGCGCAACCCGCTCGTCGAGTACCAGCGTGAGGGGTACGACATGTTCGCGGCGATGATGGACGGCATCAAGGAGGAGTCGGTCGGGCTGCTGTTCAACCTGGAGGTGCAGCGACCGGCGCCGACCGAGGAGGCGCCCGTCCTCGTGGCCAGCGGCCTGGTTGCCGCCAAGGCCCCGACCGAGCTCGAGTACACCGCGCCGACGGTGGACGGCGCCGGCGGTGTGGTGCACCGCACCGAGCGGTCACGCTCGGCCGCGGAGCCCTCGGACCAGCCGGACCCGGCGTCCGACGAGCCTGCCGACGCCGAGGCCAGCCGCACCCGCGGCCGCCGTACCCGGTCGCGGGGACGCCGCCGCTAGACGACGTCGAGGGCGGTGCACACCCACCGCCTGTCGAGCGGCTCGAGGCGCAGCGCCAGAGCGCGGCAGCGCACGCCGTCGTCGACCACCGCTGCCGCTTCGACATTGCCGTCCGGGCTCGTGCTCACCCGCACCCGGCGCACCCGCACCGGAGACCCGCCACCGGCGTGGCGCCGGGTCCCGACGGAGCGCCGGACCCGCTCGTAGACGGAGGGCTCCAGCCATCGCACCACCTGGGCGGCGGGCCGTCGCCCCGCCAGGATCTCCACCACGGCCTGCGCGATCATGCCCACCCAGCGTCGTGGGTCGGGCAGCCCCGCCGGGTCGCACGGGGCGACCTCGTCGGCGGCCTCGACCGCCCGGGGACCCGGTGCCGGCGCCGGTGGCGCCGCAGGCACGAGCTCGAGGGCGAGGGTGCCCTGCACGGGACCGAGCTCCGTGGGCGGCAGGCGGTGCACCGGCGCGTGGCGGGGCACGGGGACGACCTGCAGCCGGCAGGTGGCCGCTCCGTCGCTCACCGGGGTCCACCGGTCGGGACGACGAGCCTGAGGCCCACCCGGAGCAGGTCCGGGTCGGCGCCGATCTCTCCTCGGTTGGCCTCCCACCAGCGGGGCCAGGCCACGGCGACCTCGGAGTCGCTCGGGTCGGGTCCGAGGTGGCGACGGGCGAGGTCCCACAGCGTGTCCCCCGGAGCGACAACGACGGTGAGCGGCCCGGTCGGCTCCGTCCACGAGGCCGGCGCCGGGCTCGTGACGGGTCGCTCCACCGCCAGTCCGTCCGTCGGTGCCGCGAGGGCGGTCGCGGTCGTCGCCTGCACACCGAGGACGGTGGCCGCGGCGACCCGGACGGCAGGGGGCACGAGGACGGCCACACCCGCGCGAGCGGTGCGCCCGAGCAGTCCCGGCAGCCGCCCGAGCATCCCCAGCACCGCCGCCGTCGCCGCCCAGCACAGGCTGGCGACCAACGCGGCGAGCAGGACGTCGCCCAGCAGGGACTCGAGAGCGGTGTCCGCGGCCCCCCGACCACCGACCGCGATCGCGACCGCCATGACGACCAGCACGCGTACTTCCACTTGTCTACCCCCAGTTTGCTTGTATTTGCCTTAGTCCACGGATATTTGCTGCTTGTGTCAAGAGGATGTGTCCGTCCGTGGGTATCCTGTGGACGGTGCGGTGGGAGCAGCTGCGCTGGGAGCGCCTGTGGGGCGACCTGGCCTCGCAGTCCGAGCAGCTGGAGAGGGACGAGCTCTCCGGCGAGGTCGCCGACCGCGCGCAGCGCGAGCACGCGACGGTGGGGTTCGGCGACAGGGTGCGGGCCTCCCTCGGGTTCACCCTGGCCTGCCAGGTTCACGGCGGCCGGACCGTTCGGGGCGTCCTGGTGGGCGCGGGTCCGGACTGGCTGGCCCTACGCGCCGACGGTCCCGGCGGCGCGCCGACGCACCTGGTGTCACTCGCTGCGGTGGTGGGTGTGTCCGGGCTGGCCCGCACGGCCGTCCCCGTCGGGGCCACCGGGCTCGTCGAGCGACGCCTGGACGTGCGCCACGTGCTGCGCAGGGTCGGCGAGGCCGGGATCGAGGTCGGGCTCGCCCGGACGTCGGGTCCCGACCTGCGCGGGACCGTCGTCCGGGTGGGGCAGGACTACGTCGACCTCGCCACCGAGGGTGGTGCGACCTGGTCGGTGCCCCTGGGTGCGGTCGCCTGCGTGCTGCTGACCTAGAGGCGGCCTAGCCCTCCTCGTCCGCGGGGACCAGGGGATGGGTGCGGACGAACTCGCGGGTCTGCTCGTACATCCGGGCGATGTACTCCTCCAGGACGGACTCCTCGACCCGCCACTGGCCGCGGCCGCCGATCTTGATGGCCGGCAGCTCGCCGCTGCGTACCAGTGCGTAGACCTGGTTGCTGGAGGTGTTGAGGACCTCGGCCACGTCTGCCAGCCGCAGGAACCGCCGCTGCGTGGTCATGGTGCCGAGTGTGGCAGATCGGCTCGGTTCGCCTCGGTGTGCCCCGTCTTGCTTGGGGATGAGCCCCGACCGCATGGCCAGGAGGCGTCGTATCCTGCTGCCCACCAAAGCGCATAATCTAGGGTGAATCGGGCAAACGAGAGGTGTCATGAGCACGACCGTCCCGCCGGTGGCCGCGTCCGCCGTCCCGTCCCCGCCCGCGACCAGGCTGCCCGGACGGCGGTGGCGCGACTGGCGGCTGCTTGCCGGGGTCGTGCTCGTGCTCGGGTCGGCCGTGGCCGGTGCCCGTCTGGTCGCCGTCACCGACCACACCGACCCCACCTGGGCCGCCGCCACCGACCTCGTTCCGGGTGCCGTGCTCGCCCCGTCCTCCCTCGTGCAGGTCGCGGCCCGCGTCGACGGCCCCACCAACCCCTACCTCACCGGTCCGGTGCCCGAGGGCTACGTGCTCGTGCGTCCCGTCGAGGCGGGCGAGCTCGTGCCGGCCACCGCGGTGGCACCCGCCGTCGAGCTCCAGGGTCGGACCAGGCTGGTCGCGGTGTCGGTCGATGCCGCCACGACGCCAGGTGAGCTCGGCCCGGGGGATGTCGTCGACGTCTGGGAGGTCCCCTCCGAGGGTCCGGCGCTGCTCCTGGCCGACGGTGTCACCGTGGCGGAGGCGCGCCGCGCCGACACCGGCTTCGGCTCCTCGGCGGACTCGGTGGTGCTGTCCCTCAGCACGGGCACGGTGACCGACGAGGAGCTGACAGCGACGGTGTCCCGCCTGGTGAGCGCGTCGTCGGCAGGGCGGGTGGTGCTGACGACCACCATCGGCGGGCGCTGATGGACGGGCCCTCCGCGGTCCCGGCGCCCCGACCGCATGCGGTGGCCGTGGCCGTCCTGTCAGGTGGGGCACCGTGGGAGGTGGCGCTGCTGCCGGTGCTGGAGCGCCAGGGCTCCGGGCTGCACCTCGTGCGGCGCTGCGTGGACGTGGCCGACCTCCTGGCGGTCGGCACGGCCGGCACGGTGCGCGTGGCTGTCGTGGACGCCGATCTGCCCCGCCTCGACGCCGACGTCGTCGCCCGGCTCCGCGGGCTCGGCGTCGCCGTGCTGGCCGTGGCGGGCAGCGACGCCCACGCCTCGACCGCCCTCGCGCTCGGCGCCGCGGACGTCGCGTCGTCCTCCGAGCCCCCGACCGACGTCGCGGCCCGGGTGCGGGCCCTGGGCCGCCCGCAACCGAGCGAGCCGGCCCCGGTCCCGGCTCCGGTGGCCGCCTCGGTGCCCGAGAACGGGCGGTTGCTCGTCGTGTGGGGGCCGGGCGGGGCGCCCGGGCGCAGCACGGTCGCCGTGACCCTCGCTGCCGAGCTGGCCGAGGCTGGTCGGGAGGTGCTGCTCGTCGACGCCGACGCTGGTGGCGGGGCCGTCAGCACGATGCTCGGCATCCTCGACGAGGCCCCCGGGGTGGCTGCGGCCTGCCGGGCGGGCCTGCGTGGACGGCTCGACGCCGGCGTGCTGGCGGCGTCGGCCGTGGCAGTCGCACCGCGTCTGCGCGTCCTCACCGGGGCGACCCGTCCGGACCGGTGGCGCGAGCTGCACCCGGTGGCACTGGAGGCGGTGTGGGCGGTGGCCACCACCCTCGTCGAGGACGTCGTCGTCGACGTCGGAGCGGCCCTCGACGAGCCCGACACCCCGACCGCCGCTCCCGCCGCCGCAACCCGGTCGGCCGTGGCAGTCGCGGACGTCCTGCTCGCTGTGGCGGCCGCCGACCCGCTGGGGCTGCTCAGGCTCGTCCACGGCCTGGACCGGCTCGCCGACGCGACAGCGGCGCCGCCACAGGTGGTGGTCAACCGGCTGCGCCCCAGCGTCCTGGGTGCCCACCCGCGCGCACAGGTGAGGCAGACCCTGCAGCGCTTCTCCGGGGCCGAGCCGGTGGCCTACCTCCCCGACGACCCCGCTGCCGTGGACACCGCGCTGCGGGCAGGTCGGCCCCTGACCGTGGCCGCCCCGTCGAGCGCGCTGCGGCGTGGGGTGGGCGAGCTGGCCCGTCGCCTCACGCCGGGCATCGCCGCCCGGCCCGCGTCGGTCCGGGGCCACCGTCGGCAGCCACGCCGTGGGCGGTCCCTACCATCGGCGGGGTGAGCGCGCAGCCGCCGGCCGCCCTCGTCGTGGACTGGGGTGGGGTGCTGACCACCGGGGTTCCCGAGGCGCTCGCGGCGTGGGCACGCAGCGAGGACCTGGACGTCGACACGCTGCGAGCCGCGTTCGGCCGGTGGCTGGGCCCCCAGGCCGACGTGGAGCTGGCCAACCCCATCCACCTGCTCGAGCGGGGCGAGCTGGCACCAGCGGAGGTCGAGCAGATGCTGGCCCCCCTGCTGCGTACGACGAGCGGGACGCCGGTCCCCGGTGCCGGGCTGCTCAGCAGGATGTTCGCGCACTTCACCCACGCCCCCGCCATGACGGCGCTGGTGTGGCGTGCCCGGCAGGCGGGGATCGCCACCGCGCTGCTGTCCAACTCGTGGGGCGACCACTACCCCGAGCACCTGTGGGACGGCACCTTCGACCAGGTCGTCATCTCGGGGCGGGTGGGCATGCGCAAGCCCGACCCGGAGATCTTCCTGCACACCGCCGACCTGCTCGGCGTCCCGCCCACCGCGTGCGTCTTCGTCGACGACGTCGCACACAACGTGGCCGCCGCCGTCGCGGTCGGCATGATCGGGGTGCTGCACACCGACTACCCGACGACGGCCGGCGAGCTGAGCGTCCTCTTCGGTCGGGACTTGGTGGGGCAGCCCGACGTGCGATAGTGAGGGGTACCCGTCCGGAGGAGTCGCCATGCCGAATCGGCTCAGCTCGACCGACGTGTCGTTCCTCGACGACGAGCGGGCCCAGACGCCGATGCACAGCGGCACCGTCCAGATCCTCCGGGCCCCGGAGGAGGGCTTCGACTACGACCGGCTGTTCGCCCTCATCCGGGAGCGGATCGCTTTCGTGCCCCGGTACCGGCAGCGGCTGCGCTTCGTCCCGGGCCACCTGGCCAACCCGGTGTGGGTGGACGACACCGAGTTCGACCTCACCTACCACGTCCGCCGGTCCGCCCTGCCCCGACCGGGCACCGAGGAGCAGCTGGCCGAGCTGATGGCCCGCATCATGAGCCGGCGCCTGGACCGGGACAAGCCCCTGTGGGAGGTCTACCTCGTCGAAGGCCTCGAGGGGGACCGGCTGGCCATCCTCTCCAAGACGCACCTGGCGATGGTGGACGGCGTCCGGGGCATCGACATCGCCCAGGTCATGCTCGACGTCAGCCCGCAACCCCGCAGCAGCCGGCCCGACACGTGGGCCCCGCACCCGGCGCCAGGGACCGCCCAGCTCCTGGCCGGCGCCGCCACCGACCTGCTGCGGCGCCCCACCGTGGCCATCGACGTGCTGCGCGGCGGCGTCGACGAGATGCGGGGGGCCGCCACGCGGGTGCTCTCGGCAGCCGAGGGGACGTTGATGCTGCTGCGCACGGCGGCCCGGCCGGCCCCCGCCAGCCCGCTCAACCCCGAGATCGGCAAGGCCCGTCGGTTCGCCATGGTCGAGCTGCCGCTGGCCGACTTCAAGCGGGTCAAGGACTACCACGAGACCACCGTGAACGACGTCGTACTGGCGGTGGTCACCGGCGCCCTTCGGGAGTGGCTGCTGATGCGGGGCGAGCCCGTGCGGACGTCCACCACGCTGCGCGCGATGGTCCCGCTCAGCGTCTCGAACGAGGACGACGCCCTGCGCAGCCCCAACCACGTGGCCCCGTTCGTCGTCGACCTGCCCGTCGGCGAGCCCTCACCCGTGGTGCGGCTGCAGCGGATCGCCTACTCGATGCGCGGCCACCGGGAGGTGGGCAACCCGGTCCCGGCGCTCGACATCGCCGGGGTCGCCGGCTTCGCGCCGCCGACCCTGCACGCGCTCGGGGCGCGCACCGCCACAGAGGCGCCGAGCCGGGTGTACAACCTCATGGTCACCAACGTCCCCGGTCCGCAGATGCCGCTGTTCGCGGCCGGCGCCGCCCTGGTCGGCTCCTACCCGGTGCTGCCGCTGAGCCGAGGGCAGGCGCTGGCGATCGGCGCGACCTCGTACAACGCGGGCGTCTTCCTCGGGCTGAACGCCGACCGCGACGCCATCGGAGACCTCGACGTGCTGGCGGCCGAGCTGGTGGGCGCGGCCGACCTGCTGAGCGACACGGTGCGCGTGAGCCGCACGCGCGGCCGGGGATCCCTGCGGGCCGCCGGTCCCCGACGATAGGGTCCTCAGTCACGTGTGACGAGACAAGAGATACTTGTCAAGGCCACACAGGAACGGACACTTGGTCTCGTGGCGAAGGCATCACGGCGTTCCCGCGCACGCCCGACCGCCTCCCCCGACGCTCCCCGACGGGGGCTCGTCCTCGGTGGCGGCGGTGTGCTCGGCGCCGCCTGGATGGTGGGCGCTCTGTGGGCCATCGAGCAGGTGCACCAGATCGACCTGCGCACGGTGGACTACCTGGTGGGAACCTCGGCGGGGTCGATCATCGCCGCGCTGCTGGCCTCCGAGGTCACGCCCGACCAGCTTCGCCGCCACCAGCTCGGCGAGGTCGTCGAGGACGGCCCGCTGGCCGGGTACTGGTGGGACTACGACAACGCCACCGGGGGCTCCCGCCCCGGCGTCCCCCGGTTCGGCCCCGGCTCGACCGGCATCATGCGCAACATCGGCCGCTTCCGGCAGATGCCCCCGACGGCGGTGCTCTCTGCGTTCCTGCCGGAGGGGCGGGGCTCGCTGGCCCGCATCGGGCACCTCGTCGAGTCGGTGAACCCGCCCGGCGAGTGGACGCGGCACCCGGGCACCTTCATCGTCACCATGGACTACGAGACGGGGGAGCGGGTCGCCTTCGGCAGCCCGGGCGCTCCCCCGGCAGACCTTGCCGAGGCCGTGATGGCGTCCTGCTCGATCCCGGCGTGGTTCGCCCCGATGGTCATCAACGGACGGCGCTACGTCGACGGCGGGGCCTGCTCGGCCACCAGCGTCGACCTGCTGGCCGACCTCGGGCTCGACGAGGTGTTCGTGGTGGCCCCGATGGTGTCCTTCGCCCTGGACCGGCCCTCCACCCTCGTCACCCGGCTCGAGCGTCGCTGGCGGGTCCAGGTCACCAAGCGCTGCCTCACCGAGGCGGCCAAGGTGCACCGCTCGGGCACCGAGGTGACGATCCTCGGGCCGGGACCGGAGGACCTCGAGGCGATGGGGGCCAACCTCATGGACGTCAGACGGCGACCGTTCGTGCTCGAGACCTCGCTGCACACGTCGGTGGCTGCGCTCACCGAGCCCGGCCAGTACTCCGACGAGGAGTCGGCGACCGAGCCCAGTCAGCGGCTCTCGGTCAGCTAGTCCCGTGAGCCCACACACCCGGGTGTACCTGCCGGCCTCCGTGGCCGTGCTGCGGACCCTGGCGGCCGGGGAGCCCTGGCGGGCCTCGGCTGCCTTCGCCGTCACCCCGCAGGCTCGCGCCGAGGTCGCCGACCCCGACGACGAGCAGCTGGAGTTCGACGCCTTCCTCGACGCGGTCCGGGGCTGCCTGGACCTCCTGCGGCCCGGGGACCCACCCCGTCGCGTCGTGGTGTCCGCCGACGTCCCCACCTCGACGGTCTCGGTGCGGGGGGCGCCGACCGTGACGGCGGTCTCCCTCGCGGCGCCGGTCCAGCCGGCCGACGTCGCCGCGTTCCACGTCGACGACGCCGAGAGTGCCCGGGTCGTGCAGGCGGTACGGGCCGGCGCCGACCCCGGTCTGCTCGACGACGTCGTGCTCGCCTGGTTCGACCCCACCGAGCTCGAGGCGCTGCTGGCGCAGGTCGACCCTCAGGGGCGGTAGGTCCGCAGCAGGCCCCGCAGCAGGTCCGCGACGAGGGCTGGCCTGTCCCGCCGGACGTCGTGGCCCGCCCCGGCCACCGTCACGACCAGCCAGCCGAGCCGTCCGGCCAGCGTCCGCGCCACCGCCGGGTGGCAGGCAGCCCCGAGAGCCGGCTCGCCCACCAGCAGCAGGGTGGGGCACCGCACCGCCTCGGCGACGCGGGCCCACCCGCGGCGCAGCCAGTGCTGCTCGGCGTCGAAGAGCGCGAGGTCGACCGCTGCCTTCGAACAAGCCCACGGGTCCAGCTCGTCGGCGGGCCACGACGGGTGCCGCTGCTCGGCCCAGGCTCGGCGTCCAGCGTGGTCGGTGCCGTGCAGCCCCTCCAGCCACGGGCGGTGCGGGTTGTCCCGCTCGGCCGCCTCGTCGGAGCGGGCCGAGGAACGAGGCTGCCACGGAGGGTCCTCGAGGACGAGCAGCCCCACCAGCTGCGGCGCCCGCGCCGCGACGCCGACGGCGGTGCTCGCCCCCAGCGAGTGGCCGAGCAGCACCACGGGCCGTGCGCCCTCGGCGGCGGCCGCCTCCACCGCCGGCAGGGCGTCGGCGACGAGCGCGTCGTGGCTGAACGCCACCTCCGGCGGCATCCGACGACCCCCGTGCGCCAGCAGGTCCGGCGTGCGGGCGGGCAGGCCGAGCCTGGTCAGGAACGGCCCCCAGCAGGCTGCGGAGTCCGAGAACCCGTGCAGCGCGACGACCGGGTCAGCCACGGTCGCCGGCCAACCAGCGGGCGCCGACCTCCTCCTCCTTGCGGGCGGCCATGAGCAGCACCTCGGAGATCGCCCGCTCGATCCGGGCGCCGACGAAAGGGACCTTGGCGCGGACGTCCACGTGGATCCGGTGGATCGTGGTGCCCTCGTCGGCGGGCATCAGGGCGATGTCGCCGGACAACGACACGGGCGCGTTCGAGATCCTCGCCTCCAGCTCGCCGTGCCGGGAGCCGTCCGTGCGGGCCGGCTGCCACTCCTCGGTCTGCACCACCTCGATGGTCTCCCCGACCAGGGGCCGGACGAAGTCGGGGACCATCGAGGGGAGGGTGCGCTCCAGGCGGATCCGTGCCCCCCCAGTGGTCAGGGCGCGCACCGTCACGTCGTGCTCGAGGGCTCCCATCGCCTCGGCCTTCGTGCGCACGTAGGCCTCGTCGGAGAGCATCGCGAACACATCCTCGACGGTGGCCGGGAACAGCACTGCCGCTTCGATCTGCACGGTGCGATCGTGCCATGGCCCCGGCCCCTGGGCATGATCGTCACCGCGGTCTAGGGTGACCGGACATGGCCGAGGCACCGACGACGGCCCTCGACGACCTGCTCGGCACCGTCGAGCGACACGTCGTCGCCGCGCGTGGCGCGCAGGTCGCCGCCGTGGGCCGGTACTTCCACGACGTCCCACCGGACGACCTCGCCCAACGTCGCCCGGACGACCTCGCCGGGCTCCTGCTCAGCCATCTGGACCTGGCGGGGGAACGTCCCGACGGGGGCATCAACCTGCGGGTCTTCACCCCAACTGTGGCCGAGCACGGGTGGGCCACCGGCCACACTGTGGTGCAGGTCGTCGTGGAGGACATGCCCTTCCTCGTCGACTCGGTCATGGCTGCTCTCACCAGCCGCGGGCACGTCGTCCACGATGTCCTCCACCCGGTGCTCGCGGT
>Ga0316575_10000518_pt1 | contig 11234 bp, 5 predicted proteins | sample J5NA_FD_203072 | JGI IMG/M metagenome (GOLD analysis project Ga0316575, IMG submission 203072) | Rhizosphere microbial communities from salt marsh grasses in Alabama, United States - J5-7_050615r2r3 | ecosystem: Host-associated > Plants > Roots > Rhizosphere | place: USA: Alabama | collected...
AGTTGCTTCGACCGGAATGATTTCTACGACTTTACGATTACCCCTGGTCCATGAGAACTTGACGGTACCCTCTGTTTTTGCAAAAAGGGTGTAATCACTCCCCAGGCCTACATTGCGACCGGGATGTACCTGTGTACCTTTTTGTCTGACAATAATGCTTCCGGCAGAGACGAGCTCACCGCCGAACCGCTTTACGCCGCGCATTTTCGGATTACTGTCGCGACCGTTTCTGCTGCTTCCAACACCTTTTTTATGTGCCATGAATAGTACTCCCTTTATTATAAATCTTTATGCATTGATCGATACAATCTGCAAACGGGTATACTGCTGCCGATGCCCGTTTTTACGACGATAATCCTTGCGTCTTTTACGTTTGACAACAAGAACCTTTTTATCCTTGATATGATTAACCACCTTGGCGGTTACCGTCGCCCCGTCTACAAGCGGCTTTCCGATTTTCAATGATTCACCTTCACCGGCAAGTAACACACGGTCGATTATAATTTCGGTACCTTCTTCGGCCTTGATCAAAGGAACGCGAATTGTTTCACCCGGGGTGACTTTGAACTGAGCACCACCCTGTTCGATTATCGAGTACATCTTTACTCCTCTACTGACTGATCGGCACAGAGCAACATCATGCCCGAATGCCTTTTATTGTAGGTATATTTCAGCCTTATACTAATTTCGGCATAGAATTCGTTAAAAATAATACTTCTCTGATCGAGAATCAATATATTGTTCAAAATCTTTTACGCTGTAATCACCGTTTCACCGGAACGAATTGAATATTCATCCTGATCAAGCTCCTCATCCACAACCAGTACCAGATGACAGCTATGCTCACGTTCAAGCATCTTTTTGACCTGTTCATGCTCCTGAAGAAAATAAGCGTTGACCGCCGGATGAGTTGAAACTTCAATATCATCTTTTTTCTTTGGAATTCGTTTAAGCGCCCTGTCGATTCGTGCAGCCACCGATTGCGCCGAAAAGACCCATCCGAGCCCTTCACAGGCCGGACAGACATCGGTAAAGTATTCCTGAAGTTCGGGACGTACACGTTTGCGCGTAATTTCCATCAGACCGAATTTGGAAAGACCGGTGCACGCATTTGCCGACGGGTCGGCCGCCAGCAGGTTCTGCATGGTCTGCTCGATTTTCCGGCGATTATCACTTTGCCGCATATCGATAAAATCAACAACAATCAATCCTCCGATATCCCGCAGACGAAGCTGACGGCAGATCTCACCGGCTGCATCGAGATTGGTTTTGAATATGGTCTCCTCAAGACTGGACTTGCCGATATTGCGCCCCGTATTGACGTCGATGGCAACCAGTGCCTCAGTACGGTCGATAAGAATGTAGCCACCGCTGCGCAACCACACTTTTCGCTTGAGCAGCCGGTCGAGATCTTTTTCAATATCAAACCGGTCAAAAAGAGGTAGTTTTTCGCGGTATCGCCTGACCCGGTCGCAGAGCGTCGGAGAAAGAGAGCGCAGGTACGACTGGATCTCATGATAATCATCATCCTGATCAACCCACACTTCGGTAACATCTTCGGAAAAAACATCCCGCATCACCCGCGTAGCGATACCCAGTTCCCGATGAACCAGTTTGGGTCCCGAACCGCTGAGCGCCTCCTCCTGGGTTTTTTTCCACGCATCAATCAACTGGTGAATCTCGTTGACGAATTCAGTTTCCGACACTTTGAGCCCAATGGTACGGATGATAAAGCCGATTCCTTTCGGCTTGATATCGGTTAGAATCTTTTTAAGCCGTGCCCGTTTCTTCATGTCGCTCGTCTTTTTCGAGACACCAATAAAATCAGTGTCAGGCACCAGAACCAGAAACCGGCCGGCAAGGCTGATCTGAGTACTGAGTTTCGCACCCTTTGTACTGATCGGTTCCTTGAGAACCTGAACAAGTATCTCCTGTCCTTCAGTTAAGACTTTTTCTATGGGGATGCGGGCGATTCGTTTACGTTTGAGCGGATCTCCCTGCCCGGTGTAGCGCTCCATAAGCGCATCCTTCGAATCGAGCAGTACCGACGGATCAACATCGGTTGCATGAAGAAAGGCACATTTTTCAAGACCGATATCGATAAATGCAGCCTGTATTCCCGGTAGAATTGACGTCACTTTTCCGCGGTAAATATTTCCGACGAGTCTGAAATGATCGGGACGTTCAATGACCATTTCGACAACTTTATTGTTTTCTAACAGGGCTACCCGTTTTTCGGTCGGGGTTCCGTTGAACAGTATCTTTTTTTCCATAAAACTCCATTTACATAATTCATGCTGCAGAACACAGCATGGCTGACATTTCGCAATCCCGACGGGTTTAAAAACGGACCTGGACTCTGAGCGAGAAGTCATTCGTGGTTGTTTTGTCACTGCCCCGATCAGTCTGGGCAATTTTGTACTCCGCCCGTCCGGTAACATTGTCCGTAAATATATATGAGAGATTTGGTACAAGTGAATAACTTTTATCCGTTCTGTCGGCTACCGTCTCAATCTCGGAACTGCGCTCAAACTTCAATCCGACCGTTGTCCGTCCCTTTACCGGTATGGTCCAGGTAAGCAGTTTGATCTCGTTAAGCAGACTTCCCTGCTCAATTTCATAGCTGAGAGTAAACTCATCGGTATGCATGGTGACATTGCGGTTTGTATCCGGTGGGGCACCATCGGAATTGAGCGCAAGGGCGATCTCGCGCGAGAAATTGTGCCGATAGTCGAAATGAACAGGCCATCGTTTTACGACGCCGTTGAACGCGATCAGCGGCATAAGATCGTACTTGATCGACCGTGTGGCACCACCGGACTGCATTGTATGATGGTCGCTCTGCTTGAAAGAAAAGGTCGAATTGAGGTCGAGATTCTGGAGATTGCTCTTTACAATATCAAGCCGGTTGAGCAGCCCGGTCGAAAGACCGATTGACGCATCGGGAAAAGTGATCGTCGTGTCATTACGGGTAGAATCGGGACGTACGGTGTAATTGATGCTGTACCCCAGACTCATCTGTCTGAACGAGAGGTCGAGCGGTTTGATACTGAGGCCCGTTGAAAGGCGGTAATTTCTGTCAACGACGCGACTGTCATTGTTGTAGAAGTCATATTCATCACCATGGTTCTTACGGCTGTTCATGCCGAGAAAAGAATCGTCGTCCATCTCACCGGTAAGGATATCGCCCAATGATCGTCCCTTGATGCCGAACTGATACAGCATCATGTCTTTTAAACCACCGATACCGACATCGTCCAGGATGGCAGTACTCAGATAGTTATTTTTCAGATCAGAATTCGCCGAATAGGAAAGTGAAAGCTGGCGCAGCCCGATCTGACCAATACCCTTCTTCGCCATGTCGACGAGTCCGCCAAGCGGGCTTTTCTCCGTTATTTTCTTGATGTCACCAAGGAGCGCATCGAGATCGAATGATCCGTTCATCGACACGGTGCTGTGAACGTTTGTCGTCAGGAATGTTTCGGAATTGTTGAGCCATTTGACAAGAGATGCACTGTAGTCGTTCGAATAACTTCCCGACGTGGAGAGCCAGCTGAAGAACCGCGGATCGAAGCTGATCGAAGTATGCTGAGTACGGTCCTTTTCACCCCAGAGAACCAGATAATTCCCCCATGAGTCGTTTGTCCTGAAAATTTTCCGCCCTTTCTCATACACGTCTTCGTCTGCGGCGTCGATCAGGTCCCGATTGACACTCAGGGAATAATCCATATCAATCACCGGAGAGAGAGGGCTGAAGGTAATCGCCGTTCCGTGCCTTACGGTATAATTGCGCTGCGAACTTTTCACCGCCACTCCGTTCACGCTGCGCCAGGTGTCGAAATGCCGCTGTTCGCCGTAATTGACATCAGCGACATCGATCGTGAATTTCCGCGGCAGAAACGTCAGTTCGTAACTCTTCATCTGGGAAGGAACCCACTCCTGCTTCGCTGTTTTAAACGGTCGCCATTTCGTCCATTCAGGTGCATCGAACGGCGTGAGGTCGTACTGCACCTTCCCGCTGTAGGTTTCGGAGGTATCATCAACCGCATACAAGGTATCCTTGTTTTTATTCTCACCATACCGCTGTTCGGATATCGTCTGACTGTACCGTGCGTCCGCCGACCAGCGATCGGCCAGGAAACTGACAAAGGGATTTTCGGAACGGTTTGACTTATGATACCCAGTGTAATACGTCCGGCCGACGGAACTTGTCTGGTACATCTCACTGCGGGTAAACTCGCCGCTATGCCGTTCGATACCGAGCATCTTCTCCGCGGCATCGGTTACCGTCGACATGAATCCGTCGGGATTGCCGTTCTTATCAAGGAGAAACACATCGGTCTCGTTCTTGAGCTGCGGCCGGGATATGCTGGTGTTATAATTAACGCCGGCAGGTATGGAGATACCGAGTTCTTTCGGGAGAAACCGTTCAAGAGCGACGGAGGCACCCATGCTTCCCGTCACTTCAGTATTATCGGGTGTGTTTTTGGTTTCGGTCATTCTTCTGAAGTTGCCGTTTTCATACTCCATTTTCGTCTGAAAAGAAAAAAGATCCGCCCATTTGGTGATAAGCTCCGCACGCGATGCCGAACCGACCGTCGGGGGTATCCCGGTAAGTTTCATTTCATCAACCCAGAGTTCACCGCTGATGGAATCATCCTGATCCCGTTTTCCGTCACGATATACCCCAAGCCCCATCCATCTGATGCGCGAGAAATTCGGCTGTCGCCCTTTAGGCGCCTGAACACGGAGATGCCCATCCTCTATTGAAATCGCGTTGTCGCGAAATTCAACCAGAGATCTGTCCTTGAGATCGGAAATCTCCTTCAGATTGATATGGATACTGTTGTTCCATTCGGGTCTGACGGTCGTCCGGTATTCATAGTACGTCGAATCGTCGGAACCGAACCTGAACACGAATTTTACATCTCCCTTATAAAGAGTATCGCCTAAGTTGTAGGATATCCCCGCCGGCGCTTTTCCGAAGACCTCCAGGTTGAGTGTTTCATAGCCCGACAGGTTGAGCGTCTGATATTCGAAATTCTTTTCGACAATTGCAGTGTCTCCAAGGGCAAGTTTATTGAAATTGAGACGCAGCGACTGCTCGACCTCATAGCCGTACTGATCATGTTCGCGGTTTATCTTGCTGCTGTATCGGGTAACCATCGTATCATACAGCCTGTCTTCCTTGGTATTGACAACCGACGGTTTGATGATGCTGCGTCCGGTATCGCTGAGCGCTATCCACTGGTTGCCGACAAATGCCAGGTTGTTGAAAACGAGACTCTGTTCCCTGGTCAATGCCGTCGAATCGAAATCGGTCCAGATGAGGCGAACCATCGTTATGTTCGACCACCGCGGATTGTTGATTGTATCGTATGCATCCTCAGTACCCGGAAGAATTTCCCGCAACGGAATTCTGTACTTGCGCCATCCGCCATCCGGGTTGAGTTTCGCGGAAGTATCGATGAGTGCACTATTCGAATCACCCAGGTCAATAGTGTACTGGAAATACTTCTCGGTAAGTGATGTCTGTGTAACGCCGTCATAGTTGATGTCTTCCGACCCTTCAATGCTTCCGTCTCCCTGCATTCGGTCTGCATACCGATAGTTTCTCACATCTCCATTGGTGTAATAGTACTCCTTGAAGTTGTCCCGCCCCGGATCGAGCGAATCAGGGCCAAGCAGCGGATCGCCGTACCTGGCTTCCGCCCATTGTCCCGAAACGTCCGACGGATAATAATAAACCTCTGCAGTGTCAGTTTTCTGATCGAGTCCGAGATCAAGCGCCTTGTCGTACGACTCGCGGTTGATGATCTGCGAAGTGTCTTCCCGGTCCTCAATTCCGTCGGGCTGCTTACCGTTGAGGGAGATGTCCTCGCGCATTTCCCCCATTTGTACCAGGAGCTTGCCCTTACGGTTAAACCCCTCTTCGGCCTTGATGAAAAATTCGAAATACTGCATCAGCTGTTTGTTTGCAAATGATTTCGATATCGGTGTCATGATGCCTGCCCACGCATGTTTGAAACGCCCGGCAATGGTATCGGCCGGTGCCGGTATCGCATGCAGCCGCACAACTGCTTCATCATTGATACCGGTCTGGTTCTGCTTGCGTTCCGCATCGGTGAGAATCAGAATCTCATCCTGTTTGATGCGATGCTTGTCATCGCGATACGTCGGTGAGAACCAGTAGAAATCCCATGCAGGAGGATGTGCCCAGAGGCCGTCGCCAATGTAGGGCGGACTTGCCCGATACCATGTTTCATTGCTGTTTCCGAGAGGATCGGACTGTTTGCAGTCCTCAAAATCATCGACGTATGCTTCACCGGTCTTATTCGCGTTTACCCTGCTGTTGGCAAGTTCGAGATCTAATGTAACTGACGACGTCGCATCTGTTTTCACCAGCGGGATAGTATTGACCAGTTTCGTCATCCATTCCGGTTCAAATTCCAGATGTGTATTAATGTCGAAGAGCATCTTGCTGTACGGTTCCTGATCGAGCCGTGGAATATTGTCGTTGCTCGATGTGCTCTGAAACAGGATACTCGATCCGAGGTACGACTTGTCGCTGATAAACGGCAGGGCCAGCTGCCCGTGTGTTCCAAGAAACATCTTACGTTCCGGAACGAAAAGGGCCCCGCTCTGGTACTCGATGTCGATCTTGTCCGCAGCCTTTGCCCGGGGAGAGATGAGATCAATAACGCCGTCACTGTAGCTGATCGTATAGTCCTTGTCACGTTCAAGCGTCACACCGTCAGCCTTGACAAGCTCGGTTCCTTCCATGATATCCCAGCCGAGATCGTCAAATGTGGTTCTCTTGCGATTACCCGACATTTCGATATACCATGTATTTTTGTACTTGGTCCGGGCCTCATGATTCTCGCCATAGCGATAAATGATCGAATCACGGTATTCTCCAAACGCCGGATTATTGAATGGTTCGAGACCGACATCCGCCGTATCAAACGGCGGAATAATCAAATCACCATATACCTTATTGTAAATGATGTCATTACCGATTTTCGGAATATTTTTTTCACTCAACCCCATGGTATCGGCATAGAAGGCTCCGTTCTCCCGAAATGTCTCCTCCTTTACACCGTCATCGGTGGTCTCACGCTTGACCGAAAGCTTGAACCCGGTCTTGTCACTGAAATCAGCCGGTCCGTACACATTGCGCCACATAAGTGCATAACGTGCAGTATCCTCCTCAAATGATTCGATCGGTACTTCGGGACGCAGCACCCAAAGAGTGTACACGGTGTCGTTGACATCAATACCATGAATTGAATCAGCTTCGGTACTGATCGAATAGCTGCCCTTCTGCAGAGACGGATCTTCCGTCCGCATGAAAATGGCGATCTGCTGGCCGGCCTGCAGCTGTGCAACACTGTCGGCAAGGCGCACATATCCTTCCGCTTCATTGATATAGAAATGAACGTCACGTTCAAGACGCTGGTATTTATAAAAAGTGCCCGAGGAATCGATATGCACCTGGCGGATGTTCGACAGTTTATCCGTCTCTCCGCGACCGAAGTTCCGCCAGAGGGAGAATTCCGTCACACGCGGTATCGCGATCTTTGAATTGCCGTTTGGTGCGTATTTATACCGGTACAGCTTGCGGTATTTATTGTCAAGAAAAAAGTAGGTATCCTTGCGGTACTCCTTCGCGGCATACGGCCGCGAACTGGACTGGTTTCCCGCACCGCTGTTGTAGGTTTTCTTGTTTGACTGTCCCTGTTCGGTACTGGCAATACTGGTGAGTTCGAGAGGACCGAGCTTCGACTTGACTTTTATCCCGAATAACCCCTCCTTGCTCTCGGAATATCCCGAAAGGTTGGTTCCCGGAAGTGAAAAACCGGTATATCCGACGGTCACTTCCTGAATGATTTCGTCTTCGAGCTCTCCGGGAGTCTGCTCCTTGTACTCCACCTTGAAATTCTTGAGATTGTCCGAGATGTCGAGATTCTGCTCTTTATTGGCCCGAATGGCAATATTGATGAGTCGGCCGATACTGCCGGTGATGCCGAACTCGTAGTTGATGTCGAATTTGAATTCATTATTGTCATTGTAGCGGTCGATGTTGTTTCCCTGATCATACTGGGTATTCTGATACCCCATCAGCACCTCGATAAAACCGTCTATTTTCAGTTTGGGCGGTTCTTTGCCGAGTACCCGCTGTGCCCATGTGGGATACTGCATGGGAAGTTCCCACTCGAGTTTCAGATTCTGATGTTTCGCCTTTTCGCGCGTGGCTGCAGCCGACGCCGTCTCCTGTTTCCAGCTTTCGCTGATGGAGAAATTTCTGCGTGCAGCAAGATAGTCGCTCAACTCGCCGTAATGATACTCCCAGACGGGAAATCCGAGTTTATCAATCCTTATGAAGGTAATCTGACGTTTTTCAAAGTCAATAAGTGCGGTATCGGTAAACATTGTGGTATTGAGCTTGAGAATCGCCGGATGTCTCGCGTTAAGCGGTGAAGCCGACTGACGCTCCGCATCGAGCGGATGAAATCCTTCAAGATAGGGTGCGTCAACCTGCAGACCGCCAGCACCGGCCCCCCAGGCAAGTAATATGCAGAAAAGCACCGGAAGATACATCGTTCGCGTCACGCCTATCTGCCTCCCGATTCTTTACCGCCGGCAATGTCCCTGCAACAACGGAACCCGACCGGATTATGCCGGTTCTGCGGATAGTAACTGTATCGTTTGTCAAAACACCCGCTTTTCGGCCCGCTTTCCCAGAATCCGCCCATTACGTAGTAAAACGTACTGTTTTCAACCGACCGTGTCGATGTCCACTCAAGCAGGTTGCCCGACATGTCGAAGACTCCGAAAAAGGAGCGGCATTCCGGTTTACTCCCTGAAGGTACCGTTGTCGTATCGTGGGTGCTGCATCCGTACCGCTCGTACTTCTGCCCGTAGGGATATTTCCATGAATACGGACCGCTGCACGCCATTGCCCACTCCTCGGAAGTACAGAGCCTCTTTCCCGCACTGTAGCAGGAATCCCCAGCCTGATAGTATGAAATGAATGCCTGCGGTCTGGCGCCTTTACGGTTGGGCCACTCATACCGGTCGATACAGAACCGTACGGATCCGATCTTTACAAGCGCCATAGACTGGTCACATTGTGATGCATCGGTACCCTTCTCGATTTCGTAATATTCGGTTCTGCGATCCATTATCCTGCCACAGCTGTCGATTGCATCATAATAAAGTGTCGTAGTCGTATCAATTTTCACGGCATTCCCGTCATACACATGCCATACCGAATCCTTTGAAGTACGGTATTGTATCTTCGCCGGACGGTTTGCAACAAAAACGACCTGCACCACCCGCTGGTGCAGCCCCCCTGACGGATCGGGATACACCCATAATTCGGTTGTATCGCGACTGCATGAGTCTTCCGGTACGACAGCGGTATCAACCATTGAGACGGCTACCGTATCAGCATGCGTCGTATCCACTGTTTTTTCAACTGTTAGCGAATCTTTTTCAGCTTTTTTTTTCACGACAGCGTCCCTATGCGGGTGTACAATACGGCTTTTTATGGTATCGACGGTATCAGCGGCAGCTGCAATTGTATCGCCTGCCGGAGCACCGGAATCGATATCAGTCTGAGCGGTAGTATCCAACAATTCGGCAGTGTCGGTTTCAGGGATTCCCTGCTCAGTCGTCGCCCCCTGTTTGACTGTTACAGCGGCACGGCATCCCCGCAGGTAGATTACAAAAAGCAGAGCAATGACAATCAGTACTGTCACGAACTTCAGAAAACGCTTCGTGCCATTGCTTTTTCTTTCCGTCTCAGCCATCCGTTTTTCCCGGTTGCATCATCCATGATTGTACAGACATCAAACGCCCTCTCAGGCAACCGCATCCATAACCCGTAAAAAATCCGCCGTTGCAGCCACATCGTGAACTCTGAACATGGCTACTCCTTTGAGATATGCCCCGGCAATACTGCCAAGCGACCCGTAAAGACGTTCAGAAACATCACGCCCGGTAATCGCACCTATAAATGATTTGCGCGAGGTCCCGAGCAACACGGGATACCCGGTTGCAACGAACCGTTCGATCCCCGCCAGAAGCGACAGATTCTGCTCCGTCGTCTTTGCGAATCCGATACCCGGATCAATGACGATATTTTCTTGACAAACTCCGCCGTCGCGAAAACGTTTCACATCGGCGAGCAGCTCACGCACTACATCATCGACGACACTATCGTATCCGGTCTGCCCCGCCATCGTCTGCGGAGTCCCCCGGCTGTGCATCAGGATTACCCGACACCCCGTCTCGGCAATAACCTTCACGATGTCGGGATCGTGCTTTCCTGCACTTATATCATTTATATACGAAACTCCTGCGGCTGCCGCCTCCCTTGCAATGACACCGGAAGTCGTATCAACGCTCAACGGTGCCGTACAACGGGCCGAAAGCGCCTTGACAACAGGTATCACCCGGCGGCGTTCCTCCTCCAGTGGTACCGGCTCCGCCCCGGGACGGCTCGATGCACCGCCTATGTCGATTATATGTGCGCCCTCCCGCAGAAGTTTCATCGCATGGTCAACGGCACCATCCACCGCGAAATGTTCTCCGCCGTCAAAAAACGAGTCGGGAGTGACATTCAGAATTCCCATCAGTGAAAATGTCGTAGCCAAGGTCTCCATAAATGCGTTTCAGACAGTGAGTATATTGTTACAGGCTGTGCGGAATTATTTCGCACAGCCTGCATATCGAAAAACGGGTGATTATTGTACTTCGTCAGATTCGATACTTTCGGTTTCTGATGCGGCGACAGATTGCGGCGACGACCGGTTTTCATCGTCGGATTCAGTACCTCCTTCGCCACTCCCGTCCTCCGGGGGCGAAGACGCACGGGGAAGTGAACGGGTTTTCTTAACCGTAGCAAGAACATCACCGGCAATTACTTTCATGATTTCTTCACGATCGAGCATTTCATGTTCAAGCAAAGCACCTGCCAGTCGATCAAGTTCCTCACGATGCTCCGATAGAATATCGCTGCTGCGACGTACCTGTCCCTCGATGATCGAACGCATCAGAAGATCAATTTCTTCCGCGGTATTATCCGAATAATCACGGTGACGGGATATTTCGCGTCCAAGAAAGATCTGCTCATCCTTATCGCCATAACTGAGCGGCCCAAGTTCATCGGTCATGCCATAGTCGCAGATAAGTTTGCGGACCAGATTGGTTGCCTGCTTGATGTCGCT
>Ga0316575_10000521_pt1 | contig 11224 bp, 8 predicted proteins | sample J5NA_FD_203072 | JGI IMG/M metagenome (GOLD analysis project Ga0316575, IMG submission 203072) | Rhizosphere microbial communities from salt marsh grasses in Alabama, United States - J5-7_050615r2r3 | ecosystem: Host-associated > Plants > Roots > Rhizosphere | place: USA: Alabama | collected...
CCTCAACACGAACGTATATTTTATTCAATCTTCCGTAACGAAGATCGAAATCCTCCATAATGGTACCAAAAATGATCTTTCCCGAAACGGGGCAATGATGAATTCTCTATTTAAAGTGTTGTTCGCGCTGATGATATGCGGTGCCGCCGCATTCGCGAATATCGATCTTTCGGGGCTTGCGCTCAATCCCGCAGCCGCAGCCAAAGAACCGGTGACAATGACCGTGGAAAACAGGTCCGCCGGAGATGCGGACAGCCTGCGGCTGGTGCTCACCCTCCACATGGACAGCATTGTCCATATTTATACTGCCGAGTCGCTCTTTTTCAGTCTGAACTTCAGTGACAGCACCGGAATATCGGCCCGGTCGGTACGCTTTCCGTCGTCACATCCGTTTCATAATTTCGACGGGTCCGATGTTCAGGTGTATACTGACAAACAGCAATTCGTCGTAACGGCATTGGTTGACAGTACTCCGTGGCGGCTCACCGGAACCCTTCAGTTCCAGGCATGCGATTCCAGAATGTGCTTTACTCCCCGGGGCATCACCTTCACCGCCTCTTCGAACGGAGAACATTCCACCATCGTGACACCCTATCACCCGGTTGAACCGCAGACCACGGCATCGGTTCCCGTTGATGCAGATATCATTCCGATGCTTGAAGGATCATTTACCGTGAAGGGGATCAGGGGCGGATATCTCAATGTCGCCGATTTCAACGCCTTTCTCGAATCGCCGTCTGCAGATTCCGCCGGAGGAGGCGGTCTGTTTGACAACAGGGGGCTTCTTGCGATCATTTTCATTATTCTTATCGGCGGGATTGCGCTCAATCTCACACCCTGCGTCCTGCCGATGATTCCGATCACCCTTGCCGTTATCGGAGCCGGAGCTCAGGCGAAAAGCCGTGGCCGGGGGATGCTCACCGGTGCGGTCTACGGGCTCGCCATGGCATTGACATACGGTATTCTCGGACTGGTCGTCGTGGTTTCCGGAACGCGGTTCGGCGTCATCAATGCATCACCGGTGTTCAATATCGCCATTGCAGTGCTTTTTGTCATCATGGCACTTGCGATGTTCGACATCATTCAGATCGACTTCACCCGGTTCCGGAAAGCCGGGGGCTCGTCGGGGGAACGCGGAAAACTGGTGACCGTATTTGCCATGGGGGTGGTTGCATCACTGCTTGCCGGAGCCTGTGTGGCACCGGTCGTTATCGCAGTGGTGCTTTACTCGGGAAAACTCTATGCCGGAGGATCGGTTGCGGGACTTGCCCTGCCGTTTCTGCTCGGTATCGGTATGGCACTGCCGTGGCCCTTTGCCGGTGCGGGACTTTCGCTCATGCCCAAACCCGGTAAGTGGATGGTATGGGTAAAGTACGTATTCGGTATCTTCATTCTCGGTATGGCGATTTACTATGGAGCAACCGGTGTTTCGCTCTTCAGAAAAAGCATGCCCCCTGCAGCGGCTACGCAGGAGAGTGCTTCCGACAGTTCCGGGACGGTCGGCCATGAATCAGTATGGAGCCATGACATCGGTAAAGCGCTCATACGGTCTGAAAAGGAGCACAAACCGGTGATCATTGACTTCTGGGCTACCTGGTGCAAGAACTGCCATGCAATGGATGCCACTATCTTCAGGGATTCCACGGTAATCGCCCGCCTGCAGGGATACATTGCGGTAAAGTTTCAGGCGGAGAAGCCTGATGAAATGACGACAAAGAAGATCCTCGATTTTTTCGGTATCGTCGGACTGCCCTCGTACGTCATTCTGGAACCGGTAAAACGATGAAACAGCTGCAGATGCAATATGATTTTACAATGAAATCTTCAGCAGGTCGAAAGGGGAGACCCTTGTGAGTCCGTTGAGGCAGCTTCTGCATCGTATGGTGATGCTTGGTGTGATTATTGGACTTTCGGGAGGCATCGGGGTAGTGCACCAGCTGGTTCACTTTCATACGGAAATCGATGCGCTCCTTGACACCTGCTGTATCCCGGGTGACTCCGGTGAAGGGCATGTTACGCTCCATTTTCATGGCGATCATCATCACGACGGTTGCGGTGAAGAGCACTGCACCGGTCCCGGATGTTCCGTCATCGGTGCCGTTGTCAGGGGCACCGTTTCTCCTGTGTCATATCTGCCGCTCACCTGGCACCCCTGCATTACGCAGACCCTCATGTATTCAAGGGTTCCGCAAACAACCGCTTCACCATTTTCCACCGACAACAGACGAATTCCCGTACTTAGAATCTGAAAAATCCGGTCACATCCTCCGCCATGTGCATTACTGTACTGTGCGGTACCGGAGTGACCGGAAGTGCCCGGCACTGTCCGACGTAGTGATGCGATCAGGCCGATGGCAGTGCATATATCAACCACGAAACTATATATCGATCCATGGCTCTTCCGTCGGGATGATTCCGTCCCGGGGGAACGGCAACCATACAGTGAAAGGGGTATCTATGGTATACCGGTCTCTGACGACCGTTTTCATGGTTTGTTGCGTGATGAACGCGACCGTATCAGGCGGCAATTCACCCGATTCGATTCCATTTACCGATGCAGTGCATGCTGCTGTCGAAAATCATCCGCGGCTGCAGGTGGTGACTCCCGCGGTCGCTGCACGGGAAGCGGAAACCGGCCTGGCCGGTATGTGGGAAAATCCGCAGGCCGGTGTCGAAGTCGCCGGTGTCAATGAAGGTGACATCGAGTTCCGGCTTTCACAGAAAATTCCTCTTGGCGGAAAGACGAAGGCGCGTGCGGCAATTGCCGGACACGAGTGCGACCGGGAAAGGAAAAACGGGGCGGTAATCAGACGGGAGATAGAACTCGGCCTTGTGGAACGTTTCATTCCCGTAGTCGTCTACGAAGATCGCTGCCGCATTACCGATTCGCTTCTGACCTTGACGGAAGCATTAGCGGCGGAAATCCGGCGCCGTGTCGAAAACGGAGCTGCCCGGCCTGCGGACACGATACGGATCAGGATCGAGTGTGACCGGATCACGATGGAACGCGATGAGCTCAGGGCCATGGCACAGAGCTCACGGAACGTATTTGCGCAGTACGGAGCCGATACGATGCTGCTTCGTACAGGAGGCCGGCCTAACCTGTCCCTGACATTGCCGCCGTTCGACTCCCTTGCGGCAATGATCGATTCGCGTCCCGACCGGAAAAACGCGCTTGAATCGCTTGTCGGATTCGATCTCGAGGATGCGCTTATCCTTCGCGAACGGTGCCCCGATATTGTCGCGGAAGCAGGGTTCGTCAGGGGGAGGGACGGCGGAGGAAACGATCCGCTCATCGCACTGTCTCTCGATCTGCCGTTGCGCCGGTCAATCAATCTGAAACGGAGAACGGTGGCATCGAACCGGCAGCTCATGCAGGTAACGCTTGACGAAGAAAAAAGAGCGTCGGTCGGCGACCTGAAGGAGTTGTATGCGCGTTTCGCCGTACTCGAAAAACGTCGGCAGACGATCGTTACGAAAATAAACCCGGGGAACGGTGCGCTGACGGCAGTTCTTGAAGAGTACTACCGTGCAGGAAACGGCAGTCTCATGGAGGTGATCGAGGCGCGGCGGGAGCAGACGAACGGTGCCCTCGCCATGATGGACAGTTACGAAGAACAGGCACGCTGCGCCCTCGGGGTGATGCGGACGTCCGGTTGTACCATTGACATTATTACGGATAGGGAGTAACGATGAAAAAGATATTGATTGTCGCGATGATAAGTGCGCTCTGTGCCGGATTCGGCACGGGATGCGTGCAGGAGAATCCTAAACATGCTTCTGCACATCAGGGGGAGGGATCGGTACATGATCATGAAGCAGAAGGCCATGACCATGATGAAGCGGCTGAGGAACATAGTGATCACGATGAACAGGGAGAAACGGGCCAGTCTGAAACGCATGGTGAACATGAGGGACACCGTCATGAGGACGAGCTGCTCGTTTCATTGACTGATACCGGAATGCAGCTCGCCGGTATTGCGACCGATTCGGTCGTCATGCATACGGTACGACAGACGGTACTTCTTCCCGGAGAAGTGGCGTTCGATGAGGAGCATACCGCGCATGTGGCGCCGAGGTTCGCAGGAATCATACGCGACGTTTCGGGTGCGACAGGGGATTCGGTATCCGTCGGAGACCAGCTTGCACAGATCGAGAACAACGAGCATCTTTCGGTATTTACCGTCAAGGCGCCCCTTAACGGAAGGATCATCGGGAAACATGCGGTCCGCGGCGAATATACCGCTCCGGAGAACAGCCTGTTCGTGATTTCCGACCTCTCGAAGATATGGGTGCTCTGCCAGGTGAATCCCCGGTTTGATGTCCGCACGCTTAACGGCAGACGTGCCACCGTCATCGTTCCCGGTACGGAACAGAAGGCCGACGGCAGCATAAGTTACGTGGCACCGTTCGCCGATCCGCAGACCCGCACGGTAACCGCCCGCATTGTACTTGCAAACCGCAGGGGGGAGTGGCGCCCGGGAATGTTCGTAGACGTGGCGATTACCACCGAATCGCCCGAAGCCGTTACCGCGGTACGCAGCGGTGCGGTACAGGTAATGAATACGTCGCATGTCGTTTTTGTTCCCGTAAAGGAGACGGTCTTCAGGCCGGTGACGGTGACGGTCGGTCGTTCGGATGAGACATTCACCGAAATTACCGGCGGAATCGGGCCGGGTGCCGTGTATGTCGCAAAGGGGGCATTTGAACTCAAGGCGCATCTTGTCACGAAAACACTCGGCGAACATGCCGGTCACGGTCATTGAGGGGGTATTCCATGAAACAGATGGTGTATACAGTACTTGACAATAAGATAATCGTCCCCCTGCTGCTCGTCATCGTCCTCGCTGCGGGGTGGACGCAGTACACGAAACTTCAGACCGATGCGTTTCCCGATATTTCACCGGTAATGGTTCCGGTATTTGCCGAGGCGCACGGCATGGCTCCCGAAGAGGTGGAACGGCTCATCGTCTATCCGATCGAATCGGCGATGAACGGACTTCCCGGAATAGCACAGGTCAAGTCGACCAGCGCGTTCGGCATGGGAGTGGTGTATGTCTATTTCAACGATGACGTCGATATCTACTTCGCACGGCAGATCGTTTCGGAGCGTTTGAACGCCGCAAAGGCACAGTTGCCCGATCTGCATGAGCCCCCCGTGCCCGGACCGATTTCGAGCGGTCTCGGCGAGGTATTCATGTATTACCTGCGTGCCGACAGTACGGTCGTCACCGGCGGAAAGGACGTCAACACGTATCTGCGTGAGGTCAATGACTACAATGTCAAGTATCAGCTGCAGTCGGTGAAGGGGGTGACCGACATTCTCTCGATGGGAGGGCATGTGCTCCAGTACACGATCGAGACCGATCCGTTCGCACTGCGCAAGTACGACATCCGGCTCGATGAAGTGATTGCCGCGGTCAACGACAACAACCGTAATGCGGGAGGGCAGTTTCTGGTACTCGGATCGGAGGAGTATCTCGTTCGGGGTGTGGGGCTTCTTACGTCGCTTGACGATCTGAAGGAGCTGCAGATAACCGTACACCGGGGTATACCCGTGCGTCTGGGGGATATCGCCCGCATCTCCTACGGCAGGGAAGTGCGGCGCGGCGTGGTGACGCTCAACGGTGAAGAGGAGGTCGTGGCCGGAATCGTCATGAAGCTGTACGGGGCGAATACGTCGGAAGTGATAGAAGCGCTTGACGAACGGTTCGGGGATGTCGGGAAAAATCTTCCGCAGGGAGTATCGATCGTTCCGTATTACAGTCAGAGTACCCTGGTGCGAAAGGCGACGGCAACGGTCACCACTGCGCTGCTGCAGGGTGCGCTCCTCGTACTCGTCGTACTGCTTCTTTTTATGGGAGACGCCGCATCTGCGGTGATCGTCGGGCTTGCGCTGCCTGTCTGCGCGTCGATTGCGGTGATTCTCATGCGTATGAAAGGGATGTCGGCCAATCTCATGTCGCTCGGAGGCATCGCCATTGCAATCGGTATGCTCGGTGATGCATCGATTGTGGTGGTGGAAAACATTTTCCGGCATCTCGGACTCAGTCATGCGCATCATCATCGCAAAAGCAAGGCTATTGCTCATGCGGTCCGCGAGGTGATCAGGCCGATCGTTTTTTCGGTGATCATCATCATCATCGTCTTTCTTCCGCTCTTTACGCTGCAGGGTATTGAACGTAAAATGTTCGCGCCCATGGCAGCCACCGTCGCGTTCGCACTTGTCGGTTCACTGGTCGCCGCGTTCGTTTTCGCACCGGCGCTCTCGGCACTTTTTCTTAAAGATAAACCGGGGCGCGAGTACGTGCTGACTGCAGTGATGAAGCGGCTCTATCATCCCGTTCTCATTACCGCCCGCAGGTTCAGAATACCGGTTGTGGCTGGCGCGGTGCTGCTGTTATGCGGAAGTCTCTATCTTCTGCCGCGTCTGGGTACTGAATTCATACCGACGCTCGAAGAGGGTGTCATCCAGATCAATGTCGTCATGGCACCTTCGATTTCGCTCGAAAAGGCGACCGAAACCATCATGAAGCTTGAACGGGAAATCAGGACATTTCCCGAAGTCGACCGCACGCTCGGCAAGATCGGACGTCCCGAGGCGGGCAGTCACCCGCATCCGGTCAATTCAGCCCATATTCAGCTGACGCTCAGGGAACATCTTCCCGACGGGCGCTCAAAGGCGGAGCTGGTACGGGATCTGAGCCGTCATCTGGCGCAATTCCCGGGCGTACAGTGTAATTTTTCGCAGCCGATCCAGAACATGTTCGACGAGCTGCTCTCCGGTGTCAAGACACAGCTTGCCATCAGGGTATACGGGAATGATCTCGATACACTCCGTGCGATTGCCGGGAGGGTACAGGCTGCGGTGAAGGGTATCGAAGGACTTGTCGACTGCGCCACGGAACAGAACTACGGACAGCCGCAGGTGCAGATCGCCGCTGACCGTGCTGCCTGTGCACGGTATGGTGTCAGTGTCGCCGACATAATGGAAATCGTCGAGTGTGCGGTCGGCGGAGAGGTGATCGACAACATCTTCATTACCACCCGGCGGATAGGAATATTCCTTCGGTTCCGGGAACAATACCGCAATACGCCGGAGGCAATCGGACAGATACTGATGAGGGGCAAGGACGGTGTTTCGGTGCCGCTCGAACGGGTCGCATCGGTCAAAACGGTGTTCGGCCCGGTGCAGATCAACCGTGAAAAAAATCAGCGCAGATGGGTGGTATCTGCGAATATCCGCGGACGTGACATGGGGAGCGTTGTCCATGACATTCATGATCGGCTTAACGAACGGATCACACCCGTTCCCGGCTACTCCATCGATGTGGGCGGACAGTTCGAGAATCAGCAGCGTGCCATGAAACGTCTCTCGGTCATCGTTCCGGCCGCACTGCTTCTGATCGGACTGCTGCTTTACTTCGCGCTCGGTTCATTCAGAGGAGCCATGCTTATCTACTCAAATATTCCTCTGGCACTCATCGGCGGAATCGCCGGTCTATACTTTTCGGGGGAATACCTCTCTGTTCCTGCCTCGGTCGGATTCATCGCGCTGTTCGGTATAGCGGTTCAGAACGGTCTCGTGCTGGTAAGCTGCATCAATCAGCTGCGAAAGGAAGGGATGGAAGTATCGGAGGCGGTGACGACTGCCTGCAGCATGCGGTTGCGGCCGGTACTTATGACTGCACTTACGACGATTTTAGGTATAACTCCGCTGCTCTTTTCGCACGGTATCGGATCGGAGGTGCAGCGACCGCTTGCCGTCGTCGTCGTTTTCGGTCTTATCTCGTCAACACTCCTTAACCTTGTGGTATTGCCGGCATGCTATGAATGGTTTTACCCGTCAAAGGCGATAAAAAAAGCCGGTTAATGCGGCGGTGAAGTGCTGCGGAGAGGACAGGCACATTCAGTCGGCGGTTTTCATGGGAAAACCGCCGTTTTCGGTATGATCGGTGAGGAACGTTACATTCTGATAAACCGTATCTGTCTGCGACGGTTGAAGAAAAGCAGTGCCAGAAGGACGAATAGGAGTGCGAACAGCGCCGGAACGAGTCCTTCGGGTGTACCGTTTGCAGAAGGGGTTTCGGTCGGCGATTCCGGTTCGTTTTGCGGAGGCGGCGGTGGAGGAGATGGTGGTGCCTCACGTTTCACGTCGGAGGGTGCGGTTGGAGCCGGTTCTTTTTCGCTCTCGGGGGTTACAGATTCCGCCTGGTTCTGGTGGCGGAAACAGTAACCGTTCGGCAGGGTTCTGGTCATTTTGCACTGTTCGCCGCTTTTAGTCATACCTCTGCACTGTTGGGTCATATCTTTACTCTCTACGTTTGTTTTAAAGTTCCACTGGTGTTCTCACAAAACAGGTATTCAGAAGACAGAATTCAGGATTCAGAATAGAAAATTAGTGCTTTGGTTGTATGGCAGAATTTTCATCAGTTTGTCTTCAAGGTTTTCTGTTCATCGGGATCAACTGATTGTAAAAACCGCATTCCGGCCGATTCTGAATTCTGACTCCTGAATTCTGGGTACTTGCCTTGTAACATAGTATTTTAAAATAGCCCTGTACGAGTGTGGGGGCAAGAGAATAATAGTACGAATACAAAGGAGGTTGTATGCAGTGGAAAAAGATGCTCCTTCTGGTAACCGGTCTTCTTGCAGTCTGCTCACGGGGCGGCGATGACATTCTGAGCGTAGGCGATACGGCTCCCGCGTTTACACTTGCAGCCGGGAACGGCGATACGGTGAGTCTGGAGAATTTCAGGGACAAAAACTATGTGCTGCTGGTCTTCTACCCCGGTGACGGTACGCCGGTATGCACACAACAGCTCTGCGAACTGCGCGATGACTATTCAGAACTCGAAAAGCGCGGTGTCGTCGTCTTCGGTGTCAATCCCGCTGAGAAAAAGTCGCACGAGGCCTTTTCCGCCAAACATCACTTTCCGTTCAGGCTGCTTGTTGACAACGGCAGCACCGTGGCGGCGGCGTACAGGGCGAAAGGGAAGAACAAAAATATCAGAACCGTGTATATCATCGATAAAAAGGGAACAATCATATTCGCTCAGCGTGGGAAGCCGCCGGTGCAGGAGATGCTTAAAGCGGTTCCTCCTCCTGTTGCGCCGTAGTACCCTGCTGTCGTTCACACATTCTAAACCTGGTCTGTCCGGCATCGTGACTGCGGGGTATTGCAGCGGGGAAGTGCTCGCTGACGATGTCCGGAAAAGAAAGGATACCCGTCATGAAAGACTGGATCACACCGCAGTTCTGGCAGGACATCGTGCAGGATTTCATTCACTGGGCAATTACCGTACTGCCGTCGCTGCTGTTCATCTTCATTCTCGCGTTCATATTTCTGAAACTGTCGCGTCTGTTCCTGAAAAAACTCAAACCGGTTATCAGTAAACAGATGCAGTCAGGAACGACCATCGACCCTTCCGAAATCGACAAACGGGTTGATACTCTTGTCGGCATTCTCAATTCGGGGATAAAAATCACCATCTGGGTGGTGATCATCATGTTGACACTCAAGAGACTCGGCATCGACATCGGACCGATCATTGCCGGTGCGGGGATTGTCGGACTTGCCGTCGGTTTCGGGGCTCAGGAACTCGTGCGGGATTTCATTTCGGGATTCTTCATGCTGATGGAAAATCAGGTGCGGACCGGCGATGTTGCTATCGTCAATGGGACCGGAGGGCTTGTCGAAAAGGTGGGACTCCGGACGATCGTGCTGCGCGATCTCTCCGGGGTGGTGCACGTGTTTCAGAACGGCAAGATCAACACCCTGTCGAACATGACCAAGGAGTGGTCGGCGATGGTGTTTGATGTCGGCGTCGCCTACAAGGAGGATCCCGAAAAGGTGATTACGGTGATGCGTGAGGTTTCGGAATCGCTTCGCAATGATGCGGAGTTCGGGGAGCAGATACTTGAGCCGATGGAGATATTCGGTGTGGATGATTTCGGCGACAGTGCGGTAATTGTCAAGGGACGGCTCAAGACGAAGCCGATACAGCAGTGGATGGTGGGCAGAGAGTACCGCAAGCGTCTGAAAGCGGCTTTCGACAGGGAAGGAATCGAAATTCCGTTCCCGCACCGGACCATCTACTGGGGTGAGGAGATCAAGCCGCTGGTGGTTGATAAAAAATAACGGTGTCGTGCCGTGTGGAAACTGATGACATGAAGGAATTTCGATGAGGATTGTTTCTCTGGCACCGGGCATTACCGAAACGCTCTTTGCAATCGGGTGCGGAGACAGTATCGTGGGGAGAACCTCCTACTGTGATCTGCCGGATGCCGCGAAATCGATTCCCGTTGTGGGCGGATTTTCCGACTGCGGACGGGAAGCCGTTGCGGAGCGAAAGCCGGATCTTGTCATTGGCATGTCGCTTCACGGAAGACTCTTCGCACAACTGCACCGTGAAGGAATACGGACGGCGACGGTCGAAGCCCTTCCGCCCCGGTGCGCCGAAGAGATGGTACGATCGCTCGGCAGGATAACCGGTTGTGAAGCTGCGGCGCAGACGTGTGCAGAAAGACTCGGCAGCTCCATCCGTGCCATTCAGGATGCAGCACCGAAGCAACAGCCGATAAAGGTTTGCTATCTTTGTGATATTCACTGTCCCAACTGGAGCGCCTGCACGATTGCAGATGCCGTTACCGGCCTTAACTGTTACAACATCGGGAGAGGCCGGAGTACGGCTGCACCGGATGAAATCGTCCGGGATATTGTTGAAAGTAAACCGCAGCTGCTGCTTGTTCCCGATGAGCACGCGGATGATGCGGAACCGGTAATGGAGACGCATCCCGTGATGAAGGAGTTCATGAACAGTCATCACCCGGAAATCCGTTGTTTCAGTTCGAAAAGGCTCGCGCGGACAGGTTCCGGATCCGCTGAAGCACTCCGGGCCCTGTTCACGACGATTTACAGTAAAGAGATATCCGAACCCTGTTGATTTCACACATCTGAAAGGAAGAAGTTGATGAAAAAAGTACTTGTCGGTATAGGTGTCGGACTCGCAGTCATCATCGGCGTGGTGTTTTTCGCATTCACGAACTGGCGTTCAAAAATGATGAAGATGACCATTCTGCCTGTTGATGATCAGCTGACGATAATCGAAGGCGGCGGCGGTAATTCGATCGTCCTGGTATCCGAAGACGGTACGCGCGCACTGGTGGTCGACACAAAAATGGGTGAGAAACCTGCAAAGGAACTTGCCGAAAGAGTGAAGGG
>Ga0316575_10000522_pt1 | contig 11220 bp, 12 predicted proteins | sample J5NA_FD_203072 | JGI IMG/M metagenome (GOLD analysis project Ga0316575, IMG submission 203072) | Rhizosphere microbial communities from salt marsh grasses in Alabama, United States - J5-7_050615r2r3 | ecosystem: Host-associated > Plants > Roots > Rhizosphere | place: USA: Alabama | collected...
CATTTTACCTACCCGGCCATCCGCGGCAGCCGCGAAGTGGAAGGTGTCAGGTTGGAATTTACAGACGGGAAAGTCGTGCGCGCCACCGCCGAGAAAAATGAGGATTACCTGATCAGCCAGCTGGACATCGATGCAGGCGCGCGCTACCTGGGCGAATTTGCAATCGGCACAAATTACGGCATCGACCGTTTTACCAAAAGTATCCTGTTCGACGAAAAAATCGGTGGTACATTTCACATAGCAGTGGGCGCGGGGTATCCGGAAACCGGCAGCCTGAATAAGTCCAGCCTGCACTGGGACTTCATTTGTGATATGCGCACCGAGAGTGAAATCCGGGTGGATGGGGAGTTGTTTTACCAAAACGGGCGTTTTTTGCTTGAGGAATAGCCGCGATCGCCGCGCTAATGCGGCTGCAGTCCTGGTTGGATCAGAGGCAAGCCTAAGCGCGCCATGCGCAGTACATGTCTGTGGAAACGCATCACCAGAACGTTATTCGCGGTGGTCGCCGCGCCCGCGCGCGATGACATCCTCACCATACCTATTGCGCAGGGCCTGTACAGTTTCGTCAAGGGCCCTTTCTTTTTGAGTCTCGACGTCCCACAGGCCGAGCTGGCGCGGACCTTCCACCAAACCGCTGACGCCCACGCCAACCAGCCGCACGGATTTCCCCGGACGCCACTCTTTAAGCAGCAGCCCTTCGGCCAGCCGGTAAATCCAGCTGCCGTCATCGGTGGGCTGGCTCAAAGTGGTTTGCCGCGTAATCGTGGTGAAATCCGGCCAGCGCAGCTTGATTTTGACCGTAGTGAACTGCACGCCGTGCTTGCGCACCCGGCGAGCAACCTGCTCGGATTGCTGCTGGATCGTATCCAGCAGCACCTGCCTGTCGCTGACATCGCGGGCAAAGGTGGTTTCCTGGCTGAGCGATTTGGTTTCATGCTCAGTGACCACCGGACGGTCGTCCTGGCCGAGGCTGCGCCTGGCCAGGTCTGCACCATTTTTACCAAACAGACTGCTCAGCACTTCCGGGATTAGCTGCGACAGCTGCCCAATGGTATGCACCTGCATCTCAGCCAGGCGCGCGGCCGTTTTCGGACCCACACCCCACAGCATCTCGACCGGCAGCGGGGCCAGAAAGGCTGCTTCCTGCCCAGGCGGGACAACAGTTATGGCATTTGGCGGCCCGGTTTTCCCGGCCTGGCGGGCGCGAAACTTGCCGACATCACTGGCTATTTTGGCAACCAGCTTATTGCTGGCGACCCCCAACGAGCAGGGCAGGGACAGATCCGTACGCACCTCTGCCTGCAGGCGGCGCGCCAGGGTTTCGCCGTCTTCCGGCAGGTCGGTCACATCCAAAAAAGCTTCGTCAATTGAAATTTGCTCCACCAGCGGGGTCAGGGCGCGCAGCCGTTTCATTACCTGGCGCGAAGCCACAGAATAGGCAGAATATTTCCCCGAAACGATGATTAAATCCGGGCACAGGCGCAGTGCGCGCGCCATGGGCATGGCCGAATGAATGCCAAACTGCCGGGCTGCATATGAGCAGGAGGCTACCACCCCGCGTTGATCCGGCCGGCCGCCTACTGCAAAGGCTTTCCCCCGTAATTCCGGGCGGCGCAGCTCTTCCACTGCACAAAAAAAGGCATCCAGGTCGAGATGCAGGATTTTTCTAATATTTGCCATTGACAGCCCGCTGTAAACCCTCCACAGATGTGTAAACATACAGACGAAACTATCGGGTTTTCTTTAAGGCGATTGCAGCTTGGTGACTGCCCTATGTGTGATATCTTGAACAATCAAGTTAATAATATCGGCCGAGGCTCGGATCGACCAGCAGGGCATATGCATCGATACCGCCCCGCAGGCTGCTGACTTTCTGCCAGCCCTGCGCCAGCAGCCAGCCGGTCACTTCCGTGCTGCGCACACCGTGGTGGCACAAGACGACAATCTCGGCCGACTTGCTGCGAACTGGCTCCGGTAACGCCTCAATGCCGCTGTAGGCCAGGCGGCTCATCGGTGCAAAGCACACCCGCTCGTCCTCCAGGCTCACCTTGTCAATTTCTACGGACTCACGCACATCCAGGATGACAAACCGTTCCTGGGTTTTCAGTTTTTCGCCCAGCTCCTCGACGGCGGTCTCGGGTATCTTATGTCGCTTCATACGGCCTGTACCTCAACCCCAGAAAGATGCTCCAGGGCTTTAATCAATGCGTGGTTGCCTTCCGCTCCGAGTCCTTCGGACTGCAGGGTGCGGTATAGATTATAGACCAGGCTGGAGACCAAAACAGGCACACCCAGCTGGTCGGCTTCCCCCAATACGAGACGCACGTCTTTTTGCTGCAAGTCGATCATAAACCCAGGGCGCCAATCGCGCTGCAGGATTTGCGGGCCGCGGTTGCTCAGCATCCAGCTGCCCGCCGCGCCGTTTTCCACCGCTGCCAGGGTTTTTTGTAAGTCCAGGCCGCCTGCTTGGGCGAACAGCAGGGCCTCGCTCATCGCCAACGCATTCCCCACCACCAGAATCTGGTTGACCAGCTTCACCATCTGTCCGTGACCGTGACCGCCGACATGCGTGATGGTTTTCCCCATAGCCTGTAGAATCGGCCGGGCGCGCTCAAAATCAGCGGCCTCGCCGCCCACCATAATCGCCAGGGTGCCTTTGGCGGCCCCCTCGCTCCCGCCGCTAATCGGCGCATCCAGCATGGCGGCCTCTTTCTCTGCCAGGCGGCCAGCGATTTCCCTGGTCACCGCCGGGCTGATCGTGCTCATATCGATCACCAGCGCCCCGGGCTGCACAGCGTGAATCACACCTGCCTCGCCCAGGATCACGGCGCGCACATCCGGTGTGTCGCTCACGCAGGTGATAATCACATCGCTGCGTGAGGCCAGGTCTGCGGGAGATTTAGCCGCGCCCGCACCAGCCTGCACCAGAGGTGCCATCTTGCTAGCTGTGCGGTTCCACACCTGTACCTCAAATCCGGCACGCAGCAGGTTGCGAGCCATCCCCTGCCCCATGATGCCCAAACCGATAAAGCCGATCCGTTCTGCCATATTTTCTTCTCCAATCTTCCCTTTTTTAACTTGAGATGTGGTCTATCCCGGCTAAAACCATCCTACCGAGGACGATTTCACGCATAAGTTCTTTTATGATGGGTTCCGCAGCCACCAAACTGGCCGCGCGCCCCAGGTTGATTGTACCCCGATGTCTTTCTATCCTGATGAAATTTTCTCCAGAAGGACGCAGGTTACAAGATAATTAGTATACTTATCCCGGCAGATCCAGCAGCAATTCAGTTAAACTTAACGAAAGCCTGGAAAAACGCTCAGCCTCAATCCGTCTCTCTATGTCCTGGCGGTACTCCACCGGTGGAAGCCCGCTTTTCAACAGGACAAGATTAAATCCAACAGTCTTCTACCGTTTAGATAACATGATCCAAGGAGGCATTTTATGTTCAAAGAATTTAAGGAGTTTATCAGCAAAGGCAACGTGATCGATCTGGCAGTAGCGGTCGTTTTGGGAGCTGCTTTCAATGCCATCATTACGTCCATCGTAGATGACCTGATCATGCCGTTGATCGGCATTCTCCTCGGCGGCATCGACTTCAGCAGCCTGGTGATCACGGTCGGGAATGCCCAAATAACCTACGGTAACCTGATCCAGGCCATAATCAATTTCCTGATTATTGCTTTTGTCTTATTCCTCATCGTGCGGGCTTACAATTCAATGCAGAAGCAGGAAAAGCCCGCACCAACGACCAAATCGTGTGTGTACTGCTTCACTGATATTCCTCTTAAAGCCACACGCTGCCCGCACTGCACCAGCCAGCTTGAGAGCGCCGCGTGATGCCTGCGGGCATTTTTACCGCGCGTCTGTTTTTTTCAGGTGCGTGGTACAGATCATCCTATTAGGCCAGTGGAATAACTATTTGATGAGATCCTCGAACGAGAAACGGACCATTTTCATCATGGGCGATGTGCATGGTCGCATCACCCGCTTGCAGGAGCACCTGCAGTCTGCCGGGCTGGTGGATGCCAGCTTCAATTGGAACGGCGAAAGCGCAGTATTGTGGTTCGTGGGAGATTATGTCGATCGGGGACCTGCCGGGGCCGGTGTCATCAAAGCCATCATGCGGCTGCAAAACCAGGCTAGAGAAAGCGGCGGGCAGGTCGGTGCGCTGATCGGCAACCACGACATCCTGCTGTTGAGCGCGGTCCGTTATCGCGACACAGTCAGTGCGACCACGCAGCAAACCTATTATGCCGATTGGATCGACGAAGGCGGTAACTTGCAGGATCTGGAAAGGCTGGGGGCTGCTGAAATCGACTGGTTGATGGCACTCCCCGCCGCGGCCCTGGTAGCCGATACCCTGCTGCTGCACGCCGACAGCTTGTTATACCGTTCTTACGGGACCAGCCTGGAAGCACTCAACCAGGCTTTCCACCGGCTGCTGGCAGACGGGTCGGCGCAGGCTTACAACCAGCTGCTGGATGAATTTGGGCAGCATCGCGCTTTCCTCGGCGCGGATGGCGCTGCACACCTGGCGGAGATGCTGCTGCGCTACGGCGGCAGCCGCCTGGTTCACGGGCACACACCCATCATGAAGATAACCGGTGCTGAGCCAGCTGCGATCACCGCGCCGTACGTGTACCAGGACGGCAAATGCATTAACGTGGATGGGGGTATGTATCTGGGTGGGCCGGGGTTCATCTACCAGCTCAACCAGTAAACAATAACTGGATGGCTATCAGGTCAGCCCATAACGGCGGGCGATGTTGGCAGCCTGCGTGCGGTTTTCGGCCTGCAGCTTGCCCAAGATGCTGGACACATGATTTTTCACCGTGCCTTCGGTCAGCACCAAACGCCCGGCAATCTCTTTATTACTCATGCCCTGTGCCAGCAGTACCAGGACCTCACTTTCACGCTCAGTCAGCGGCTCCAGGGGCGTGGCATCGGGGCGCACCAGTTCGCGCAGCGCTCGAGAGGCGATTTCCGGTTGGATAAACGGTTCGCCAGCTGCTACCGTGCGAATGGTGGCGACCAGACGTTCGGCCGGCGTATCTTTCAACAGATAGCCCATCGCCCCGGCTCGGATGCCCTGATAGACGTAATCGTCCCGGTCGAAGGTGGTCAGGATAATCACTTTGGCTTCCGGCCAGGCCGCGCAGATCGCGCGCGTGGCTTCCACACCATCCAGTTCGGGCATTTGCACGTCCATCAGGATGATCTCCGGGCGTAGCTCCAATGCTTTCTGGATGCCTTCCCGCCCGTTGCCGGCCTCTGCCACCACCTGCATGCCAGGTTCCAGGTTGAGAATCGTCTTCAGGCCTTGCCGCATCAAAGTCTGGTCTTCGACCAGTAAAATCCCGATTTCGCTCATTCAGGTTTCTCCATCGTCGGTATGTGGACTGCCACGGTGGTGCCGTTATCGGCCGCCCGGCTGCGAATCAGGAGGCGGCCGCCAATGCCTTCCACCCGCTCGCGCATGCCGATCAGGCCGTAATGTCCCGAGCCGGTCGGCTGATGTGGGTCAAACCCCACGCCGTCATCCTTGATCTCCAGAAAAACTTCCCCGCCCTGCTTGCCGAGCCGCACGGCGACCTGGCTGGCGCCAGCATGTTTTTCAATGTTTGTGAGCGCTTCCTGTGCCGACCGCCACAGCGCTTCAGACACCATGGGAGGCAGCACACCCACTGCCGCATCGATCTGGCAGGTAACTTCGCACCCGGTTCGCTGGCTGAAATCTCCACACAATTTTTGGAGCGCCTCATCCAACGCCTGGCTGTTCAGGCCGGAAGTGCGCAGCCCCGCCAGTGTGCGCCGCAGTTCGTCCATGCTGTTGCGCACCAGGATTTTTAGGTCATCCAGGGTTTGTGAGGCCGCTTTCGGATTCGTATCATACAGGCGCTGCACGGCCTCAAGCTGCACGGATAACGCCACCAGATTATGCCCCAGTGAGTCATGCATATCTCGCGCCAGGCGCTCGCGCTCTCGCAGCACGGCCAGCTCGGCTTCCTGCGCGCGGGCAGCCTCCAGCTCCTGCTGCGTGCGTTTGAGCTCTTCGATCAGGCGGGCGCGCTCACTGCTGGTGCGACCCAGGCGGTTCATATAAACCAGCAAGATCAGGATCGAGGCCCAACCGGCGGTCCAACCAAACAACTCGCCCGGCGAAAAATCACTCAGGGAGAAGCCCACCCCAGGTCGAAAGACCGCCAGCAAGATAAAGATTGTGCCGATGATCGCCGGCAGCAGCGAAACCATACCAAACAGCTGGCCGATATAGATAAATCCCAACCAGAAAATCTCGGGAAACAACAGTGTTTCCAGCAGCCACAGAGAAATACTTACTATAAAATATACGAAGATCACCCAACGCGGTACGGGAGCCGGGAAGAACACCACCAGGCCCAGGTAAAGCCCCATTTGCAGCAGCAGCAAGCCAATCACTGTGAAAATTTGCCAGGTCCACAGGTCATTCGTGCCGGCGGTGTGCACGACTACATACAGCGCTAAACTCAGCGCCACGAGAGTCGCCGCATGCCAAAAGTAGATATACCCCCGATACGACCGCCACGGCATCGGCAGGTGGGTTGGGCGCGGATCTTGTGCTTCGTTTGCCATAGAAATCAGTTTACCAAATTATTTTATGAAGCCGATTTCAGTGACGCGGCGCCCAGCGGAAGAACAAAGCTGCCAGCACTCCACCAGCCACAGTATAACCAGCTACCAGCAGGAATTGGGGTCCCAACGCAGCGCTCCATTCTCCCGACAACAACGGGGAGCGCACCAGCTGTGTGATGGCATAACCCGGCAGGTAACCGGCTAACCGCTGCAGCCAACCCGGTAGTTGATCAATCGGCAGAACCATATCCGACAGGAACATCTGGCTAAAATATAGGATTTGTCCCAGAGCCAGCGCCACCCCGGCCTTTGGCGCCACACCGCTGACAATTTGCCCCAACGCCACGCTGGCAAAAATCGCCAAAATGATCATAGGCGCAGCCCGCAGCAGGCCCGCGGCAGTCGGTGTGTAATCAAAGAAAAGCGCAGCCGATAGAATGATGGCAGCGGACTGCAGGGCAGCAATAGCCACATTAACCAGGCCATATGCACTCACCAGATGCAGGGCGGGCACCGGTGTCGCCTGCAGCCGCCGCAGCACACCGGTTTCGCGCATATTGACCAGCATCGAAGAGCTGCTCATCAATCCAAATGCCAGAATATTCAGCGCGATCACGCCCGGCAGCACCCAATTCATATAGTCGATGCCCTCAACTTCAGACGAGCTGAAAAATAAGCCGTAAACCACCAGTAAAAACACCGGAAATAACATGTTCCAGAACAGGGTAATCCGGTTGCGCACATGGACCAAAAACATGGCTTTGGTTAAAATCCAGAAACGCGGCATGTAGGCTCCCTTACTATCAGATCTTGAAAATTTACTTTCTCGCCCCAGGCGATGTTATGCCTCGAATGCCTGGCCGGTGAGCTGCAAAAACACATCTTCCAGGTTCGGCTGGCGGATCGAAACATCCCCCAGGCGCAAACCTTGCCGCCGAGCCAGGTTGCCCAAGGCTACCAGGGTTTCACCTGGCTCGTGCGATTCGAGCTCCAGGTGCTGTCCCGTGTAACGCGCCTGGATCACACCTGGCAGCGGCTGGATGGTGTCCAGCGGCAGGTCCAGGTCGGTTTTGATCATGGCGCCCGCATTCAATTCGGCAATCAGGCGAGCGGGGGTATTCACAGCGATGAGCTGCCCGCGATGGATAATTGCCACACGGCGGCACAAGGCTTCGGCTTCATCCATGGAGTGTGTGGTCAGCAGCACTGTGCGGCCTTCTTCATACAAACTACGGATCAAAGCCCAAATCATTCGCCGGGCCTGGGGGTCGAGCGCACCGGTTGGCTCATCGAGCAAGACAATGTCGGGGTCGTTGGCGACTGCCACTGCCAGCGCCAGACGCTGCCGCTGCCCTCCTGATAAACGCCGCGGGTATGTATTGGCTTTTTCAACCAGATCGAACCGCTCTAGCAGCTCCTGGATTTGCGCCGTAGTGAGAAACACGTTGTACAGGCCGGCGTAAAATTCGATCAGCTCGCGCACGCGCAAATCTTCAAACAAAGCGGTGTGCTGCAACTGGATACCCAACCGCGGCCGGGCGCTTTCCGCCTGCCGGGAAATATCTTCGCCACCGAACAGCACCTTCCCTGCTGAGGGCGCCTGCAGACCCTCCAGAACGGATAGCAGCGTGGTTTTCCCTGCCCCGTTAGGCCCTAGCAGGCCAAAGATCTCGCCCGGTTCCACCTCAAAACTGACATCCTGAAGGGCCTTCACCGGTTTGGTGCCCCACCCGCCATAAACTACACTGACCCCTTCAATCTTTATTCCGATTCCAGGCATACTGCCGCCTCCTCTAATTTCGCTGCATTTACAGGATAGCCTCCCCTTGTACGATTAGCCAGTGTCATACGATAGATCTCGAGGTGCGGCCAGGATAGAAATTAAGCATGACTTTCGTCATGGCAGCTGCAACAGGTGTGCCCCTTGCTCACCTTAAGTACCGGGGAATAGTCACCGATTTAGCCAGGCAAAATTTGCCCAGGCCCAAATAATTGGGCCGGAATCAGACTATATAATGTGAAATAATTCACATTATGTGCTATAATATTGTACAGGCACAAAGAATTTGGTACGGATGAGCGCGTTTCGATGCAATGACCGGATTGCATCGGGTAGGTCTTGCACCTCCTCTAGCTCCAAGCTTCTGGTACTCTGATGCGGCGGGACGGGAATAAAATCCCGTCCCGTCCGCGTTTTCTAAGCCGCCGGCGCACGCCGGCCACAAAAAGAATATTGACAAACATGAACGTTTGTTCTATAATCCGGCTATGTTATCCAGCGGTTCTTCAGGGAAACCATGTAAATTCGAGTATGACCACTGAATCAGACATCAACCAGCTAATCAACCAACAGGCTCCCGATGTTCAGGAAATTGCCCGGGAGGTCCAGCGGATCATCCAATCCACTGGTGTTGAGATCGAAGAAGACGTTTCATTAAAGCTCAGCAGCCTGTATTTCAAACATCAAGGGGTCGTGGCGGCCCTGTCACTGCATAAGCGCCACGCCAACCTGCATTTTTACCGGGGCACAAAACTATCCGATCCCAATGGCCTGCTGGTTGGACAGGGTGCGAAGCTGCGCCACATTAAATTCGCCCACTTTGATGACATCGATCCGGATGTCATCCAGCAGTATTTTCTGGAGGCTTATCGACTTAACCAGGTATAAGCTCGCCCGACATGGCTCGTAGCAGCCTGTGCCTTCCGTCCTCCTCCCGGCGCAGGCTGCCTCAGCAACCTCTTCTCTCGGTTCCTGCCCCACCACCAGGAGCCACATATCCACTAGAAAACCCTGCGGAGTCCGCAGGGTTTTCTGAATAAATACCTTAGTTTAAGACAGGTACCAACCGGGTTCTCTCGGCGGCTTTCTGCCTCAGCCAGGGTTAACCCAGGTTATCCGCTTCTCCAGGCATATCTGAAAAACGAATGACTCTACGGGCAGCTTCCAGGAGTTCCTTGTCTTCGGTCAACTTCAGCTGATTGATAGCTTCAACAATCACCCCTTCCCATACATCCGGGCGCTCCTGGTAGCGGTCGATAATGTCCTGGGTATCCGGATAACTCTCCAGGCGGCCGTCCAGCAGTGAAAGAAAATGGTGGCGGGCATCCAAAAGGCCATCATCCACATAATCCATCGGTTCGTTGGGCTGAATGGTGGCATTCAGCGCCTGCAAAATCAGGTCCAGGGCCTTTGCCATATTTCGCTCCTTTCCAAAACAAATAAACTCTTGAATTTAATTCTATCGATCGGTTGAGCCCAACCTTGCCAGGTTCGCCGCACAAATCCAGGCGGATCTTCAAAATATTTAACTGGGCTTATGCTTCAGAATCGACAGCATATTCCGCCACAATACCCTGTACTGCCTCCACCTGCGCCGCGCTCAGCGGCCCATATTCCATTGCCGCGGTATTTTCCTGCACCTGCCTGACCGACTTAAAGCCTGGGATGGGCACCATGCGGCCGTCCAGAGCCCAGATAAAAGCCAGCGCACCTTGTGCCATGGTGCGCCCCCCAGAAGTCAGCACATCCCGCAGGTCGTCTACCAACTGCAGCCGGCGGGCAAACTGGGCCTGCCGAAAATCCACCTGGGCGCGGATGTCATCCGCAGGAAATGTCGAGTCGGCTGTGAATTTCCCTGTCAAAATACCCTTATTCAGTGGATCTTTGTTGATCCCTACCAGCTGATTTGCAGCGCACAGCTGGCGCATTTCCGGGTTATCGTAAATGGCGTTCAGGCGAAATTGGATTGACGTGCAGTGCTCCCCATCGGCAAATACCTGTGCCCGGTCGACCAGATCTGTGCTCCAGCCATACCAACGAATCTTCCCGCTCCGCACGAGTTCTTCCAGGATGTCGCGCAGCTCGAGCGCTGGTTCAGGCTCATAGCCACCTTCATGCAGCTGGTAAATATCGATCCAATCCGTTTGCAGACGGCGCAGGCTGTTCTCTACATCACTGCGCACATTTTTCTGTATCTGGCGGTTGTCGCCGTATACCGTTTTACCCTGCTCATTGACAATATGACCAAATTTTGTGGCGATCACGACCTGATCACGCCTGCCTCTTAATGCCTCGCCCAGGATACGCTCGCTGTGTCCGGCACCATAATTCGCGGCGGTATCAAAGAAGTTTATTCCAGCATCCAGGCCAGCATGGATTGCCCGGATCGATTCGTCATCGTCAATCTGCCCCCAACCGGCGGCGAAAGGGTCTTGCCCGGGTTGTGCCCAGGTCCACGGTCCGCCGATCGCCCAACATCCCAGCCCCAGGGCGCTGACAGTCAGATTACTTTTGCCAAGGGTACGCTGCATCGCTGCCTCCTTGTGAAAACTGCATTCCCGTTCATTCCAAGACCTATAGTATCATGAGCAACCACAAAAAATGCCCGCCTGACCGGCGGGCACCAAGAATCTGGTACGAATTCTGTCTGAACGACCTACTCCAGGTATTCAACCTTATTGACAGCCTGGCTGTAAATTTTCCAGCTGCCTGCATCAATTCTCAGGATCATCTCCCCGCTCACCTGATTATCGCGAAACTCTGGGCCGTTAATCTTGTGAGTGGTCATCACGAACGTCACAACGGCTTCATCTTCCCCCTGGGA
>Ga0316575_10000523_pt1 | contig 11217 bp, 10 predicted proteins | sample J5NA_FD_203072 | JGI IMG/M metagenome (GOLD analysis project Ga0316575, IMG submission 203072) | Rhizosphere microbial communities from salt marsh grasses in Alabama, United States - J5-7_050615r2r3 | ecosystem: Host-associated > Plants > Roots > Rhizosphere | place: USA: Alabama | collected...
ATGAGCATCGCGATGATATTGATTAATAGCTGAATACCTTGAATAGTCCCTCTGGTAACAGCGTCCATTGCGCTTAGCGCCGGTTCGGGAGGCGTCAACTCGCCGGCTGTTCGTTGACCGGTTTCAGGTATCATGATTTTAGAAATGGTGATGGCTGCGGGAACACTGATAATGGAAGCCGTGAGTATGTGTCCCATAATATCGGGTATGGCCCTGCTCAAAATGCTGGCATACAAAACCATGACCGTACCGGCGATGGTCGCCATGCCGGTCGTCATCAGTGTGAATATTTCGCTCCGGGTCATATCTTTCAAATACGGCCGAATGAAAAGGGGGGACTCCACCATGCCGACAAATATGTTGGCGGAAACACCGAGTCCTTCGGCGCCTCCCAGTCCCAAGACTTTTTGCACCGCCGCCGAAAATGCCCGGACGATCAGGGGCAGAATCTTCCAGTAAAATAAAAGCGATGAAATTGCGCTGATCACAAGGATCAAGGGAAGCGCCTGAAAAGCTAAAATGAAGCTCGAACCCGGATATTTTTCGGCAAAGGGCAGAGCGCCGCCACCGAGGTATCCGAATACCAAGGTGGTTCCGGCCTTGGTCGATGTTTCAAGGGCCAAAACCAGATGGTTCAATGAGATGAAAAACTTTCTGCAAACCGGCAGCTTCAGCAACAGGATCCCGATCGCCAGTTGCACGGCAATCCCAACGATGATCAATTTAATTCTAACATGTTTACGATTTTCACCGATCAACCAGGCAATGCCAGAAAAAACAAAAAGCCCGGCTACACTTTGGATAATCATAAATCAGCCTTTAAAAAAAGTGATGAATTTTAAGTCATCGAATTCACGTCCGCCGTCAATAAAAGCGCTTTTTCTTGCACGCGTCTATTTTCAAAAGATTTAACCGGCTTGTCAACTTTTTTCAGTCTTCGTATCATTCGCGTTCCCGGAGCGGGTTTTGTGTAACGGCTGTTTCCCGAGATGTATGATAAATTCTGGCAGAAAATATCCGGCTTGACATGGATATTTTTAATGCATAGTGTTACAAGATTATCAATTCAAACCAAAGGAGTATATTGTGGAAAAAGTCGAAAACGGAATGTTTGTCTGTGTTGACTACAAAGGATCATTGCAAAACGGAGATGTATTCGATACCAGTCACGGCCGTCAGCCTCTTGAAATAAAAATGGGCGCAGGACAGTTGATCAAAGGATTTGAAAAAGAGCTTCTGGGAATGGCCGTCCATGAAAAAAAAGTGTTTAGCGTTGAACCGGAACAAGCATACGGTCAAAGAGACGAAAACCTGACCCAATCCTTTCCCAGATCAGATGTGCCGCCGGAAATGAACCCTCGCGCCGGCATGACGGTGGGCGTCAAGACCCCGGAAGGACATCAGATCCCGGCACAGATAACGCATGTGGATGATGAAAAATTAACCCTGGATTTGAACCACCCTTTAGCCGGCGAAACGCTGACCTTTGAAATTGAAGTCAAGAGCATCAGCAGCACCCCTACACAGTCTCCGTCTGCCTGCGGTTCGGGTTGCAGCTGTTCTTCAGGCTGCGAATGTTAACGATGGATTAAAACGGGTTTTTCTGATCTGTTGAACCGATACGGTAAACTTAGTATTGACAAGAAATTCGACATGGTGTAGGAGTTTTTAAAAATTTAAACCGATATTGACGAGTTATGCTCAGGCCAAGGGCCATCCCGACTCGGGATGGCCTTTTTTTATTCGCCATCATCTGAATACCCTGCTGCTTGTCGGAACGTAAAGGGCTTGTCCGCCTGTAATGTGTGGCGGAGGCTTGCCGCCTATGGAGGATCCCGTTTCCGGGGGACAGAAGGGATTGAAGGCAGGAGGAGCTTCATGGGAGGAGGGAGAATGAAGGGATATAAAAACAGCGCGTTATTTCTATCGATTCTCGCCATGTCAATGTTTGGAATCGTATTTGCTTCGATAAAAACCGCAAGTGCCGCCCCCTTGGAAGAAATACGAATCGGCGCAACGATTTCCATGAGCGGGAAATTTTCTACAGAAGTCGGACCGTTTAAACAATTAATGGATGCTTATGCATCAGCAATCAACCATCGAGGCGGCATATATGTCAAAGCGGCCGATAAACGACTCCCAATTAGATTTATCGTTTATGATGACAAGAGCGATGGTCCTACCGCGCGTAAGTTTTATGAGAGACTTGTTTCGGTAGACAAGGCGGATGTTCTTCTCGGGCCCTATTCCAGCCCGCTGACCTTTGCAGCCAGTGTGGCCGCAGAAGAAAACAGGCTGCCCTTTATCGCCGTCTGCGCCAACTCCCCTAAAATATACAATCGCGGTTTCAAATGGATCGTCTGCGTCATCGATGCCGCTCCCCGTTACACTCACCGGTATTGGGAAATGGTCAAGGCCGAGGGTTGGGCGAAAACCGTTGCATTTGTGGTCGAAGACACGCTTCACCCCCAAGGTGTCTATCGCGGCGCCAAAAAACTGGCGCAAGACGCGGGATTAAAAGAGGTGGCACTCAAAGTCCTTCCGCCGGACACCCATGATTTCACTGCGGCTATTGTACAAATTCAGGAAAAATCCCCGGACATCGTTTTCGTTTCCGCCAACGTGCCGTTTTCCATTGCATTCATGCGCCAGGCCAGAGAACTGGGGCTGCATCCGAAAGAATTTCATATCATCCATCACGGTGGTGTTTTCAAAAGAGGCGTAGGGACCGGCGCAGAAGGCGTCATCGGGCAATCTTACTGGACCCGGGGAATGGATTTCGGAAATCCGGATCTATTTGCGGAAGTTTTGGATCGTTCGGGAATCAATCTCGATGACTTCCCCTGGGCGCCGGCATACATGATGGCGTTTGAGACAGTAACCCAGGCAATTGAAAGAGCCGGAAGCCTGGACAGAGAAAAAGTGATGACGACCCTGAAACATCTCAACGTCATGACCGTCGGCGGAGTGGTGAGTTTTTCCGAAAACGGCGTCGGGACCATCAACACCTACCCGTCCCAGATCATCGACGGACAATATCACATCGTCTGGCCGCCGGAAATCGCCACCGCCAGGCACCGCTATCCGGCACTTGGGAACTAAACTGGAAACTAAAAAAGAGTTCGGTGTTCAGTGTTCGGAGTTCAGGAGTTTAAAGGTTAAGGTCGAATCTCACAGAACCAAGGCGGGGCTTCAGAACCCTGAACGCTCGAACCCTAACCCCCCGAACTCTGAATACTGAACACCGAAGTCTTTATCGACGATACTATGATCCAGGTTCTCATCAGCGGCCTTTTTCTGGGCGGCGTATATGCACTGCTGGCTGTGGGGCTTTCGCTGGCATTCGGTATCATGGGCGTTCTCAATCTCGCTCATGGCAGTTTGGCGGTGTTGGCGGCCATTTTGTATAAAAAGTCTCTGGTCTTCTATTCGTTCTCCCCGTGGACCTTCTGCATTTTGGCGACACCGTTGTTTCTCGGCATCGGATTCCTTTTGCATTTTTTTATCGCGGCGCCGTTTCGCAACCTTTCCCCGCCATCCGCCACTGTGGCGTCTCTGATTGCAAGCCTGGGGGTTGCGCTTATCCTGGAAGACCTGTTTGTGTGGTGGCAGGGTTGGGAGCCGATTTCGACGTATATTGACTTCCCAACCATACAACTTCTGGGGCTGAAAATTCCCGGTATGCGGGCGGCGCTGCTGGGAATGGCGGCTGTCACCATCAGTGTTTGTATTTTTTTTATGAAAAAAACAGATCCCGGAAGATCCATGAGAGCTTTGGCTCAAGATAAAGAGACTGCGTCTCTTTACGGCATAAATCCCGGTATCACTGCCTTAAGTGCCATGGGCCTTGCTGCGATTCTGGCAGGAGTTGCAGGAGTTTTTTACTCCGCCCTGTACCCGCTTTCTCCCAGAGAAGGAATTGATCTGACCCTGAAGGCGCTTTTTATCGTCGTCGCCGGCGGCATGGGAAACCTCAGAGGTCCGGCCGTTGCCGGATGCGCCCTGGGATTCATAGAGTCCTTTACCGGTTTACTATTCACCTATACATCGACAGACATCGTTGTGTACAGCCTGCTGGTGTCTTACCTGGTGCTTAAAAGGGGCAGGAGGCGACAATGACATCGTGGAAAACATCTTTGGCGTTCATGATCTTAACCGCTCTGGCCTTATCTGCCACAGCATTCAGCAAGGGGTACGCCGGCATTTTTACTTTTTCTCTTGTTATTAATGGAATTATGGCAACATCTTATGATATTCCGGGACGTTCCCTGGATTTTGTCAGCCTGGGCCACGCCGTTTTTTTCGGGTTAGGCGCATACATTTTCGGCATCGCGGTCTCAAAGGGCTTTTCTTTTTTTCCGGCTTTTGCCCTCTCAATGTTGCTGAGCAGCGCCGCAGCCGGAGTGGTCATCCTTTTGACGGCGGGGTTGAGCCACGGCTACTATTCATTGGCCACGTTGGGGATCCTCATCATTTTTCAACGGCTCTTTGAAACGATGGAAGGCATCAGCGGCGGCTCAGCCGGTATTTATATCCCCGAACCCATATCCAATTTCCAATGTGCGCTTCTCGCGGCTTTTTTGCTTTTGGCAACCGCAGTCGGTCATGCGGTCTTTTCGTGTTCCCGTTGGGGATTTTTTTCGATGGAAACAAAAGCCGACGAACAGGCTGCAGAGGTCATCGGCATACCCACGCGCAAATTAAAAGTCCTGTGTCTCATGACCGGAGCTGTTCCTGCGTGTATGGCGGGTATCCTTTATCTTGCACGGACTTCTCATGTGAGCCCTGTCTCGGGGTTCAGTCTGACCCTTAGTATTACAGCGCTGCTGGGTTCTCGAATCGTACCGATAAAAGGGGTGCTCGGACCCGTGCTGGGAAGTTTGGTCATTACGGCTGCTGAAGAAATCATCTGGACAAAATTTGAAGGCTTCAACCTTGCCTGGTTCGGTTTGATTCTGCTGGGAGCGGCGCTCTATCAGGGTTTAAATTTCAGAGAATTAAAAAAAGAATGAACTTAAGACAAATCACAATTCTCGAACATACGGTTCAGCTTAAAAACCTGCGGCTTTTTTTGACTTTTGTGAAATTTTGAAAAATGTGGTAAAATACACTTATTTTAAAAGCCTATGGTTTAGCAAACTTCGGGACAGTTTTTGAGGATTTTGACGGATGCTGGAAAATATATCAAAAATAAATATTGTTCGTATCGGCGACTGTATAACATACAGCAGCCTCAAGGAAATTGGTGAAAAAATCCTGGAATCGTTTCAGGGAATGATTGAAGATTTTAAGGTTTGTCACCACGAGGCCCCCGCTGTGGAACGGTTCGATGCACTGTTTCTGACCATGATACTCCACGACGAATTCGGCGGGCATGTCCTGGGCATCACGGATTCGGATTTAACGACCCATGATGAAGACGAATTCTACAATACCATTTTCGGCGGCAAAAATGCCATGAACCATGTTGCCGTAGTTTCTACCAAACGCCTGAGTCCGTCCGAAGTCGTCTCACAGGGAGATTATGATTTGATTTTCGATAGAACCGTCAAGGTATCTCTGCATGAAGTGGGTCATAATTTCGGGTTGACCGATCATGCATCTTACCAGCAGGCATCCGACGGATCGCTATGTCCCATGAGCCGAGGAGAATTCAACAAGTTTGGATACTGGGGATACGTTCGCGCCATTATCGATGGAAGGGGCATGAACTTTTGCGATGAATGCATCCATTTTTTAAAACAGTTCCAACCGATTCGGCATCCATTGGCCGGACTGCTAAAAGACAAATTTTATCTCCATTGATTTTCTTATCCCAACGCCATCGCCTTCTCCGGACACATTTCCTGGCAGCAAAAGCAAGTGATGCACGTATCGGCATCCACCCGGGGAATCTCTTGGTCCATATCCATGGTCAAGGCCGACACCGGGCATTGTTCGATACATGTGCCGCATGCATTGCATAACTCCGGGTCCGCCTGGGGCCGAATCAGCGTTCGATCATGCAATAATGACTGAACCGCCTCATTGTCCATAATAGCCTCGCCGCCGAGAGGCGGCAGCTTGAAATCGGGAATCGGCGTCAACTCTCCGATCAATTCGATCTTTTCGAGATCAAAGTCCCCTAACCCGGCCTCTTTTGCTTTTTGAAGAAAACGCAGCCGTCCGGGATCGCATCCCATCAAAGTCGCAATCACGGCATCCATGGCTACGGCATTATCAGACGCCAATACCAGTCCGATGTCCCTGAGGTCGGGAGATGCAGGACCATTTCCTTCCATACCGACCACGGCATCCACGATAAAAAGGTCTGGCACCCTGAGCTTGAACACATCTACCAGCATTTCATGAAACCGCTGGGGACTTCCGGCAATTTTATGCAGTTTGGCCTTTTGTGCGCCGGGCAAAAAGCCATAGCTGTTTTTGATGGCGCCGGTGATCACCGTCAATCCATGCGTTTTGAATTTCGGCAGACTGATAATGACATCGGCATCCAAAATTATTCGGGACAGACTGACAACAGGCAAAAAATCAGGATTGAAATCGACTCTCACCGAATCGTTGCCGATGTTCTCATAATGGTCCCCGGCAGCCGCCATCAAGCCTGTTATTTCAAAGCTCTTCTCGTTGGCGCCATAGTTGAACAATCCGGGATTGTCCCCGACGACAATCCGCTTCGGCGCCATGGTTTCCACTTTTTCCACCACAGCTTTCAATACGGCAGGATGAGTAACGACGCCTTCGCGCCACTCCGACGCCCTGAGAACATTGGGTTTGATCAACACCTCTTTACCTTTTAAGTCCAAAGGAAAGTATTCAAAGGCCCTGTCAACGGCCTGGCGGACATTTTCATAGTTTGCCGGTTGAATCATTACTTTAGTCATGACATTTACCTCTCTTTAAAAAAACAAAACAGGCAGGTTCCAAAAATACCTGCCTGTTTTAATTCTGACAGCTTCATTTCAATCATCATTTTGTAGCCCATCAGACGTTGTAAGCTTTGAGCTTCCCCAAATGCCGTTGTTATTATCGGTGTACATTAATGTTTTATTTTTTTGCTGCCTACCGATGAATTAGATGCACGTACACCGGAGAAGCCGTGGCTAGAAGATAATACTTAGATCCCCGATGTCAAAGGGCTCTGGTTAACTTTCTCCTTAGAATTCCAAAAACAGCCCCACAGGACAATGATCCGAGCCGAATATATCATTGTCGATAAACGCCTCCTTGATCCAGCCGCTGCGGATAATATCTTCGGTCACAAAAAAATAATCGATGCGCCACCCGATATTGCGCTCCCTTGCCTTGAACCGGTAGGTCCACCACGAATATTTAACGGTATCCGGATGAAAATGCCGGTAAGTGTCCACGTAGCCGCGCTCGACCATCCGGTCGAGCCAGTCTCGTTCGATCCGCAAAAATCCGGATGTATTTTCGTTGGCTTTTGGATTTTTCAAATCGATCTCATTATGGGCTGTGTTGTAATCCCCGGTAATGATAAGACGTCGTCCCCGGTTTTTATGCGCATCAATGTAATCGATGAATTTTTCATAAAAGTCGAGCTTATATTGAAGTCGCTCATCACTCATTTGACCGTTGGGAAAATAAACGTTAAACAAAATAAAATCGTCAAAATCCATTTCGACAATGCGGCCTTCATTGTCAAATTTCTGATCACCGATGCCATAACTGACGCGTTTTGGTGTGATACGGGTATACGTGCAAACGCCGCTGTATCCCTTTTTGACCGAAGCATGGGACCAGAAAGACGCATAACCCGGAACATGTTTCATTTCTTCGGTGAGTTGCGTGTCCTGTATTTTTGTCTCCTGAAGCGCCAGTATGTCGGGATCCATCTGTTTGAAAGATTTAAAAAAATCCTTTTGAACAGCGGCTCGAATGCCGTTTACATTCCAGGATATCAGTTTCATTTTTTTCTTTTTCGCCATCTTGACACATCCTTGCTTTCGACTCGCACCGTTTTATAAAATTATCGAGAAGACCGTACAACTCATATATACTTTCGATGGAGACGTGTTCATCGAGGGTATGTTGGCTTCGATCTCCGTCAGCGCCCCAGACGACGCCTTTTATTCCGAACCGGGAAAGAAATTGCGAATCATTGGCCCCGTCTTCGAACCCGATCCGTGTCTTTTTTGAAATGTCCAACAGCCATTTCAGGTGCTCCGGTGATTCGCCGTCGAATATCGGTTCTACATGATCGATAGTGATTTTGCTGTGCAAATCGCCTTGCATCGAAGAGAACATCCGTTCGACATCATCGGTTCGGGTATACCAAATCTCCAATTGCGCTTGGGCCGTGTCCGGAATCCCTTGATGGTATGTTAGTGGTTGAATCGATCGACAGATGATTTTTCTATGCCGGTGTTCCGGCGCCGATTTAACGAAATAGACTGCCCACTTGTCAATGTCTCTTTTCAATATTTCCAATGCGTTTCTTTCGAAGCGGCGAGCATCGCCTGAATCCGGCTTGATACAGGTGAAAAGCGTGACGCTGACAACACCTTTTTCCTTGACGACGATTTTTTCAATGCCGCCGCCGTCAAGGACAATACAAAAGTCTGCTTCAATTTCGCGGAGGATTTTTTTGGCGCCGTTGAAGCCACCGATTTCTTCATCACCCGTCATCAAAATTCCGAACGGTAAATCCTGCTGCCCCCTCCCCTGTTTTCGAAGCCGCTGCAAGTGATTTTTAAAAAGGATCAAGGACAATGCTACTGCATATTTATCATCAAAACATCCCCGTCCGTACAGTTTCCCGTCCTGAATCACCGGCGAGAAAAATCTCTCGGGAGCATCGACGACATCCATATGACTCATCAATAGTACGGGCGTCTTCTTGCTTTGGGGAAGGGCCAGAACGGCAGGAGAGTTTCCATATCCGAATCGATTGCAGGAAACTCCCAGTCTTTTTAAATACTGTTCGATATAGGCGGCGCATCGCCGGATCTCATCGGGTTTTGAATGCATTGTTTTAAATCGGACCAACTCGCAGGTGAGATCGATAATGTCCATCATTCCACTATTCCATTACCTTATCATTCCATTGGTCCCTTGAAAGCATCGAATCGCATAAGCTATTCCATGGTTACAGTGAGAGATAGAGGAATATGTACTCGCCGTCATTGATATTGACGGCCAGATCCGCGCCTCTGGATTCTGCAAAAAGTATCCAGACCGGTTTATGAAAGTTGCCGCATGGATATTTGGGGAAATAATCTCCGGACTTCCCGCTATACCATGACAGCAGCATGGGATCTTCCGCCAACTCCGTCGCTTTGTGTTTGGCAATATTTTTCGCCTTTACAAAATCAAGTTTCCTGTCATCTATGTCGATTCTGAGGTGATTCCCCCAAAAATTGTTTAAATCCTTAGGTGTCATCGTATCAAATCCTTAAAAGCGGGGTGCCTGTCATAAATACCGCGCCATTTTCATCATAATTTCATGTTTTTGCATGGTCCCCGGCATGGTCTCCTGCAGTTGGCCTTTATCAAAAACCAATATCTGTGGAACACTCAATATGTTGTATGTCGAAGAGAGCCCCTGGTTGGAATCCACGTTCAATTTGCCGACTCTGATTTTTCCTTTGGAACCTTTAGCAAAATCATCGATTACCGGCAAGGCCGACCGGCATGTGGGACACCAGTTGGCCCAGGCAAAAAGGAGTACCGGTAAAGGAGAACCCAGCACCTTCGCGTCGAAATTGTTTTCCGATATCAGTAGAGGCTGCGCCGTAAATAGTTCATCTGTATCCAGCAAGGCACCGCATTTTCCGCATTTTGCCCCGTTATGGATTTTCTCAAAGGGAATTCTGTTTCGGGTCTTGCATGAAGGGCACCGAAAAAGATAGGACTCGGCCTTTTCCGCTCCGGCCTGTTGAATGTTCAACACCGCGCCGCATTTTCCGCACTTTGGGATACCTCGAATTTTATCCTGGAAAATCCTGTTTTTTGCCCCGCATGCTGAACAGATAACGATTTGTTGTGTATGCTTTTCCATCTCTTTCTATCTCCGCACGATTTTCGGCATCAGAAGTCTTCAAACTCATTTCATACAATAATATCCAAATTATAAAAGTAAAGGATTTTATGTGCTTAGAAGTGGTTTACTTGTTAATGAGCTGCAAGGTTTCTTTAATAAGATCTTTTTCGTGTTTAAAGTCAACAACGCGCTGCAGCATGATTTTCTGGGCCATGACGGGCCCTGCGCCATGCCATGTGCCGACGCCGTGCAGCCCCGCCGTCCAATGTTGGAGAAGTTTGTGAACCTTTAAAATATTTTCCGTGGGTTCTTCCGATCCGAAGCTGAAAAATTCTTCCACATAATCTTTCACCTCAGGATTCTTCAATTCCTTCAGAGAAGGCATGGTCACGACCAGTCCCCCGCCGATATCCCCCGCCAGCGCCATGGCCCTCCAAAAAGCGTTGCAGATATTGAGCTTGGCCACATTGCCCATGATTTCATCCGGCAGATAAACCCCGGACCCGGGAGGGTCTTCGGCACCTTCATGGGCGGCGGCCAAACCGCATGCACGACCGGTTTCCCTGAGCACTACCATTTCCGTTATTTGTTCATTGATATGGGGCACCCTGTCCAGCCCCTTGTATTCCTGGATAAGCTTGGCGGCCCCGATAATCTGGTTCATAAATCCGACCTTACAGGTTCCGCCGCAGGTCATGCGGTGGGTTCTGGCGAATCGTGCAACGATTTTGCCGGAATACTGGGTTTCACCGCAGTGAAAGACCCGTTCCCAGGGCACGAAAACATTGTCGAAAATAACCATGGAAGTCTCCCGCTGGCCGTAAACGGGGTTACCCAGCTCATAAGGATCGTCCGCCATCTCTCTTTCCGCGGAATACGGAGAAAACTGGCAGACATAGGTTATCCCTTTTGCATCGGCAGGTGTGGCAAAAGCCACCGCATAGTCTTCTTCGCCTTCCCTGTGAGACGATTGCGGCATTACAACCAGTTCGTGACTTGCAAAAGCACCGCTGATATTGATCTTTGCCCCCCGGACAATGATACCTTTCTTGTTTTTTCCCACCACTTTCAGGGACAGATAGGGATCCGGCCAATCCAGCGTTTTTTTGTCTCTTCTTCCCCTGGGTTCGGTCAATGCACCGGCAACGGATAAGTCTTTTTCCTGAACCATCTTTAAGAACGCCATAAACCTCGGGTGATAACCGGTCCCCAAA